>Ga0070727_10002943_pt1 | contig 15882 bp, 14 predicted proteins | sample tdAd472_FD_66722 | JGI IMG/M metagenome (GOLD analysis project Ga0070727, IMG submission 66722) | Marine sediment microbial communities from the Atlantic coast under amendment with organic carbon and nitrate - tdAd47.2 | ecosystem: Environmental > Aquatic > Marine > Coastal > Sediment | place...
CAGCCTAAGGGTTTGACGCAGGGACGCCACCGAAATCCCCGGACGTCACGACTCTGTAAATCACCAACTTCGCGCTCCGTTCGGCGAGGCGCGGGGTCTACGATCGCTGCGCGAAGAGAGAGAGAGGTTGGGGATGAGCGGGCGTGCCCTCTTCCGGGCCCTGGCGGCGGCGGTGCTGGTCGTGGCGTCGGTCAGCGCCGACGACCACGCCAACGACGGCGCGGGCGCCACTCTACTCGCTCCCGGAGCGGCCCTCGGCGGCGTGATCGAGGTCGGCGGAGACCGCGACGTGTTCCGCCTGGCCGCCGAGCTCGGGCGCAGCTACACCGTCGAGACGGGGCAGCTCACCGCCGGCATGGACAGCGTGCTCGTGCTCTACGACCCCAGCGGGCAACCTCTGGCCGAAGACGACGACGGCGCCGGCAACCTCGCCAGCCGGCTGACCTTCACCGCCGCGACCACGGGGAACCACTACCTGCTCGTGCGGCACTACGACCGGCAGAACGGGACCGGCGGCTACCGGATCGCGGCCAGCGCCAGCGGCGGGTCGAGCAGCGAGAGCAGCTCGAGCGCGGCTCCCCCGGTCAGCGCGTCGAGCGAACTGGTCCTCGCTAGCCGGGTGTTCGACCCCAAGCTCGCCGGCGCCGAGCTCGAGCTGAGCACCCGCCGTGCGGGCAGCGGGAGCTACAGCGCCCAGCTCGAGGTGCTCGACGCGCAGGGCCAGACCGTGCGTCAGGTGGCGAGCGCCTCGCGCAGCCGCGGACGCACCTACCGTGACCGCTGGGACGGGCGCGATCGGAGCGGACGATTCGTGGCGCCCGGCGACTACCGCGTGCGCTTCACCGGCGGCGGCGGCGCGCGGGAGCAGACCTTGCACGTGGTCCGCTTGGGGGTTCGCGCGGTGTCCTTCGGCGGCACGGGGCGAGTACCGCTGAGCTATCACCGCGCGGAGTCCTGGAGCGGGAGCGCGTTCCCCGTCGACAACGCGGGGCCCGCCTGGACGCTGAGCCGCTCGCCCCTCGGCGCGGGCTGCCTCGACGCGCGCGACGGGAGCCCACTGGACCTGCCCGCGCCCTGGTGGGAGGTCGACGGCCCCCCGCGCAGCTCGAGCGGAGCCCTGCTCGAGCGGGGTCGCAGCTTGCCGGTGGCGTATCGCGCCGGCAGCGTCGCCCAGGTGACGGCGACCCTCGGGGACACGGCGGCTCACGACGGGCGTGCGGTCGGCTGCAACCTGCCCCTGAGCGGGCGCCCGCTGCGGCTGGTGGTCCAGGGCGGCGCGGCGGCCAGCGCCATGAGCGGCGAGCTGCGCCCTGGCGATCGGGTGACCCTCGACCTCCCGCCCCTCGACGGGCGGCTGGGCAAGCAGGTGCTCCGCGTCCGCTTCGGCTTCGCCTACCGCGAGGACGACGGGAGCTGGCGCGCGATCCCGGGCGCGCAGACCAGCGAGCACACCCTCTACAGCGTGCTCGGCGCCCCGCTGCGCGAGGACGTCCCGGGAGGCCGCCCCTGGGTCGCGGCGCTGGAGCTTGCCAGCGGGTGGCTCGGCGACGACACCCGGCGCGAGGACGAGCTGCTCGCCAAGGTCACCCGCGGGATCAACGCGGGACTCGGGCTGCGCTACGAGGACACCCAGGGGGCTCCGGCCTACACCGACGGGCCCGACCTGCTGACCAACGAGCTCGACCTCACGGCGTTCCTCGCCAACCGGCGCAACGGGCGCAGGGTGAACTGCCTCGACTGCGCGAGCCTGGTGACCCAGTTCGCCGCTCAGCTCGGGGCGCGCGGCAAGATCCTGATCATGGGCTGGGACTTCCGCTTGAACTACCTCAAGGGAATCGGCGGCGCGTCGTTCACCAACGGGTTGTTCTTTGGCTACCACGCCTTCAGCTACCACGCCGTCGCGACCTTCGACCGCGGCGCCTCGATCCACGACGCCTGCCTCAGCGTCGACGACGACAGCCAGCCCTGGAGGTCGCCCTTCGTCGAGCGCCTCCCCCTGGGCATGCCCGAGTCCCGTTACCGCCAACAGCTCGGCGCCGACCCCTTCCAGGGTCGCGCCCTGGGCCAAGCCACCCCGCGCTAGGAGCTGCCATGCGTTTCCTCGCCCTGCTCCTCGCGTTGAGCCTGACCCCCGTCCTCGCCCAGGACGCCGCGCGTCAGGCGAGCCTCGCCGAACGCTACGGTGTGCCAGGCTGGCCGGCCTCGGCTCCTTCGCGGGTGGGGCTCGACCCGGCGTCGATCCAGGCCGAGGGCTGGCAGGTGCTGGAGGTCCAGCGCGACGCGCGTCGCGCCGAGGCCCGGGTCGGCTTCGCCCGCCAGGGCGTCGCGGTGCAGGTCGCGCTCGCCAGCCTCCGCCTGCGCCGGCACCCCGGCGCCGCCGAGGCGCGGCGGGCGCTGCTCGGCGCCCTCGGCGCCGTGCAGGCGACCCTCGCCCCACGCAAGGACCTCGGCGACCTGGCCTACGGCACGCGCGGCTACGTGGTCGGCACCTACAGCAACCTGGAGTTCTGCCTCCGCGCCGCGAAGCCGGGCGTCGACCTGGAGCAGGCGCTGCTCCCAGCCCTCGCCGCGGCGCTGCGCGCCACGGCTCCGCTCGAGGCTGGCGCGCCCCTCGCGCTGCCTGCGGCCGAGGTCGAGGTCGGCCAGCCCGCGCGCCCGACCCCCTTCCGCCTCGCCTTCGCTCCCGAGGCCCCAGAGGCCGCCGCGATCGCCTTCGCCTGCAGCGGGGACGCGAGCGTGCTGCGAACCGCTGAGGGCTACACGCTCTACCCCGCCCCCGGCCCCAGCGAGGTCGAGGTTCGCGTGTTCCTCTGCACCGCGGACCTCCGCCAGCGGATCCAGCGCTTCACGGTCGTCTTCCCCCAGTAGGGGTGGGCTAGCCGAATGGGTTCCGCGGAGGCTCCCCGGCCGCTTCAGCTGGCGGACTGCTCGCGCAGCTGTGGCCTCAGCGTCCGAGGCGCCAGCGGTAGAGCAGGGTCGGGCCCGAGGCAGGGAGGGCTTTGGAGAGCGCCTCCAGGGCAGGGTCGGCGCCGAGCAGCCGGGCGACGCGGGCGCTGGGGGCGCTGTAGACCGAGCTCGGGTCGCCGCCGAGGCTGCGGCGCTCGTAGGCCACGAGCATGGGCTCGCTGAGGCCGGCGGCCTTGGCGGCGGCGTCGAGGGCGTCCTCCAGGTAGCCGACGCTGTCCACGAGCCTGTGGCCGAGGGCCTCGCTCCCGGTGTAGACGCGGCCGTCGGCGAGCTTCAGCACGTCCTCCCGACTGAGCCCCGCGCTGACGCGGCCGGCGACGACTACGTCGACGAAGCGCGCGTACATGCCGTCGATCAACGCTTGGAGGTAGGCGCGCTCCTCCGGGCGCATGCCGCGGAACATACTCCCCGAGTCCTTGAAGTCGCCGCTGGTGATGGCCTCGACCTTGACCCCGATCTTCTCGCCCAGGCCCTCGACGTTGGGGAAGGTCGCGATCACCCCGATCGACCCGGTGACGCAGGTCGGGGCGGCCACGATGTGGTCCGCGGCCATGGCCACGTAGTAGCCGCCGGAGGCGGCGGTGTCGCCGAACCAGGCGACGATGGGCTTGTTGGTCTCAGCGCGGAAACGCGCCAGTTCGTGGTGGATCACGTCGCTGGCGGTGACCCCTCCGCCGGGGCTGTTGATCCGCAGCAGCACGGCCCTCACGTCGGGGTCCTTGCGCGCCTGGTCGAGGACCAGGCGGACCTGGCTGGTGGTCGCGGGAGTCGAGCTCAGGAACCCGTCCTCGCCGCGGCCGGTGATCTCGCCGTCGATTCGCAGGAGTACGACCTTCTGTTCGTCGTCTCCGTCGGTGAGTCGCGCTTCGAAGGGCTTGCCGACCTCTCCCAGGCTGCCCAGGTCGAGGGGTGCGTAGACGCAGCCCGGGGCAGTCAAAGTCAGGATCAGCAGCGTGAGGTGGAACAGGGCGCGCATGGGAAGCCTCCGGGTCCCGCAGTATAGAGCGGGAGGGCAGGCATTGGGTTCGCGTCCCAAGGGACGAAACCGACCGGGCTGACCTTGAACCCCTCTCCCAGAATCGGGCGCGGTGAAACACACAAGTCGTTGCGGGGGACATCTCCAGCTGGCCTGGTCCTTGCACCGCCCAGGGCATGATCTTCACGGCGATGGCGATTGGCGCAGGCATTGGTGCCCTGGCGGGCATCGCCGTCTACGGCGCCAAGGTGCTGTTCTCCAAGACGCGCAAGTGGTCGTGGAAGGACGCCGGAGCCCACGCCCTGGGCGGCCTGGTCGGCGGGGGGGTGTTCCCCGCAGTGCTGGCTGGGCTGACTGCAGTTGGCGTCCCCACTGCCGTGGGCTTCGTCGCCGCTGGCGGGATCTCCTGGGGCGGGATCTGGTCGTTGGCCCAGGACGCCGCGAGCTGGGCCTTTGGCCGGCGGAAGGGGCTGCGCAAGCCCAAGCACTACCTGATCAACACCGCCATCGGGATGGCCACGACCGCCCTCCTGCTCCCCGTCGCTTCCCGGGCGGTTGGCCCCGCCGGCGAGCTCGTGCGGCATTCGGGCTCACTGCAGTCCTACGTGCTGCCCAGCAGGAACGTGGCCGCGAACCTGATCAAGAGCGAGGGCGAGTTCCTCGCCTACGGCGCGATCTCCGAGACCATCGCAGCCACCTCCGCCGCCGTGACGCGACGGGTGGTCACCGAAGGCAGCGCCCCCGCCGCCCGCGCCGTGGGACGCAGCTTGCCTGCCGGCGCACCGGCGATCACCTCGGAGCTGCTGTTCGCCGAGGACCCCACCGAGGACGCGCCACCACCCGAGGTGCGGGTCGCCCAGGACACGACCCTCCCGACCAACCCCTGGTTGGCCGGACTGGCCCAGCGGGTCGACTCGGTCGAGGAGGAGCCCGAGGGCGACCTGACGGGCCTCATCGACGTGCTCCAACCACGCTGACTACAGGTCGTCGTCGACCGGCGGGGCTGGAGGCCGGCAGCCGACGGTCAGTGAGCTCCAGTTGCTCGCCTTCCAGTAACCACGGTTGTTCTTCACCAGGTGAATCGGGCGCGGCGAGTCCGCTCCCGTCGACCACACGAAGACCTTGGCGCGGTCGTCCTTCACGTCGTTGGGCTGCTCGCGGACCTTGATCTGGAAGGGTCCGCTGGGCAGCGCGTACGAGGCTTCGGGGGTGGTGCCCGCGATGTAGCTCCGCGCGAGGTAGGGCTTGCCGCCGACCCGCTCCTCGAGCTCGCGCAGGTCGCGGCGAGAGGGCTCGAAGCCCTTGTAGCCCTGGGTGCCCTGGGTCAGCTTGTCGCGCTCGATGGCGATCGTCAGGCAGCCGACCCCTTTGGCCCGGTCCTCGACCAGGGCCAGCAGGGCCAGGGCGAAGACGGCCGCGCCGCCTTGCGGGGTGGTGGCGACCCGGTCGCGAAACGCGACCAGGCTCTCCACGTCCAGGGGCAGGCTGGGGCCGACGTCGATCACGTGCTCGATCATGCTCTCTCGCTCACTTCTGGTAGAGGACCCACACGAAGCCGGTGGACTCCTCGCGGACGATGGATTTGCGCGCCTCGCGCAAGTTCTGATACAGCTCGCGGAAGTCGTCGTCGCCGCGGTGCTCCAGCAGCTTGGCTTGACGCGCGTCCCAGGCCTTCAGCCGCTCCCTGGCCGCGGCCTCGTCGAGGCCCTCGGCGGGGTAGGTCAGGTTCACCGAGTCGCCGACGAGGAGGTCGAACTTGCCGTCGCCGTTGACGTCGGCCACCGCCACCCGGGTACTGTCTTGCGGGCCCGTTACGTGCGCGTCGCCTAAGCGGTCGCCTTCGACGTAGGCCACGGGCTCGAGGATGGCCCTACCCTTGCTGAAGCTGGGCGCGTTCTTGGTGCCCAGGTTGAGCGCGAGGAACACGCCGCCTCTCCCGGTTCCACCGAGGAGGTCCAGGTCCCCGTCGCCGTCCCAGTCGACGAAGGCCGGGTCGCTGTGGGGCCCGATCTCGAGCTTGGCGCCGTCGGGGGTCGTCAGCCAGCTGGCCGTGGGGGAGAAGCGACCTTCGCCTTCGCCGTGGAACACGGCGAAGGTGCCGCGAAAGTTGCCGGTGACGATGTCCAGCTTGCCGTCGCCGTCGATGTCCACCGCGGTGGGGCGAGTGCAGATCTTGTCGATGGTGTCGTCCTTGCTCGCGCGGACGATCAGCGGCTCGCCGTCGCTGCCCTTCAGCGGTTCGGGCTGCTTGAAGCCAGCCTCGGTGCCCCACAAGACCTGGAACAGGCCGGCCATGTCGCTGTCTTGGCGCGAATACGAGCCGGAGAGGATGTCGATCTTGCCGTCAGCGTTGAGGTCCACGAACTGTGGAGTCGAGCTGGTGCATCACCACACGCCTGGGACCTGGGCGACCTTGCCCTCGGCCTGGAGCCACTCGCCCACGCCGAGCTTGCCCTCGCCCAGGTTCGGGTAGACCTTGAGCTTCCCGTCGTTGAACTGACCCACGACCAGATCGGGCACGCCGTCACCGGTGGCGTCTGCCCAGCAGGGGAAGGCGTAGCCCGGAGCCTCGACCTTGATTACACCGTCCTCGGCTTCGAGGCGCTGCGGGGGGCCAAAGCTCGGACCGTCGTCGGCCAGGGCCAGGCTCGCGGCCAGGGCCAGGCCCAGGGAGATACGCGTCACGTGCATGGAGAGTGTCCTTCCACTTATCCCGATGTCTCGTCGAAGCTGCGCAGCGCCGCGAGGATCTGGTCGTGCCAGGGTCCGTGGCTGGCGACGACCCCGCGGTTGTGGGTCAGGTGAGCGCCATACTTGAACTGCAGCGGCTCGCCGCGGGTGTCGGTCACCCGCCCGCCGGCCTCGGTGACCAGGAGCACGCCGGCGGCGTGGTCCCAAATGCACTCGGCGCGGGTCGATCCGGGGCGCGGCAGCCGCAGGTAGATCTCGGCCTCGCCGCGGGCCACGATCCCGTACTTGGCCAGGCTGTCGAGCTTGCGCGCCGGGGCCGCCAGCCCCAGGGCGCCGGCGATCGCCTGGGCCTGGGCCTGGTCGCTGTGGGCCGGCTCCACGCTCTGGCAGAATCGCCCCTGGGCGGGGTCGCTGTTCGCGCTGACCTGCAGGTCCCAGCGCTCGCCGCCGGCCAGCGGCTGGCCCCAGGCGCCTCCGCCGCGCACCGCCGAGAACAGCACCCCGCGTTCGTCGGCGTCGGGGTGGACCGGGAGGTTGGGGCAGGCGGTCGCCGAGACGACGAGCTCGCCGTCGACGATCAGCGCCAGGGCGACCGCATACTGATCGCCCCGGAGGAAGCCCTTGGTCCCGTCGATGGGGTCCACGGTCCAAAAGCGCGGCAGCTGCTCGCGGGCGGCGCCGCGGTCGATCCAGGCGCACACCTGCTCGGCGTCCGCGGGCCGCTCGCGGCCGACCTCGCTCACCACGCGCTCGAGCAGGGCGGGGTGCTCGCGGAGGGTCGCCGAGTCCTCCTCGCCGACGACGGGGTCGTCGGGGAAGGCCTCGGCGAGGGACGCGCACACCAGCGCCTGGCTGCCGAAGTCGGCCACGGTCACCGGGCTCCTGTCCGACTTCTCCAGCTTGGCGACGCCCTCCTGGACGCGGCGGCAGAGGACAGCGGCCTGGCGCACGGCCTGGCGTGCGACCTCCAGCTCGCGTTCGTAGCTCATGGGGTTCCTCCCTGGTCACACTCGCGCTGGGCGAGCTCGAGGTCGCTGGCGACCATCCGCTGGACGAGCTGGTCGAAGTCGACGGTCGGCTCCCACCCCAGGCGCTCGCGCGCCTTGCTGGCGTCACCCACCAGGAGGTCGACCTCGGCGGGGCGGCGGAGGTTGGGGTCCTCGCGCACGTAGTCGCCGTAGTCGAGGTCGACCTGGGCGAAGGCCGCCGCGAGGAACTCGCGGACCGAGTGCGACTCGCCGGTGGCGATCACGTAGTCGTCGGGCTCGTCCTGCTGAAGCATCAGCCACATGGCGTGCACGTAGTCGCCGGCGAAGCCCCAGTCGCGCTTGGCCTCGAGGTTCCCTAGCCGCAGCTCGCTCTGCAGCCCTAGCTTGATCCGCGCGGCGGCGCGCGTGATCTTGCGGGTCACGAACGCCTCGCCGCGCCGCGGCGACTCGTGGTTGAACAGGATCCCGCACGACGCATGCAGGCCGTAGCTCTCGCGGTAGTTGACCGTCAGGTAGTGGGCGAAGGCCTTCGCGCAGCCGTAGGGGCTGCGCGGGTAGAAGGCCGTCGTCTCGCGCTGGGGCGTCTCCTGGACCTTGCCGAACTGCTCCGAGCTCGAGGCCTGATAGAAGCGGGGGCGCAGCCCAGTGAGCCGGATCGCCTCCAGCAGGCGCAGGGTCCCCAGGCCGGTGGCCTCGGCGGTGCGGTCGGGGGCGTCGAAGCTGTCGCGGACGTGGCTCTGCGCGCCCAGGTTGTAGACCTCGTCGGGCTGGACCCGGCTCAGCGCGCGGGCCAGGCTCCCGGTGTCGGTCAGGTCGCCGGCGACCACCCTCAAGGGCTCCTCGGCGGGGCGATCGGGGTCGGGGTCGATGGGCAGGTGGCCCACGCGATTGGCCGGCTCGGCCGCCGAGCGGCGCACGAGACCGTAGACCGTGTACCCCTTCTCGAGGAGCAACTCCGCGAGGTAGGACCCGTCTTGCCCGGTGATCCCGGTGATCAGCGCGACTGGCATGGCCTGCATGGTAAACGCATTTCGCAGGCCCCGGCGGGGGGGTGAACCGCGCTCATTTCCCTGGCGGCAAGGGGAGCGGTTCGCGAGGCAGTTCTCCCTCGCGGGTCAGGGCCTCGATCAGGGCCTCGGCGACCTTGGCGCTGCCCTGCGTCGTGTAGTGGCAGTCGTCGTAGAAGTGTACGAGGTCCTTCGGCACCGCGGCGTCGAGGTCGACGAAGCGCACCCCCCAGGCCTCCGAGACCTCGCGGATGCGTTGGTTGTAGGCCCGCATGCCCTGGGCCAGGGTCGCCGGGTCGAGGTTCAGCTCGCCGCGGTTGATCAACCCCATCCACAGCGAGTCGAGCTCCTCCTGGTCGAGGTCCTCGCGGTAGATCGACGGCTGGGCGCAGAGCACGAGGGGCACGTCGGCGTCGCGGCAGAGGAGGGCGAGCATGCGCAGGTAGCGGGTGAAGTAGTCCAACCCGGCGGTGGGGTCGACGCCTTCGGTGTAGGGCACGCCCTCGGCGCGGGCGCGCATGCGGGTGTCGCGGTCCGTCTTCAGCCTGTCCTTGAGTCGATCGGCGAGGTCGAGCAGCCGGACGTTCTCGGTCAGCACGTCGCCCAGGCGCGGCGGCTTCGGCGGCCTGCGGTCGGCGTAGTGCGTGGGGTCGAAGCGCTCGCTGAGGGTCGCGCGCATGTCGTTGATCGCGTGCAAGACCACGATCAGGTCGGGCTCCATGGCCAGCACGCGGTGGGCGACCAGGGAGAGGGAATCCGCGACGGTGTTCCCCGAGATCGCGGTGTTGATCGCGATCACCTTGGGGCTGCCAGCGCGGGCGTTGAGCGCGACCTCCACCAGCTCGGGGAAGGTCTCCTCGTCGGGGAGCACCAGGTTCTCGGTGGTCGAAGCCCCCACGAAGAAGATCCTGTACTCACCCGGGGGCTTGGGCGACCCTGGAGGCGGCAGGCCCTCGGCGCGGAAGCCGTGTTCGTCGACGCCGAGGGTGAACTCCCGCTTGCCGTCCAGCGTGAGGTAGGTCGGGCTGGCGTTGGGGGCGCGCACATGCCGCAGGTAGGGGTGGGGGACGAAGATGTCCTCCACCGGGTCGGTGGCGAGCCGCGCGATCCCCTCGGCGAGGAGCAAGCCCAGGCCGACGAGGATCAGGCTGAACTGGATCTTGCGCTTCTTGGAGAGGGCCACGCTAGGCCTGCTCGCCGAAGGGGTCGCTGCACTCAGGGCAGGCGGGTCCGCTGCGCTCGGGAGGGTCGGCGGGCACGGTCCGCAGCACCTGCCCCTCGCGGCTGCCGTCGCGGTAGACGGTGATCCCCTTGCAGCCGAGGGAGTAGGCCAGGCGGTAGATCTCCCCCACCATGGCGGGGGTCGCCTCGCGCGGGAGGTTCACCGTCTTCGAGACCGCGTTCTCGACGTTGGCCTGGAACGCGGCCTGGTGCTTCACGTGCCAGCTGGGGTCGATCTCGTGAGCCGTGGCCAACAGCTCGGCGACCTCAGGGGGCACGCCCTTCACTCCGCGGAGGGTCCCCCCGGCGCTGGCCACTCGCTGGGGGAGCTCCGCCGTCCAGAACCCGTGACGCCGCGCCAGCTGCTCGAGGGCGGGGTGCACGAAAGTCAGCTCGCGGGTCCCGTCGAGGGTCCGGCGCACGTAGCTCAACGCGTAGAGGGGCTCGATCCCGCTCGAGCAGCCGGCGAGGATCGAGATGGTGCCGGTCGGCGCGACGGTGGTGACCGTGGCGTTGCGCAGCGGGGCGTGGCCCGCGCGCTCCCAGCGCGAGCCGCCCCAGGCGGGGAAGGGGCCCCGGGCTTCGGCGAGCTCCACCGAGGCCGCCCGCGCGCGCTCGAGGACGAAGCCCATCAGCTCTCCCGCGAGGTCGAGGGCCGCCTGCGAGGCGTAGGGGATCCCCAGGCGCACCAGGAGGTCGGCCCAGCCCATGACCCCCAGCCCGATCTTGCGATTCCTGGCGGTCACCTGTTGGATCTCGGGGAGCGGGAAGTGGTTGGCCTCGATCACGTTATCGAGCAGGCGCACGCCGAGGCGCACGCTCTCCTCGAGCGCGTCCCAGTCGACGACGCCATCGACGACGTGCTTGCCGACGTCGATGGACCCCAGGTTGCACGACTCGTAGGGCAGCAGCGGGAGCTCGCCGCAGGGGTTGGTGCTCTCGATCAGTCCCTGGTCGGGGGTCGGCTGGGCGGCGTTGATGCGGTCGATGAAGATCAGGCCCGGGTCCCCCGTAGCCCAGGCCGACTCGAGGATCTCGCCCCACACCTCGGCCGCCGAGGCGCGCCCGAGCTCCTCCTGGCTCCGCGGATGCAGCAGCGCATAGTCGGCGCCCTGCTCCAGCGCCTGCATGAAGGCGTCGGTGACCGCGACCGAGACGTTGAAGTGAGTCAGCTCAGCGGGGTCGCGCTTGACCCGGATGAACTCGAGCACGTCCGGGTGGTCGACCCGCAGCACGCCCATGTTCGCCCCGCGGCGAACGCCGCCCTGGTTCACCGCGCCCGTCGCTGCGTTGAACACGCGCATGAACGAGACCGGCCCCGATGCCCGCCCGCCGGTGCCCAGGGGGTCCTCGCTGGGGCGCAGGCGCGAGAAGGCGAAGCCAGTGCCCCCGCCCGTGCCGTGGATCACGGCGGCGTACTTCACCGCGTCGAAGATCTCCTCCAGCGAGTCGCCGATGGGGAGCACGAAGCACGCGCTCAGCTGGCCCGCGGGTTTTCCGGCGTTCATCAACGTCGGTGAGTTGGGGAGGAACTTCAGCTCGGCGAGCAGGCCGTAGAACGTCTCGGCCAGGCCCTCGGAGACCCGGCCCCAGCGAGTCTCGACCGCGGCCAGCGCCTGGGCGACCCGCCACAGGCAGTCGGCGGGCTCCTCGACGACCTCGCCCTTGCGGTCCCGGAGCAGGTAGCGCGCGCGGAGGATCTCCAGCGCCTGGGGCGTGAACGGAGGGACGGGCTGCGCGGGGGGGCTGGGGGACATGGCGGGATTATAGGGGCGGGACCGGCGGATTCGCCTGGGCTATTGGGCCAGGGCCAACGTCTTCGCCCGCACCTGGGCTTCGATCCAGGCGTCGAGCTCGGCCCAGCGGGCGTCGAACCACGCGGCCCAGGCCTCGGGCTCCGTGGGCAGCGAGTCGGCGGGGTGGATCCAGGCGCACACCGTGACCCGGGCCCCGATCAGGCTCCCAGCCCAGAGGTCGCCGAGGGTCCGCACGCGCTCGTAGCCCGAGTGCCCGACGATCACCACGTCGGCCTGGGGCGCGCTGGCGCGGAGCGCGAGCAGTCCGCCGCGGCGCGGGGGGAGCAGGTGGCGCAGGCCGGCGGCGTAGTCGGCCCGCGGGTCCCCCCGCTCGCGCAGCCGGGCCAACACCTGCGCTCGCCGGCGGGGGGTGCAGCGCGTGCCCTCGGGGAAGATCAGGACCCCGTTGCCCGGGGGCAGGTCCCGGGCGAGCTCGGCCACCCGCTCGATCTCGCCGGCGCCCGCGCCCCGGGCCACGAAGGCGTTGGGCAGGCGCTGTCCGATCACGTCGAGGTTCGGGTCCCAGAGCAGCTCTCGCTTGAGCACGTAGCGCAGGCGAAACGCGGGGTAGAGCAGCTGAATCGGGAGCAGGGTGTCGGCCACGCTGGTGTGGCGCTCGAACACGAGCAGCGGCCGGTCGGTGCTGGGCGGCCCGTCGGCCCACAGCTCGTTGAGTTGGATCCCGTAGATCCACACCAGCGCCCGGTGCAAGGTCTTGGCCCACCACTCCTGCAGGCGGTAGTCGAGCTGGATCCGCCGCAGAGGGCGACCGAGGGTCAGGCCCCAGCTCCCGGTCGCGAGCAGGAGCCCGACCACGGAGAGCCCGGCGAACACCGCGAGGCTGCACAGGCAGCGCACCCCTGCCCAGCGTCTGCTGCCCAGCAGGTCGTAGGCGCCCACCACGAGCAGCCAGGCCGGGGCAAGTACGCAGAGGAGGAACGCGAGGAGGGTGGCTGCGCTCGCGCTCACACAACGACGCGGCCAGCGGCGGTAGGCGGGGTCACGCACGGGACGCCTCCCAGCGCTCGCGGCGGCGGTCGAGCAGGCGCTTGATCCGCGCGTGCCGCTCTCGGGTCAACGGGTAACGCCACGCGATCGCGATCGCGATCAGGTTCAACGCCACCGGGGCCAAGCAGTAGCACGAGCGCAGGGTCAAGAGCACCGCCGGCTCCTGGACCTCGGCGTTGGGCACATAGCCGGCGGCGTCGAGCAGGGGCAGCGCGACGCCGACCCCGGCCGCGGCCGCGAACTTGCGGGCGACCGACCAGGCCCCGAGCAGCTGGCCCTCCTGCCGGTGGCCGCGGCGAAGCTCGTCGTAGTCGGCGACATCGGCCTGCAGCGCGGAGGGGATCACCAGCGTCCCTCCGAACCCGATTCCGCTGAGCGCGACGAGGACTCCGTAGGCCACCGTGTCACCTCGCCCCAGGAGGAACACGCCGGCGAAGGCGCCGGTGTTGACGAGCATCGCCGCGATCCAGGCCGGTCGCTTGTCGGTGCGCTGGGAGATCCACACCCACATCGGCAGCAGCCCGGCGCCCACGCAGAAGTAGAGCAGGAGGAACCCCGCCGCCTGCTCGCTGCCGAGGACGTATTTCACGTAGAACGGCAGGAGCACCGCGGGGAGGTTGCTCCCGATCGCGGCGACCGTGTAGCTGAGCAGGAGGACGACGAACGGACCGTTTCGCCGCAGATCGCGCCAGCGGAAGCGACCGCGGACCGGGCGCGGCGCGCGCTCGGGGACGACGCGGGCGCAGAGCAGGCAGGACAACGGCACCAGGGGCGCGTAGATCCAGGCCAGCACCCAGTAGGTCAGGCGCTCGTCGGGGCCCTCCGCCTCCCAGCCAGCTGCGCGCTGGATCACGACGGGGGCCGCGGCGGCGGCCAGGGTCCCGAGGATCACGGCGGCATCCCGCCAGCCGAGGATCGAGGTCCGCTCGTCGTAGTCCTCGCTGAGCTCGAGGCCGAGGGCCTCGTAGGGGACGGCGACCGCGGTCCACGAGAGGTAGAGCAACGCGAGGCTCCCGCCGAACCACAGCGCCGCGGCGGTGGGCCCGAGGGCAGGGGGGACGAGGGCCAGGTAGATCGCGATCGCGAGGGGGAACGCTCCGGCCACGATCCACACCCGGCGCCTCCCCCAGCGGCTGCGGGTCCGGTCCGAGAGCGTGCCGATCGCCGGGTCGGTGAGCCCGTCCACCAGGCGCAACAGCACCAGCAGCAGGCCGACCAGGGTCACGTTGGCGCCCACCACGTCGGTGTAGAACTTGGGCAGCAGCACGTAGACCGGGATCCCCACGAAGGCGAGCACGGCGCCCGGCGCGGCGTAGCAGACGCGCAGCCAGGCCCCCCGGGCGCTCACTTCGCACGGAGCGGCGCCCCAGCGCGCGCCTCGCAGAGGGCCCAGAGGGCGTCTCGGGTCTCGGCGTCGCCGCGAGTGAAGGGCAGGAGGTAGGGCGAGCGGGGCTCGCGGTCGAACCACAGCTGCCCGGAGGATTGCGCCGGCCGCTCTGCGACCGCGAGCCACACGATCGTGTCGGCGCCCTCGGCGGGGGTCCGCAGGCGCCCCCCGAGGCGCTCGTGGAAACCGGGGAGGGACTCCTCGACCCCGGGGGTATCGGCCCACCCCGGGTGCATGCTGTGCACCGCGGGCCCGCTGGCTCCCCAGCGCTCGGCGAACTGTTCGGCGAGCACGACCTGCATGCGCTTGGTCTGGGCGTAGGCCGCCACCCCGTCGTAGTCGCGCCGCGCCCAGTCCACGTCGTCCAGCGAGAGCCGCTTGGTGTACATGCCCCCGGAGGAGACCCACACCACCCGGGCCCGCCGGGGGCAGGCCTCGAGGGAGTCGCGCAGGAGCCGGGTCAGCAGCCACGGGCCGAGCACGTGGGTCGCCAAGGTGCGCTCGCTGCCGTCGATGAGCTCGCGGGTCTTCGGCAACACGCCGGCGTTGTGGATCAGCCCGTCGAGGGGCTCGCTCCAGCGCTCGCCGAGCTCGCGGATGGCGGCCTGGTCCGAGACGTCGAGCAGCACCAGGCGCGGCGTCCCGGAGCGCCCCTGGAGCCGCTCGACCGCGGCCGCGCCCCGCTCGGGGTTGCGGCAAGCGAGGTGGACGGTGGCGCCGCGCTCGACGAGCGCCTCGGCGGTCGCGAAGCCCAGCCCCGAGTTGGCGCCGGTGACCAGGTAGCTGCGCCCGGCGAGGTCGACCTCCAGGTCGCGAGGGTCGAACGCCCGAGCGTGCCTGCGGAAGCCCGAGGCGTCGAAGGAGTAGTAGATCGAGGCGTCGAGGACGCGGCCCAGGAGTCCCATGACTCGACCGTAGCCCTCCTCGCAGAACTTGGAAGACGGAGGGCCGACGCTGGATTCCCCGAGGATCGTCGCGCCCAGTAGAATCCGGCCCGAAGCAGGAGGCAGCCATGAGCGACGTGCGTATCGAGACCGACAGCATGGGCGAGGTCCGGGTCCCGGCGGACCGTCAGTGGGGGGCCCAGACCCAGCGAGCCGTCGACAACTTCCCCATCAGCGGGCTGCGCTTCCCGCGCGGGTTCATCCGCGCGCTGGGGCTGATCAAGGGCGCCGCGGCGCACACCAACGCGGGGCTGGGGACCCTCGACGCCGCGCGCAGCGAGACGATCCAGGCGGTCGCGGCCGAGGTCGCCGCCGGCCAACACGACGCCGAGTTCCCCATCGACATCTTCCAGACCGGGTCGGGGACCAGCTCGAACATGAACACCAACGAGGTCGTGGCCCGGCTGGCGAGTCAGCGCGGCGAGGCGGTGCACCCCAACGACCACGTGAACATGTCCCAGAGCAGCAACGACGTGATCCCGACCGCCATCGGCGTCTCGGCGACCCTCGCGGCGCGCGAGCAGCTCTTGCCTGCGCTGCAGCACCTGGAGGACACGATCCGCCAGAAGGCCGCCTCGCTGGACCACGTGACCAAGACCGGGCGCACGCACCTGATGGACGCCATGCCCGTGCGCCTCAGCCAGGAGCTGGGCTCGTGGGCGGCGCAGGTCGCGTCGGGGCGCGCGCGGGTCAGCAGCGCGCTCGAGCGCGTACAGCGGCTCCCCCTGGGCGGCACCGCGGTCGGCACCGGCATCAACGCCCCGGCCGAGTTTGGTCCGAAGACGATCGCGCGGATCGCCGAGTTGAGCGGGAGCACCTTCGAGCCGCTCGAGTGCAAGTTCGAGGGGATCGGTGCCCAGGACGCGGCGGTGGAGCTCAGCGGTCAGCTGCGCACC
>Ga0070727_10002947_pt1 | contig 15866 bp, 15 predicted proteins | sample tdAd472_FD_66722 | JGI IMG/M metagenome (GOLD analysis project Ga0070727, IMG submission 66722) | Marine sediment microbial communities from the Atlantic coast under amendment with organic carbon and nitrate - tdAd47.2 | ecosystem: Environmental > Aquatic > Marine > Coastal > Sediment | place...
TGGGAAAGCATCTCCAAAGACCAAAACCGCTGAGGAACTCAGGCGGTTAATGTCTTCGCTCTTATCCCAATCGTCTTTATACCAGTCTTTGGAAGACACTTTCATTTTCTCCTGGTTGAGTAGCCGTTTTCGAGGAGTCGATAGTCGGCCTATTTAGATTGTCGGACGATACTTTTTGCCGCAGTTCAAGCTGCAACCTGTCGGAGTGAATCCTGCCAGGGTCATTGCTCTGACCATTCGCACGACCGGGGAATTTACGAGAGCCAATGGATTCATTTTGAAGGGGCTTTCCTTTGTCGGGAAGCCGTCGACTCCTCCGCAACAAAATTTAACATTCCCACCGAACTGAAAACCGAGGTAGTCCCAGGGCATGCTGCAGGGATGAATAGACATAGCCTCATGATAACTTTGACAGCCCAAGCGCCCACCGGTCGCTCTATAGGCAGCCTCCGCATCTTCTGGGGACAGGGTATGAAGACCATAGGTGAGCTTGATGCCTTCACGGTCACAAGTTTCTAGCATTTTAACCAGATAGCTAATCAGCCCAGGGCCTTCCAATCTTTTGAGGCCATTCATCTTGCTGACAGTCGTTTCAAAAAGCCGGACCATTTCAAGTTCGCCCAGCCCAATTTCTTTTAAGAATGCCGGCGCTTTAAGCAAGGATTCTTGGTTCTGCTCGTACAACGCGGCATGAAAAACGACTCTGTCGCCAAATTCGTCCGCCAAGTACTTTAGTTTTTCTTGAAACTGCGAAAACTTGCCGCCAGCGCGCCATTTGGCATAGCCCTCAGCATCGCCAGCATCACAGCTAACGTGAATAATTTTTACGTTGAAGCGCGCTAGTTTTTGAATGCTGGTTTTAGTCAATGGCAAGGCGTTGGTGGAAAACTCGAAGCTTTTACATAATGGCTGAAGCTTCTCAAGGCAGTCCCATATGTCTTTGCGCATAAAGGGCTCGCTCATGACACCGAAAGCGATGGTTTCCACGCCCCCCGCCTTTTCGAAAAAGGAAACGACGTCGTCAATTTCAGCATGGCGTCCAGCGTAGTGGGCACGCGCATCATCGCTTCCGTGATAGCGACACATTGGGCATTTAAGATTGCAATCAGAGGCCAAGTCTATGGAAACAACATCTGGCAAATCCGTCGCATTCGATTTCTCGAGAAACTCCGCAGCCTTTGCATTCCCGTAAACCTCTACGAACTTGGTCCAGTCGGAAATGAAGTTCTCGTGTGTGAGAACTCCCGCATCGTTGTATTTAAGCGGCGACGGATCCATTGGCCTACCTTTGTTTGGGGCGACGAACTTGTGATATTACCAATGCAAGTATAAAAATATGGTTTACTGGACCTCGCGGCAAGCAGGGATCTCCGTGCCCCAATCAATTTCATGGGCACCGCCCATCCTGGCTGGCAATATTTTGATTTAATTGTGACATCTCACCATTTGGTTCGCTCACCTTCTTACTTCAATAGATTAGTGCTTTTAAAAGCTCAGCAGACTTAACTTCCTTTGGCGCAAACAGTGCGGCGGCATGGGTGCCGATCAACTCAAAGAGTTGAAACGCCTTCAAAAGGTAAATGAGCGGCTGAGTGGAGGCAAAAAGGAAATCTCATAATCGGTGAATTCGTCCACCCAAATTTCCAGCTGCCCGGCTACTGGGTCGGTGAAGCCGAATACTGCGATGGGTTCTTTTGTTACCCTAATCCTCAACTCTTCCACTCACACGCTCATTTAGACAGCAGAAACCTCAGAAAACCTTATAGGTCAGTTAGAGAAGTTCATTGATTCTTTAGGTGGGCGATGCAACTATTTAGCGAGAAGAATCGAGGCGTTTTTCGGAGGGGGGGATGAGTGAGAATCTAAAGCCATTTTTTGCGATTTCGTCATCAGGCGGAGCGTTGAGCCAGTGGTTGACGGCCGTTTTAAATACCAAAGGGCATGTCGTTTGCTTTCCAGTGGTTGAGTTTAGCCCATTTGGCTTTGAGGACAGAAGGCTCAAACCCGAAGAATTGCTGACCGGTCTGTCCCGCCTAGCTTTCCTCGCAATTCCAAGAAACAAGACGTTCGGTACCATTCACTCTTTGCCTGGCGCGAAGTATCGGCGGTTTACACTGGAATTGGGGGGGACGTTCGGTGCCGTCTTCCGGCATCCAATAGATAGAATCCATAGTCTATTTTCTGCTCATTTTAAAAATGCTCTCGGTCAAAGAAACGATGGGGACAATATCTACGCGGCTGTGGGGAAAACGGTAGATAGCGTTTTGCCTGCTGAGGCTGAGGGCTTTTTTCCAGATTTTTCGGAGAATACAGCCGTCGAATTGTTCTATAGCATCGCTAACAGCGCGGTCACTAATGACATGGAAAATTTTGAATCTACATCAGAGCAAGAGAGGATCTTTTTTGAGAAAGTTCTGTCCGATGAGGACTATCTTGCCCCAAAACTTCCGTTTTTTGCTGGGGGGCAGCCAGACGAATGGCAGTGCATTGTCGGTAATCACTTAGAGAAGCAGATGAATGCTCACCACCAGGGTAAGAGGTTTTCAACTGAAGAGTTGTTTGACCAATGGCCTGAATCTTTTAAGCGCCTATTTTTGCTTGTTGTGGCACAGAACGGGATGAATCGCACAATTTCTAATTACGAAAACTTGGGCTATGGATTGCCGGAAAATTTTATCAGCTATATGGAGCAAAAAACTGACGAGGTCGCTCAGGAGGTGCCGCAAAGGCAAGCCTCTATTGATGAAAAGGTTTTAGGTGCCCTAATTGACGGTATCAAAGCGGAAGATGCCCATCGGGTAAAGACGCTGGAAGCACTTGTCGAGGCGCAAGAAGCTAAAATTGCGTCAATGCAAGAGCAATATACAGCGGCATTGCATCAATTTGGTCGCAAAGTGTAATAGGGGCCGATACGCAGCTAGCCGCAGCTTCGTCACGACGGGGTTAATTGTCTGGTTTAGGTGATTCCGCTTCCCTCTAGAGAAACCTCACGTAGTTTTCGACATATTCTTCAAACGTTGGGCGCCACCAGAAGTCGACTTGGTATCGGTATTTTTCATCAAGAAACTTCAGGTCGAAATGTCGAATAACTGAAGGATGAATAGGGACTTCATGCATTACCAGTTCAGAATAGCTATCTAAAATTGACTCCTTGAGTGGAGCATAGCCACATTTTTTGAGGACTTGGTTTGCAAGATGCAGGACTATGTTGTTGCTAATGTGTGGAGCAGATTGAAAGCAGGTTTTGGTCTGATAGTTTTCCTTGATGAAGTCGACAACCTTGATGTCTGTCTCCTTTTCTTTTGACAGCATGGTCATCAAATTCCCAAGCATCAGCTCATTCAAGTCAACCATCTCTGATATGTCGAGATTCACGTACTGTTCAACAATTTCGCTGGGCGACTTTTCTCCTTTTCGGAGTTGCGCCAGAATATAGGAATCACCTTGTGGAAACCTTCTAGGATGCTGCATTGGATTTCGAATGGTGTTTTCTTCAAGGTTGCGCGGCTCTTGAACAAAGAACGGCCAGAAGGCGGTCAGAGAAGGGTAGGGAAATGTTATTCCCAGGGAATTGCTGGAGATGTTTGCTGCAAGTTTTACGTATGTCTCTTCCTTGCCCCAGCTTGACCACCCCGGTGGGTGATACATGATGACTTTTGCCGATGCGAGAAGGTTCCAGTCGATTTTGAAATCACTCATCACATTGTTGGGGTTTGCGCTCCAATAATTGATAACATTGAAGTGGCTGCGGAACTGCTCGGAGAGCGTCAGAACAAAGCATATAGCTCGACTGATGCATGAGCCTATGACAACGAAATTTTCCCGTCGTGGGTCGATGTGCGGTTCAAACGGCAAAGGGTTGTCAGGCATTACTCACCCCTCCTTGCTTTGATGATCTCAATCAGTTCACCAACGTTTTGTGCGCAGGCTGCTTCAGCATCCCGGAGTTCTGTTTTAAAGGACTTCTCCAGCTCTAACAAAACTCTTACGTGAGAGAGAGAATCCCAGCCATCTACGTCGACCGCCGTGGTTTCCCGGCCAATTGTGATTCGTTCATCAAAAAAAACGTTCCGCAAAATTTCCTGAAACGTTTCCAGGTAATTATCGTCGTCCATTTCTCACTTTCCCGTGTCGTTCAGCGTTTCAAGTATTGTTTTAGGTTCTCCGATCTAGAAACTTTGCCACTTGATGTTTTCACCAAGAGCCCTGGCGGGATAATTTCAACTCTACAAGCCAAACCAATACTGTCGCTTAGCTTTTTTCGAATATCTCTCTTCAAGGCGCTATCGTCTCTCTGACCAGTCTTCTCCACCAACATCAGGCATTCTTCCGTACCAGTTTGTTCATTCATGACAGACAGGGCGACAACCCTTCCTGGCTTGATGCCTTCGACTTCGTTCGTTACAGCCTCCAGGTCGGTGCAGAAATAATTCTTGCCATTCACAATAATGATTTCTTTAGACCGCCCCAATACATAAAGCTCTCCATCGAGTACGGCCCCAATGTCGCCCGTTCGAAAATAAGGTCCGAAGCAGGGTGGTGGTGTCTTGCCGTCTTTGGTCTCGTATGCCTCAAAAAGGGATGGCCCATGGAGGCAAACCTCTCCCAGAACCCCATCATCTTGAGGGGCTCCAACGCCATCGGAAATCATGACTTTGGTTCCAGGCATCACTGTTCCGCAACTCAGGATGCTCTCGTCATGTGAGAAAAGAAAACGCTCTTCCCCGGTTGCTAGGGAAGAGGAGCCAAACTCAGAAAATGTTTTGCGTTTGAGTTTTTTGTCGAGGCTCGAATAGGTCACCGCGAACACGGCTTCCGCCATGGCGTAAGACGTATGGATTGACGATGGATCAATGCCGCACGGGCCAAAGCGCTCAAGAAAACGATCAACGCTGCTGGCACGGCAGGGTTCGGAACAATTGACGATAGATTTCACAGAGGAAAGGTTGAAATTGGCGTCTGGGTCGATGCAGTTTGTCAGGTGTGAGAACGCAAAATTTGGCAAGAAAATTCTTGTTCCAGCGTAGGTCGCAATGGCTGAAAAGAGGAGCTCTGGGCGCAAGGTCCAATCGATTGGATCGATGAGAACAATGGGAGTGCCTGTCAATAAGGGCATTAGAAGGCAAGCGACCAGTCCCATGTCGTGATACAGCGGGAGCCAGCTAACGACACAATCGGACTTTTCGTAAGTGAAGGTTTGTTGAAAAGCCGCCAGATGGGCGATGGTCATATCATCGCGAATTAAAACGCCTTTCCGTAATCCTGTGGTGCCCGAGCTGAATTGAATGAATGAGCTCTCGTGGCTGGGAAGATCGATTGGGGAAAAGGAGGGCCTTTCTTGGTCATTGATAGGGAGGCCGAGGACGCGAGAGGGCTCTAAGCCGAGTGTTTGGTTTCCCGCAATTTCAGCCTGCATTTTGGCGTCAACAACAAGAAGCCCATGCTTGTGCGTGGCAAGAATTTCACCAAGGGTGCGCCAATAGATGTCGGGTGATTGTTTGCCTGTTAGGGGGGCGAGATAGGACGGAACGGCACCAACGAGCCAGGCTCCGATAAAGGCCGCAACAGTGTCAAGGCTGGTGCTAGCAACAATGAAAATGCGGTCCTCATGGCCGATGCCCTTTTGGCGATATGTCTGCGCGATACTTTGAGCTTGGCTTAAAACATCCGCGTAGCTGTAGTTTTCCGTTTGGCTGCCGTTCAGGATTCTGAGAAACGTCCCAGAATGCGACTGAGAGACAGATTCTATGGTGTTGAGAATTGTATGTCGTTCGGCCCCAGGCATTTCCAAGCTAGTCGCTTTCAAACTCTTCGCAATAGGCCGCCACCGCTTCCCTCCAAGGGCGGAGCGGGGGAGTTTTGGTCATCTTCAAGGGGGTGATTGTGTTCTTGTTCCCGACGCTGGGGAAATCGTTCATCGACGCTCTTCTGATCGTCGCCTCCATGTCCAGGCATTTCAGTACCTCACTCATCAAATCATAGAGCGTTCCTTCGCCCTCGTTGGCAAGGTGGTAGAGGCCGTAAGGAGCCTCATCTTTCAGCATGGTCGCGATGCGCTCTGCAATGTCTTTGGCATAGGACGGGGCTGTGAGGATGTCGTCGGCAATTCCTAACTCTTTCCCCTCACGGATCATGTCGAGCATCTTCTCAACGAACTGATTGCGCCGTGGGTTTTCGCCAAACAACACCGGAAGCCTAAAGGTGTAGTGGGCTTCCAAGGTGTCACGCACCACGACTTCCGACATATACTTTGTGAAGCCGTAGTTGTTGATTGGGTCGGGGGTGTCCTCTTCGGTGACAACCCGTTTGAGCTTGCCTGAAAACACCGATTCCGTGCTGAACTGCACCATGGAGGCGCCAATCTCATTGCACCGCCGCGCCAGATGTTGCGGAAAAAGGGTGTTGAGAACTGACGTTTCGTAGGGGTTCTGCTCACAAGCATCAATGCCCAGGTAGGCGACCGGGTTGATGATGATGTCGGGTTGGGTCGCATCAATGAGCTTGTCTGCGCTGGCAAAATCCATGGCGTCGAAATCTGAGGTGTTTTTGGCAATCACCTCAAAATCGTTTTCAAGCGCCTTGTGGAGTGCGCGCCCCAGTTTGCCGGTATATCCGAAAAGCAGAACTTTTTTTGCCATGGGTCTCTCTAGTCAAAAAATCGATTAACGGTCTCTGCGACCAAATCTACATCATCGTTTGTAAGATATTGATGAATGGGCAAAGACAAAATGCGCTTGGATTGTTCTTCGCAAATTGGGAAATCGCCCAAGCTGTATCCCAAGTCTTTAGCCGCTGGTTGCAGGTGAATAGGAATAGGGTAGTGGACCGCTGTTTCGATGCCGTGCTCCAGCAAGTATGCCTGGAGTTCGTCACGCAGGTTTACCTGAATGATGAAGGTGTGGAAGGTGTTGAACTCGTAATCTTTGCCTGCCGGGAAAATAAGCGCATCCTCATTTAACTTGGCAAGATAACGCTCGGCATTGGCGCGGCGGCCGCGAATGGTTTCTTCGATCTTTGAAAGCCGGTAGCGCAAAATGGCAGCCTGGAGCGTGTCGAGCCTTGAAACGGTCCCCCATTCGACCACCGTGTTGCGGTCTTTAAGCCCGTGGTTGCGCAGAAGCTTGATGCGTTCGGCAACGGCAGCATTGTTGGTGGTGAGGAAACCCGCATCCCCTGCCGCATTGAGGTTTTTCAGTGGATGCGCCGAGAAGCACCCGATGGTGCCAAGGCTGCCGCTTTTCTTGCCTTTGTAGGTCGAACCAATGGACTGCGCCGCGTCTTCAATCACATAGAGGCTGTGCTGGTCGGCAATGGCGTTAATCGCGCCCATGTCAGCGATGCGACCCGACAGATGCACCGGCATGATAGCCTTGGTTTTTGGCGTTACGGCTGCTTCAATTTTGTCCGGATCGATATTGATGCCGTCGCCCACATCGGAAAACACCGGGGTTGCGCCAACTGCGACGATGGCAGCGGTTGAGGCAACAAATGAATTGGGCGGCGAAATCACCTCATCACCCGGGCCGATGCCCAGCGCCTTCATGCCAAGGATCAACGCATCGGTGCCCGAGTTGAGCGTTACGGCATGTTCAACGCCACAATAGGCTGCTAGCTCTTCTTCTAGCGCCTCAACCTGCTCTCCGCCAATCAGCCACCCAGAAGCAAATACCTCGTCGGTGAGGCGGGCCAAATCGGCCTTCTCGGCTTCGTATTGTGCCTTGAAGTTTACATATGGAACCTTGCGTTCATTCACCGGCGTTAAGCTCCGTAATACTCGCGGACGGCAGCAATCACGTAGTCCATCTCTTCTTTTGAAATGTGCTGGTCCACGGGGAAGGTGATGATGTTGGTGGTGTGATGATCGGTGACAGGGAAATCACCCGCTTTGTAGCCCAGGTGCTTCAAGCCATCCTGCTGATAGAGCGGAATGGGGTAGTGAACCTTGGCCTCGATGCCTTTGTCCAAGCAATGCTGAAGCAGACCGTCGCGGTCTTCGGCAAAAACGATATAGAGGTGGTAAACCAGCCGCATATCATCGGGGCGTGGCGGGATGCGGATTTGGGACAATTCACCGAGCGCTGCGTCATAGTAAGCAGCATTGGCAATGCGCTTGGCGGCAATGTCTTCGGTCTGTGGGATCAGCCAATTGCCGACCACAGCCTGAATGGTGTCGAGCCGCGAGTTATAGCCGAGCAATTCAATTTCATCACGGTTACGCATGCCGTGGTTACGCAGCAAGCGAAGCTGGCGGTCGAGTTCATCATCATCGGTGATAATCACGCCACCATCCGACCAGACATTAAGGTTCTTCAAGGGGTGCAGCGAGAAGGCCCCAACATTGCCCCAGGTGCCGGAATTTTTGCCGTCAATCGCTGCCAAGATACCCTGACAGGCATCTTCAACGACGGGCAGGCCATGCTTTTCGGCGATGGGCAGCAGCTTGCGCATGTCGGTCATGTAGCCGGTGAAATGGACCGGCACGATGGCCTTGGTTTTTTCAGTAATGGCAGCTTCTAGCAAGTCCACGTTCATGCAGAAAGTGTCGTCACAATCGACGAAAACCGTCTTTGCGCCGATCTCATTGATCGCGCCAACGGTGGCAATAAAGGTATTAGCCGTGGTGATCACCTCGTCGCCATGGCCAACGCCCATTGCTTTTAAGCCCAGTTTGATCGCATCGGTGCCTGAATTGACGCCAATAGCGTGCTTGGCCCCCATAAGTTTGGCAAAACGGTTTTCAAACTCGGTCAAGGGCGCACCCAGGGTGAAGTCCCCGGTGGGCACGAAAGCTTTCAACTCATCCCAAAGATCGTCGATATCGGCGAACTGCTGTGGGAGATATGAGTAACGAACATTATCGACCATTTGGTAGGTTCCTATTTCGAAAGCGCGTCTTTAACGGTTTGAGCAAGCCCCGGAGCCTGCAGGCCGTAGTGTTCCAGCAGCATGTCCTGAGAGCCGTAATGATGGGTAAACTTGTCGGGTATGCCCTTGCGGATGATCGGCGGCATAGAGCCCGGCATGGTTTCGGAAAGAGCTTCCAAAACGGCCCCACCCAAACCACCGGCGATCAGGTGTTCTTCTGCCGTAATCACAACCCGTGAGCGCCGCGCCATCTGTGTCAGCATCTCCGAATCCAGTGGCTTGATGGTGTGGCAATGGAGCAGGCCACAATCGATGCCTTCATCGGCAAGTTGCTCGACAGCCTTCAAAGCACGCTGGAGCATAATGCCGGTGGTGACAATCAGCGCATCGCCCGGTTCTTTGTGCAAAATGGCTTTACCCAGCTCGTTGCCATGCTCTTCTTTCGTCACGATATCGTCGTAACCCTTGGCAAGCCGGATATAGGCCGGGCCTTCCACGTTCAAGGTCTGCGGCACCATGCGGCGCATTTCATCGGCATCGGCTGGCGCGATGACCGTCATGTGGGGCAGCGCGCGCATGATGGCAATGTCTTCAATCGCCTGGTGGGTTGGCCCAAGAGGTGCGTAAACGAAGCCGCCGCCGTTGCCGATCAAACGTACGGGCAGTTTATGTAGACAAAGATCGACGGCTAATTGCTCGTAGCAGCGGCGCGTTAAGAAGGTGGCGATGGTGTTGACGTAGGGAATGTAGCCTTCCATGGCCATGCCTGCTGCCATGCCAATCACGTTGGCTTCGGCGATGCCCTCAATTAAGAAGCGATCGGGAAACTCTTCGCGCATTTCTTCAAGCGTTCCAGCGCCAGGATCGGAGCCTATATAAACAACACGCTCGTCCTGTTTTGCGAGCTCGTGCACCATGTTAAGGGCCATTTTTCTCATTGCTCAGCCCTCCCCAAGTGCTTCACGGATGGGGACGAGTTCCTCATCCTTGAGTTTGTTTTTATGGTGCCAACCGGGGTTGTTCTCGGCAGGTGGTATGCCCTTGCCCTTGACCGTATGGCAGATCACAGCGCTCGGTCGGTCTTCAGCAAAGGGCAGTCGGCCTAGAACATCGCGTAGAGCTTCGACGTCATGACCGTTCACTTCCTCAACGGCAAAGCCAAAGCTTTCCCACTTGTCCATGAGCGGCTCTAAGGGCTGGACCCCATTGACCGGGCCGTAAGACTGAATTTTGTTGTAGTCCACGATGGCGGTGACATTGTTCAGTCCATGCTTGGCAGCCGCCATGGCGGCCTCCCAAACCGAGCCTTCGTTGATCTCGCCGTCCCCCATGACCACGACCACTTTGCTGTCGCGTTTTTTCATGCGGTTGGCTAAGGCCATGCCCACACCAATGGAGAGGCCATGGCCCAGCGCACCGGTCGAGGCTTCAACTCCAGGGGCGATGATTTCCGGGTGTCCGCCCAGCAACCCATTGAAGCCACAGAAATTGTCGAGTTCGCTTTTTGGGAAGAAACCTTTGTCGGCTAAAATGGCATAGAGCGCCAAGCAGCCATGACCTTTGGAAAGAATGCAGCGGTCGCGGTCGCCCCACTGGGGCTCGTCGGCCTTAAAGGTCAAAACGTCGTCATACAGAACCCGAAGAATTTCAATCAGGCTCATAGCCGGGCCTAAATGCCCACGCCCGGCAGACATCATGGAGCCAAGCGCCATACGTCTTAAATGCTTGGAGCGCTCGTCAAGCGGCACAGCGAGCGGTTCGGGACCAGAGGCAGGGTTAGGCGACATGATGAATCCTTGTCAGCAAAGTAGCAGCTTTTTCAAGTTGTCCGGCTTGCACGGTTTCCAGTTCAGCCTCTTGGCCCGCCAGTTGGCGGCGTGTCCAGCGCTCGGGCAGAAACTCGTTCAAGATGATCAGGCACCAGATAAGAGCATAAACTGGATAGAGGGCCTCAAAACGCGCCTCAAATTTGTTATCAGCTGCAAAAACCGGAATCATTTTGGAGTGCAGGAGCCGTGCCTGCTCTTCACTCATCGCGCTGCCAGGATGAAGCATGGCGTCTGCCACGGCTTTGACAGGGTCGTCCCAGCCAGCATATTCAAAATCGAGGAAGCTCAATCCACCAGCTTCGTTGCGCAGGGTGTTGTGGAAGCCAAAGTCAGAAGGACTGATAGCCAACTTGTCGCTCGAAAGGTCTCGTGCTGGGTCAATGCCATTGGTTGCTAAGGCTGCTTTTGCCTGAGCCGTGACTTCTTTCACTTTGGGGTGAAAATCAACATCCAAGAACCGCTTAAGGGCTGGTTGTTCACCCCCTGCTTTTTCCAGCCGCTCCAAACGTGCTTCAAGTTGTTTGAAGGCGGCGCTTGGGGCAAAGCAAGCAGCGGAAGCTGGGTTAAGCGCTTTGGCACCTGGCTTGCGCTTTAGAGGCTGTAGTCCGGTGAGAAACCATGCCAGCGCCCCAACATCGTCATTTGTTGGTTCTTTGACGGGCTCACCTTCGACCCAGCTATAGAGAGCGCAGGAGTTGGTGTCATCACGGATGATGGGCGCTGGAATATTCCCCAGCCCACTTTGGGCGAGAAAATCAAGGAACCCATATTCGTTGCCAAGCCGGTCGCGCGGATCTTCTTCCTGGGCAGGGTAGAACTTTAGTGCGAAGACCTGCTCTTCACCTACCAGTTGGTAGATACGGTTGTTGCCGCCCATACGGGCCGGAATGACATCGAGCAGAGTGCAGCCGGTTAAGACCTCGCCAATTTCGCGAACCGTATGATGAGAGTATTCACGCGGGGCCATGGAAAACCCCCTGGGTAATGTCTTTCCAGCTCGATACCCGATCATAAGGCACGTCGTCGTTGCTTCCCGCAGGGTCATAAAGAACTCTCTGTGGGTCTTTAGGGAAGTCTGGGTCAGACAGGACTTCTGGCAGGTCGTCGATGAAGACGTCCAAATCTAGTTCGCCGATGCGGGCGAGTTTTTCTGCTCTGGTTGACTCGAAAAAGATGTGGCTCGGTGAGATGTCGAATTTGTTCGGGTCAAAGAATCCTTGAGTTTTCATCCACTCAAGGGCGGCCTCACGCAGGTTGATTTTGTCTGGGTCAAAATGACCAAATTCAGTCTTATGGCTAACGATATACACATCGAGCGCCTCCTTAGAGCAGAGGGAGAGGAACTCGGCAAGGTCGGGCATCATTGTGGCGTCTTCCATGTGAGCGCCATAGACCCGGCCTTGAAGGGCTTGCCATTTGTGTTCGCCATCTTCTAAGCCACGCACGGCGTCGCGCAAGGTAGATTTGCCACCGACAAATCCATCATCAACCAAGTCGCGCGCTTTGGCTGCGACGAGGAAAGCCTCGTCGTAGCCTGCGATGGTGTTGTCGAAATCGATGCCAATGCGCAAAGGAAGTTTTCTCCTGGCTCTACTTCAAATCAACGTCTTGCATAAGCTTGATGTTGAAGTAGGAAGGGTCGTCCATGGAATTGGGAACCTTGCCTGCTTCAAAAGCGGCCTTTAGGTCTTTGACCGCATCCAAAATGGTGTGCTGTGGAACGAAACCGAGTTCCTTCTTCATCTTCTCAGAGGAAACATGATAGGAGCGATTGTCATCGGTTGGTGTTACTTCGATGCCTATGTCGCCGCCAAGAGCGTCGCGGACCATCTCGGCAATTTCCATTACCGTGAAATTCTCGTAGCCCGCATTGAATATCTTGCCATCAATCTTTGCGTCGTCTTGCTGAAGAATGAACAGATAGAGGCCAACCATGTCGTCGATATGAAGGTTGGGGCGCTTTTGACCGCCGCCAAACACGGTGATCTTGCCTTTGTTGATGGCATGGTTTGTCAGGATGTTGACCGTTAAATCAAGCCGCAGACGTGGGGCATAGCCACAAACTGTCGAGGGGCGAATAACCAAGGTGGTGAAGCCCGGCTCGCGTTCGGCTTCCAAATCTTCCTCGCAAAGTGCCTTGAACTTGGAGTAGTCGGTTAGAGGCTCAAGCGGCAGATCTTCGGTAACGGCTGCGTCGTCTTTGATGCCGTACACGGATGAAGAAGATGCATAAACAAAACGCTTAACGCCCGCTTCTTTAGATACCTTAACTAAGGGCCTAAAGGCGTCGTAGTTGATCGACTTGCCGAGATCCGGGTTGAGGTCGTAAGAGGGGTCGTTGGAAATGCAGGCCAAGTGGATCACGGCATCGCAGCCCTTTAAGGCGTCGCGCACGGTTTCGATGTTGCGCAGGTCGCCTTTGACTTCGCGGAGCCTTGGGTTGTCGCGATAGTCCTTAAACAGATCATCGCCATAGAGGTAGAGATCGAGCACGGTAACGCCGTGACCAGCCTCCAATAACTTAGGGATCAGGGATGAGCCCACATAGCCCGCACCACCGGTGACCATTACATTCCAGATTTTTTTGTCGCTCATTGTTTTCTTTCCCAGAGGCCGTCTTCAGGGGTCCATCCCATAGTCAAATCCAACACTGCATGGAGCAGGGCCGTATGGGCGGTTTCGACGAAGCCATATTCATAAGAGGGGACATAAAGGTTCACATCGCCGGATTGTCTGAGGGGGTTGTCCGGTTTGAACCCGCTTAGGGTAAAGACGGTTGCGCCGATTTCTCGGGCCTTGGCAACCGCATTTAAAATATTGGCCGAGCCGCCAGAACTTGAGATGGCGATCAGCATATCGCCCTTGGCGCCGTACATTTCGACGGGCTTGGCGAAAACATTTTCGTACCCCACATCGTTGCCTAAGCAGGTCAGCATAGGGGCATCCGAAAACGTCATAGCCCGCATGCCGCCGTTTTTGGCGAAGTCGATGGAGAGGTGGCTCGAAATTGATGAAGAACCGCCATTGCCAACAAACATCGTTTTATTGCCAGCATCATGGGCGTCATGGGCGGTCTTGGCGGCCCAGTCCATGGCGTCATTCATTTGCATAGGCGTGCCATCGGCACGGCTTGCTTCCGACTCGCGCAAGCAAGAGGCAAGGGTGTCGAGGTATTGATTAAACAGTTTTCCAGACATAGGCGTCTCCCTACTTCAGCAGGGTGGTGAGGAACTTCAACACCGAAACCTTTTCCACCGAGTTGCGATGGCCGACAATGCCGACCTTGATGGCCCCAGCAGCGTTGCCGATGAAGGCTAGTTGATCGACTGAGCCTCCTGCGGCTGCCAAGGGGGCCGTGACTGAGAAAAAGGCATCACCCGCACCCACCGTGTCGACCACGGTTTTGGTGAAGGCGGGAACATGGGCGACTTGAGACTTATGCTCATAGCCGACACAGCCATTACGTCCGTGGGTGACAATCAGTTTTGGGCAGCTGATGCGTTCGGGCAGGATGCGGCCCGCAACCTCTTCAATATCGCTGCGCCGGTCGCCTGTAGCTAGCCGTGCTTCAGGTGCATCGATGCAAATGTAGTCGGTGCGCGGATACTTGGTAATCATGTTGAAACCAAGGTTGGCACTATTGGACTGGGTGTTGACCGCTAAGAACTTCGCCGAGCGTTCAAGCGACGCAATCATCGTTGGCGTCATGAGGCCGTGGCCGAAATCGGTGACGATCACCAAGTCAAACTCGCCGGCACGCTGCAAAATCATCCGGTCGATGACGCGCTCAAGCGTTACGTCGGTGGGCGTGTCGTCCATGTCGTAGACTTCAAACATCTTGCGCAGATAAGACTGGTCGATGAAGCGGGTTTTACGGGTGGTCGGTGCGTTCTCGCGGTAAAAGGCGTTGAGCGTCACGTTGGATTTAAGCGACCCACGAATCATTTTTTCGTATTCGCAGCCTTCGCCAAGGGTCGAGACAATTTCGACCTCTTTGCAGAAATCGGCCACATGATTGGCTGCTGCAAACACGCCGCCCGCGAAGACTTCGCGGTCTTCAAACAGCGTGGCGATCATGTGTTCTTTGGGTGATTTTCCAAGGGCGGAAACATAGACATAATCATCGACGATGGCGTCGCCGATCATCAGGATTTTGTAGTCTTTGACCTTATCGATCAACTCGGTCAGTTGGTCGAGAATGCCTTTGCTGCGTTGGGCTTCCAGATACTCATCAAGCGTTGGATCGAAAACGGCCAAGTGCCGATTGATCAGCGAGGAGGAGCTGAAGGTAATGTCGTCCGTATAAATCAGGTTGCCGCCATGCTCTTCCACGGCAGCGCGTTCTTCGACAATTCCGCCGGTGACGTCGTCGTTGGCGTTTTTGTAATCAGACCCTTTGACATAAACGCTCGGTTTGACGGCCTCGATGACCTCTAGGGCCTTAGGCCCGTCGTTGATGCCCACATAGTCGACGCATTCGATGGCAGCCAGCATTTCGGCGCGCATCTGTTCGGCAAAGACCGGGCGGCCCGGGCCTTTGTTGACATGTGCATCTGCTGTGAGCGTGACAATCAAGATGTCGCCTTCGCGCTTGGCGAGGCGTAGGTGCCTTAAATGCCCGATGTGTAGAAGGTCGAAGGTGCCGTGCGCGAGAACAACGGTTTTGCCCGCTTTGCGCTCTTTTTCCGCAATAACGCCTAACTGATCGAGAGTTTTCAGTTTTATCTGCAGCGGATTGCTGCCGGAATTGCCTTTGTCGGTCATGATCCGAGGATTCTCCTCATTTTGTATCGCCCTGTTCTAGGGCTACTCATCATCGCCTAAGTACTTAAACCAGTCGGCTGTGGCATCTTCGATTTGATCCACGCTCCAGACTGGCGCCGTAGCCCAGTGATCAATGTGTTCAAGCATAATGGAAACCCCTTTCTCGAAAGTTACCTTGGGCTCCCATTTCAACATTTCTTTGATTCGCGTTGTATCGGCATAGGTGCAATCGGGCTCGCCGGGGCGTTTGGGGATGTAGGTCACGTCACCGCCCAGCAGCTCGACCAAACGATTAACCGAGTAGGTTTGATCCGACCCCACGTTCATCACCGCACCATTGAGGTTAGATTCGGCAGCCGCAACGAAGGCGTCGGCTACGTCAGTGACAAATGTGAAGTCGCGGGTTTG
>Ga0070727_10002951_pt1 | contig 15833 bp, 11 predicted proteins | sample tdAd472_FD_66722 | JGI IMG/M metagenome (GOLD analysis project Ga0070727, IMG submission 66722) | Marine sediment microbial communities from the Atlantic coast under amendment with organic carbon and nitrate - tdAd47.2 | ecosystem: Environmental > Aquatic > Marine > Coastal > Sediment | place...
GCCGGGCGGATCGTGACCCCGCCCAGGGTCGAGGGGAAGCCGCGGTAGTTGATGTAGGCCTTGGCGCCTTCGCGCCAACGGGGCTGGCCCGAGGCGCCGACCCCGCCGCCGAAGCGCACCCCGTCGGCGATCACGAAGCGCGTCGGGTCGCTGCCCTGGTTGCTGAGCACGACCTTGCCCTGGGTCCCGGCGTGGAACGCCCACTCGCCGAGGAACGCCCAGTGGTTGCCCATCACCTCCTGGGTCAAGCGGACCTCGCTGACCCCGCCGGCGTGGTGCACGCGGTAGAGCGCGTCGGGGGAGCGGTTGCTCCCCTGGGTGAACCACACGTAGACCGGGTAGCGCCCGGCGACCGGGAGGTCGGGGGTGAAGCTCGCGGTCGCCGACTCCTGGGCGCTGACCGGGCTGACCCGGTAGTCGGGGCCCAGGCGCGCAGGGTCGAAGGCCGAGGCGGTCCAGCTCCCGGTCTCGGCGTAGCCCGGGTCGCCGTTCTGCACGATCACCTCGGCGGTCTGGTAGCCCCGCTCGCGGCAGAGCTCGACCCGCGCGCCGGCGGCCGCCAGGTGCCGGGCGGCCTCCATCATGATCTCGTTGGTGTGGATCCCCTCGCGAATGTCGAACAGCAGCGGCCGCTGCCACACCCACACGCCGTTGCGCAGCTGGTAGCCGTGCCCGGGGCTGAGCACCACGGTCTTCCCCGCCAACGGTCCCCGGGGGTTGGGGACCTGGTGCACGTCGGCCTGGACCGCGACCAACCCACCCAGGGCGAGCCCGATCGAGAGCGCAGCGAACTTCATGAGACCTCCTCGCCGAGACCCCATGCACTCCCCGAACCCCGGGCTAAGCAGTTGGAGACACGCGCGTTACGCAGACCGCTAGTTTTCGCGGACGCCTCACCCGCCCGAAACTCGCGGGAGCCAAGCGTGCGGCTCCCGCCCAGACGACGCCCCAGCGCCCTGGCCCTCGGGTCCCGATCCCAGGTGGGTGTGGTACCCTCCTCGCTCGCCCGCGTCGCTCCAACCAGGGAGGGGCTGCATGCCGTCGCTCAGCCCAGAGCAGGGATCCGGCCTCGACGCGGACGGGGCCGCTGAAGCCGCCGGAGCAGGGGGCGCGCTGCCCCCGGCGCTGCGAGTCGCCTACGCGCTGTGCGCGCTGGGCTTCCTCGGCGGCGCGGCCTCCCACGTCGCGCGAGGCTTGGCTGCGGCGCCGGACGACCCCTCGTCCCCGGCCCGGCACGCGCTCTTCGTCGTGATCGACGTGCTCGCCGCGGCGGGCATGCTCTGGCGTCCGCGCTGGCTGGTGGTCCCCTTCGCCCTCCTCTTCGCGCACCAGCTCACCACCCACGGTGCCCAGACCGCTTCCGCGCTCCGCGCCGGCGAGGCGCCGCTCCTGGTCGACGCGCTGGTGAGCCTGTTCATGCCGGCGGTCTTCGGGCTGCTGATCCACAACGCCCTGCGCGGTCGGACGAGGCCGGCGCCTGGATAACGGACAGTCCGTCGCCGTCGCGGCGACGGACCGAACGTCGCTGAGGCCTTGCAGCCTCTCGACGCAGAGGACGCGGAGACAACGCGGAGGGCGCAGTGAGCGCTCTCCGCGGTCCTCAGCGTTCTCCGTGTCTCTGCGTCGTTCTGGCGACCGCCTTGCACCTACCGACCCGGAAGGCGTCGCAGGCGCTGGACGATCGCCGGGTCGAAGGCGGTCTCCGCAGCTGGGGAGAGGGCGCAATCGGTGGCGGTGTAGGCCCCCCTCCAGCGTCGTGATTGGCCCTGACCGACCCCTGGAGCCAGCGTCAGGCAGGACCTGGTTCACTCGCGCCGAGCGCGCCTCTCCCTCGGACGTGAGCCTCGCGCGGGAGCCGGTTCCCGCGTTCAATGCGGGGCGGAGGACGCCATGGACCCCACCGCCAAGCTCTTCGACGACTGGGCCCGCCGCGGCGAGGCCGAGCGGATGCAGGAGGGGCACCTGCCCCGGGCGGAGCAAGCGATCGCAGCCCTCGGGGTCCAGCCCGGCGACCGCTGCCTCGACCTCGGCTGCGGCAACGGCTGGGCGACCCGCCTGCTGCACGCCCGCGCGGGAGCGACCGGTGGGGCCCACGGCGTCGACGCCGCCCCGGACATGATCGCCCGCGCCCGGGAGCAGTCGGCCGGCCTCGAGGGGCTCGAGTTCCACGTGGCGAGCTTCGAGGCGCTGCCCTTGCCGGACGCCCACGTCCAGCGCGGGTTCAGCTTCGAGGCGCTCTACTACGCCCCCGACCTCGGCGCGGCCCTGCGCGAGGTGCGGCGCGTGCTCGCGCCCGGGGCGACCCTCGTGGTCGGCACCGACTTCTACGCCGAGAACGACACCTGCCACGGCTGGCCCGAGCGGATGGGAATCCCCATGACCCTGCTCCCCGAGGCGGGCTGGGTCGCCGCCCTCGAGGACGCAGGCTTCGCGGTGGCGCGCCGCTTCCGCTGCCTCGACCCGCGCCCCGTCGACCCCAGCTGGCCCGAGGCCAAGCGGGCGAGGGAGGCGCGCTTCCGCCGCGAGATCGGGACCCTGGCCCTGGTGGCGCAGGCGGACTAGCGGCCGGCGCCCGCAGCTGCCTCCAGCTTGAGCATACCTGCAGCAACGTCGTAGGCCGCGTCGATCCGCACCTTCAGCGGCGCGGCGTAGGCCTCGCGCTGGGGCTCGTAGTAGGGGTAGATCACCGAGGGCATGGCCTCGTAGCTGCCGGCGACGACCGGGATCAGCGGCACCGAGAACCCGCGCGGCACGTCGTCGGGGCGCTCCCAGTAGATCACCAGGCTCCCTTGTTCGACGTCGTAGCGACCGCAGCCAAAGCTCCCCGGCTCCAGCTCGCCCAGCTTCAGCCCGCCCGGGATCGCGATCTTGGCCACCACCTGCCCGTCGGCCAGCGGGGCCCCGGTGCGCTCGATCGCGACCGAGAGCCCCACGCTCAGCTCGCCGAGCTGGGTCTGCGGACCCGGGAGCCGCACGCGCAGCCGATACGGCGCCCGCGGCGACGACACCGGCCGGGCCACCCGGTAGGCGCAGTTGAAGCCGAAGATCATCGTTCGCTCGCTGCTCGCGCTCAGCGCGAGGTCCAGCCGCTGGCCGGGGCCGACCGCGGGGCGGCCGGTGAAGCCCTGGGGCCGATCCCGCCGGCCCCCGACGAAGCCGGTCTGCCGCTGCCCGTTGCAGCTGAAGCTGACCGCCACCGGATCGGTCGCCGCGCGCAGCTCGCGATCGACCGCCACCGCGCTCTCGCTCACGTCGAGGTCTACCACGTGGGCCAGAGCGCGGACCACGAGGCAGGTGGTGCGGGTCGTGCCCCAGCCCCTCCGCCCCTGGCGCGCCGCGGCGAGGCCGGTCACGGCCAGGCTCGCCTCGGCCCGCCGCCCCCCGGCGATCAACGCGGGGACGGCCAGCGCCGTGGTCTCCAGCTCGAGCTGCGGCCCGCGGCTGCCCATCAGCCCGACCCCGCTGCTGGGGAACAGCCCGCCGCTCGCCTGGCTGCGGCAGAGCGCCTCGAGCTCCTCCGCCAGGCGAGCCCGGCGCGCCTTGACCGCGGCGGGCGCGCTGGCGGGCACGTCCTCGAGCAGGCGGGTCGCCTGCGTGCTCCCCACCGACGCCACCCCGTCGCCCTCGGGCCAGGCGGCGAGGCAGTTGACGAACAACGCTCGCTCGTAGGACGTCTTGGGCTTCAGCCCGAGCACCGCGTCGGCCCGGGCGCTGCCGCGGCCGGCCTCGTGCAGCGCGCTCACCAGGCGCAGCTGGGTCCAGGGGTCGAGGGTCTTGCCGTCGAGGTAGCGCAGCGCGCGCTGGAGCGCGTTGGACCCCCGCCCGCGGAACAGCCGCGCGAAGGCGGCCAGCTGCGGGACCGCCATGATCGTGTAGCGCACGCTGGCATCCTGGCCGGGATACAGCGCGAAGCCCCCGTTGCCGCGTTGGAAGGTGAGGATCCGGCGGTAGCCCTGCTCGGCAAACGAATACGCGCGCTCGAGGGCGTGGGCGTCGACCCCGGTCTCGAGCAGGGTGCTGAGCACCGCGAGGTTCGGCCAGTTGGAGGACGTCGTCTGGGAGAAGCACCCGGTCGGCTGGCGGAGCATGCTCTCCAGGTCGTCGAGGGCCATGCCCGGGGTCGGCGGGGGATCCTCACGCGGTGCGCTCGGCGAGGGCGGCAGCGAGAACGGGGCCACGCTGGCCTCGACCCGCACCGACCCCGGGACGGCGCCCTCGGGCACGGTGAACGAGACGCGCTGGGACGTCTGCGCCGTGGCGCTGCGCCCGAAGCTCAGCTCGACCTCACGCACCCCCACCGAGAACGCGTGGCGCACGCGGTCGACGAACACGCCGCGCCGGGCGCCGACGGTGAGGGTCGCCCCGTCGCTGGGCGCCACGACCTCGAAGCGGAACTTCGCCCGCGGGTCGTCCTTGCCCGGGCGGTAGCGGATCGCCGCGCGGTCGAGGGCCCGCAGGCAGGGGGGCACGTCGAGGGCGATCGCGAGGGGCTCGGTCCCGCCGTCGTGGACCGCGAGCTCGACCCAGGCGTCGACCCGGTCGCCGACCCGCAGGTGGCCGGGGAACTCGAGCCGCGCCGAGAACTGCTCGTGGGCGCGGACCTCGCTCGAGCCGCCCAGGGGCAGCTCGCCGGCGTAGCCCTCGACGCGCACGCTCAGCCGGGCGGTGTCGTCGCCGAGGCGGAAGCGGACCACCGCCCGCCCCTTGCGGTTGGTCTGCACCTGCCCCGCCCAGCACAGCCCGTCGCGGGTGTCCGCCACCTTCGCCGGGACCTTGGTCCGCTGCGGGGGGCGCTTGGCGGCGCGGCGGGGGGCCTGGGGAATCCGGGGGGCGTCGGCCCGGCCGAAGCTGCGCCCCGCCTGCTCCTGAGGGGCGCGGGTGTAGGGGGCGCGAGCGAGGAGCTCGGCCAGCTCGCCCTTGCCCCGGACCCGGGTCTGCTCCTCGGGGGTCGCCCGCGGACGGGGCTGCATGCTGCGCGCCCCGCGTCGGGCGACGTCGCGCGAGGGCGCGGCGCCGTCGACCAGCGCGACCCCGTCGGGGGGGTAGGCCCAGGCGGCGCGGGTGAGCAGGAACGCTTCGCGCCGCTCCTCCGCGCCCTCGCGGAACAGGTCGTCGAGGGCGTGGGGGGCGGCCTCGCCCACGAGGAAAGGCGCCAGCAGGTCGCGCATGGGCAGCTGCGGGCTGCTGATCCCGCTGCCGGCGCGGAACACCGAGAGCGCGAGGTCCGCGCGCACGGGCTCACCGCGGCGGTCGAGGGTCCGCACCTCCAGGGCGACCTCGCCGCGGCACCCGGCGCCCTGGACCAGCGGCCGCACCTCGACCTGCACGGGCCAGCGGTTGCCGCGGACCGTCGCGGCGCGGGCCACGGCGCGCTCGCCGCGCACGAGCACGATCTCTTCCACCCCGAAGTCGAGGGTCGGAGGGAAGTCGACGGAGAGCAGCTGGTCGTCGGCGGCGAGTCGCACGGGGGTTCGCTGCACGACCTCGCCGTCGCGCAGGCGCAGCAGCTCGAGCTCGTCTTCGGCGCCCCATACCCAGGCGCGCAGCAGACCGCCGTCGGCGGGCTCGAGCCGCAGGCCGTGGGCGTGGCCGCTGGCTCCCGGGAGCGGGAAGCGCTGGGTGACCCCGGCCGGGCGATCGATCCGCACGTGGTAGCTGCGCTCCGTCTCGTAGGGGGCGACCACCACGGCCTGCCCGAAGCGATCGGCGCGCACGACGTCTACGCAGCGGCCCTGGTCGTCGACCAGCCGGCCCTCGGCCGGGGTCGGGACCCCGTCGCGGTCGCGGACCAGCAGCCCGACCCGGTGCGGGCGACCGGGAACCACCGCCCCGCCTTCGACGAAGGCGGCCACGTCGGCGACGCTCCCGCTGACGATCACCGGGCGCGAGACCGCCTCGCGCGACCCCCCGTGCTCGAGGGCCAGCGAGAGGCTGCCCGAGTCGAGGGCGTGCGCGGGGATCTCGAGGTCGAGGACCACGCCGCCGTCGGCGTCGGTGGGCGAGGTGCGGCCCTCGAGCACGACGCCGCCCAGCTGGGCGCGGTAGCTCAGCCGCGCGTCGGCGATCGGGGTCCCGTCGAGCTCCCGGGCGAAGACCGCCGCGCGGAGGGTCTCCCCGGGGTAGACGAACTCGCCGAGGACCTTCAGCGAGAGGTCCAGCTGACGGCTGCGGAGGTCGTAGACCTCACACGGCGCGCGGTGCAGCAGCGCGCCCGCGCGGCGCACCTCCACGTGCCAGCGGCCGCCGGGCCGGGCCGGGTCGAGGAAGAACCCGCCTTCGGCCTTGCGGGGCAGAGCGCGGGTCTCCAGCGCTTGCCCGCTGGGGCTCACGAGCTGCACCGTCGCGCCGTCGAGCTCACCGTGGACGCGATACCAGAGGGTCTCCCCCAGCCGCGCGCTGCTGCGCTCGAGCTGGACGTGGGCGAAGTCCACCGCGAGCGCGGGCGCCAGCGCGCCCAGGGTCAAGGTCAGCGAAAGCGAGACGAGGCAGCGCATGGGGCCCTCCAGCTCCATACACGCCGCGCGCGCGTCATGGTTCGCGGCAATCCGACCTCAGTCGGCTGAGGCGCCCCCGGGGCCGTGCAGCTTCCAGGCCCCGACCGCGAGGGCGAAGCCCGCCGCGACCGCGAAGCACAGCCCGGCGTAGCCCGGGAACAGCCGCGCGGCGAAGGCCCCCGCGACCCAGATCGGGACCTGCAGCCAGAGCCAGGGGACGAGCAGCAGGCCACCCAGCGCGGCCGCGAAGCCGCAGGTGAGGATCTCGCCGCTGATGAGGGTCGCCGTCGGCGGCGCGGAGATACAGTTCAGCAGGCGGTAGATCACGATGCTGGCGCCCGTGAGCAGCGCGCCGTAGACCAGCCGCGCGTTGACCTGGTTCGTCAGCAGCCGCCCGCGCAGCACGAGGACCATCGCCCCCAGCGCGCCCAGCACCAGCGCCCCACTGGTCGCCAGCTCTCGCGGCGTGAGCGTCCGCTCGGAGCGCACGCTGCCCTCGTTGGCCCAGAGCCAGATCACGACCCCCGCGCCGAGCATGCCGAAGAAGAACACCAGCCGCGGGAGGGCGCCCTGGCGCCAGTCCCCCTGCTGCTCGAGCTCCCGCAGGCGGGCTTCGCGGGCGTCGAGCTCCGCCCGCTGGGCGCGGACCCGCTCGCTGAGCTGGGGCGCGGGCAAGGGCAGCTCCGCCAGCAGCGACTCGGCGAGGCCCACGTTCTGCGCGGCGAGCTCGCGCTCGATCTGCAGCGTGAGGCAGGCCTGGAGGCCCTCGCGGGCGACCGGGTTCGCCGGCCAGCCGCGCAGCGCCTGGGCGAAGCCGAACCGGCTCTCGGCGAACAGCGCCGCCAGCCGCTCGCGGTGCGGCGACTCGGCGGCGAGGAGCTCGCGCAGCTCGTCGAGCACCGCGCTGGCCTCGGTGGCGAGGTCGATGCTGCTGCGGTGCTCGAGGTAGCGCTCGAGCTCCCGGCGGAAGTCGGCGGCGCTCGCGGGCCGATGCTCGGGGTCCACGTGGGTCGCCCGGTTGCAGAGCGCGGCCAGCTCGCGGGGCACGTCGTCGGCGTAGTCGACGGGCAGCGAACGGTAGGCGGCGTAGCACGCGTTGCGCAGGGAGCCCCCCCCGTGCCGGGGCGTCCCGGTCAGGGCGGTGTGCAGGGCGGCCCCCAACAGGTAGACGTCGGTGCGCTCGTCGACGGTGGCCGCGCCTTCGAGCATTTCGGGGGCCATTTGGGACGGGGTCCCCACGATCCCGGGGGTCTCGGGGCGCGCGTCCAGGCGCATGGCCAGACCCCAGTCGAGCAGGTAGACCTCACCGAAGGCGCCGACCATCACGTTCGCTGGCTTGATGTCCCGGTGCAGGATCCCGCGGTCGTGGGCGAACTCGACGGCGTTGCACACCGAGATCAGGATCCCGATCTGCTCGCGCAGGCGGTCCTCGCCCAGGGTCCCCCACTGGGGGTGCTCGGGGTCCTTGATCAAGGTCTCCCAGGAGACCCCCTCCACCCGCTTCATCACCAGCAACGGCTCGTCGGCCTCGCTGCGGCCGAGCTGGTGCACGGGCACGATGTTCGGGTGCTCGAGCAGGCCGGTGACGAGGGCCTCCTGCAGCAGGGCCTGGGCCTGGGAGTCGTCGGCCTCGCCGAGGGTCGACTTGAGCGCGACCGGCCGACGCAGCGAGCGCTGGATCGCGAGCTCGACCTTGCCCATGCCCCCCTTCCCCAGCAACGACTGGGTGCTCAGCTCGCCGCTCTCGGCCACCGAGAGCAGCGGGAGCGTCCCCAGCTCGAGGCCCGCGCCGTCGCCGTAGACGAGGGTCTCCTGCGAGCGCAGGCTCTCGGTCGGCGACACGTCGTCCGGGTCGAGGTGCGCGGTCGCCGCTCCCCAGGTGAGGTCGAAGTCCCCGGACTCCACGAGCTAGCTCAAGGCCCAGGTCGCGAGCTCGGCGCGCACCGCGACCTGGATGGGCTCGAGGGCGAGCTGCAGCGCACCCGCCTGCTCGAGCAGGCGCAGGTAGTGCGCCTTGAGCTGCTCCTGATCGGGGGAGCCCTCGCGCTGCACGTCGAGCATGGCCCGCAGCAGCGGGAGCAGCGCCAGGCCGACTCGCCGCTGGGGGGAGTCGAGGTCCAGCCCGAGGGTCGCCCGCGCGGCGAGGGTCGCCGCCTGCTCCAGCTCGGGGCCCTCCGGAGCCGGGTTCCCGAGGAAGCGATCCGCCGCCGCCAGGGCCTGCCCCAGCTGGACCTCGACCTCGCCTGGGAGCTCGTGCTCGGCGAGGAGGTGCCGAATCAGCGCGGCGCCCACGCGGAGCATGATCGCGCCGCCGAAGCGCCCGAGCTTGCGCCCCCAAGCCTCGAGGGTGGGCTCCGCCGGCGGGTGGTCCCACGGCCCGGCAGGCTCGGGGTCCTTGCGGCCGAGGGCGTAGCGACTGGGCCGGTGGCCCAGCTCGTCCATCAGCTCCAGGCGCACGCGCGGCAGCTCACCGGCCACCATCCGCGCGCGCAGGCTCTCGACCAGGGGGTCCACGTCGTCGCTCACAGCGCACAGGCTACCCTGCGCTGAGCGAGGCGTGTGCGGAGTTGCTGGAGTAAGCTCGGCGACCTGGGAGGACCCATGACCGACACCGCTGTGAGCTTCATGCGCTCGTTGATCCACGGACGGATCGAGCAAGACGTGCTGTTCCCGTTCCCGACCCTCGACCCCGCCCAGGCGGAGATCCTCAGCGCGGTGTGCGAGTCCATCGACTCCATGCTCGAGGGCCGCGACGAGGAGTTCCGCGCCTGGGACGTGGCCGGCGAGCTGCCCCCCGAGGTGCTGGAGGAGCTGAAGGAGTTCGGGCTGTTCGGCCTGATCGTGCCCGAGGACAACGGCGGCATGGGCTTCGGCAACATGGCTTACTCGCGCACGCTGCAGCAGATCTCGCGCCACGACGCCTCGTTGGCGGTGACCATCGGGGCCCACAGCTCCATCGGCATGCGCGGGCTCAAGCTGTTCGGGACCCCCGACCAGAAGGCGCAGTGGTACGACAAGCTCTCCAGCGGCGAGATGATCGCGGCCTTCTGCCTCACCGAGCCCGGGGCCGGCTCCGACGCGGCCTCGGTCAAGACCGTGGCCGAGGACAAGGGCGACCACTTCCTGCTCAACGGCTCGAAGCTCTGGATCACCAACGGCGGGATCGCCGACTTCTTCACCGTGTTCGCCAAGACCGGGCCCAAGGACAGCCGCGGCAAGCTCTCGGCGCTGATCGTGACCAAGGACATGGAGGGGGTCTCGGTCGGGACCCACGAGGACAAGATGGGCCTCCGAGCCAGCTCCACGACGAGCGTGTTCTTCGAGGACGTGAAGGTCCCCAAGGCGAACCTGCTCGGGCCCCTGCACGGCGGGTTCAAGGTCGCGATGAACATCCTCAACAGCGGACGCTCCGGCGTCGGCGGCGGCGCCGTCGGCGGCATGAAGAAGCTGATCCAGCTCTCCACGGCCCACGCCTTGGAGCGCAAGCAGTTCGGCAAGCCCATCGGCGAGTTCGGCCTGATCAAGCAGAAGATCGGGCACATGGTCGTCGACTGCTACGCCACCGAGGCGGCGGTGACGGTGATCGCCGCGCTCTCCGACCGCGGCTACGAGGACTACTCGGTGGAGGCCGCGATCGTGAAGATCTTCTCCAGCGAAGCCCTCTGGCGCACCGCCGACCAGGCGCTGCAGACCTCCGGCGGGACCGGCTACATGCGCGAGCTGCCCTACGAGCGGATCCTGCGCGACTGCCGGATCAACCGGATTTGGGAGGGCACCAACGAGGTCCTGCGGCTGTTCATTGCGCTGACCGCGCTGAACGACGTCGGCCAGAGCCTGCGCGAGCTGGAGACGACCCTCAAGGGGATCTTCGACCACCCGATCAAGGGCTTCGGCGTGCTCGCCGACTACGCGCGCAAGCGCGCGAGCTGGGCCACCGGCTACTCGCGCAGCAGCAACAGCTTCTCCAAGGTCCACCTCTCGCTGCAGCCCCAGGCGGAGATGTTCGAGGACAACGTGCGCCAGCTGGCGGCCATGGCCGACCGCGTGCTCCGCAAGCACGGCAAGAAGATCATCGAGAAGCAGTTCGCCTGCCGCCGGATCGCGGACGTGATGATCGACCTGTTCATGCTCGCCTGCGTGCTCAGTCGGGCCACCGCGACCATCGAGAAGACGGGCGAGGCGGACGCTCGACGGGAGGTGCAGATCGCCCAGGTCTTCGCCGGTCAGGTGCAGCGTCGGGTCGCGTCCAACTTCCGTAAGATCGACGCGAACGACGACGAGCAGATCAAGTCCCTCGCCGAAAACGCTTACAACAAGGGGGGTTACACCTGGGACATCCTCTGAGTCCAGATCCCCGATCCCAAACGCGGGGAATCGCCGGGCGTATCGGATACGTTGAGGTGAACACGGCGGAACGTTCGCCGTCCAAGACCCCGAAGGAAGACGAAGGAGGAGCACGTGAACGCACGAATCTTGATCGCGGCTGCTGCAGTCGCGTTCGCGGCGCCAGCGCTGGCGAAGCACAACGGCAAGATCTCGAACTGGGAAGAACCTGCGCAGGGCGCGGCCAAGGCCAACGCCAAGGGCCTGCCGATGATGATGTTCTTCACCGCGGATTGGTGAGGACCCTGCGGCCGGCTGGCAGCCGGTGCGTTCTCTGACGAAGGCGTCGTCGACGCCGCCAAGACCCTGATCCCCGTATACGTCGACTGCACCGCCCGTGGGGCGAACCAGGAGCTGCTGCAGAAGTATGGGGTCAGCGGATTCCCCACGGTGATCTTCACCGACTCCGAGGGCAAGGAGGTCGAGCGCTTGAGGGGCCGTGACGCCCAGAGCGTGAAGAACCAGATCGAGTCCGTGGTCAAGGCCCACAGCAAGGCCCCCACCGCGTCGGACGGCGCGGGCTCGCTGGCCGAGGTCGCCGAGCAAGCGCTCAAGGACGGCAAGCTGGTCGCGGTCATGTTCGTCGACCCCAAGAAGGCCAAAAAGCAGGAGGCGCTGCAGGCCGCCCTCGACGCCGACGAAGTCGCCGAGCTCAAGGCGCGCTTCGTGTGGGTCGAGCAGCCGGTGAAGGTCGAGGGCAAGCGCAACCCGGTCGCCCGCGCCCTCGGCGTCTCGAGCGGTCCCTACCTGGTGCTGATCGATCCCCGCGGGGACGGCGAGCTCGACAAGAAGAAGGTGATCGGCAAGAGCAACAACGCCAAGAAGCTCCAGGACACCCTGGAGAAGGCAGTGGAGAAGGCCGACTCCCGCGAGGAGGAGTAGGGCCTCCGATCCCTCGATCGACCCCCCCGGGCGGAGCCTTCAGGCTCCGCCCGATTTCGTGTACCGCTGGCGCGCCGCAGCGCGCTGGGTCCAAACTGGTGCAGGAGCGCACGCCGAGGTGAACACCCAGGGGCGAATCGACCGCTACGAGCTCCGCGGGCTGTTGGGCCGCGGAGGCATGGGCGAGGTGTGGCGGGCCTGGGATCCGACTCTGGGGCGAGAGGTCGCGCTGAAGCTTTTGCTCCGCGGCCGAGTTCGCGCCGACCTCAGCGAGCGCTTCCGACGCGAGGCGGAAGCCCTGGCGCGGGTCCAGCACCCCCACGTGATTCGGATCCACGACGCCGGGGTCCACACGGGGCGGCCCTACCTGGTGATGGAGCTGGTCCAGGGCGCGAGCCTGCAAGACAGCCTGACGCGTGGCCCCCTCGACCCCCGCGCGGCCGTGGCGCTGGTGGCCAAGCTGGCCGACGCGCTGGGCGCGGTGCACGCAGCCGGGCTCCTGCACCGGGACGTGAAGCCCGACAACGTGCTCCTGCGCCCCGACGGCGACCCCTTGCTCACCGACTTCGGCCTCGCGCTGCACGCTGGCGACGCGCGCCTGACCCAGAGCGGCGCGTTCGTCGGGACCCCTGGCTACCTGCCCCCCGAGCAAGTCAGGGGCATGCGCGACGGGGCCGGCGTCTCCAGCGACGTCTACGCCCTGGGCGCGGTGCTCTACGCCTGCCTCACCGGCCAGCCCCCCCACGGGGAGCTGGACCCGGTGCAGCTTTTGCTGGCCGCCGAGCGGCTCCCCCCACCGCCCTCGACTCGCGTCGCAAGCCTCCCCCCCGCCCTCGACGCGATCTGCCTGCGCTGCCTCCAACCCGACCCCGCGGCCCGGTTCGCGAACATGTCCGAGCTGTCCCGCGCGTTGCGTGGCGTCGACCTCTCCCCCCGCGCGTCCTCGCCTGCCTCCCGCGCTCGAGCAGCGGTCGCCTGCGCCGCTGTCGGCCTGGTCGCCGTCGTCGCCGGAGGGGTGTGGCTGCGGGCGCCCTCCCCGGAGCTACCGAGCGAGGACGCGGGCGGGGTCGAGGTCCCGTCCGCACCAGGGCCGGAGGCGCCCGAGACCGGGGAGCCCGCGCGGGGCGCCGTGACGACCGACGCTGCGGAGACCAGCTCCAGCGACCCGCAGGAGCCGAGGTGGAGCAGCGCCGAAGCCGCGGCCCACGCCGGGCAGTTCGACCTGGCAAACGAGCGGGTCGAGGAGGCCCTGGCCGCCCTCGAGTTCGCCTTCGCCGGTGAGCTCGAGCCCTGGAAACGCGTCGAGGTGGGCACGGACCTCGTGCACGCCCTCGCCGCGTTGAGCCTCGAGGCGGTCCAGAAGGACCTCGACCGCGCCCGGGCGCGGATCGCCCGCGCTACTGCCCTCGAGGCCCAGCTCGAGGAGGAGTTCAGGAACCTCCCCGACCCCGCCCTCGCCACCGCGGCGACGATCCACCTCCAGGACAACGGCGAGAAGTTCCTCCGCATGGGGCAGATCCGCCTGCGCTTCGCGGAGGGGCACGAAGAGCAGGCCCTTGCCGAGCTCGCGGAGATGCAGGAACACCACCGCAACTCGGGCCTGCTCGTGGTGGAGCGGCTCGGTTACCTGAGGTCCCTCGGGCGCCAGGCCGAGGCCCTAGAGGCCGCGCAGGCCTACGCCCGGGTCTACCCGCGCAGCGCGATCACCCCCAAACTGCTGAAGGAGGCCTACGACCTCCTGGGACGCCTCGAACGCTATGCAGAACGCGACGCGGTGGCCGAGAAGCTGAGCGCGCTCAGCACGAACGAGTGGTATTACCTGCACACGATCTGCGCCCGCGGTCGGGGCCCCTACGCAGAGGCCAAGGCCGAGTTCGAGTCGGCCAGCCAGCGGGCCAAGCACAGCAGCGACCCCCTGCTGCGCTTCAAGGCCGCCCGCCTGGCATACCTGCTCGGCGACCCCTTCCGCGAGCAAGCCAACGCGCTATGCGACGCGCTGCTCGCCGAGCACCCCGAGTTCTTCGCCGCGGGCCTGCTCAAGTGCGAGCTGCTCCTCCTGGCCGGCAAGCCCGAGGAACTGCTCGCCCTCAGCGAGGAGATCCTGCGGCGCAAACCCCAGCAGCCCACGGTGGAGGGCTTGCGGGCGACCGCCCTCCTCGGGCTGCGCCGCTACGAGGAGGCGGTCGAGGCCGCGCGCAAGACGCAGAGCCTGACCCGGGACGCCGTCACCCGCGATCGAGCCCTGCTCTGCGAGGCGGAGGCCTTGCGCAACCTGAAGCGCCGCGAGGAGCACCACCGCGTGCTCGAGACCCTCGCGGCCTCGGAGGAGCCGCACCTGCGCTGCGTCGCTCGAGTCCACAGCGCGTGGGAGTCCGCAGCCGCCAACGAGGCCGGCCGGAGGGCGGGGCCGCGCTGAGGTGGCGCGCCCCGCGCCCCAGCATCCACACTGGACTCCGAGGCAAGAGCGCGGGTGACGACCCCACGACAGCTCGACCGCTACCAGCTCCGGGACCTGCTCGGCCGCGGAGGCATGGGGGAGGTGTGGCGTGCCTGGGATCCGACCCTCGGGCGCGAGGTCGCGCTGAAGCTTATCGTGCAGGCTGGCGCCCCCAACGCCCAGCGCGTGGAGCGCTTTCGCCGGGAAGCCGAGGCCCTGGCGCGAGTTCGGCACCCCCACGTGATCCGGATCCACGACGCCGGCGTCCACGCCGGGCGTCCTACCTGGTGATGGAGCTGATCCAGGGCGCGAGCCTGCAGGACAGCTTGGGGCGCGGCCGCCTCGATCCGCGCACGGCGGCGGCGCTGGTGGCCAAGCTCGCCGACGCGCTGCAGGCGGTGCACGAGGTCGGGCTCTTGCACCGCGACATCAAGCCGGACAACGTGCTCCTGCGGCCCGACGGCGACCCCCTGCTCACCGACTTCGGGCTCGCGCTCCACGCCGCCGACGAACGCCTGACCCGCACCGGAGCGTTCGTGGGGACCCCCGGCTACCTCCCCCCCGAGCAGGCCGCCGGCGACCGTGAGCGCGTCGGAGTCCCCAGCGACGTCTACGCTCTGGGCGCGGTGCTGTATGCCTGCCTCACCGGAGAGCCGCCCCACGGCAGCCTCGACATGGTGCAGGCGCTGCTCGCCGCCGAGCGGCTACCGGAGCCGCCGTCGAGCAAAGTGGACGGGCTGCCTGCGGAGCTCGACGCGATCTGCCTGCGCTGCCTGCAGCCCGATCCCCGAGCGCGCTACCCCGACGCGCGGGCGCTGGGCGGCGAGCTGGGGGCCTTCCTCGCCGGTCAGGCCGCGCGGCCCGGGTCGCGCCGCCGGCTGGCGCCGGTGCTGGCCGTCTCCGCAGCCGCGCTGGGCCTCGGGGTCCTTGCCTGGGGTCGGGGCGGCTCGCCCCGGACCCCGCCCCCCCCGAGCCGGTCGCCCTCGGCTCCGCCGACCCCGACCCCGACCCCGACACGGCTCCCGCCAGCGCTGCGCCACCCCCAGAGCACGGCGCGCCCGAGCCCGCCTGGGACGACGCAGCGCAGGCGCGGGAGGAGGGTCTGCGCCTGTGCGAAGCGCAGCGCTGGCGGGAGGCGATCCCCGCGCTCGAGTTCGCCTACGCCAGCGACCTCGCAGGGCCCGAGCGGATCCGGGTCGGATCGCGGCTCTGTGAGTGTCTGCTCAAGGGCGAGCTCGACTCCCCCGACGAGCTCACCCGCGCCGAGCGCGACCTGGCCCGCGTCACGGAGCTGGTCGAGGAGCTGAAGCGAGTCGCAGCCCAGCTCGCGCCCCTGGATCGCCTGACCGTCGACTTCCAGCTCGCCGCCGAAGTATCCAAGCCCCTGGGGGTCCAGCGCTCGAAGCTGCTCAGCGCGAAGGGGCAGAACGAGCAGGCGCTCCGCGTGGCCAGAGCCCTCGTCCCTCGCTTCCCGGACTCACCGATGGTCACCTCGCGCATGGTGGATTGCCTCCTGCGTCTCGATCGCCCACGGGAGGCACTGGAGGAGCTCGAACACCTGTGGAACCTCGTGCCGAGCACCAAGGACGACCGCCTCATGCTCGAGCAGGCCTACGACGCCCTGGGCCAACTCGGAC
>Ga0070727_10002954_pt1 | contig 15831 bp, 9 predicted proteins | sample tdAd472_FD_66722 | JGI IMG/M metagenome (GOLD analysis project Ga0070727, IMG submission 66722) | Marine sediment microbial communities from the Atlantic coast under amendment with organic carbon and nitrate - tdAd47.2 | ecosystem: Environmental > Aquatic > Marine > Coastal > Sediment | place...
AACGCTGGGATGCTTCTTCAACAGAGCCTTCTGCTGGTCCGAGCGTTTGCCGCCCGGCGTCTGATAAGCATCCCGAAGTTGTGTTCGCAGCGGCTCGTCAAACTTCATCAGCTCCTTTTCCAGAGCCTGCTGCATGTACTCCGCCTGCTTTGCGGACTTCTCTTTCGCGATGACCTGAGCTTCGGCCTCGACCTCCGCCGCCCGCTCGCGATCAGCCTTTGTGTAGAGCGAGACCCGTCGCGCGTTCGGCACACGCCACGCTTTCCAGTCCAGAGCCGGCTCGAAGACCGCCCGCAATGCGAAGTAGTCCGTCTGAGGAATCGGGTCGTAGCGGTGATCGTGACACTGAGCGCACTGCAGACTCAGCCCCAGCAGCGATGTGCCGACAATTTTCAGCGTGTCGGCCATCACCTGATTCTGGCCGTCGGCGTTGTTGGCTCCGCTACCGGTTCCGTCCGCCGCCATTCGCAGGAAGCCCGTCGCCGTCAGCAGGTCAATCTGCTCTGCCGTCAGATCGCCGTCCTGAGGTCCGGCCAGTTCATCGCCTGCAAGCTGTTCGATCAGGAATCGATCGAGCGGCTTGTCAGCGTTCAGCGCCCGGATCACCCAGTCGCGATACTTCCAGGCCCAGGCTCGTTCAGCGTCCGCAACCGTGTAGCCTTCCGAGTCCGCATAGCCAGCGATGTCCAGCCAGTGCCGCGCCCAGCGTTCTCCGTAATGAGGCGAATCGAGCAGCTCCGTCAGCAGACGGTCGTACCAGTCCGGGCCCGGGTCCTCGATCCACTTTCGCATTTCGTCCGGATTCGGCGGCAGCCCGATCAAATGAAAGTACGCTCGCTTGATCAACGTTCGCCGCTCAGCGTCAGGCTCGAACGTCTGGCCGTCAGCAAACTGCGAGGCGAGCAACGCATCAACGACAGTCCGCACACGAGCGTCCACCGGAAACGATTCCGCTGCTGGCACGTCGGGCCGCGTGACCGGCTGAAACGACCAGAAGGCGCGCTCCTCGGGTGTGATTCCGATGCCCGGCCCGATCGATTCGGGCTCTGGCCGAGCCGTCTTCGCTCCTTGCGCAATCCACTCTTTGATGACAGCCATCTCGTGCTGCGGAACGGAACTCTCGCCGGGCGGCATCTCGCCACTCTGGATGCGTTCGAGGAGCAGACTTTCTCCAGGCTTTCCGGCGAGCACTGCCGTCCCGCTGTCGCCGCCCTGCAGCATGAAGCGAACGAGTCGCAGGTCGAGGCCGCCTTGCAGATCATCCGTCGCACCGTGGCAGTCGAAACAGTGCGCCCGAAAGATCGGCCAGACGTCCTTTTCAAAAGTCCGCTCGACCGGTTGCCGCGCGCCGTCTTCAGCGAGGACCGACCATCGAGCCACGAGGCCGCTCGCAAACAACGCAACAATCAGAATTCGGCAGCATCGCATGAGAGGGCGTCTCCGGGAATCTGTTGGAAAAGGCGCCGGCCGCCTTCCGAGGACTGCCATTAGAACGAGTCGCTGCCAACATCGGAAACTTCAGCTTCCGTCCGTCAGGCCGCGACTGAACGTTCGCAACGACGGCATCCAGCCGCGACCGCTGCAACAATCGCTCCGCTTTCGCTACCGTGCCGCTTATTCGCAGCTCTCCCGCTTCCTGAAGACCGAGTCCGTGTCGCGTGTCTCAACCAGGCAAAACTCTGCGCATCCTGCTGATCGAAGATTCCGAAACCGATCGGATCTTTATTCGGCGGCTGCTCGACAAAGCGCTCGATCACGATTGCCATGTGACGGCGACCGAGCGGCTCAGCGGAGCGCTCAACCGGATCTCGGCGGCACACGCGAATGGCAAACCGTTTGACGCCGCCCTCCTCGACATGACGCTGCCCGACAGCGTTGGACCGTCGGCGTGTGAGAAGCTCCGACTGGCTGCTCCCGAACTGCCGGTGCTCGTGCTGACCGGAATCAATGACGAAGGCATCGCGCTCGAGTCGCTGAACCAGGGGGCGCAGGACTTTCTGGTGAAAGGCCACACCGACCCGCGACTGCTGGCGCGAGCCATCCGGTACGCCATCGAGCGAAAACGCGGCGAGGTCGACCTGCAGAAAGCCCGCCGCCGAATCCAGCGTCAGCAGCACCTCGCGGAAGTGGCCCACCTGGCACGGCTCAACACGATGGGCGAGATGGCCTCGGGCATGGCTCATGAACTCAACCAGCCGCTGACGGCCATCGTCGGTTATGCCGAGGCCGCGCTGGCGGGCTTCGAGTCCGGAATGCTGACCGGCGAGGAGAACCATCTCCTGCTTGAGAAAATCGTTTCGGAATCGCAGCGGGCGGCCGAGATCATCCGTCGTCTGCGGCGTCTGGTCCGCAAACGCGAGCCCGAGCAATCGCCGACGAACGTCAACCAGTTGATTCTCGAAGCCGTCGAAATGGTCGGCCACGAAAGCGAACAGGGACAGCATCGCGTCGAAACGCAGCTCGCGGACGATCTGCCCGTCATCGCCGCCGATCGCGTGCAGATTCAGCAGGTCATCCTCAATCTGCTCCGGAACGGCATGGAAGCGATGGAGGCCCTGCCGGTCACGTCCCGCGTTCTGTTGATCAGATCCCGGCAGGCTGACAACTTCCTCTGCGTCAGCGTTTCCGACAACGGTCCGTGGATCGCCGACGAAGATCTCAATCAATTGTTTGAACCGTACTTCTCGACGAAGAAGTCAGGCCTGGGAATGGGGCTGGCCATCTGCCGGTCAATCATCGAGTCGCACGCTGGCACACTCACCGCTCGACGAAACTCCGACTGCGGACTCACCTTCGAATTCACTCTGCCGACCCGTCCCGGAGGGGCCGACTGATGGCCAGAAAGAAAACCGCGAGGAAACCGGGCAACTCCGTTCCCCCGTCGGCCGACGCTCAGAAGCCGGACACCAGAGAACCGGATGCAGCGCCGACGGTCTTCGTCGTCGATGACGATGCGTCCGTCCGCGAATCGCTCTCGTTCCTGCTGAAGGCGGTCGGACACAGCGTCGAACTCTTCGAAGATGCGCAGAGCTTTCTCGACACCTACTCCTTCAGTCGTCCCGGATGCCTGATTCTCGATGTCCGCATGCCAGGCATGGACGGCCTCGAACTGCAGCGGCTGCTGGCGAAAGAGACTCCCCATCTGCCCGTCATCATGCTGACCGCTCACGGCGACCTGCCCATGGCCGTCGACTCGATGCGAGCCGGTGCCTGGCACTTTGTTGAGAAGCCCTACGACCGCAAGCGACTCCTGGGCATCATCACCGAGGCACTCGCCGCCGACCACGAGTTCCGCCTGCAGAATGCGGAGCGACTGGAGATCGAACAGAACCTCGCCGCGCTGACGGACCGTGAGCGTGAAGTCCTGCAACTGCTCGTCGACGGCAAGAGCACCAAGATGGCCGCGCTGGCACTCGGAACAAGTCCGAACACGATCGCACATCAGCGAGCAAGCATCCTTGAGAAGATGCAGGCAGAATCCGTCGTCGACCTGTCCCGCATGGTTCACCTCGCCCAGCCGGAAGCCGACAGCTGAAATCCGGCTCGCAGAGGCTCGCAGTTGCAGGGTGCGTGCAGCAAGCCTTTTCAGGTCGGTGCGTTACGTCGGCAAACACGACAATTCGTCTGCGACACTCTGTATTGAGTCGTCTCGTCTGCGACACTCTGTATTGAGAGCAATCTGGCTTGCGTAACGCACCAGGGCAGAAACGCCGACTCCACACCCCCTACGGGAACTCGCAGTCTGATTTCTGTCCGAAGATCCGGCGGCTCTCCAGAAGCACCTCCCGGCAGACATCCAACAACGTAACCAGCATTTAGAAAACAACTTACAGAATCTCCCTGCGATCCCGGACGCTCCTGCTCTCCCGAAAAACGCAACAGCAATCTCCGATGGCAAACTTTGCCATAGAGGGGGTCTGAGGGCGGTCCTACATTCCCGCCCGTCAACCGAACGCCGAGGCTCCGGCAGCCAGCCGCGAGCGAGCGTTCACCAGTCCACTCCGCTGTGGCCGGACGAACCGGTCGGCGATTTCAGAAATTGGGAGAAGTAGAAATGGTTACGTCTGTCGAACACCGTCCGGGACTCGCTTCCTGGACTCCCCCCGTCAATCAGCCCATTGATACCCGGCCTGGCGATCTGGCCGCAGAAGCCGCTCAGGCAGCTGAAGCTCAGACAACTGAAGTTGAAGCCGCGACCGAAGCCGTCGCCGACGACAACGACGGTCGCCGCGATCGCGAAGACGTGCTGAGCGTTGCCCGCGCTCTGTCAGACGGCAGCCGCCTGTCGATCGTTTCCTGGCTGCTGGATGATTCCGAGCTGAACGTCAAGGAACTGTGCTCACGTCTGAAGCAGAGCCAGCCAGCCGTCAGCCATCACCTGAAGCTGCTGAAGGATCTCAACATCCTGAACATGCGGCGTGACGGCAAGCACAACTTCTACTCGCTGAAGAACGATCACGCCGGCCTGGTCCGTCGTCTGCTGCTTGTCTGATTCAAGTCACGTTAACTCGTGACCTTCGGTCTGTTAAAAGAGCGAAGTCTTCGACGGTTGCCCGCGGCGGCAATCCAGAAGACTTCGCTCTTTTTTGTTTGACTGGCCGGTCAGTTGAAGCGTCGACCGGCCCTGCACTGTGTTTTGAATTTGCGTCCGACTCGCTCCCTCTCCCCCGCGAATGCGGCAGACAATGTCAGCCACGCAGTTCTGGCTCCATCCGCATTCGTGGGGGAGAGGGCCGGGGTGAGGGGGCAGCAACCGGCGCAACTTTCGACCGCATCTCAGGATCGACCATGAGCGACGCCGAGTCACTTCGCCTTCTCGCCGAAGCACAGCGACAGCCGGGAGCTAACTGGAAACGCTGGGGACCATACCTCGCCGAAAGACAGTGGGGCACAGTTCGCGAAGCCGATCCGCATGACCATTCGCCCTGGCTCTCCTTTCCTCACGACCAGGCCCGCAGCCGCACTTACCGCTGGGGCGAAGACGGACTGCTGGGCATCACCGATCGGCAGTGCCGGCTCTGCTTTGCCCTCGCCCTGTGGAACGGCAAGGACGCAATCCTCAAGGAACGGCTCTTCGGACTCAGCAATCACGAAGGCAATCATGGCGAGGACGTAAAGGAAGCCTACTTCTACCTCGACTCGACGCCCACGCACTCGTTCATGCGGGCACTCTACAAATACCCGCAACGAGCGTTTCCCTACGACAAGCTGCGTAAGCAGAATGCCGCGCTCGGCCGACAGGAAGGCGAATACGAGCTGACCGACTGCGGGCTCTTTGACGGCAGCCGCTACTTTGACGTCGGCATCGAGTACGCGAAGGCAGAACCGGAGGACATGCTGATTCGCATCTCGATTGCGAATCGCGGTCCAGAGGACGCTCCGCTGCACGTTCTGCCCACACTCTGGTTCCGCAACACCTGGCAGAACAACCCCACCTTCGAAGCCGACTGGGAACGTCCTCTCATTGAACAGGCTGACGACGGGCATCTCGTCGCCGATCACGAAACACTCGGTCGCTTTCACTGTTCAGCGGCAGCCGGACCGTACGGTGCCGCTCCGCAGTGGCTCTTCACCGAGAACGAAACCAATACCGCACTGCTCGACGATGGCCTGACCGGTGGCATCCCCGGACGCAAGGATGCGTTTCACGAGTTCGTCATCAACGGCCGCGAAACCGCCGTCAACGACAAGCCGCGCGGAACAAAGGCCGCCGCTCTGTATGTCATGACGATCCCGGCGGGCGAAGAAGTCACGCTGCGGTTGAGACTCTCGGCCGAAGACGTCTGCCCGGTCGAACCATTCGGTGACGAGTTCGATTCCATCATCGCCGAACGACAGGCCGAAGCCGACGCGTTCTTTGCCGACAAGGCTCCCGCCGGCCTGACCGAAGATGAAACACGCATCTTCCGCCAGGCCTACGCCGGACTGCTATGGACCAAGCAGTTCTACTTCTACGCGACTCCCCACCGCCCGGCGCCTGGCTCTGGTGAAGACGTCACGCAGCCGCCTGCGGTCTATCCGCCGAATCAGGACTGGCCGCACCTCTTCAATCGCGACGTCATCTCGATGCCCGACAAGTGGGAGTATCCCTGGTATGCGGCCTGGGACTCGGCCTTCCACATGATCCCCTTCGCACGCCTGGATCCGCAGTACGCGAAGTCGCAACTCGCCCTCTTCCTCCGCGAGTGGTATCAGCATCCCAACGGACAGATCCCCGCGTACGAGTGGAACTTCAGCGACGTCAACCCTCCCGTACACGCCTGGGCCTGCTGGCGGACGTATCAGCTTTCGGCCCAGCACGGCCAGGGAGATCGGCTGTTCCTCTCGCGAGTCTTTCAGAAACTGCTCCTGAACTTCACCTGGTGGGTGAATCGCAAGGACGTTCGCGGCAAGCACGTCTTCAGCGGCGGCTTCCTTGGGCTGGACAATATCGGCGTCTTCGACCGCTCGCGCCCACTGCCCATCGGCGGACATCTCGAACAGGCCGACGGCACGGCATGGATGGCATTTTACTGTTCGAGCATGCTGTCGATCGCGTTTGAACTTGCGCGCGAGAATCCCGCCTACGAGGACATGGCCTCCAAGTTCTTTGAGCACTATGTCGAGATCGCCGAAGCCATGAACTCCCTGGACGGCAGCGGCCTGTGGGATGAAGAGGACGGTTTCTACTACGACCATCTGCACATCAACGGAGACAGCATCCCGCTGCGCATCCGCTCGATGGTCGGCATCATCCCGCTGTTCACCGTCGACATTCTCGACCAGCGAGTCATCGACCGCCTGCCCGGCTTCAAACGCCGCCTCGACTGGTTCCAGACCCGCAGGAAAGTCCTCTCAAACGCCATGACCTTCATGCAGAGCGAAGGCGGTCGAAAAGGGACGCCGCTGAGAATGCTTGCCATCCCCACCGAGGACCGGCTGCGTTCGATCCTGAGGTACCTGCTGGACGAGGATGAGTTTCTCTCTGACTATGGAGTCCGGTCGCTCTCGAAGTATCACGAGAAGCACCCCTTCACGTTCCACATCAACGGCCGCGAAGAAACCGTCCGCTACGTCCCCGGCGAATCCGACAGCGGCATGTTCGGCGGCAACTCAAACTGGCGCGGCCCGATCTGGTTTCCGCTCAACTACCTGCTGCTCGAAGCGCTCGAGCGTTACCACCAGTTCTACGGCGACGCCTTCCGAGTCGAATGCCCGACGGGCTCCGGCCAGATGATGAACCTGCGTCAGGTCGCGAACGAGATCCGCCGCCGCCTGGTCCGCCTCTTCCTTTCTGACGGAAAAGGCAGCCGCCCGTCCTACGCCCGCGGCAACCGCTTCATCGGCGACCCGCACTGGAAAGACCTCGTCCTGTTCTACGAGTACTTCCACGGCGACACCGGCCGAGGCCTCGGCGCCAGCCACCAGACCGGCTGGACAGCGTTAGTAGCCCCCATCCTCGCCAGCTTCGCCCGAGAACAAATGTCCGAACCGGTAGCGTTCCGACATCCGTGACTCGCGTCTCGCGACAAGCCAATCTCACCACATCAGTGTGAAACTCCTCGGCCACTTCAGTCCAACGGAAGGCCATCGTAGAACGATCGCCCTTGAATTCGGATGCAATAGGCATTCACGACCGGTACCCCATCTCGCTTGGCCACACCCGACGAGTAATCCGACGCGTAGGCTTTGGGCTGCGTGTATCCGATTTCCGTTTCAACTTCTGGATTTATCCGGTCGCGAGCAATCGCCAGCAGGCACATCGCCAGGGAAACCGTCTTCGGGCCAAACGGCGCCATCACCAGCGATTCTGCCCGTCCTCCATGTGACTGCTGTATCAGGCGGTCAAAGATCAGCGACACGTCATCGGTCGGGACGCGCACAATCTCCGGACGGGCGACTCCATCCCAAGCGGTCGTCACATCACGGACGAATTCCCAGTTCTGTCGGAAACCGGGATGCAGCGAAGGAAACGGCAGGAACAATTTGAGACTCATCTTTCCAATTGTGTTTTCCCCGATGAACTCGTGCAGGTTTAGCGTGTGGTATCCGACCCCAATGATCGCGGTGGTTTCCGAGGCTCGCCGTTCGGCATGCAGGTAACCAGGGAGTGGCTCCCATGAATCCGCGTCAGTCGCCAGTCGATCGTCGGAATATTTCTGCGGCTTGCTGTTTGTCGCGACCAATGTGTGGATTTCTGGCCGCTCGACGAGTTCTCGGACGAGCGGAATGAACCAGCGCTTCGGCATGGTGGAGATGTCGACAATCACCTTCCCATGCAACTGGTCGACGACGGCCTGCACGTCCACAAGCACCTCGTGGTCGGATGCATGTAACGGTTGCTCCGGTCGAATCGTAATCCGTTCCCCGAAACTACGGACCGCTTCGGCCTCCTTCTTCGTCAGACGAGCTTTCACTTCCGCATCGCCGCGCGCCGCAAACGGAGCTAGCTTGAGCAATGTCGCCTTGGAGTCCGCTGACAGTCCAAGAACTTCCCGGGCCGCGGCCAGGCAACGATCTTCGGGCGAAAGGGATCCGATCACTGTCCAGGGTTCGCTCGACTTCAGCTTGTCGAAGATCCAGCGAATCGGCCCTGATGGGCGGATGAAATGGTGCATCGGCATTTCAATCACCCTCATCGAAGCCGAACGTCATTTGCCGCGGATCGTCGGACTTTTTCGCGACTTCAGAATTACCGGCTGGCGTATCGGTCGCTTCAGAATCATCCGGGGCGGAATGGACATTGCCGCTCGGATTTTCGGGTGATGATGCTTGCACGCGAGTTGCGATGACGTGCGGCTCCAGCCACTCACGGAGTTTCTTCGTGGTGATGTAAAGCGGTTCCTTTGTGTGCGGGACAGTCAACTCGTAGTAAGGGGCCAGAATCGGATGCGGATACCACTTGATCGACTTACCTCGCGACGTGTTCTTGGGTGTGTGATCGCGTTTCAACAGGAAGCACTCAGCCGTCGCGGCATCCAGCAATCGCTTGAGGTCGAGGTTTTCGTCAGCCTCATAATCTCGTCTGGCCAACGAGATCCCGTTCGCGCCGGGATACGACATCCTTCGGTCGCTGATCAGTTTGGAGTGAAGCCTTCGTCCCAGTTCATCGAGAAACCGCTGCAGGGTGTCACCATCAGGACTCGATCGAATGTTGTCGCGCCAACTTCGGCTGGCGTCGCGGATTCCTTCTGACTGCCGGTTGCGGTCGAACGGTTCAAACTCCGTAGCGTTCTTCGTGGTGCCAACATCCAAGGCACGAAACCGCATGTCGCATTCCCAGATTTCGCGGCAGATCGAGACGAACACCAGAATGTTTCCACCCGAGATTTGAACGAGGTCCGAGTCGCCGAAATACAGCAATCGTTGACTGTTTCGTGTGGCGACCTGCAACGCCGCCAACGGAAGTCGCTCCTTCTTCCACCATTGCTTTTCTTTTGACTCCCATGGCGGGCCATCGGGTTCCGACCACGTCTTCACGTCGAGGTGTTCCTCTTTTGCGAGACACTGCCGAACCCACGCTTCGCCCAATCGCGCCGAAATCGGGTCCGTCTCGACCAGGTCATTGAGAAACTCGACGACATCCGCCGACCAGTCTTTCTCGATTTTCAGGACTCGTCTTGGGCTTTTCGATGCGCTTAATCGGCCACGTTCGGCTGTCTTTGGACTGGTCCCAAACACGAAGTTCAAGGGCATTGACGATGACAAGATCGCCTTCCCGTGTTCCAACTGTCCGGCATCCACGCGTCTGACGAACGCATCCGCGGCAAACCGATAAAAGAGGGACTTACGACCTTTGTAGCCCGCTTCCTTCTTTTGCAGGATGGCATCCAGATCAATCTGCAAGTAATCGCGTGCTTCATCACTCAAGTAGAGCTGAGTGTTGGGCCGAGTGCCGATCCGATACGAGACTACTGAATCTCGCCCACTGATCAATTCGTCCACAACGCGAATGAAGCCGAGCACGCGTTCGTCGTCTCCGGGATACGGTGCCTTGCGATCGAGCGTTTCGAACTGGTCGAGTGTGACGAAGACGTTCGTTCGCTGGCTGATCACCCCCGCCGCCCGCAATGCTTCAGTCGCGGCGGAAAGTGGTTCTCCAAGAATGTTGCGAGTGTTCTCGATATCGGTCGACAGTTTGTATCGTGGATTCGTGATCAATCGCTTGTAGGCCGTCACGCGCTGATCGACCGCCGCACGAAGCTGTTCCAAGGATTTTTGCCCGGCAAGAAACTCGCATCGAGAGTCTTTCGCCAGCAACCCAACGGCGTGATTGAGCTTTGAGGCATCGTCGGTTAGCCCGACTTCTTCCAATCGGTCCTGGGCATTGGAGTCCGTCAACTTCCGAATCATGGTTTCGACGGACTCGAACAAGTCTCTCAGCACCCAGCAGTTCACAAAGTCGGCAAAACACTGACACGCCAATCGAATGTTCTCCGCCGAGTCGTTGCTGAGCTTGATGCCGCGCAACTTGAAGGCGTTGCTCTTCGACAGGTTGATTCCCGCGCCGATGAATCGTCGATGTTCGACGGGAAGCGGATCGTCGGTTGTGGGCTGAAGCGGTCGTCGCAACCGCTGCTTCCAGAACTGCAAACGGACGGACGTGTCGAGCAGAGAAAGCAACATCGACTTTCCCGTGCCCTGCATACCTCTCAGCTCAACATTGCCCGGAAGAAACAGTGCTTGAACATGGGGCACGAGAACCGGGCTGAAGAGCGCGGGGATATCGACCGCCTCGACGCCCTCGGTCAGGTACAGCGTGTGAAATGGGTTCATCACCGTGCTCATGTCACACTTCTCGAATCGCACGCGGAAAGAGCGGAATCCATTGTCCTGCGGACGCAGCACCATCGGTCATTCGATGCAGAATGGGCGGCACATTGTTCGGACAATTCAAGTAGGTCAGCACGAGGATGCCCATGTCACCAAACCCGTATGGCTTGTCGTAAGGTTCCAGACGCTTCAATCGCTCCCACGTTGAATCAATGACATTGCACACCGCAAGTAAATCGCCGTGCAGGTTGCCGTCGGCTTTGCTTGGTCGGAGCCGAGCGAATGACGAAATCCGGTAACACTCCTGGAACTCAATGTTCGGATAGTTCTTTGTCAGTACGTTTCCCGCCTGACAACCTTCGTCTGCGGAGATCATCGGGCAAATCAGGACGGGAGTATCTTTGAGATGCCTCAGACTCTTTGCCGCGTCCTTCATTTGCGTTCCCGTGCCGACGAAATCCTCAACGACCACGACTCTGCGGTAGCGCGTATCGCTGTTGTCCTTGCCGCCGGAAACGTATTCGCTGATTCGTTCGGGGGCGCCTAACTTCGATAGCACGCGAAAGTCGGGACGAAGACTTTGTTCTTCAATTCCGTTGATTCGCATGAAGCTGCCCAAATCCATGCCGGCGAGACTGCCAAACCATGTATGCCGGAATTCTTCGGCCAAGTGATTGGCGAGTGAGGGATCCGTGATGTCCAGGCCAGCGGAATCGATCAGCCATCTTGTGATCGGGCCTCGAAATGCCGACTCGTACATTGTGTTGAGTTCACTTTTTCCGACGAACAGCAGCCACGGAACGAGTCTGAAGAGAGCCTGCTGATCGGCTTTGCGTGAAACGTTGTTGACCCACGCGGAGAGCCTTTCCCAGAACGGTCGTTTGTCGATGAATGGCTCATATTGCGAGTACAGCTCGTCGCCAAGAAATCGGATCAAATCGCGAGTTGCCCGCAACTCAAGGTCCGATCCCGCACTTCGAGTCCACTGATCAACCAATTCGTCGATCGACTTGATTCGGCCATTCTTTCGTCCGCGTTTCATCGCATTGGCCTTTAGCTCAGGAACTCTCGGATCGATTCCGCGAGCTGCTTTGCCAGCGGTGGCGGGACTGCGTTACCGACCATTCTGAACTGAGCGGCCTTCGTTCCCTCGAACACGAAATCATCCGGGAACCCCTGAATTCGAGCGGCCTCGCGAACGGACAAGCCCCGATGTTCCTCGGGATGAAGGTAATACTTCGGATCACCGAATCGCGTATCCACTGTCGGTGCCGGATGGTCCCATGACAATCGCCGATACTTCCCGTTGAAAGTGTGAGCCAGATCGACTCGCTCATCGATCTTCCTCAGATAGCCCCGCCGCAAGAGCCGGTCGACAAGCTCACTCATGTCGCCGCCGCAATGCTGAGAGATATCGCCAAGCATCAAAGGATCGGCGTCTCCATTGGAGCGCAACCGGAGTTGCCTGCGGAGTCTCCTGATGGCACAGAGGAGTTGCCGTTCCTTCGCATTTGTTCGCCCAAAGACCTCGGGAATCGCCCAGGTCGGCACGGCGCGATCGCCTCCTCTCACATTGCAGAGCTTCTGATGTGGCGAAATTCGCTGGGCGATTCGATGGTCGGCGGTCTGGCTCTTGAGGTGGGCCGGCTCGTGATTCGCCTCGCCGTCAAGCTGCGACAGCGCCGTCTTCAGGCCGACCCGATCCATCGACTGAAAGGCGGGAAACGTCGTCTGTTTCGCCCTCCACGCCACGAGCAGGATCCGTCGTCGGATCTGCGGCACGCCGAAATCGGCACAGACGACCGGTCGAGTATCTGTCAGGTACCCATTTTCCAACAGAAGGTTCGTTGCTGTTTCCCAGTACCGGCCATGCGTTCCCGAGATCGCACCTGACACATTCTCAAGCACAACGACCTTCGGCTTCAAAGATACCGCGTGGCGTGCGGCTGCAACGATCAGCGAATTGCGAGGGTCGTCGATCCGTCGTTTGCCCAACGTCGAAAACCCCTGGCAGGGAGGACCGGCAACGACAACGTCCGGTTTCAATCCTCTCAGCGACGCCCCGTCTGCCCTGCTGAGATCGACGACGTGGCCGGGCGTCTTCAGATTACAGTTGTGCACAGAAACTGCCACCTCATCGATGTCTCCCGCGAACACTCCTCGGAACCCAGCTTGCTCAAAGCCGACATCCAATCCGCCACAACCACTGAATAAGGAAACAAACGACAGTTCTTTACGCATCACGATCGTCCTGATCGAGCCCTATCTATGAACGGTGAACCTCAAACCAGCATTCTAGAAGTAAGGGCGAAGTTGTTACGAGGGATCGTCAAGCAAAAGTTAATCGCAATCCGACGGACATAACGTCGGTCGAGAGTTGCTGCGGCGATTTCGCCGCGTTTCCTGCGAGTACCTGTTCGCAGGAAACGATCCTGGCCGACTGGTGAAGTTGCGAAGATTGACAACGCGTGATCAGATCACACTCACATCTATGATTGACCTTGGACGCGAATCTTGCTGCGAACAGTCTGCAGCTGATCTGCCCCCCTCAGCAGAGTGCATTGCAGGTCATCAACTTAGTCAACCGCCAATCTGTCGATTGCGTCAGGCCCCGCTCAGGTTGTTGCTATTGCCGATCCGCTAAACGTGCCAGGGCCCTGTGACGGCGAATGTCAGGCCGGACTTCTGGGCGTTGACGAAGAGCGTGGAGCCGTCGGGGGAGAAGGTGGCGCCGGCGAGTTCGGAACTCAGGTGGCACGCGGCAAACACAAACGGCTGGCCGTCCGGGGTGACGCCGATGATGCGGGCGGTTTTTGAGCCTCGGTCTTCGCAGACGAAGAGTTCGTTCCACGGAGCGACGGTCAGGTTGTCGGCATTCTCGATCAGCCGGGAATCGTTCGGTTCGATGAAGAGTTCCAGCGTGCCGGGTGACGCAGGCTCGGCAGGTTCTCCTTCGGCACTGTTGCCTGCGCCGCTGCGCGGTGTGTACTTCCAGATCTGACCGATCTCTTCTCGCCCTCCGGAAGTACAGGCGAAATAGATCGAACCGTCGCCGTACCACATGCCTTCACCGCGAGCGAACCTCGCCGCACCTGACTCGAACGCCCGGTACCGCAGGTCGTCCTTCGGGGCTTCGACATCGTCAAGGTCGATCCATTCCACGGCGAACTGCTGGCCCACGTCGATTAATGGCAGTTTCTCGTCCCAGTTGCGCATGTCGCGGCCCGGCTGCCCTTTGATTGCCAGCGCCTGCAACTGGCCGCCGTCAGACAACTTCGCTTTCCCCTCGACACGAGTCTTTGGAATGAACCGATAAATCGCACCGTCGCCACGGTCTTCTGTCTGGTAGACAATCGACGAGGCGGGGTCGACAGCGATCGCCTCGTGATTGAACCGGCCCATTGCCTTGAGCGGAACCGGCTCGGCCAGTCGCGGCTCGACGGACGCCGGCACTTCGAAGTTGAAACCGTGGTCGTGCTCCGCCGTGAATCCCCCACCGAACGCTCGCAGCAGCGCGTTCTTCTGCGGATGGAAGCCCTTGCGAATGACGGTTTCCTCGCACGAGATCCAGCTGCCCCACGGTGTTGGCCCGCCGGCACAGTTGCGGATCGTCCCGGCCAGACTCAGATACTCCCGGACCACCTTCTGCTGCCGTGTGTCGAAGACGATGGTCGAGGTCCCGCCGGGACCGGGCGTCTGGCCGTTTCCGAAGTCATAGACGAGATCGCGGTCGAGTTTCTTCAGACGTTCGTTGTTGCGTCCGAAGGCCGAAAGAATCGTGCCGGGTGAGATTTCGTGATTCCGCACAACGATTGTCAGGCCGGACGCGTCGTCGCTGAATGCGGCCATCCCATCGGCAAGGCCGGGCACGACGAACCCGTCGGCCATCTCACTGCCGGCCCGCGAGATCACTCGATAGGAGAAACCTTTCGGCAGGTCGAGCACACCTGCCGGGTCGGCCTGAACAGCTCCGTAACCGGCCTGGCTATCGCTCGCAGCGATGCGTTCGCTGGCCCCGGCGATGCGCTCTCCGGAAGATCGACTCAGCGCCTGCAGCCCCAGAAATCCTGCCGCCACTGAGGTCCCGCTCCGCAGAAACTGACGCCGGGAACACGAGGACATGAGCAACTCTCCTGAAGTCGATCCTGAGCCTGTGCAAGCCTGAGTTTTCAGGACAGCTTCCGCGAGGCCAGCGTGCCAGCTCGTCTAGCAGGCAGGACGCTCGCTGCGGGTCACGATTGAGCAACGACGATCCGCTCGAAGGCTTCCATTTCAACACGGCTGCCGACGACCAGCGGCGTCCGCTGATGAATACTGTCCGGCTGAATGTCGAGAATCGGTCGCCTTCCGTCGAGCGCTTTGCCGCCCGCCTGCTCCGCCAGGAACGCGACCGGATCCGCCTCGTACAGAAGTCGCAGTTTGCCCTCGCGATTCGTCGCGGTCGGCGGATAAAGAAAGACTCCACCCTTCAGCAGCGTGCGATGAAAGTCGGCCACCATCGAACCGATGTAACGTGACGCGTACTTGTGCCCCAGCGATCCGTCTCGCAGGCTTCTCAAGTAGTCGTTGTACGCCGCCGGAAAGGTGTCGCTGTACGCTTCGTTGACCGAGTAGTACTTGCCCTGATCGGGCATTCGCATATCGGGGTGGCTGAGAATGTACGCGCCGACGGACGGTTCGAGCGTGAAACCGTGAACTCCGTTGCCCGCGCTGTACACGAGAATGGTCGACGACCCGTAGACGACATACCCGGCCGCGACCTGCTGGCTGCCCGGCTGCAGCACCCAGCGTTCCGGATCGTTCAATCCGACTCCGTCCGGACGACGAAGAATCGAGAAGGTCGTCCCCACGCTGACATTCACATCAATGTTCGACGAACCATCGAGCGGATCGAACACGACCGCATACTTCGCGTTCTCCGACCCCTTGTGCACCAGCAGCGGTTTCTCGTTCTCTTCGGAAGCCAGCACGCCGATCGTCTCGCGGGCACTCAGACAGTGCACCAGCATCTCGTTCGAATAAACATCGAGCTTCTGCTGCACCTCGCCCTGCACATTGACATCGCCCTGCTCGCCGAGA
>Ga0070727_10002958_pt1 | contig 15823 bp, 9 predicted proteins | sample tdAd472_FD_66722 | JGI IMG/M metagenome (GOLD analysis project Ga0070727, IMG submission 66722) | Marine sediment microbial communities from the Atlantic coast under amendment with organic carbon and nitrate - tdAd47.2 | ecosystem: Environmental > Aquatic > Marine > Coastal > Sediment | place...
GATCGCGGTGTTGTCGGGGTAGACCACCTTGAGGAAGCCGTCGACGGGCGCCAGCACCGGGCGGGTCAGGGCCCCCAGCATGCTCGCCTCCAGCTCGAGCATGGGGGCGTGCACCGCCTTGGTCAGCCGGATTCGCTGGTCCTTGGTGAGGATCCCGGCGTTGCGCAGCTGCCTCGCGACCTCGAGCAGTTGGAACAGAGCCTCGCCGCCGAGGGCGGGGCGTGGGTCGGTCAGCCAATTGGGCACCGGCGGGGGCGAGTCGCTGGCGACGTAGCTGCGCGCGTAGCCGTTCAGCGCGAGGGCCGCAGCCACGTCGAGGGCCACCGCCTGCAGCTCGCCCAGGGGGCCGTCGCGCAGAGGCAGGCGGGTCAGGAGCCCCTCGACCTCCTCGGCGTCGTAGCGCGCGTAGGCGGCGAGCAGGCCCCGCTCGAGGCGGTCACTGGAGCCGGCGTCGAGCTCGTAGATCACCTGGCTGATCGCCTTGCAGGTCTCCTCCAGGTCGACCGGCTCGCGGGCGGGGACGGCGCCGCCGACGCTGCGCTGAAAGATCTCCTCGCCGCTGGGACCGCGGAGGTCGAAGTCGTGCAGCGAGTCGAGCAGCTGCTCGAAGGCGCCGAGCACGATCTCTTCGCCTTCGTCGAGGGGCTCCTCTTCGTCGTCGAACAGCGCGTCGATCTGCTCGCGGAGGGCCGCGGTCAAGCGCCGCGCCCGGGCGAGGTTCTTCAGCGAGCCGCGGAGCTCGCTGGCCAGGCGCCCGATTCGTTCGCGAGGGCGGACCTCGGCGCCGAACTCGGGCAGGGGCTGGTCTGCGGGCGGCTGCTGCTGGGGCGGCGGCGGCGGCGGCGTCGGGTCCTGAGTGGGGGTGGGGTGGTGGGTCGCCGGCGTCTGTTGCTGGCTGTAGATCCCGTAGGCGACCGCGGCGCCGATCAAGACCAGCGCCGCGAGGAAGGGCAGGGCCGAGCCGCGCCTCTCTTCCCTGGGGCGGAGGACCATTTGGTCCATGGCGAGGGTCGGTGTGTTCGCCTGGGCGCGCACCCCCGGGATCGGGGTCGTGCTCGCCAGCGCTGGGCGCGGCGGGGTCGCGCCGGTGGCGCGGCTGTCGTGGGCCGGGTTGCTGTCGGCGAACATGCCGGTGGGGGGCTGGGTCTTGTTGGGGTCGCCGGCGCCGCCGCTGACCAGGGGCGCGCCGTCGCGCAGGGCGCGGAGGTCGGTGACCGCGGCCTGCGCGCTGCCGTAGCGGTCCTCGGGCTCGCGGGCGGCGAGGCGCCCGATCACGTGGGCCAGGTCTGCCGAGGCCTCGGGCACGCGCCCGCGCACGTCGGGGAGGTCCTGGTTGATGTGGCGGTTGATGATCTGCAGCGACGAGGCGCTGCGGTCTTCGTCGAAGGGCACCAGCCCGGTGAGCATGCGCCACATGCAGAGCCCGAGGGCGTAGAGGTCCGAGCGAATGTCCAGCGGATCGCCGAGGGCTTGCTCGGGGCTCATGTAGAGCGGCGTCCCCAGCACCATGCCGGTCTGGGTGAGGTTCGTGCCCTCGTTGCTCTCGATCTGCTTGGCCAGGCCGAGGTCCGCGAGCTTGGGCACGCCCTCGGGGGTCAGGAGAATGTTCTCCGGCTTCACGTCGCGGTGCACGATCCCCTTGGACTCGGCGAAGGCGAGGGCCTCGGCGACCCCCAGCGCGATCCGGATCACGGTCTCGGGGCTGATCTTGCCTTGCTTCTCGAGCAGGTCCTCGGCGGTGCCGCCGTGGACGAACTCGAAGGCGATGAAGTGCACGCCGGCGTCGTCGATCCCGGTGTCGAACACGGTGACCACGTTGGCGTGGGAGAACTTGGCCGCCGCCCGCGCCTCGCGCAGGAAGCGGTCGACGAACTCAGGCTCACCGGCGAGCTTGGGCTGGAGCACCTTCAGCGCGACCAGGCGGTCGAGCCCTTCGTGGCGGCCAAGGTAGACCCGACCCATGCCGCCCTGACCCAGCTCACGCTCGATGACGTAGCCGCCGACGGTCTTTGGCAAGGTCTGCGGATCGCTCATGGGTGAAGGTGCCTCAACGCGTTAACCCGACGTCCGCACCTTCGGTTTCGCTGGTTTGGCGAGCGAAATCGCCCGGGGCGGGCTGGTCCAGCGTAGCCGGGGAGGGCGCCTCGCGCAGCAGCCACGCGGAGCAGGCGCAGGCGCGCGCAGGGCTACGCCGGTGCGGGCTCGGCTCAGGAGCCGGTCCTGCGCTACTTCTTGTTCTTGATCGCGACCTTCTTGCCCTTGTTGCGCTGAGGGGGCCAACTGCCGGTGCGGCGCTGGCTCTCCTCGATCTCCTCCTTGGGGAGGGCGACCACGGAGTCGCAGTTGAGCATGGGGCAGTGGTGCTTCTCGTCTTCGCCGTAGAGCGGGTGCAGCCGCGAGGGGAGCGGTCCGCACTTGGGGCAAGTCCAGGGACCGGGGCGGTCCTTGAAGCGCTCGCTCCAGGGAACCGCGCCGCCCTTGCGCTTGCGACGGTTCGTCTTCTTCTTGGCGGTCTTCTTCTTCGCCGCAGTCGATGTGCGGGCGGTGGTCTTCTTAGCCGTCTTCTTCTTCGCCTTCGTCTTGGCCGTCTTCTTCTTGGCGGCTTTCTTCTTCGTCTTCGTCTTGGCGGTCTTCTTCTTCGCCTGCGTCTTCTTCCTGGCGGCCTTCTTCTTCGCCTGCGTCTTCTTCCTGGCGGTCTTCTTCTTCGTCTTCTTCTTCGCCACCGAACCGCGCTCCTGTTGGTTTCCGGCTGAGAGCAGCCGCACCGCGAATAGGGGCCAGAGTTTACCTCATTGGGACGGGAACGGGTCGTCGAGGGAACAGGTCGAGCTCGCCGTGCGCGTGATACCTTGCCGAACGTGCAGGTACGACTCGATCAGAGCGGGGGCGACGGCCAGCACGTGCTGGCCTTGACCGGCGCGAAGGGCGAGCTCCTCGATCAGCTGGCGCGGCTGGCTGCCACGCGAGAGGGCGAGCAAGCCCTCCGCCTGCGCGGGGCCCACGCGATCGTGACCGACGCCCCCCATGGGGCGCTGCGCGTGTTCGTCGACCTCCGCGACTCGCAGCACGGCGCGGCGAAGGTCCGCCGCGGGCCGGCCCTGATCGCGCACACTTGGAAGCTGCCCTGGCTGGTGGTCGAGGGGCCGGAGTATCGCGCGGAGGTCCTGCGTTGGACCCACGTCCGCGCCCAGAAGCGGTTCCGCTCGGGGGGGGCCCAGGCCAAGGCCTCCCGCGCCGAGCTGGACGTGCTCTCGCTGCGGCGCGGCGATCGCTGGGTGCGCCTGCCGCTGCGCGGACCGACGCGGGTGTTGCGGGTCGACGCCAGCGAGAGCCTCGAGGCGCCGCCGCCGCGCCCGCTGCCGCCGACGATCCCGCTGGGGCGGGGCTCGCGCGCGCCCCTCGCCGTGGGCCTGGCCACGAGCCTGCTGTTGCTGGTGGGTTTGCCCTGGGCGCTGCGCAGCCTGGTGCCTCCTGCGCGCGCGACCCCAGCCAGCGCCGCCGCCGGAAGCCTGGCGGTCGTGCACTCGCTGATCCACGCAAGAGACGTCGACGCGCGCCGCGCCGGGGCGCGCATGGCCGCGCTGCTCCCGGGGGAGGAGCGGGCCCGCCTGCTGCGCCGAGCCTTCGAGCGCGAGCCCGATGCGCTGGCGAGGGCCCAGATCCTGGACCTGATGGCCGAGGCCGGTGAAGAGGAGCGCAGCCGGGTGGCCCAGGTCTACCGCAACGGCGGACGGACCCTCGAAGAGCGGCTGCACGCGCTGCGGGCCCTCGCGCGCCGCGACGATCCGCGGGCCTTCGACCTCGCCCTCCTGAGCCTGGAGCGCGGGCTGGCCCCGGAGGAGCTGCGCCGGTTGTGCCTGGCGGTGGTCGCCGACCCGCCCCCAGCCTTCCGGGTGCGCGCGACCCGCGTGATGGCGCTGGTGGCCAGCGAGGACTCGAGCCTCTCGATTCGCGCCGCCGCGGCCTGCGAGCTGTGCGAACTCAGCGAGGAGCCACCGGACCTGGCCCCGCTGCTGGACCTGGTGCTCAGCGCCCCCGAGCGCCGGTTGGCCCCGCGCCTGACCCGGGCCTGGCTGGCTCAGGGCCCTTCGGTCGCGGCGGTCAGCAGCCGCCTCCAGCGTAGCGACCTCGACCCCGAGGTCGCGGGATTGCTTGCCGACGCGCTGCCAGAGTAGGTCCCCCAAAAGGACTTAGGGGACGGCTGCGTGCCCCTGGCGCCCCGGATCCGTCTAGGCTAGGGGGGAGCCCTCGGGGGAGGGGAATGGTAGACTCCTCGACGGAAGGCGAATGGCACGATCGTGGCCAACGACACGCTGAGCGAGCCGAATCTCTACATCGGTCTGTTGGCGATCCGCAACGAGTTCATAAACATCTCTGAACTCAAGCATTGCCTCGAAGTCCGCCGGAAGATTCACACGAAGTCCAAGCAGGTACTTCCCCTGGGGGAAGTGCTCGTGCAGCAGCGTTACCTGACCCCGCAGGACCTCGAATACCTGCGCATGATCGAGCAGGCCGAGCCGGGGGAGAGCCCCAGCCTGGCGGACATCGAGGCCGAGGTCGACAAGCAGATCGCCGAGCTCAAGCCCGGGGTCCAGTTCGCCCACTACAAGATCCTCGGTGAGCTCGGCCGCGGCGGCATGGGGATCGTGCTGCGCGCGATCGACCTCGAGCGCGACGAGATGGAAGTCGCGCTCAAGATCCTGATCGGCGGGACCAACGCCACCGTGCGCGATATCGAGCGCTTCAAGAAGGAAGCCACGGTCATGGCGCCCCTGATTCACCCCGGGATCGTGAAGATCCTCGAGGTCGATCGGCACAAGGGCATGGACTTCATCGCAATGGAGTTCGTCCAGGGCGTGAGCCTCAAGCAGCTCGTGGGCGACAAGCCGCTCAACGGCGACGAGGCCCTGTTCGTGACCAAGAGCGCGGCCGAGGCCGTGGGCTTCATGCACAGCCACGGGATCATTCACCGCGACATCAAGCCCGAGAACATCATGGTCCGGCCCACCGGCGAGGCGGTGCTGATGGACTTTGGCCTCGCGGGTTGGGAGAAGATCGAGATCCTCGCCGGGCGCGGCTCCATCGGGACTCCGATGTACCAACCGCCGGAGCAGGCCGACGTCGGCGGGCCCTTCGGCAAGATCTCCGAGGCCTCGGACGTCTACGGGCTGGGCGCGACGCTCTACTTCTTGATCACCGCGCGGCACCCGTTCCTCGGGCGCAGCGTGAAAGAGGTGCGGGAGAAGATCAAGAAGATCCCCCCGGACTCGCCGCGCAAGATCAACCCCAAGATCCACGCCATGGTCGACGCCCTCTGCCTGCGCTGCCTGCGCAAGCGGCAGAACGAGCGCTTCCAGACCCCCAAGGACCTGGCCGACCACGTGGTCAAGGTCCTGCCCCTCGTCTCCAAGGACGAGAAGATCGACGTCGAGACCCGCGTCCAGCGCCGCGTCTCCGCGGCGGCCCGCAAGTCGGCCAAGAGCGACACCGGGCGCACCACCAAGCCGAACCTGCGCAGCAAGACCAACCGCACCAGCCGCACCGGCAAGGTCACCAAGACCAGCAAGGCGATCAACCGTCGCAGCGGGACCGGCAAGATCCGCTCGGATCAAGGCCGCGTGCGGCGGGGCGCCCGCAAGAACGGGCGCGGCACCAGCGCGCGCGGGGTGACCCAGGAGGGCGGGACCACCAACACCAGCTTCGTGATCGTGGGCGTCGCGGTGGCCGTCGTGGTCGCGCTGCTCGTGGTCGCGATCCTGATCGCGACCTGAGCCTTCCCCCGCGCCCGCGCCGCGCGCGCGTGGTAGAAACGCTCCCATGAGCGAAGCGGTCCTCGAGGTCAAGGAGTTGGTCAAGCTGTTCGGGGAGACCCGCGCGGTCGACGGGGTGAGCTTCAACGTGCCTGCCGGCGAGATCTTCGCCCTCCTCGGCCCCAACGGCGCGGGCAAGTCGACCACGATCCGCTGCCTGACCACGCTCCTGCGCCCGACCTCAGGGAGCATCAGCGTGTGCGGGCACGACGTGGTCAACGAGCCCGACACCGTGCGCACCTGCCTCGGCTACGTGCCGCAAGAGCTGGCCCTCGATCGGCACCTCACGGGGCGGGAGCACCTGGAGTTCAGCGCGCGGCTGTATCGCCTGCCACGCGCCGACGCCAAGGCGCGGATCGCCGAGCTGCTCGACCTGGTCGAGCTCAGCGACCGCGCCGACGACGCCGCCAAGACCTACTCCGGCGGCATGAAGAAGCGCCTCGATCTGGCCTGTGGCCTGCTCCACCGGCCGAAGCTGCTCGTGCTCGACGAGCCAACCCTCGGCCTCGACGTGCAGACCCGGCACCGGATCTGGACCTTCGTCAGCAGGCTGCGCGAGTCGGGCACGACCGTGCTCATGACCACCCACTACCTCGAGGAGGCCGACCAGCTCGCGGAGCGGATCGCCGTGATCGACCACGGCAAGATCGTCGCCCAGGGCACGGCGGCTGAGCTGAAGGACGGCTTCGGCGGCCAGGTGCTCAAGCTCGAGCTCGGCGGGGAGGCCACGCTGAGCGAGGCCCAGTGGACGGCCGTGCGCGCCCTCGAGGGCGTGAGCCATGCCGAGCCTCGGGGCAAGCGGATCCTGTTCGTGTGCGCCGACGCCCAGGCCGTGGTCGCGCCGCTGACCGCCTGGCTCGAGGGTGAGGGCCTCGCGCTGCAGTCGCTGAGCTTCGGTCCCCCCGGCCTCGACGACGTGTTCCTGAAGCTGACCGGTCACGCGCTGCGGGACTAGCCTTCATGGGGGGCCTCTCCGAGGCCCCCTCGCCCTCGCTGTCGGGCTCCCCCCCAACGGGCCGAGGGCTCATGGCAGCAAGGCTGCTCGGGCTCACCCTGTCTGCGGCGGCCACCTCGTCCGCGGTGGGCAGGGTGGCGCGTAGGCCCAGGGCCGCGAGGGCGAAGACACCGAGCAGGGTCAGCGCCACCGGGACCCAACCGCCGAGGCCCGTGGTGGACTGCGCCACGCCGAGCGCGCAGAACCCCAGAGGCGTCCAGCCACAGACATAGACGCCGAGCGCGCTCCAGCCTCCGACGATCACTGCGCCGCGCGCGACCTCTGTGCGCGGCTGGGGGTCACGCGGCACTCGACGCCAGTGAGCTGCCCAGGCGAGACTCAGCGCAGCGCAGAGCGCGAGGGGGCGGAGGAACACGACACAGCCTTGGCAGAACGTGATCCAGGGCAAGTCGGGCGCTTCGCTCAGCTGTTCGTAGAGGCGGTTCGGATCGAGGGCGAGGTCGTTGCCGCCGCCCAGCATGCCGTCGGGACCCCCGGAGACCCACACGCGCGTGCAGTCGCCGCGCGGGATCATGAACCACCGCTCGCCCTTGTAGGCGGTGTAGTAGTCGGCCAGCAGCGCAGGCCCCTGGGCGCGGGGGACGATCTTGAAGGCGGTGACGTCCGCACGCTTGCCGTCGTGTCCGCGCCGGACCAGCTGGGTCGCTGCCAGGGCTTCAGGCGAGTCGTCTGGGAGTTGGACGAAGGGCCGATCCCAAGGATCGGTCCAGGTGATCGGGAAGGGCTCGCCGCTGTCGAGGGAGTAGCGCTGCAAGGCGGCGCCATCGCTGATCGCCTGCGCGAGGGTCAAGTTGCCTACGCAGTAGAAGCTCCGGGTCGTGTAGCCGGGGGCCCGGGTGCGCGCCACCCGTGGACCGCACGCCGCGACCCCGAGGCACACTGCGGCGAGGACGAGTCCAACCCGACTCCAGGGCAGGCGTGTCGAGCTGCGGCGGGCACGCGCGACCCAGTTCGAGCAACGGCGACGGGGGCGATTGGACACACACGGCTCCTCGGTCGAACGGGAGCACGTCCGAGACCGTGCGATCGGTTCGCGCAAGCCCTTGCTGGGCGGTCAGGCGGTGGCAACGCCGGAGACAGTGCAGGAGGCGGCTGGCGATACGTGCCGTGCGGCAACCGCACGACAGTCGCAGCGAGCGGCGCTATGGCCGAGCGGGGGAGAACCCCACCCCCGCGGAGTTCAGCCCAGGTCGACCTCGCGGCCGTCGCGGAAGATCCGCGTCAGCTCGAGGGTCTCGGGGTCGACCTCGAGCACGTCGGCGCGGGCGCCGACGACGAGGCGGCCGAGGTCCTGGCGGCGGAGCGCGTCGGCCGGGTGCTTGGCGAGGAGCAGGCTCGCGGCCTGGGGCTCGAGGCCCAGCTCGACCGCGTTCTTCAGCGCGCGGTCGAGGGTCAGGACCGAGCCGGCGAGGGTCCCGTCGTCGAGGGTCGCGCGGCCGTCCTTGACGCACACCCGCTGTCCGCCGAGCTCGCTCTCGCCATCGGGGCGACCGGTGGCGCGGATCGCGTCGCTGATCAACGCGATCCGCCCGCGGGTGGCGGTCAGGGCGTGGCGGGCCATGGCCGGGTGCACGTGCTCGCCGTCGAGGATCAGCTCGCTGACCACCTCGGGGTGCTCGAGGGCCGCGGTGGCCAACCCTGGTCTGCGGTGGTGCAGGCCGGTCATGGCGTTGAACAGGTGCGTCACCCCGCGGGCGCCGGCGTCGAAGCCCGCCTGGGCTTCGGCATAGGTCGCCTCGCTGTGACCGAGGCTGACCCGCACCCCGCGGCGCGAGAGCTGACGGATCAGCTCGAGCGCGCCGGGCAGCTCGGGGGCGAGGGTCACCGCCGCCACCGGGCCGATCATCAGCAGCGGCTCGATCTCCCGCCAGCTGGGGGCGCGACAGTGGTCGGGCTGGGCGCCGCGCTTGGCCTGCGCAATGTAGGGCCCTTCGAGGTGCACCCCCAGCAGCCGCGCCGCCTGGGGGTCGGAGTGCAGGCAGGCCACGTGGGACACCGTCCAGGCCAGGTCCTCCAGCGGCGCGGTGACCGTCGTGGGGCAGATCGCGGTCGTCCCGTGACGCAGGTGGTAGCGCGCGAGGCGCGCGATCCCGTCGGGGCCGTCCATCACGTCGGCGCCGTCGCCGCCGTGCACGTGGAGGTCGACGCAGCCCGGGAGCAGCAGCCGATCGGGGGCCCCGCTGTCCTCGTGCAGCGCCTCGACGCGGCCGTCGCCGAGCACGAGACGGCCCGCGAGCAGCTGCCCGTCGGGGGTCGCGATCCGCCCGCTGAGGGTGACCCTACCCACCGGGGGTCGCCCGCCTGATCCGCTCGGCGAGCTCGTCGCGCGCGATCCCCAGCACCTGACCGGCCTGCACGATCGGTTGCCCGCCCACGTAGACGTGCTTGACCGCGCTCTCGGCGACCAGCGAGCCCGTGAACGCGCTGACCAACGCGTCGCCGCCGTGCACGCTGGCAGGGAGCAGCGAAGGGTCGGCGAGGTCGACGCTCACGAAGTCGGCCCAGCGGCCGGCCTCGAGGGATCCCGACTCCAGGCCCAGCACCCGCGCGCCGTTGAGCGTCGCGAGGTCGAACACCCGGCCGGGCTGGGGCTCGCCGCCGTCGGCGCCGCTGAGCTGGCCCATTTCCAGGCGGTCGACCCGCTGCAGCATCTCTGCGGTGCGCGCCTCGAGCCAGGCGTTGCAGGTGGCGTTCATGTCGGTGCCCACCGCCACCGGCACGCCGGCCTCGAGCAGCTCGCGGACGGGGCAGATCCCGTCACCGAGGAGCATGTTCGTCGTGGGGTTGGTGACCAGCGCCCCGCCGCGCTCGGCGAGCAGGCCGCGCTCGGGCTCGGTGAGCCAGATCCCGTGCACGAGGACGGTGCGCGCGTCGAGCACGCCCCATTTGTCCAGCGCGAACAGCGGGGTGTAGCCGGTGTGCTCCTTGGCGTAGGAGACGTCGTCTTGCTGCTCGGCGAGGTGAATGTGCCAGGGTGTGTCGAGCTCGGCGGCCAGCGCGGCGGAGGCCTCGATCGCCTCGCGGCTGGCGCCGTGCAGCGAGTGCGGCGCGGGCATGACCCGCACGCAGGGGTCGTCGGCGTAGCGCTGGGCGAGGGCCCGGGTGCGCGCGATCGCGTCCGTGTGCGGCTCGGCGAAGCGCTTCTGGCCCTCGCGCTTGGCCTGGTCGTAGATCGTGCGCAAGAACCCGACCCGCAGCCCGACCCGGCGCGCGGCGCCGATCACGACTTCGGCCAGGCGGGCGTCGTCGGGGGTGAAGTCGCCCTGACGGGTGTGGACGTAGTGGAACTCGCCCACGGCGGTGACCCCGGCGAGGGCCATTTGGCTGAAGCAGAGCAGGGCCGCGGCCTCGAGGGCGTCCTCGTCGAGGCGCAAGACCAGCGGATACAGGTGCCGCTCGACCCAGTCTTGGAAGCTCAGCGGGTGGTCGCCGGGGCCGCGGAGCAAGACCTGAAAGCAGTGGCTGTGGGCGCTGACCCCACCGGGCGCGAGGGCCTGGCCGCTGAAGTGCACCTCGCGGGCGTCCGGGGCCTCGGCGCGCAGCGTCGCCCGCGGTCCCACGGCGTGGATCCGCCCCGCGGCGTCCACGAGCAGCCCGTGGTCGGCCTGGAACGTGCCTGTGTGGTGCACCCAATCGGCGGAGTAGAGGTCCACCCGCTCGCCTCCTCTGGGGCTGGCCGCAACGGGCGTGAGCCAATCCCTGGGGCTACTCTAAGCGGTGTGAATCGTGCACGCGACGACCCCGCGTCGGCTCGCTACGCGAGGGTCAGTGACTCCTCCGAGGTGGGCCCACCCCACGCCATCGGGCCCTACGAGGTCCGGGAGGAGCTGGGGCGCGGCTGCATGGGCGTCGTCTACCGCGTGCGGCGCCCCGCCGACGGGAAGAACTTCGCGCTCAAGGTCGTGCTCGGAAAACCCAACGAGGAGGCCCTCGCGCGCTTCGCTCGCGAAGCCCAGGTGGGGATTCGCCTGCGGCACCCGGGGATCGTGCCCGTGGTCGACCTCGGCCAGGCGGGGGGGCGGCTCTACCTGGTCATGGAGTTCTGCCCCGGAGAGACCCTCAAGCAGAAGCTCCGCTCCGGGGGGGCCATGCCGGCGGCCATCGCCGCCGACCTCGGGGCTCAGCTCGCCGACGCGCTTGGCACGGCCCACGAGCAGGGGGTCCTGCACCGCGACCTCAAGCCGGCGAACATCATCATCGACCAACGCACCGGGATCCCGCGGATCACCGACTTCGGCCTCGCCCGCGACAACCGCGACAACCGCGCGCTGACCCTCTCGGGCCAGGCGGTGGGCACCCCCTCGCACATGGCCCCGGAGCAGATCCGCGGGCAGAAGATCGACCCCCGCGCCGAGGTGTGGGCGCTGGGGGTCCTGCTCTACGAGTGCATCTCGGGGCAGCTGCCGTTTCCGGCCGAGACCTACACCGAGGTCGGGCGCCAGATCCTCCACGACGAGCCGCCCAGCCCCGGGGGCGACGACCCCGAGCTGGCCGCCTACGTGCTCGACATGCTGAGCAAGAACCCCGACCACCGCCCGGAGAACATGCGCGCGGTGGCCAAGCGCCTGCGCGAGCTGGCGGCGCCCGAGCCGTTGGCGCCGCCCAGCTCCGAGGCCGGGGTCCCGGTGGTGGTCCTCGCCGGGATCGCCGTGCTGGGGGTGGTGCTCTTGCTGGGGCTGCTGGTGGGGCTCCTGCTCTGGGAGCCCGACGCGGTCAGCGCCGCCGACGTCACCCCCGAGGAACCGAGCGTCGAGGTCGATTCCCCCGCCCCCGAGCTCGACCCCCGCGCGGAGGAGCTCCTCGCCGAGGCCGAGCAGCTCGCCGCCGAGCGCGCCGTGGCCGATCGGGTGCTGCCGCTCTACGACGAGGCCGAGCCCCTGGTCGCCGGACACCCCGAGCTCGAGCGGCGCCTGCAGCTGGGTCGGCTGCAGCTGCTCTACCGGCGCGGACGCTACCCCGAGGCGCTGGAGCTGGCCGAGGCCCTGATCAAGACCAAGGACCCCGCGCGGATGTACCCCGCCCTGCGCTTCAAGGGCTGGACCTTGCTGCGGCTAGACAAGCGGCGGAAGGCCATGCAGCCGTGGCAAGAGCTCGCCCAGCTCGACCGCGACGGGGTGGCGGGCCTGGACGCCGCGAGCGTGGTCGCGTTCTTCGGCGGTGACATCATCAAGGGCGTCGAGTGCAACCAGCTCGCCCGCGACCGCGAGGACCCGCTGGCGCGCAAGAGTTTCCTCTACTACTCGGCGGCCTACGGGGCCATGAGCCAGGGCGACACCCAGCAGGCTCACACGTATCTCGACCAGGCCGAGCGCCTGGGGCCCGACTGCCCAGAGACCGCCCTGATCCGGGCCATGGTCTACCAGAAGACCCGCGACTGGACGAACGCGCGCGCGGCGATCGAGCGCGCCCTCGAGCTGACCGCGCCCCGCGGGTTCGCTCAGGGGTTGAACGTGCTCGTGGGCGTGGCGCTCAATCAGCGCGACAACGCGGTGGCGCTGGAGGCCTGCGAGCGGCTGGCGGACGACTTCGGCCAGGGGCAGGCGCTGTTTCGCTGTGCGCAGATTCGCTGGCAGCTGAACCGGCGCAAGCGGGCGCGCAAGGACCTCGAGCGCCTGCGCGACGACTTCCCCGAGGTGTGGCGCCAGCTCCGCGGCAATCAGAAGGTTCAGCGTTGGACGAACCACGTGTTGGGGGCGGGGCAGCCGCAGCCCGTGAAGCCGGGGGAGCCGCTGGAGGAGCCGCCCGAGCAGCCGCCGGTGGACGACCCGCCGCGGTGAGCGGGAGGCGAGGGCCGGCTCGGAGTGGCCTGCCGGCTTCTAGTCCAGGCGCTTGCGGAGGACCTGGATCGCGAGGGCGAAGCAGATCGCGTCGAAGATCAGCAGCCCCACGGCGGACATGAGGTAGTTCGCGTCCTGGCCGAGGAAGGCGGCGCGGATCGGTTCGATCGCGTGGGTCATGGGGTTCGCCACCGCGATCCAGGCCATCCAGTCTGGCATGGCGTCGCGGGCGACGAAGGTCGGGCTGAGCACGAGCAGCGGCGAGAGCATGAAGCCCGTGATCGCGAAGAAGATCGAGTGGTGCGGGAAGATGAACGCCAGCGCGAGGCTGAGCACGGTGATCCCCGCGCTGAGCAGCGCGGCGTAGCCGACGAGGACCGCGATCGCGAACGCCGGGTTGGCCGGGCGCACGCCGAGCAAGAGCGCGACCCCGAAAATGATCCCGACCTGGATCAGGCTGTAGAAGATCACGTAGAGGAAGCGCGAGGTCACGATCGAACCGCGGGAGACCGGCGAGGCGAGGATCTTGTCCATGAACCCGGTCTCGCGGTCGAACACGATCGGGATCCCGCCCAGGATCGAGTTGACGAGCACCGTGAACGCCGCGATCCCCGAGAAGAGGAAGGTCAGGTAGTCGTCGGTCTGGAAGCGGTCGAGCATGACCGCGCGCAGGTCCTCCGCGTCGCGCACCACGTGGTGCAGCAGGGGGCCGGCGAGGGTCAGGAGGATCAGCGGCTGAATGATCCCCAGCGTGAGGCTCATGCGATCCTTGCGCAGGTGGATCAGCCAGCGCTGGGTCAGCCCCCAGGTGTCCTGGACGAAGTAGCTCATGCCGCCAAGGGTAGCCCGGATTGCAGCGAGCGGGGCTAGAACCCGCGAAGGTCGACCTTGCTGCTCGCGGAGAGGAGCACGCTGTAGCTGAGGGTCTCGTGCCCGCGGGGGCCGAGCTCGACCGTCCGGGTGAGGAACCCGTCCTTGCCGTCGTGCGACCAGCCGGGGGCCGTGACCTCGACGCTGACCGCCTCCAGCTCGCTGACCGGGGCCCGCTCGCGGACCTGCAGCCGCTGGGGCGCCTCGCCCAGGTTCGAGAGGTGCACGGTCACCTTGCGGGTCAGCTTCTGGGTCCCGATCACGGGGACCGTGCGTCGGTCCCGCTCGAGCTCCCGACGCACGCTGACCGCGCCCTCGGCGCCGAAGCCGAGGGTGAACGACTCGCCGACGCCGACGAAGCTCACGCGCCCGCGGCCGACCACGCTCTGTTGGCGCGCGAGGCGCACCGGACCCGCCAACAGCGGGGCGTCGCCCACGAGGGTCCCCTGGGCGCGGAGGTGCGGCGCGGCGCTGAGCTCAGGGATCGCGACCGTGTCGACCTCGACCTCCACGCTGCGCCGCTCGAGCTCGATCCGCAGCGGCTGCCCGTTGGGGGGCAGTCGCTTGGTGCCGGCGGCCGTCCACTCCAGGGGTTGGCCCCCGTCGTCGACGCCGGGCATGTCGCTGACCGCGCGCCGACCCTGGCCGAGGACCGCGGAGAGCACCTGCTCGTCGCGGGCCTCGACGGCGATCGTCTTTTCGTGGCGCGGCTGGACCCGCAGCAGATCCTCGGGCAGCTCTGGGGCCGCCGCGGCGCGCCCGGGGCGGGCGGTGGAGAAGCGCAGGGTGACCTCGTCCCAGTCGTCCTCCTGGGTCGCCTGCCAGGCGCAGGCGAAGGTGGTCAGCTCGAGGGTCCCGCGCCCCGGCTCGAGGGTCTGCAAGCGCGCGAGGTGCTCGGGGCGCCAGCTCGCGCAGGGGGTGCGGTAGCGCAGCTCGAGGGTCACCTCGCCGCCGTCGCTCTCGAGCTGGACGGCGACCGCGGCGACCGTGGTCCGGCTGCCGTGGGCCTCGCGCAGCGCTTGCTCCGCAGCCTGCTGGGCTTCGGCGCGCTCGCTGACCTGCTGCCGGGCCTCGGCCAGCCGCGCGAGGGCGAAGCGCGCGGCGGTGCCCAGCGCGGCGTGGCTGCCGCTCCAGCCCGCGGCGACCTCCTCGCGCTCGACCCCCTGAGGGCAAGCCTGGAACGCGGTGGCCAGGCTCTGGTCGAGGGCGGTCAGCTGCTCGAGCTCGCGCTCCTCGCGGCCCAACACCCGACGCGCCTCACCCAGGGCCTCGCTGGCTTCGCGCACGGCCTCGGCGAGGGAGTCGGGGACAGGGGGCAGGCGTCGCTCGACGCGGGTTGCGTGCACCTGGGCTTCGCCCGCGGTGACGTGGACCCGCAGCGAGCGGTCGTCGACTAGCGGGGTCACGCCGCCGAGGCGGATCCAGGTCGTGCCAGCGGGGGCCGTGAGGGTCGCGCCGCGGGTGACCTCGGCGCGATCCTCGAACAGGGTCACCGCCAGGGCGCGGGTCAGGTAGGGGACCTCAGTCACGGACATTGCCGCCCTCCACTTCCAGCTTGGCAGAGAAGCTCAACCGATAGCGCAGCTCGCAGGTCGCGCTGCCGCCGGGCTCGAGGGCGAGGCGGAAGCGCCTGCCGCCTTTGGCGCCGGGGGTCTCGCCGTCGGGGGGGTAGGGCTCGCAGGTCGGCGTCGAGGCCTCGGCCAGGACCTCGATCGCCTGGTCCTCGTCGGGCTGCGGGACCCGCGCGAGGAGCTCGAGCTCGATGGGGGCGCCGAGCTGGCTCGCGACCTCGAACGCGACGGTGTGGTCGACGAGGGTCGTGCCGCTGAGGAATCCCTGGGCCGACTCCTCGCTGGTGACCCGGCGCACCACGCGCACCCGCTCCTCCTCGCCGAGGCCGAAGCGCACGACCCCGCCGCGGGGGACGGCGTCGATCCGGGTGCGGGTGAGGAACGCGTCGTCGAAGAAGACCTCGACCGGGCCGGCGAGCAGCGGGGCGTCGCAGGGGTTGACCAGCTCGGCCTCGCGGTAGACGCGCTCCTCGACCACCGGCACGCAGCGCAGGCGCTGGGTGACCGCCGTGCGCAGCTCGAGCAGCCGCACCCGGTGGTCTCCGAGCCCGCTGGGCACGTCCGCTGGCGCGGCTGCGACGAAGCGGTGGTCGAAGCTCCCGCGTGCGCGGAGCGGGTCGGCGGGGTTCCCCGGGGGCTGGCGCTCGAGGAGGGCCTGCAGCGCGGCGTCGATCCCGGGCACGCGGATCGCGGCCGGACGCAGCCGGCCCCGGTGCGGTCCGCTTGCGCCCTGCATTTCGAGGGTGTCGTAGTCGAGCCACTCGTCCGGGTCGTCCCAGG
>Ga0070727_10002963_pt1 | contig 15814 bp, 17 predicted proteins | sample tdAd472_FD_66722 | JGI IMG/M metagenome (GOLD analysis project Ga0070727, IMG submission 66722) | Marine sediment microbial communities from the Atlantic coast under amendment with organic carbon and nitrate - tdAd47.2 | ecosystem: Environmental > Aquatic > Marine > Coastal > Sediment | place...
CGGAACGGCGCAACGGACCCGACCGGGCTCTAGATCAGCTCGACCGGTGTTCCACCGCCGACCGGTGGACACCACCAGCCCTAATCATCCCTCCCAGCCGGTTATGGACGCCTTTGGCGGGGATGTTGCCCCGTGCTTCTTTGTGAAATAGGCGAGATCTCGGTGAAGGTTTGCCAGTTTTCGCGCAAGATGGAGTAGAAACGTCGGGGCGATGAATGACATGGCTTTCACGTTCGGCATCCTCGGTGTGACGGTTGTCTTCCTTATGTGGGGTCGGTACGAGGCCGACCTCGTGGCTGTGGGCTCGTTGCTGGCTCTCTATCTTTTTGGTGTTATCGATCTGGCTGATGCCTTCTCTGGGTTCGCTAACAGCACGGTGGTACTCATTGCCTCTCTCTTCATTGTGGGCGAGGGTCTGAGCCGCACAGGGGTCACTGCCTATTTTGGTGAGAGACTCATCGGCAGTGCTCGGGGAAAACCGATCAGGTTGTTAGTGGCGACGATGGCTGCGACCGCCATTCTCTCAGGGTTCATCTCCAATTCCGGAACGGTGGCAACTGTGATGCCTGCGGTAGTGCTTGCGGCTTGGGGAGTGCGTAGTCTGCCGTCGGCGTTCTTGATCCCGGTCGCATTCGCGGCAAACGTCGGGGGTTTGCTCACACTTACGGGGACACCACCGAACATCATTGTTTCCGACGCCCTTAGGAATGCGGGTGTCGACGAGTTCGGGTTTTTCGAGTTCTCACTCATCGGTATACCGCTCTTGGTCGTTGTGGTGGTCTACATGGCAACGATTGGGCGTGGTCTTCTTCCCGAGCGCGGGGCGGAGAACCCTCCGCCACTCCTTGACATGGAGATGGAGGAATTGGCCGAGCTCTACTCACTTCAAGGGGAGCTCTACCGGATGCGAGTGAGAAAGTTGTCGCCACTCGTCGGGGAGACGTTGCGCAGTTCGGACCTAGGGAGAAGGTTCGGAGTTGCAGTGCTTGAGATCATCGAACACCCCGATGACCTGGGTCTTCTCGGTCAAGCCATGCCGGGCCCAATGCGCGATCGTGTGGAACAAATGGCGCACGACGAGATCGGGTTGCCTGACCCCGAGCAAGTCATCGAGTACAACGATGTCCTAATTGTGGCCGGCAACCCCGAGCAGGTTCACGAATTGGAGGTCACCATGCAGCTTGGTGTCCACCGAGTCGATGATGCTGGAACCGAACTCACCGATTTGCTGTCGCAGGAGATCGGAATCGCCGAGGTTCTCCTCACACCTAGATCGTCATACATCGGGAAGGTCGTGGCGGAGGGAACTGTGGGTCGTACCTTTGGCGTCCTTGTTCTTGGAATCAGGCGTGGTGAGCGTGAAATCGCGAGTACGGAGCCGCTTCGTTTTGGGGACGCTCTCCTCGTACGGGGGACATGGGACGCCATCGGGCGTATGGCGGCTGAGAAGAGGAACTTCGTGGTAGTAGGCCAGCCCGAAGAGCTGGCGAACCAGGTATCAGAGCTCAACCGCAAATCATGGCTTTCGGTGGGAATACTCGTGGCGATGGTGGTTGGGATGGTGACCGGTGTAGTCCCTGTCGTCGTTGCGGCCATGCTTGCCGCAGGGGCGATGCTGATCACCGGCTGTCTGACCCGGACACAGGCCTATCGTGCCATCTCTTGGTCGACGGTCATTCTCATCGGCGCGATGATTCCTATGGCAATCGCATTGGAGAGCACCGGCGGCGCGGCCAAGGTTGCCGACTTCTTCGTGCAGACACTCGGAGGTTTGGGCCCCATACAGCTTCTTGCCGGTGTGATCCTCGTCACAATGGCCTTCAGTCAGGTCATATCCAACACAGCTGCCACCGTTGTCATGTCACCGATTGCTCTAGGTGCAGCAGCTGGTCTCGGCATCGCTCCTCATCCGTTGATGATGGGCTTGGCTGTTGGGGCCTCCGCCGCATTCCTGACACCAATTGGAACAGCTCCGAATCTGATGGTGATGGCTCCAGGCGGGTACAAATTCACTGACTACACCCGAGTTGGCGCACCCCTCATGGTGATTGTCGTGTCAGTGAGCCTGTTCCTTATACCGCTCATCTGGCCGTTCTGATCGATCAGCGAGAACATGCCGCAGGACCGGTAGCAACTCGCCCCCGTCGACAACCGCCTCGCAACAGCCGCACATAATGCCGGTTATGGAGCGGCTTGCCGGGCCTTCTGTATCCTCGCCCTGTGTCAGCTGATTTCGGTTAATGCTTTCCAGCGGGTGTATGAGACTCCTCCGACTGGTATTGGGAGGAGCCATGTGATTAGTCGGAATATGAATACGGCTGCTGCGACTTCGTCGGCTGATCCTTGGCCTGCGGCGAAACCGAGTATTGCCATGTAGAGGGCTTCGTTGAGTCCTGGTGCGTTGAAGATTGGGATGGTGGTGATTGCTGCTACGGCAGCTACTGCTGCGAAGACAACAACTGTTGGTATCGCGTCAGGGTCGAGGCCGACTCCTCGGACTGCGGCCAGCATGATGACGAAGAGAATCATTTGGCCAGCCAGCCCTGCGAGCATTCCGAGATGCCACCGGCTCCTGATCACGTCGGCGGTCTGGTCCCGAAAGTGGAGTAGACCTTGTTCGAGGTCTACAGCCCAGTCCCTTCGCATCAGCCTCGCTAAGCGGTGGACGACTCTTGTGAGGAACTGGCCGACAACGGACACGAATCGGGTTGAGCGAAGACCGAAGACGATCAGGACGACCCCTACGACGACGATTACGAGGCCCAACACAGCAAGGAAGTCGAGGTCGTCGTCTTGTATCCGGTTGAGGCTCAGGAAGAGGACAGCCAGGATCGGCATGAACAACTTGGTTGCGGTGGCAAACAACCACGTAACCATGGTGCTTGCGGTAGCTGCGTGAGCTGAGAATCCCCAACCACGGGTCATGTGGAAACGAACGACAATGTCGAGGCCACCTGGGGGGATGTTTGCGACGGCGCTGGTGACAGTGGCCACTGTCACGCCTTGCTTTAACCGCAGGCCGGGCAGTGACGCTTGGAGCATCCATCCGTCCGGGACGAACTGCACCACAGCCAGAATCGCTAGCAATCCCCAAGTCAGTGCGTCAACATTTCCAATCGCTCGGAACACTGCCCCGTAATCGATGAACTGCGGAAGAACCACTCCAAAGATGAACAGGACAAGGAGTCCAGTGATGATCAGGGGAAGCCAACGTTTCCAACCAGCGGGGCCGGGTTCCTTGCCAGGATTCGAGTCGCTGGTTGCCGAGTCCTCTTTCGTCACGTTGCTGACCTTATTGCCCGTCCTTGACCAGTGCGAGCAAGTCAACTCTTGTCATTCGGGGGCGTCTCGACTCTTCTGGTTCTGCGATCATGTTTCGAGTGACTCAACCCCAATGCACTAGGTGACGGATACGCAGCCCGAATTGATGGTGGGATTTCCTGCTGAGCGGATTGTTGATATTGCTCGTTGGGATAAGGGGCCGGATAACCGCTGGGCGTTTCAGCATGTGAGTGAAATCGTGCCGACCGCCAATGTCAGCCGTGGCGACGGGTCCCCATTTGTCTGGCAGGAGTCAACAGCGAATGTGGGTGGTTTGTCGGTGGAGATCAACGATGAGGACTCTCTATCGGTCGAGTCAATACTCCTTTCCACCTATACAGACGGATTCCTGGTGACTAAGAACGGTCGGGTCGCCTTTGAGGGCTATTTCAATGGGATGGACCGACACACCCGTCACTTGTTGATGTCAGTATCGAAGTCGGTGGTCGGCACGTTGGCTGGGGTCGCCGTGGACAGAGGACTACTAGACCCCGCTGCTGCGGTTGTGTCCTACATTCCCGAGCTGGAGGACAGTCCCGGATTCGCTGATGCGACCGTGCGCAACGTTCTCGACATGACCACTGCGATCATCTTCAGCGAGGACTACGACGACCCCGAATCCGAAGTAGTCGCTCATGAGATGGCATGCGCCTGGAGGGGTCGTTCCTCAATCGCCGACCAGGGTGTATACGAGTTCGCCCGCTCAACAAGGCGAGCAGACCGCGAACACGGCGAATTGTTCCACTACGCATCGATAAACACTGACGTATTGGGATGGCTGATCGAAAGAAGCACAGCCCAGCGACTCTCCGACTTCGCAAGCGAATCGATATGGGCGCACATCGGTGTTGAACACGACGGGCAACTTGGAGTGGACTATCGAGGATCACCAGTAGCGAATGGCGGCTTCTGTTTCACGTTGCGGGACCTATCCCGATTCGGAGAGATGATGCTCAATCGGGGCAGGATCAACGATTCACAAATTGTGTCTACCGAATGGATCAACAACACCCTGAACCAAGGGTCGAATACCGCATGGCTACCGACCCTCTACGGACCGCTATGGCCCAACGGCCGATACCGCAACCAGTGGTACGTCACCGGCGACGACCACGGGTCCTACTTCGCCATTGGAGTCAACGGACAACACCTCTGGATCAACCCCACCACACAAGTCGTCATCACGAAGTTCTCCTCTCACCCAGCATCAGTAGACAAAGACGCCATGCTTCTCACCATTGAGGCAATGAACACGATCGCCAGGTCACCCACCCTCAGCTAGGGCGCACATAACGGCACTTATGCTCCCCTCATGAGGCAGGACGGCAGCGTGCTCGGGGCCTTGGAGGCTGCCTAAGGGTCAGGCGTACATAGTGCCGGTTATGTTGCGGCTCGTTTGGGCCGCCACAGCCGGTTCGTCTGGGTAGCTTCGGTGGGTAATGGACTTCTCGGGTTTCGCGTTTGATTGAACCTAGGAAGGTCGTCGTGGACCAGCCCGATGCCATGCCAACGCGGACGCAGAGTCCGAGGTCGGTTCGCTGGATACTCGTCCTCGGGACCGTGATCTTGACTGGTGCGTTGATTGTCGTCAACACTCCGCCTCGACCCGTACCTGAGGCAATCCTGATACGAACGAACCGTTCGCTCGGAACCTTCACCGCCACCGGCGATGCGGTCGACTCGGGGAGAGCGTGTGAAGGCGGCGTCTTCTGGGATCAGCGTCCCCCCGGTCCACCCCGCCCGCCTGCTGAACCTTTCTTCGATAGAGAGTTCATATGCGACGACGGGAGCGCGCCTTTTAGAATCCGAGGACAAACAGCGGAGAGCGCCGAAGCTCGCAGTGAGGGCACATGGCGTTTCGTGCCCCGCCCGTTCAGCGGCACGCACTTTGAAGGCGAGGGACGGTTCTTCGCTGACGGGAAGTTCGACAAAGAAACTCTCAGAATCACATACATCGGCAAAGTGAACGTGTCGCCCTAGCGCGCACGGTCAACACGCACATAACGGCACTTATGTTCCCCTGAATCGGAGTCGGACATAATGTCGGCGATGTGTTGAGGGTTGGCTGGATCTTGGATGACGAGTACAGGTCGTAGTTTGTCGATTTCTAGGTTTGACCTGCCCTGCCGCTATCTCCCGTCGAAGGCGTGGCTCGCCACCAGGTACTCGCCATCGAAGTCGACCACGGTAAGAACGGTGATGCCATCAATCGAGTCGCTCAGATTGCTCGAAATCCGAACAGGGAATGACACGTACCACCAAGGCCCGGTCCCTACCACGGTTGGCTCGTCCAACGCCTGCACCTCCCATTCATAGGAAGGCAGCATCTCTTCAATGACTGCGAGTTGCTCGGTCCGGTCAAAGACCCCAGCCAGACTCGACGTGAAGGTGTATCCCTCACGGGTGGTTGCCAGGAAAGCTTCGCCGTCGTAGTTGTTCCAAGCGTCGGTGTATTCCTCAACCAGCTGCGCTATCTCCGCGTTCGGAGCGAAAGCCGTGTCCTGGATGTAGTCGTAGATTATCCATGCACCCAAACCCAACACGAGGATGGTGAGAATTGCTACCGCTGGCCTGAGACTTTGGCTCCGCCTCCCCGACGTCTCTTGACCAGAATCGGTGTCCGACTCCGACCGATCGATCACGTTCGTCATGATTGCCTCCTTGTCCGTCCCTTTGCAGGCCAGGCAGTCTGACTTCTGAAAAGGGTGGGCAACTTCTCAGCATTGGGGAGTGTTCGGGCCGAACGCTAGAGGCAAAGGTCACAATCAGAGCCTCCACGCCACGGCCGATCACATCAGATTGAGCCGTTTCCCTCAGGACTGTCTTGGACCAGAGAACTTCACACATCCGCACATAACGGCTGCGGAGTCAGGGGGTCATTGCAACGTTTCGGCGAGTTTGTGTGATGGTGTTCTCCGGCCGAGGGTTTGTCTAGACCGGCTGTTGAGGGAGTGGGCTGCAGCGTCGAGATCTTTCTGGGTGAGCTGGCTCATGTCGGTGCCTTTGGGGAAGTATTGGCGGAGCAGTCCGTTGGTGTTTTCGTTGGATCCACGCTGCCACGGCGAGTTTGGATCACAGAAGTAGACGTCGACTCCGGTGTCCACCGAGAATTGGGCGTGTTGGGCCCTCTAGGTTTCGGCGCAAACAATGCCGGACATGCGGCTGAATGCCGTTTTGGGTGACCGCATAATCCCCGATAGGTTTCCTCGCGCCCAGTTTGGGCGGCGGCTGGTAGTGGATGCAATGGAGGTTTGATGTGAGTGATGTTCCTTTGAGTCTTGTGACCCCAGACTTGGTTGATACGCACTTGGGTTCGTTGTCGTTTCGGGATGGTGCGCCGTCTGCGGAGACAGTGGACACGCTTAGGGATCATCTCGATCATGTGAGGGCGCTCGATGGGTTCATAGACGCTCATCGTGGTGTGTCGGTGATGGCGATCCACAAGGGTCTTCATGATGTTGGCGTTGAGGACAACGACATCATCATCTACTCGGAGTTGATGGACTCTGAGTCGTTGTTCCTGACCGGCAACGCAGACACTGTCTATTACATCGGATTCGTTGATCTGAGTGACGGCCCGATGGTGGTGGAGACACCGCCGGACGCTCTCGGTGTATTCGACGACATGTGGTTTCGTCATGTCATCGACTTCGGACGGCCCGGTCCGGATCGTGGGGAAGGCGGACGCTTCTTGTTCGTGCCTTCGGGTTACGACGGTCCGCTCCCGGACAGCGGCTTTCATGTTGCCCATGTGAAGACCAGCCGTGTCCTCCTGCTCGGTCGCAGCTTCTTGGAGAACGATGATCCGGCCCCAACGGTGGCCGTCATCAAGGCACACCTCAAGATCTACCCCTATACGCCGGGAGCCTACGGCTCTTCGATTGCGACCCTCTTGAAAGGCGAAACTCCTGTTGGTGGCCCATCTGAGCCAACTCCGGTGCAGTTCGTCGAAGGCTCGGGTCTCGCCTTCAACACGGTGCCACCCAACGACCACACTTACTTCGATTTGGCGAATGATCTTGTTCAGCAAGAACGGCCAGGTGCGCTCCCTTCCGAGACTCTGGGGAGCCTCGCTGCTCTGGGCATTGTTCACGGCCAGCCTTTTGCTCCCGACGATCGGATGCAGAGGATCCTCGCCGACGCGGCGGTAGTGGGGACTGCGACGGGACGGACACTCAACTTCCGATCCACCGGGGATGGCGAACAGGACTGGGCCTACTACCCAGGGTCAAGCTGGGTCAACCCGTTGTTCATCGGCGGATACTCGTTCGACACGCCACCACCAGAAGTGACACCGGACGGAATCAAAACGTATCCGCTCGTAGGACACAAGCATCTGGATGCACGTTTCAGTTTCTTCTTCATCGCCACCGGCATCACACCGGCGATGTGTATGCGACTGACCGGCGTCGGATCGCAGTATCTACTCGGCATGGTGGATTCAGAAGGGAACTACTTCGACGGTTCACGGAACTACAAGTGCACACTTCCTGCGGGCATACCCCAGGCCAACTTCTGGTCACTCACTGTCTACGACAATCAGACCCGCTCCATGCTGCAGACCGACCAGCGATACCCACGAGCCGGCAGCCAGGCATATCCAACACCCGCTGCAATACCTAACGAAGACGGCTCCGTGGATGTGTACTTCGGACCTGAGCCACCGGAGGGCAAAGAAAGCAACTGGATACAGACAATTCCCGGCAAAGGATGGTTCACCATCCTCCGTCTCTACAGCCCCCTCCAACCGTTCTTCGACAAGACATGGCAGGCCGGAGAGGTCGAACTCACCGACTGACACATGTGCCGCACATTGCGGCACTTTGTACCCCTGATTCAGGGGAGCACATCGGGCCGCTTACGTGCCCGTGTTCAGCACTTCTCCGTCTACAACCCTGAGGTCGGCTGACCCGCAGGTTGGGTCGCAGCGGGCGCCATTTGGTTGGAAAAGGTCGAATACGATTGTTCCCGAAGCAACGGTTTTGGTTCCGTCCGGCGTGGTGGCTGTCACCGTGACGTCTGCTCGCTCAGGATGGTTGTCGGTCGCTGTGGGCACGAAGAATTCACCAGTCGAGCCGGTGTTGGGATCGACGTCGTGCTGGTAGCAGTCGCCGTCGATGCAGATTTCGAGTCGGTAAATTTCGGAGCCGACCCATTCGGCTGTTGCTTCGGTCTCGAAGGAAACTCCTCCTATGCATCCAGCCAGGGTGCAGCTGGTTTGGCAAGCGATCGGGACCAGAGCCAGAAGCATGAGTAGCCCCCCACGAGCGACTCTGTTGATCCACATGCTCGAAAACCCTAGGGGCGGCCCGCATGAAACAAGGCCCTGAACGTCCCTGGTGATGACGTCGATGCATCTCGCAACGCGTGGAGGGGATGATGGTTGGTCCGAGACCAGGCGGTTCCTGTTCGAGCCCCGGGTGTTCCGTGGGATTTCCCGTATCCGAGATTGAGGCTCGCGTAGGTTTGCTTGTAAGGGAGGACGACCATTACTTCAAGTGTTGGCAGTGGCGGAGACAAAGGTGTGTCTGTTTGGGTGATCGTGGGGGTGGGTGTCGCTGTGGTGGCGTTGGTCGCTGTTGTCGTGTTTTTGTTGTTCCCTTCCGACGGTGAGGACTCGTCCTCCACGTCGGAGGCGACTGCGGGTACGACGACCACCGATTCGTCTTCTACGACGGTGCCACCCACATCCTCGACTTCGGCGGTTTCTACCACCACGATGCCTACGACGACCACTACCTCAACCCTTCCTCCCTTGTCTGGATCCGTGGAGGGTGTCTGGAGTGAGGTCGATACCGACGGAAGTCTGGTCCGATCGGAATATGTGGACGGTGTTGTCATCGTTTTCGACGATGGAGGGTCAGGGTGCGTGGACAGCGGTCTCGGGTTCGTTGAGATCGTCGGTGTCGGAACCTATACAGAACGTGACGAGGGCGACCAGGTGGTGATCGAGTCGATAATCGACACGTACTGTTTCCCGAAAGAGACTGGTTTGACCGAGGTGGGCACTTCTTTGCAGTTCGAGACCGTCTACGACCCGACGACAGACAGAATCGGCAACGCCGATCGTGTCGTGGAAGACAACCCGATCAGTGGTAACTGGGAAGGCGTCGACGTCGACGGTTCTATATATCGCCTAGAGGTGTCGGCCGCAGGAGTGTTTATCGCTATCGACACCAGTTCGAGTGTCTGTGTGAACAACGGTTTTCCGGGCGACTGGGGCTGGCGGGGGTTTGGAACATTCGACCTGTCAGGCCCCACACGGTTCACCCTTCAAGGGACCACCGTATGTCTTGACACCGATGACAGTGAGGTGGTTCACAACCCCATGACACCCGCAAACTGGTACTACGAGTACGACGCCAACGCCGACGAACTCGTCTTCAGTCCCGACGGAGCCAGACTCCAGCGAGTCGACAGCTAACCGGCCATCCGCATATAGCGGCACTTGTTGCGGCCCGAGACGGTGAACTCAGTGGGTCGAGGGTGTTCCACTCTCAGCATGGAGCGTGTCGGCGCGCCGAGAGAACACGGACCTGTCGATCTCTCCCGAAATCATCGACTCGTATCTGACCGTCACGTGACCGCAGTCTTCACAGACGATACGTTCAATCCCGTCTGCTATCACCTGGACAGTTGATTCGTGACAACAGTCGCTCGCTCGATGACTAGATGTGTGCAACAGCGCCTCCCAGCGATCGCAAGTGCCCAAACCATCTCACAGCTACTGGGAGCCTCAAGTACTAACCGCACCCCAAGCACCTATGACTAGACACTTGGCACTTGGCGGCACTGTTCCTTTGGATAGAGACGCATACAGCGCCGGGCAGTGGGCGGGGCCACACCCATCCGCAAACAGGAACCAACCTTCTCCTCCTCGGTTGGCTCCCTCGGCGGGTCCGAGGCGCCACGTGTGGGACAATGGTTGGGTGGCGGTCGCAATTGACTGCCACGGCCTGGAGGCATCATGGGAAGCAAAGACAAGGGTGGCAGAAACACCAAGACCGTGGCTACCAAGAACCTGAAGCAAAAGAGGCAAGAGAAGAAGGCCAAACGGGCGGATAACGACGCCAAGAAGGATCGGGTCATTCAGTAGCTTTCCACCAAGAGGTTGGTCCGGGGTTGCAGAGCTTCGGTTCCGGTTCTGACGGAGCGTCATCCCGCGGCCGTGTTTGGTTTGAGGTCGGTGTGCCGGCGAGTGAGCCGTCCAACTGGCTTACCTTGTGGGGGACACGTGTACTCGACGGATGGGACGGTGTTTCGTGACGGCGGTTCTAGGTGCTTTTCTTGTGGCGACCGCGATTCTGTTGGTCATTTGTGCCCCAACCCTCTACCTCGCATGGCGAAAAGGACACACGAAGACCGTCGGCCGGTTCCTGATTGCTGCCGGTTCTGTTGGGCTCGTTCTCGCCACTCTGTCGGGTAGCTCGGATGTGCTGCTGAACCAGTGCCAAGCCGTCAACGGTCGTGACTGTGTTGATGCCGGATCCGCCGGGATGCGGCTCACGATCTTGGGCATGTTCGCCATCGTTGCCTGGACAAAAGCGGTCATCCTCTACAACGAGTAAACGGGTGCTACCCGACGAGGTGCTCCTGCAAGAAGGCCTGCTGAGCGCTGACGGATGTTTCGAATCCGGGTGTGTCTGGATACAACACGCCGAAGTGACCGCCATCCACGGTGAGTAGCTGTTTTGGTTCGCTGGCTGTCGCAAGCACAGCTCGCTAGAAACCAATTGCGTACCTTTCGTTGTAACCATTGACGATACGTCTGCCTGCCGGAGAACTCGTCTCAAGATCCGGTTGTTTGGATCACGCTCACGACCGGGTTCGGATTCTGTCCTAGGCTCGTCTCAGGTCCCGATCGAGCATCGGATGTATGGAGGTGTAGGGATGGGTTGGTATCGCAAAACCGCGCTTCTTGTTGGGTTGGGCGTGATCGCCGGCGGTGCTGTTCGACATTTCCGCGGATCGCACCTTGGAAACCACGAGCCGGGCGGGGTTCTCATCGACGACGTCAAGCTGTATGACGGGATTACACGAGTCCTCATGGGGTCGTTCTTTGACGGAGTTGCCTCCAACGTCGCCGAAGCAGGCCCGGAAGGAGGACGGGTTCTCGAGGTCGGTTGTGGACCGGGCCATCTCTCGACACGGCTTGCAGGGCGCGGCCTCGACGTTACCGGCGTAGACCTCGATCCGGCCATGATCGAACGCGCGCAAAGCAACGCTGCCCGGTCAATTGGGGAGGGGCGAGCGGTCTTCCAGGTAGGGGATGTGGCTGCCTTGCCATTTCCCGACGAGTCGTTTGATCTCGTAGTCAGCACCCTGTCGATGCACCACTGGGATGACCCCAAAGGGGGCCTAACCGAGATCGGGCGAGTGCTGGCACCAGATGGGCGGGCTCTGATTTGGGATCTCCGTCCCGGCATTGTTCCCGGGCACCACGTTGTTGCTGATCCGGTCCAAGTCTCGAAGGATTCGAACCTGATGGTTTCAGGTGTGACGCCTTGGTCCTGGCCATGGAGTTTCTCTCTCATGCACCGTTTTGAGATTGAACCTCGTCTGGAGTCTTGAGGCTACGGGACGTTGGCTCGAGTCTCTCTGATTGCTACTTGGCTTGACAACTCAACACGCAACATGTACGTTGCGCATTGATATGCAACATACGAGTTGCGCGTTGAGGAGGTAGAACATGAGAACAGACCAGATCCGCAGAGAAATCGAACTTCGAGCCCCCATCGAGCAGGTGTGGAAAGCGATCACCAGCGCCGACGAGCTGGCTCAATGGTTCGGTGATATCGCCGCGATCGACCTCAGGCCGGGCGGACACGCCAAGTTCGGTTGGTCTGAATTCAACGGCATAACTCACGCAGTCATCGACGTTGTGGAGGAGCCAACCCGGTTCGCCTTCAGGTGGGATGTGATGAAGGACACCTCCGTGGAGGAACTGTCCACAACCGTTGAATTTCGACTCGAGGCGACTGACGGGGGAACTCGGTTGACGATGGTCGAGTCGGGGTTCGCCTCACTCCCAGACGATCAATACGAAGATCGATTCAAGGAGAACACCTCTGGTTGGGATGCTGAACTGGTCGATCTTGTCGACTTCCTGACCCAGGAGAGTGTTGTTGGCTGATCCTGACGTCTTCATCGCCCTCGCCGACCCCACGCGCCGGCAGTTGATCGAGTGGCTCAGCTCTGAAGGGAGCGGAACAGCCACGTCGTTCGCTGAACGACTACCAATGAGCAGACAAGCGGTCGCTCGTCACCTGAAGGAGTTGGAGGCGGCGGGGGTCGTATCGGGTACGAAGCAGGGTCGCGAGACGAGGTTCACTCTCCGAACGGAGTCCTTCGATGAGGCATCGGATTGGCTAGCCCAACGAACCGCGGCTTGGGATCGCACACTAGGTCGGCTTAGAGACTCATTGGGGGAGTAGGGATCACGCCGGTTTCCGTACTACTTGGGGGGAACAGTTCCGATCCATTCGTAGGACCGGGAGAGCCAGGTAGCGGTCTGCTCCGTGTTCTCAAGGAGTTCAGGCGTAATCGAAACATAACCTCGCATCACGCTGCCGTACTGCATGACAGGTGCGCCGTCGTACGTCTCGGTGACCTGTTCTCGAAGATTATCCGACAAACGAATCGCCATGGAGCCAGCCTTGTCGAGGAAACTAAACATGTGACCATTGCGAGAGGTATACGGGTTCTTGGCGCCCTTAACCTCTGAGTCGATGGCATTAACCGCTGCTGTGTAGAGCTCTAGTGCTTCGGCTGGACCTTGATATTGGGAGCCTCCGGGCATGCGTGTCTTCTCCTAGGCGACTGTTGCGAGGGTACAGAATGCAGGGGAGTCCCGCCTCCAGGAACTCCTGACATTCGGGTCAGAACATGGTGTTGTCATGGGCCGAAGACTTGGGAATGGTTTGCAGAACGTCCCAGTGCTCGACGACCTTGCCCTGTTGGTCGAATCGGAAGATGTCGATGCCGGCGTACTCGAGGTCTCCCGGCCACGTTTGGTGGCAGTGAAGGACGACATAATCGCCTTCAGCCACTGAGCGTTTGAATTCGACGTGTTTGCCCGGGTATTCGCGGCTCATCCTCTCGAAATAGTCGATGAACGCCTGCTTGCCGTCAGCTACTTCGGGGTTGTGCTGGATGTACACATCACCTACGTACTTCTCGATGGCTTCCGCCGGGCGGTCCTGATTGAACATCAAGTCATAGAAGGCGATTGCATTGGTCTTGTTTTGTTCGAGTCGAGTGGTCACGTTGTCGCTTCGACTATCCAATTGAGGCTTTGTGTTTCGTGTCGGACGTGTGTTGCCGGCCTCTATCGGGCGACACCGTCATCACCGGCCTAGGTGAAGAGCACGGTTCGTTTGGAGAGCCCGAACCAGAATCCATCGATCACGGTCTCGTTCGCTTGGTACTGATCGATCGATGCCCCCAGGGCGACGAACAGCGGGGCGAAGTGCTCCGTCGTCGGGTGTGCCAGAAATGGTGCTGGGGCTTTCCGTTGGAAGTCCACCAACTGGTCGAATTCCTTCGCTTCAAGGGCGTCTTTCAGCCAATGGTCGAACTCTTGTGACCACGCCGGCGCATCGGTATCCGGTGGCACCATCTCTCGGAGATTGTGGGTGGAGAAGCCGCTTCCGACTATGAGAACATTTTGCTCCCGCAGTGGTGCCAGTTTCCGACCCACCCCCAACAAGGTGGCGGGATCGAGAGTTGGCATGGATACTTGCAGGATGGGTATGTCCGCCTCTGGATACATCTCAACGAGCGGAACGTATGCTCCGTGGTCCAATCCTCGCTCTAGGTCATCTGTGATTGGGGTGTCTGGGGCTTCAAGGAGCTTTCTCACCTGATCCGCGAGTTCAGGGGCACCAGGAGCCGGATAGGTCACGCCGTAGTACCGCTGCGGGAATCCGTAGAAGTCATAGAACAAGGGGACAGTTCTGGTAGCGCCGATCGTCAGCGGCGCCTCTTCCCAATGAGCAGATATGACAAGAACCGAGGCCGGTTTCGACAGTCGTTGTGAAAGATCGGCCAACTCCTTCGTCCACACGGGGTCATCCGCAAGAGGTGGTGCACCGTGACTCATGAACATGGCGGGAGTTTTGGCCGCCGACGTCGAAGAAGTGGGGCGCTCGGGCAATGGTGTGAGTTCGTCGATCAAGGCATGCTCCATGGGCTACGTCAAGCAGAACCCAGTCGAATCAACCCGCATTCCTTTTGAACTTGCGCAAGCGAGGGATACCCCGACAGATGTTGACAGGCAGGGTTCAACCGATCGACAACAAACCTTCTTCAGCTTTAGTGAGGGCGTGGTCCGCCCAAGATGGTGAGATGCTGGCCAGGACCGAACTTGCCAGGATTCTCCAAGTTCGCTTCGGTGGCTTCAGATCGGTCTCGTGCGCGAACGTTCTGTAACTCTGCCAAGTGAAGAGCATCATCAGAACGGCAGCTGCCCGTGCGGAACTGAATCTGGGTAGATCTACTCGTTCCATCAATCTCCGATAGGACGGTGCACGTCGTGATCCCAGAATCACTAGCTCTCTTCTCGCTGCGTTGACGGCAGCTCGAATGTCAGGGCCTGTGTCGCCGGAACCAAGAAACGGTCGAAGAGACGGGTGATAGGCCACCCCACGCTTCAGGTCCTTCTCGACGTCGCGGGTGATGTTCGCCAGCTGGATCAATTCGGACACCTGCAATGCCTCCGCCTGAAGGTCATCAGAACGGTCGGTGGTCATCATGTCCATGACAAAGAGGGCCGGTAGGCCGATTACACCTCGGCAGTAGTCAAGAACCTGCTGACGTCTCTCCAACACGCCGCCCTGCTTCTCAAAGACCACGGAGAACGACTGCATCGACGCAGCCATCGCCTGGATCATCCGGACGATCGAGGCTTGGTCGGAGGGCCTGAGCTGGGCGAAAACAGAGTCCACCAACTGATGGCGTTTAATGAGAAGGAGATGGGCTTGCTCGGGCCCGCTCGGAGCGACGGGCGTCGGAACCCGTGGGGCAGGTGCAGGGGGAAAGGAGTCGAACCGATCCGCAAAGTCGGAAAGCGACTCACGGCTGGCCTCGTATGACGGCGAGAGGTCCTCGTAGGTGTCAAGCATTCGGGCATATAGGTATGCGACAGCGGCTGCCCTCGCCTGAGTCTCGGTCAGGAAGAGGATGCTTATCGCGAAGGAACGCGCCGCGTGAGGAAGGATTGCCCAGACAAAGGCTTCGGGATCGCTGATCGATCTCAGGTCGCCGAGAGGAGGATTCGCTCGATCGGTTCTGATGCCCTGGACAAGTCGACGCGCTCGTCCCAGGGAGTAGGAGACGGAAGACACATCGAGAAAACTAACGACTGTGCCGACCAAACACGTTGGTCTAGTGGCCGCGGGTCAGAACCCGCAACCTGGAACTCATCCAAGTTGGTCGTGCTCGTTCAGTGAATCGGGGCGGACAGTTTCGGATTGCTCTCTAGACGAGCCATTCC
>Ga0070727_10002965_pt1 | contig 15801 bp, 13 predicted proteins | sample tdAd472_FD_66722 | JGI IMG/M metagenome (GOLD analysis project Ga0070727, IMG submission 66722) | Marine sediment microbial communities from the Atlantic coast under amendment with organic carbon and nitrate - tdAd47.2 | ecosystem: Environmental > Aquatic > Marine > Coastal > Sediment | place...
GTCAGGCATGCCAATCGTCTTTGCCGAGGGGCAGGTCAGTCTGCAGAAAGACAAGAATGCAATTGAGCAGCTGCGCACAGTAACGGCGGACTATGAACTTGGCGCGTTGATCGTGAGAGTGGTCCATGGAGGACCCGTATTTTCAAGTCCGATAGAGGTGAGTGACGAGAGCCTGAACCAATTAAAGTCAATGGTCTCATTGGCGCCGTTACACAACAAAATAGCTATTGATCTTATCGAAGGTTGGCAGCGGCTGGATAACACAATCCGGATATTTGCCGCATTCGACACAAATTTTTTTGCCGACTTGCCTGCACTGGCACAGACTTATGGTCTGCCCTGGAAGCTTATCGAAAAGCACCGGATACGCCGTTATGGTTTTCACGGATTTGCGCACCAGGATATGGTGAAGCAATGGCGGCAAAAGAATCCACATAGAAAAGGTTTTACCCTAGTTACCGCACAGCTCGGTAGCGGCTGTTCCATGGCGGCTATTCGTGATGGCAAACCAGTGGATACCTCCATGGGTTTTACACCCAATGAAGGTTTGCTGATGCGTACACGCAGCGGCGATATGGACCCCGGCTTGCTGATCTGGTTGCAGCAGCACGAAGGTTGGTCTCCCGACGAAATCGATCATCTGCTCAATCACGAAGCCGGTTGGCGGGGGTTGTCCGGTGGCACAGACAATATGGCTGAACTATTTGCCAGTGACCATCAGCAGTGCCGTCTGGCGTTTGATCTGTTCCGATACCGCTTCCAGAAAACATTGGGTGCTTACTTTGCGATTTTAGGTGGCCTGGACGGCATTCTGCTTAGCGGCGGCATTGCCGAGCACAACCCGGTCCTTTGCTGGAGGCTGTTGTCGGGGCTTTCGCATTTGGGCATTGAATTACAAGCAGAACCGGCCAAGAGCAACCTGCCGATAGGGGTTTCCTCAACGACTTCAAAAATACAGTGTTGGGTAGTTGCCTCGGACGAGGCGGCGATGATGTTAAACGCGGTCCAGCAGCAATTTCCCAATGACTTTAGCTATCAGCTAGCAGCTGACTGAGGCATAGCCATGTATTTGATAGATCAGCAAAACGATCATCGTATTGAACAACGAGCCAGAATGTATCGAGAGACTTACCCGGCTTTCGCTCATTGGGCAAACGGCTATGGGGTGATTCAGCACCGCGACGAGACTCAGGTTCGGATATTCGATCTCTGCCAGCAACTGGTTTGTGAGGGGCGTTTTAAACAGATTGAAGAAGTACTTGAAATATTGACAGCCGCTGACCGTCTGACCAGTGCGGCTATGTGGCTGGTTGTCCATATGACCTACAGCAGCAAGGTAGATTTTTCAGGTAGTGCGCTTGAGGCAGACGATTTTAAGATCAATCCTCAGGGCCATACGGGTGGTTCCCTCAATATAGTGCCCGCTTATGTGGCCTATATGGTAGCTAATCGTCTGGCAGGTATTACGCGAAGCTGGTTGATGGGGCAGGGGCATTGTGTGGCGGCTATTGATGCGGTCAATGTCTTGCTGCAAAACCTTTATCCGGAACAGGCGCAACGTTATCCCTTGCATGATGAAGGTTTATCGCAATTGACCCAGGATTTTTACAGCTATGCAGTCACGGATGATGGTCGTCCCGGCGTGCCATTAGGTAGCCATGTCAATCCACATACTGCCGGTGGTCTGATTGAAGGTGGATACCTGGGGTTTGCCGAGCTGCAATACGTACATATGCCTCTGCCCGGTGAGCGATTGGTAGCTTTTTTGAGTGACGGCGCCTTTGAAGAGCAGCGCGGCAGTGATTGGGCCAGTCGTTGGTGGCGCGCCGAGGACTGTGGCTTGGTAACACCCGTGATGATTGTCAATGGCAGGCGGATTGATCAGCGTTCCACCATGTACCAGCAGGGTGGCTTGTCCTGGTTTTACGAACATCTTGAGCAGAATGATTTTCACCCGATTGCAATCGATGGGCGCGACCCGGCTTCGTTTATCTGGGGAATATTTGAGTCTGAGGCGCGTCTGCAAGCCTGCAGTTCACACATTCAAGCGGGAAAAATGACTTATCCTGTGAAGCTGCCGTATCTGATTGCCGAAACAGAAAAAGGTTATGGTTTTTATGGCGCAGGCACAAACGCAGCCCATGGAACCCCTCTACCTGGAAACCCTCGAAGCGATGCCAAGGCTCGGCAATTATTTAATGAGTACGCATCCAGACTATTCGTGCAACGCAGTGAGTTAGATAGCGTATTAGAAAAATTAGGCGGTCACGTAGCGGATAATCGCGTACCAGAAAAGCATCACGCACTCTGTCAACGTGATGTGCTATTACAGGTGCCTTCTAATTTATCTGTGTACGAAAAGGGGAGTGCACTTTCACCCATGTCGGCAGTAGACGCGCGGCTGTGTGAGTGGCACCTGGCCAACCCCGATGTGCGTGTACGTATCGGCAATCCCGATGAGCTGCGAAGCAACCGAATGGGAAAAACGTTGGATCTTCTTAAACATCGGGTACTAAGTCCGGAGGACGGTGTTGCAGAGTCGATACAGGGTTCCGTTATTACAGCACTTAATGAAGAGGCGGTGGTGAGTGCTGCTCTGGCTAATAAAGGCGGCTTGAATATGGTGGTTAGCTATGAAGCATTCGCCATGAAGATGATCGGCGCATTACGCCAGGAGATCATTTTTGCGCGTCACCAGAAAGAGCTGGAGCGCGCGCCACGCTGGTTGTCGTTGCCGGTGATCGCTACCTCACATTTGTGGGAAAACGGCAAGAACGAGCAATCTCATCAGGATTCGGCTTTTGGCGAAGTATTGTTAGCTGAGATGAGCGATATGACCCGTGTGGTCTACCCTGCCGATACTAACAGCGCTGTGGCTTGTCTCGATACCTGCTATCAGAGTCAGGGACAGATTTGGGCCATGACCATTCCCAAGCAGGACATTGCGACCGTTCTCAGCTATGAACAAGCTAAACAGTTAGTGGATTGTGGTGCGTTGACGCTGGAAGAGGATAACAGTGTCGATGTTCAATTGATTGCAGTTGGGGCTTATCAACTACAGGTTTGCCAAGAGGTTGCTCAATGTCTCAGAGAAAAAAACATTGGCTGCCGTCTTACCTATTTGCTTGAGCCTGGCCGTTTTCGCAGCCCCCGTGATGAGCATGAAGAACGATTCGTTAACACGTCAGTTCAGCAGGCGGAGCTGTTTGATGATGCAATTGGTTTGCGTATTTTTGTGTCCCATTTACGTCCTGAAGTCCTGCTGGGTGTATGTCGACCACTGGACTTGGGACATGATCGCTGTCTGGCGTTTGGGTATCGAAATCGGGGCGGCACATTAGATACGCAGGGTTTGCTGAAGGCCAATGGCTGCGATGCAGAATCAATCGTCCAGGCGATTATGTCTCGGATGAACTAAGGAGAATGCAGTATGAATGAACAAGCTAATCAGCCGATACCGGATATCCCAGTGACGCCTCGACAGATCGTTATCGGGATTATTATTGCCCTGGCTCTTTATCTGGGATATGGCAGCTACTACACGGTGTCTGCAGAATCCGTGGGTGTCGTGCAACGCTTCGGCCATTATCACTATGTTGTAGAGCCCGGTCTGCATTTCAAAATTCCTTTCGGTGTCGATCAAGTGATTCAGGTGCCGATTAAGCGCCAATTAAAAGAGGAGTTTGGCTTTGGTACACCAGGTGCGACTTTCAAAAGACAAATGACGGCACCGCGAGAATGGGAGCTGGAAACGACGATAGTAACTGGTGATTTAAACACGGCCCTGGTCGAATGGGTCATTCAATTTCGCATTGAGAATGCCTTTGATTTTCTGTTCAAGGTTCGCGATCCGGGTGCCGCGCTTCGCGATATATCTGAATCTGTCATGCGGGAGGTTATTGGCGATAGAACCGTCGACGAAGTGCTGACAATTGGGCGTCAGGATATCGAATCTAGTGCGCAGACAAAAATGCAGGAAGTAACCAATCTTTATGAAATGGGCTTACGCATAGATCAAGTGCAGCTAAAAAATGTCAACCCGCCTAAGCCCGTGCAAGCTTCATTCGATGAGGTGAATGAAGCCCAGCAAGAACGCGAGAGAATGATTAACGTAGCTCGGGGTGAGTTTAATAAAGCTGTTCCCCGGGCGAAAGGAAAGGCCAGTCAAACCGTTCAGTCATCAGAAGGCTATGCGATACAGCGCGTCAATCAAGCCGAAGGCGATTTAAGCAAGTTCAACGCGTTATTAACAGAGTATGTCAAAGCGCCTGCGGTCACCAAGAGGCGATTGTATCTTGAAACGATGGCTGAAGTGCTTCCCAGAGTTAAAAACAAAGTTATTTTGGATGACAAAGCGACGTCAATATTGCCGTTGCTACAACTGAATTCAATCAAAGGAGATGCAAAATGAACAAATATGCATACATCATTATTGCGTTGTTTTTTCCTTTGCTGATTGTCGCGTATGAATCCGTATTTCGCGTAGATGAAACAGAGCAAATTATTATTACCCAATTTGGAAAGCCTGTGGGTAATGTAATTAGTGATTCAGGCCTTAAATTCAAAACGCCTTTTATTCAAAAGGTTAATCGGATTGAAAAGAGGATTTTACTATGGGATGGGTCAGCGAATGATATGCCTACAAAAGACAAACTCTATATCACTGTTGACACTTTCGGTCGATGGCGTATTAAGGATCCTCTTCAGTATTTTTTAAGATTAAGGGATGAGCGTAGTGCTCAATCTAGGCTGGAAGATATTCTTGGTAGTGAAACGAGAAACGCCGTTGCTAAGCATGAACTGATAGAGATCATACGAACCACTAAAGGTAGAAAGCCTGAGGTTGATCCGTTGTTAGCCGATGCTGATATTGGCAGACTTTTACCGATAACGCGGGGGCGTCGACAAGTAGAGGAAGATATTTTTTCAGCAGCTTCAGGGAAGCTGTCCGAGTTCGGTATAGAGCTACTGGACATTCGATTTAAACGTATTAATTACAACGAAAGTGTTCGGAAAAAAATCTACGCGCGAATGATAAGCGAACGGCAGCAAATTGCAGAACGCTTTCGATCTGAGGGCGCGGGAGAGGCAGCCAAGATTATTGGTAATAAAGAGAAGGAACTTCAGCGTATTGAGTCGGAAGCGTATCAAAAAATTCAAGCCATCCAGGGGGTCGCCGACGCAAAAGCGACGGAAATATATACCTCTGCGTACAACCAATCAAAGGCAGCGCAAGAACTTTATACTTTTGTTAAGACGTTGGAAACCTACAAAACCGTGATTGATCCCAGTACCACCTTGGTATTAACCACAGATAGTGAGGTATACCAATTGCTGAATGGCGTTGATCAATAAAACAGGAGATGACGCTAATGAGCAAGCTTGAATTCACAATTCTCTGCCCCGTTTGCCATATGACAAAAATCACTCGCTCTCTGCTATTTAACTTTCAGGGTGTTGATCACTACTTTTGTTCCTCTCAGTGTTTGGAGCGATTTAAAGCGCATCCTCACCTGTTTGTAGGCGACCCCAAACATGGCTTGTCGCCAAAGCAAAAGGGACAGGCAGCACTGAAAAAACGTCGTATTGGTTTCGTGGAGCCTGTTGACGAGGAACTCAAAGATGTATTAGAACAATCCCTGTTGTCACTGATGGGAATAGAATCCCTGGTTTTTGAAGAGTCCTTGCTCTATGTCACTTATGATCTCTTGCAAGTATCCCTGGAAGAGATTGAAGCGGCCATTGAACAATCAGCGGGCAAGCTAAAATCCGGCGTAGCGCATCGGATCAAACGAGGCTTTATTCATTACAGTGAGGAGTGTGAACTCGACAACCTGGCGTATCTCACGCACGACCACGGTCATCACTGATGGGCAAAAATATGGATAAAAAAAAGCAATTGAATCTCATCTATTTGGTGGTCGCCCTATGGGGAATCGTGATGTTTCAAAGCTTCTGGGGGCATACCGCAAGCCAGGTGGAGCTCAGCTACAATGAGTTCGAGCGATACCTTGAACAGGGCTGGCTAAAAGATCTGGTTGTTGATCAGCAGACAATCCGCGGTGGCTTTAAGGAGCCGATCGATGGCAAGGATCATTTTGTTACCCCCAGGGTTGATATCGATCTGGCAGAAAAACTGTCCCCCTATAATGTAGATTACAAAGGGGTGATTTCAGGTGGACCTCTGGCCACATTGATTGGCTGGGTTGCACCGGCGCTGGTATTTTTTCTCGTGTGGTTTTTGTTGTTTCGCAAATTCGCTGACAAACAGGGGATGAGCGGGATGATGAATATAGGAAAAAGCAAAGCCAAAGTGTTAGTAGAGAAAGATACGGGCGTTAACTTTGAAGATGTAGCGGGCGTTGACGAAGCCAAGGAAGAGCTCGTCGAAGTGGTTAGTTTCTTGAAGGAGCCCGAGCGATATAGTCGCCTCGGTGCACATATCCCCAAAGGCGTGTTGCTGGTGGGGCCGCCAGGTACCGGCAAGACGCTGATCGCGCGTGCTGTTGCAGGTGAAGCAGGTGTACCGTTTTTTTCAATTAGCGGTTCAGAATTTATCGAGATGTTTGTCGGAGTCGGAGCGGCTCGTGTGCGGGATCTGTTTGAACAGGCAAAAAGCCATGCACCGGCGATTATTTTTATTGATGAGTTGGATGCCCTCGGGCGTGTTCGTGGTGTCGGCCCAATGTCCGGTGGCCATGACGAGCGCGAACAAACCCTAAACCAATTGTTGACAGAGTTGGATGGCTTCAATCCGTCGGAGGGCGTGATTATTCTTGCCGCCACCAATCGACCAGAGATTCTTGATCCGGCATTGTTGCGAGCGGGTCGATTTGATCGCCAGGTTTTAGTTGATCGCCCCGATAAAATTGGGCGAGAGCAAATTCTGCGTGTCCACATGAAAAAAGTTCAGGCGGATGAAACTGTGAGTGTTGAAGCTGTGGCATCACTCACAACTGGGTTCACCGGTGCTGATTTGGCCAATCTGGTTAACGAGTCCGCATTGCTTGCCACAAGACGCGGTGCCGAAAGTGTTTCCATGGAAGATTTTGTCAATGCGATTGAACGCATTATCGCTGGGCTGGAAAAGAAAAATCGACTGATCAATCCCCATGAAAAAGCCATCGTGGCCCACCATGAAATGGGCCATGCCCTCGTTGGTATGGCACTCAGCCCAGAGCAGCCGATTCAGAAAGTCTCCATCATTCCACGCGGGATAGGCGCATTGGGGTATACCATCCAGCGGCCCTCTGAAGATCGCTATTTAATGAGTAAAAAGGATCTGCAGAACCGTATTGCCGTTTTGCTGGCGGGTCGATCTGCAGAGCAACTGATTTTCGGTGAGGTGACTACCGGTGCTGCTGATGATCTGGTTAAAGCTACCGATATTGCCAGGGCCATGGTGACCCAGTACGGCATGTCGGATGACATTGGTATGTTATCCATTGATTCACCCAAATCACAGTTTCTTGATCCCTCACTGGCTGATTCCAGTTTGCGATTTGGTCCCGATATGGCGCAAAGGGTTTCCACAGCTGTGAGTAAGTTGTTGGACGAGGCATTTCAGTTGGCTACCGACGTATTGACAGTGAATCAGTCAGTGCTGGAAGACTCTGCAAAGCTGTTGCTCGCAGAGGAAACACTGGATGATCAGCGCCTGGCTGCTATAAGAGATGGTATTGCACTTTCTGATCACATTCAGCAGGCAGCCTTTTCCAGTTTTATCTCGGACGAGAACGCTTGATGAAAAGCCGTGCGAAAGGTATGGGGTGATGTTTACCTCTTTATAGTCGAGGACATATTGTTTGCTGTATTTACAAGCGGTATAGCCAGCAGGATGAGTAGAATGCCTAGCCATTGCGTTAAGGTGAGTGTTTCAGAAAAATAGGCGTAACCTAGATACATCCCAAATGCCGGGGTAAGGAAATTGTAAACGTTAAGTTTATACAGAGGTGCTTTATCCATTAACCAGAACCACATAATAAATGGCAAGGCTGTTCCGGGAATGGCCAACGCAAGCAGTATCATACCGAAGCTCCAGTTCCATTGAACGGCTTGAGCTGGTGCTTGTACCCAGGTGAGTAACGCCAGGGGCAGGCTTCCTATCAGTAACTGCAAGCCCATCCCAAACAGCACATCAAAGTGATGGGCTGATTTTTTCAATAAAATATTGCTCGTCGCGATGCCTGTCGCGGCGAGGAGCACGTAGGCCGTAGCGCTTAAGGACTGAGCGTCCATAGTAAGCAGGCTTTCCATACTGATGACAATAACTCCTGAAAATCCGACCAATGTGCCGATTAACGCTCTGCGACCAATGTACTCTTTAAGTAGATAGCTGCCTAGGAGGCCAGCAATCAGAGGTTGGGTATTTGTCAGTACGGTCGCCAGCCCCGGAGAAATAAGGCTGCCAGCATAGAACATACCCCAGAATCCAATGCTGGTTGCGGTAATGCCAATACCGAGGATATAGAAATAGACTGTTCTGGTTTTAGGGAAGGGTCTGCCAAGCATCGACGCAATGACAAGCAAAAATACGCCCGCAATCGCTGCTCTCAGAAATGCCGTTAACATAATTGGGGCGTAGGGTAGGCTCAGGGAGATAAGGGGGTAACATGTTGCCCATAGCACCATGGTGAGTAGGCTACCGACACTAATAAGCACATTTGTGCGGCTGGATTGAGTCGCTAGTTCCACCGACATGCACCGGGTCATTCAGATGTCTAGCTTGTCTTCCTGTTGTTATCTCTCATTTGTCGAGCAATGAATCCGTTTGTTTAAGTGTGGTTTTTAATTGCGTTAACACTTCATCAACCGAGTCCATGTAATCGTACTTGTATTTACTCATTTTTTCCTTGATGTGTGGATAGTCGCTGGCCATCAGATTTCTCATAGCAAGTAGTTTTCTTTGCATTCTGTCAACTTGATCCTGAAGGTTCTGCATACGCTCCGGAGAGCTTTCAAGGGTTTGGAAGCTAGCTTGTCGTTCCGCTACTGCGCGGTCATATTTTTCAATGTCTTTTATGGGGTCATGTGCAGAGTGGGAATAAGCTAATTCAACAAATAACAGCGGGTAAAAAAATGCGAATATATGGAAAGGCTTTTTCAACATAAGATCTTTTTTCCTATTAGATATGGTTGTTAGAGTTTCTCCGAAAGCGATTTTGCGCGGTTAATATCTTCAGTGGTCGTGCGAATCGCTAGTATTGCCTCTTGCTGTCAGTATCTGATATTGATCTGGCGAAAGTGATGGAAGCCTTTGTAGAAATGCCACCATGTTCCAGATACGCTCGTCGCTATGAGTTGGTCCCCAGGCGGGCATGCCTGATGCCTTAATGCCGTGTTTGATGATCCAGAACTGGCGTTGGACTGCAACATCATTACTATCCCCATCATCACTGTCGCCACCATGTTCATGCCCGTGATCATCCGATGTAGCTGTTAGGTTAGGTGGGGTAGGGTATAGCCCGATGGTAAAGTCACTGGCTGTTTTACCCGGCTTGAGGTGGCAGCCTGCACACATGTCGTTGTAGTCAGCACCGCCCGCCAGTAAACGATCAGAAGTATTCAAGTCGTTTGGAATTTGGATGTCGCTGGCAGCGCGGGCAACGGATCGCTCGCGTAAGGTTTCCAGCAGCCAGTAACTGAGTTTATTATGGGGTACGTCGGCACCGATAGGATAAACTCCAGAGTAGATAAATAAGCCTGCGCCCACCAGGCCAATAACCGTGGCAATGAACAGGCTCTTGATAAATGCGGTGAGCGTTGGCATAGGACATTCCTTAGGTTTATGCGTTAGTGCTGATGTTCAGAGTGTTGCTCGTCTGAATCTTTTTTATGGTCATCTTCACTTGCATCTTCGTGGCCCATTGAATGGTCACCATCATCGTTATGCATATCCTTCATGCACTGCTTCATCATGGCTTGCATGACGGGATCGTTCATATCCATCTTGCTGTGATCCATATCTTTCATCGCGGCGCAATTCGGGTTTTCTGCGTCCTTCATGTGCTCTTTGGGATCATGGGCTTGAGCTGAAAAAGCTACGCCCAGGGCTGCCAGTATCAAAATGGGGGATAGAAGTTTACGTTTCATTGATAGTTTCCTTGTGGGATTAAAAGTCATGTTGACCAAGTTGTGTAATGATTAAAACCAGAATCTGAGACCGGCAACGACCTGAGTGTCTGACCGGTCCTCGCCTGCGGCGCGCTGGTAATCTGCTGTATCGCCATAAGTGCTCGTCCATTCCACTCCTATGTAGGGGGCAAATTGACGGCTGAACTCATAACGCAGACGCACACCCAACGCGAGATCCGACAGGCCGGAGCCAAGACCATTGTCGGGGTCGTCCTTGCCGTAGAGGTTCAGCTCGGCGCGGGGTTGTAGAATCAGGCGTTGAGTCAGCAATAATTCATATTCAGCTTCAGCGGCCAGTGCTGTCCGTCCGTTGTCGCCCACATAGGCGGTAACATCCAGTTCAAACCAATAGGGGGCAAGCCCTTGTAGACCCAGCGCCAGCCATTGACGATCTTTACTTTCGTCATATTGGTCAAGCCGTACGCCGAGCTGCGTATCAAAATAGGCGTTCAGTGCATGGCCCCAAAGCAGATCCGTGGAGCTTTCCTCCAGAGTACCATCTGCAATATCACCTTCCGCCTTGATGACTAGTCGATCGTAAGTGGTGCCGTACCATGCCTGGAGGTCGTAAACCGTGGTTTCACTGTCTTCCTGGTATTCGAAACGGTCGCCCAGCACAGCCCAAAAGCTATGTTCATCGGCCAGCTTCAGTTGTCGCGGCCCTGATTGAGCGTAGGGGCCGGAGATCAAGCTGAAACCATCCGAGTAGGCATGTGGATCGCGAGCATCGGCGGGCGCGCTGCCACCTTGTGTCTTCATCTCTCCATGATCCATCTGTGCCAAGGCGTCATTCGCCTGCAAGCTGCTGGCAGATAGCACCACCACAGCTAACCAGTTCATAGTCTTCATTCTCATGACGTTGTTCATAGCACTAAAACTTCTCATGACACCACCACCTCGCGGAACATGCCCGCATCCATATGAAACAACAGGTGGCAATGCCATGCCCAGCGGCCCAGGTCATGGGGTGTGGTTAAGTAACTTATTCGTTGGGCAGGTTGCACCGGTATAGTATGACGACGCACGCGAAGTTCGCCCTGATCGGTTTCCAGTTCACTCCACATACCGTGCAAATGCATGGGGTGGGTCATCATGGTGTCGTTTTGCAGGATAATTCTGACACGCTCATTATGGCGCAATGATACCGGTGTACTTTTGCCAAATTCGAGCCCGTCGAATGACCAACTGTAGCGTTCCATATTACCGGTGAGATGGAGTTCCAACTCCTTCTCGGGTTCGCGATGGTCATCCAGGACGCCGTCAATGGATTTTAAATCTGCCAGAGTTAGTACGCGATGGCCATGTGGTCGCAGCCCTTTTTCGTTTAGATCTCGAAGGCCTGTGCCAGGATCATCCAAAGTGGTACGGGGTGTATCGACGCGCTGATCGACAGACGGGCCATACTCTGTACGTGCGTGGCGCACTGTAGACGAGGGTTTGGCGAGAGGACTCTGTTTAGCATGGTTCGTAACCGGCATGTTGTGGCCGCTATGTTGACTGTGATCCATCGCCATACCGCCGTGCATCTTAGAGTGATCCATACCACCCATGTCCATGCTGCCCATGGCCATCGCGCTGTGATCCATGCCCTTGTGGTTCATACCTTCACGGCTCATACCCTCATGACTTATGGCGCCCATCATGTCAGCCATGGTCAACCACTCCACCGGGTCAAGCGTTGGCACCGGTGCTGACAAGCCTCTGCGTGTGGCCAGTGTGCCCCGGGCGTAACCGCTGCGATCCATGCTTTGTGCAAAGAGGGTGTAGGCGTCGTCCTGCGGTTCTACCAGCACATCGTAAGTTTCCCCCGGACCGAAACGGAATTCGTCCACTGTTACCGGCTCTACGTCCTGACCGTCAGCCTGAATAACCGTTAGCTTCAAACCGGGAATGCGTACATCGTAAAAACTGTTGCTGGCGGCATTGATAAACCGTAGCCGCACCCGGTCGCCTTTTCTAAACAGGCCCGTCCAATTGCCAGCGGGTGTGGTGCCGTTCATCAGAAACGTCATAGTCGCTGCCGAGAGGTCGGCAAGGTCTGTGGGATTCATGCGCATCTGATTCCACATCTGACGCTTTTCCAGTGCGGCTTTCAGGCCCATGCTCGAAACATCCTGAGTGAAGTCAGAGAAGGTGGGTTGGCTGAAGTTGTAAACATCGCTCTGCACTTTCAGCTTTCTGAAGGCATGCATGGGGTCTTCGTCTGTCCAATCCGAGAGTTGGACTACATGATCCTGATCGGTGTGATGTCTTTCACCAGAGCGAGGCTCGATGATCAAAGCGCCGTACATCCCCGTCATTTCCTGAAAGCCGGAATGGCTGTGGTACCAGTAGGTGCCGCTCTGGCGCAACTTGAAGTGGTAAACGAACGTTTCTCCCGGTGCGATACCTTTGAAACTGATGCCGGGCACACCATCCATCTGATAAGGCAATAGGATGCCGTGCCAGTGTATCGAGGTGGCCACGGGCAGGCGATTGGTCACGCGGATTGTGACCTCATCACCTTCACGCAAGCGTAGGGTTGGAGCCGGGATTGATCCATTGATGGTCGTGGCCATCCGTGTGACACCGGTAAAATTGACCGGCGTCTCAGCTATGACTAGATCAATTGCACGGCCGCTGAGCACGGGTGCTGAGCTTTGCGAGGTCAGGCCTGTGATCCCAGCCTGTAGCCACCCGGGAGCGGCTGCCATTACACTGCCAACCGCCAACCCTTGGACGAATCGGCGCCGATTGATATTCGGCATTGTGAGTGCTGGTATTCTTCTCATTGAGCGATAATTCCTGAATGATTCTGCTGAATGTCGATAGGTGAATCTCTGTTGCTTTGGTGACTACATTAGCGACTCCGTGCTGTCATCAGCATGACTTAATGATGACAAAGTTGTAATCTTGCTGTCATCTATTTGTGGGGAGTGTCGATTTATCGTAAGGCAGAGATAGCCATAGAGCACTAGGCGGGGTGAAAAACGATGCGCTTATTAGTCGTAGAAGATGAAATCAAGACCGGTGATTATCTGCAGCAGGGGCTGACGGAGGCCGGGTTTATGGTCACTTTGGCACGCAATGGTTTAGATGGTCATCACCTGGCCATGACGGAAACCTTCGATCTGCTGGTGCTAGATGTCATGCTGCCGGATGTCGATGGCTGGCGCATTATTCAGTCGCTGCGTGAAGCTGGGCGTCAGACGCCGGTACTTTTCCTGACCGCACGCGATAGCATTGATGATCGGGTTAAGGGCCTTGAGTTGGGTGCGGATGATTATTTGGTCAAACCTTTCGCTTTCGCCGAGTTGTTGGCCCGTGTAAGAACGTTATTGCGCCGCAGTTCTGTGCCCATAATGACTGACCAGATTCGCGTAGCAGATCTCACTTTGGATTTGCCTCGGCACCGTGCCACGCGTGGAGGGCGAAAAATCAATCTTAGCCACAAGGAGTTTTGTCTGTTGGAACTGTTGGCCCGTCGCCGGGGCGAAGTGCTGCCACGTTCGCTGATTGCCTCTCAGGTCTGGGATATGAATTTTGACTCTGATACCAATGTTATTGATGTTGCGATACGGCGCTTGCGGGTAAAGATCGATGATGATTTTGAACCCAAATTGATTCATACCGTTCGGGGTATGGGGTACAAGCTAGATGTCGAGGATGACTATGACGACTATGACGAAAAGTAGTCTGGTGGGGCGTCGTCCATTATCACTGAATAACCGCGTTATGCTGTTTGTCGCCATTGCGATCACTTTGAGTTTGTTGATGATTGGCTATTTGGTACAAAGTGCTATTGAGCGTCATTTTAGAGAGCAGGATGCCGATGAGCTGGCAGTGATTACTCATGCTGTGGAGGTGGCTCTGGAGAAAGCGAGTATTGAAGGGGCGGTAAAAAAAGAGGTTTTAGCGGAAGCTGTAACAGGGCATCATGGTGTGTACTTTCAGATATGGGACGAAAGCCAGCAATTGATATATGGTCCAACAGATATATTACCTACAACGCACATTAATGCTTATGAGCCACTCGACACAATTGATGCAAACCATCTCTATCGTTGGTCGGTGAAGGACAAAACCTTTCATGCTTCGGTAATGCAGAGCGAGATTGGCGGTCGTCAATACCGCATTGTGGCTGCCATCGATATGGAGTTTCATCTCCTCTTTCTGGAGAGCTTTCATCGTACCTTGTGGGTGATCATGTCCCTGGCCGGGGTATTCACGCTATTAGCTGCGTGGTTTGGCGTCCACCAAGGGCACTCGCCCATACGTAAGCTGAGAGATTCGATTGGCGACATACAGGTGGATCGCCTGGATAGGCGTTTGGATACGAGCACGGTACCTTCCGAGCTGGTCACATTGGTTGATTCCTTTAATCACATGATCAGTCGATTAGAGGAGAGCTTTGTCAAACTGTCACACTTTTCAGCCGATATCGCCCATGAACTGCGTACCCCATTGACCAATATCATCACTCAAACTCAAGTAGTGATGGGAAAGTCACGAAGCCCGGAAGAGTATCGCGAACTTCACTATTCCAATTTGGAAGAACTGGAGCGCCTGGCCAAGATGGTCAATGATATGCTCTGGTTGGCCCAGAGCGAGCACGGACTGCTTAAGCCAATAAGGGAAACGCTGGATCTAGCAGATGAGGTTAAGGAGTTATTTGATTTCTTCGAAGCGCTGGCTGATGAAAAGCATATTCAGCTAGTTTTAGAAGGGCAGGCACCCAGCATCCAAGGCGACCGTGCTTTGCTGCGTCGCGCTATATCAAACTTGTTATCTAACGCAATTCGTTACACGCCCGACGGAGAAAAAGTGTTGGTGAAGCTGACTGAATCTAAGGAAGGAGGGACGTTACTCAGTGTTCAGAATTCCGGGCCGATCATTCCCCCCGAACACCTATCAAAAATCTTCGACCGTTTTTATCGGGTTGATCCCTCACGCAAGCGCCACAGCGACGGGGCGGGATTGGGGCTGGCGATTGTGAAATCCATTGTTGAAGCCCATGAAGGGACTATTGAAGTGTCTTCTGTGCACGGGGTAACGTCTTTCACAATGGGCTTATCACCATCGGCAAGTGACTAATGAGCTTGTGCCGCCAAGTCAGATCGGTCAACTAGCTTCCAGATTGAATTCTAACCTTTGCTTTATTCGTGATTGAGCGGATTTCGGTGTCTGCTAATTCATCACTATGGCATTGAGGGCAAATTCAGATGTAGGATGCAAACCCAACTATACGTTCAGGTCGAACAATCATTAAAAGCAATCAGTGCAGCAGTGATTGCAACATTGAGAGACTCAACCCCATTTTGCATTGGAATCATAAGCTTTTTGTCGGCTAATTTAAGTATCTCTGGGCTGACACCCTCCGATTCATTGCCTAACACATAGGCTATAGGGCCATCAGGTCTGTACTCAAAGAGGGATTCTGTAGCGTGTGATGAGAGTGCACAGACACTAAAACCGTGTTCCTTCAACTCTTGAAGCGCATCTTTGAGCGTCTCGCACCAAATGATGGTAGCTTTAAACAAGGTTCCGGTACTGGCTTTGATCACTAGCGGAGATATCGAAGCACACCCCTTTCTAGGAATAAGGATGCCGTCAATATTACCTGCACAGGCAGACCTGATAATCATGCCTAAATTCTGTGGATTATGGATATCACATAAGGCCAGCAAT
>Ga0070727_10002966_pt1 | contig 15797 bp, 10 predicted proteins | sample tdAd472_FD_66722 | JGI IMG/M metagenome (GOLD analysis project Ga0070727, IMG submission 66722) | Marine sediment microbial communities from the Atlantic coast under amendment with organic carbon and nitrate - tdAd47.2 | ecosystem: Environmental > Aquatic > Marine > Coastal > Sediment | place...
AATTTTTATACTGCCGCTGTTTGGGGTAGGTAGCGGAGTAACGCTCTTTATTTTCATCATTCTCATGTTCGGCTGCCATCTTCTCATGATGGGAGGACACGGCAAGCACGAGCACATTGATCACGATAAAGGGGCGGGCGATGAATGACATTGATGTAAAGCGATTTGGACTGGCCGTCGGTACGACGCTGGCATTGCTATATCTGGGCTGCGTTTTTGTCATGGCTACGACCGGGGAAGCAGGGGCAATTTTGTTTTTTAACAGCCTACTTCACGGCATTGATGTCACCAGCATAATTCGCATGGACATGCCGCTGTGGGAGGCGTCCATGGGCCTCATTGAGACGTTTGTGTTGGGCTGGTTAACCGGCGCGGCAGTGGCCGCCATTTATAATGTCTCGCTAAAGAAATGACTATTTTACTATCGAAACCAGTGTTCAAGCGCCCCAGTAAGGAAAGCAGTATTGAGCGTAAGTTCTTCGATTAGTTGGAGCGACGATTACCCAACGGACCTTAAAACGGCCTATTTTTGCCGCTGCGTATCCCTAACAAAAAGATACGCCATCGACGTGCTTAGTACACAAAGGAATTACCATGTCACGCCAACTCGATCAACTTTGTATCAACACCGTTCGGTTTTTGTCGGTAGATGCCGTGCAGCGTGCGAACAGCGGTCATCCCGGCATGCCACTTGGCGCGGCACCGATGGCCTATATTCTATGGAATCGTCTGCTCAAGCACAATCCGCGCAATCCGGACTGGATCGATCGCGACCGATTCGTGCTCTCGGCCGGGCACGGCTCGATGTTGCTCTACAGTCTGTTGCACCTGACTGGCTACGACCTCTCACTGGATGAGATCAAGCAGTTTCGCCAGTGGGGCAGCAAGGCGCCGGGGCATCCCGAGCGCGGCCATACTCCGGGCGTGGAAACTACTACTGGGCCTCTCGGACAAGGGCTAGCCAATGCAGTGGGCATGGCGATTGCCGAAGTGCAGCTGGCGGCGCGCTACAACCGCCCCGGCTACGCGGTGATTGACCACGCCACCTATGTGCTAGTCGGCGATGGCGACCTGATGGAAGGTGTCGCGGCTGAGGCGGCCTCGTTGGCCGGGCACCTCAAGCTCGGCAAGCTGACCTGCCTGTACGACGATAATCGCGTCACGCTGGCAGCCAGCACCGATATCAGCTTCTCGGAGGATCGTGCCCAGCGCTTCGAAGCCTGTGGCTGGCACACGCTGGTGGTGGCGGACGGCAACGATCTGGCAGCGATCGATGCTGCGCTGCAGGCCGCGCGGGCTGAGACGGTGCGGCCGTCGCTGATTCTGGTGCGGACCCACATCGGCTATGGCTCGCCCAACAAGCAGGATAGTTTTGAATCCCACGGGTCGCCGCTCGGCGACGACGAGGTACGCCTGAGCAAGAAGACTCTCGGCTGGCCGACCGAGCCGCCGTTCCTTATTCCCGAAGCGGCGCTGACACATTTTCGTCAGGCGACGGTGCGGGGTGAGCGCGACGAAGCGCTCTGGAATGATCTTATGGCCGCTTACACGCAGGCGTTTCCCGAATTGGCCGAAGAACTGCTGCGCAGCTTTCGCGGCGAGTTGCCGCGGCACTGGGGTGCGGACATGCCGGTGTTTCCCGCTGATGTCAAGGGTATGGCCACGCGGGTTGCCTCGGGCCAGGTGATGAATGCGATCGCGCCGCGGTTGCCGGCATTGACCGGTGGCTCGGCGGACCTAGATCCGTCCACCCACACGGCGCTAAAGGGGCTTGGCGATTTTCATCCGCCAGTTGGCGAGGCTGACGATACCCAGGGTGCCGACAGCGGCGGCTGGAGCTATGCCGGACGCAACCTGCACTTCGGCGTCCGCGAGCATGCGATGGGTGCGATCGTCAACGGCCTGGCGGCACATGGGGCTACCATTCCCTATGGCTCTACTTTCCTGATCTTTTCCGACTACATGCGCCCGTCGATTCGGCTAGCGGCCCTTATGGGGTTACATGTCGTGCACGTGTTCACCCACGACAGCATCGCGCTGGGTGAAGACGGACCCACTCACCAGCCGGTGGAGCAGTTGGCTGCGCTGCGGGCGATACCCAGTTTGACCGTGATTCGTCCCGGCGACGCCAATGAAACAGCGGTCGCCTGGCGGGTCGCACTGGAGATGCGGGACGGTCCGACGGTACTGGTACTCAGTCGCCAAAACCTGCCTACGCTCGATCGCGACTGTTATGCATCGGCCAATGGCCTGCGTTTGGGTGCATACGTGTTAGACGATGATGCAGCAAGCGGTGAATTCCATATTATCCTGATCGCCAGCGGTGCCGAGGTCGGGTTGATCGTGGCCGCAGGGCAACGCCTGCGAGAAGACGGCATTGCTGTGCGCCTGGTCTCGATGCCGAGTTGGGAACTGTTCGAGGCGCATACAAAAACCTATCGCGATTCGGTGTTGCCGCCCTCCATACCGGCGCGGCTCGTGGTCGAGGCCGGAGTGAGTCAGGGTTGGCACCGTTACGTCGGTGATCGTGGCGACATGCTGAGTGTGGATCGCTTCGGCGCATCGGCACCGGCCTCGGACATGCTGCGAGAATATGGATTCAGCGTAGAGGCTGTCTGTCAACGAGCGCTCAGCTTGCTCGAAGGTATATCCTCGTGAAGGAAAATATCCCCACGGCAATGGGAGAAGACGGCGCAGTGAAACAGGACATTGATACCTACGTGTTGATCCTAGACCACCACGGGGATAAACCGAGATGACAATAAATCCTTTGGCGGGTAAGCGAGCCACGAATGCCATGCTTGCTAATGTGCCAAGACTCATCACGGCCTACTACTCCGGTGGGCCTGACTTTTCGGAGTCCACGCAGCGGGTCGCGTTTGGTACTTCGGGACATCGCGGTTCCGCGTTTGAAAACAGCTTCAACGAAGGGCATGTGCTTGCTATCAGTCAGGCGATCTGCCAGTACCGCCAGCAGCAGGGTATCGATGGCCCACTGTTTTTAGGTATCGACACGCACGCACTGTCCGAGCCGGCGTTTGCAAGTGCACTCGAAGTGTTGGCGGCCAACAATGTGAACGTCATGCTTGCCGAGCACGACGAGTTCACCCCGACTCCCGCAGTGTCGCTCGCCATACTCGCATACAACCGTACACGCAGTAGCGGACTGGCAGATGGCATTGTCATCACACCATCGCACAATCCTCCCGACAGCGGCGGCTTCAAGTACAACCCGTCCAACGGCGGACCGGCGGATACCGCTGTTACCGGCTGGATTGAAGCCAGAGCCAACGCGTTGTTGCAAAACCGCCTCCGGGGCGTGAAGAGAGTCCCTTTCGGAAAAGCATTGCGCGCCGCCACCACGCACAGGTACGACTACCTCAACGCGTATGTAAACGACCTCGACAAGGTACTCGACATGGAGGCCATTCGTAACGCTAGCATCAACATGGGCGTCGATCCGTTGGGTGGCGCCGGCGTCCACTATTGGGCCGCAATCGGCGAGCGCTATGGTTTGAATCTGACGGTGGTGAACGATGCCGTCGACCCGTCCTTCCGCTTTATGACAGTCGACTGGGACGGCCAGATCCGCATGGATCCGTCCTCGCCCTATGCCATGCAGGGATTGATCGATCTCAGGGATCGCTTTGACATTGCCTTCGCCTGCGACACTGACCATGACCGGCACGGGATCGTTACCCGCAATGCAGGCTTACTGCCGCCCAATCACTACCTGTCGGTTGCCATTTCCTATCTGTTCCAGCATCGACCGAAATGGCGCAACGATGTGGCGGTGGGCAAGACGGTGGTCAGCAGCCAGATAATTGATCGCGTCACGGCCAAACTCGGTCGTAAGCTCGTTGAGGTGCCGGTCGGTTTCAAGTGGTTTGCGGATGGCCTGCTTGACGGTTCGTTGGGCTTTGTTGGTGAAGAGAGCGCGGGTGCTTCTTTCAGCCGCTTGGATGGTAGTGTCTGGACAACAGATAAAGACGGTATGATCGCTGCTTTGCTCGCCGCAGAAATTACCGTACGTATGGGCCGTGATCCCGGTGAGCTCTATAGCGACTTGGCGCGCGAGTTCGGCGATCCTGTTTATGACCGAGTCGAGGCACCGGCAACTCCTGCACAGAAACACAGGCTGGCGCAGCTCGCACCTCAACAGATAAGGTCCGAAGAACTGGCGGGTGAAAAGATTCAGGAGATACTTACCTGTGCTCCCGGCAACGGTGCACCCATAGGTGGGTTGAAAGTGGTGACGGAAAGCAGTTGGTTTGCGGCACGCCCCTCCGGTACCGAGGACATTTACAAAATCTATGCGGAGAGCTTCCGCGGAGCGGATCATTTGCGCCGAATCGTTGACGAAGCGCAAGCAATGGTCCACGACCTCGATGCGAATCACAATGACTGAAAAAGATTCACACTTATCAGCCAGAATTTGGTCTGAATAAAATGCACGATAACCAGCATATGGGTCATTGAATTTTTTATGAGCAAACCCGATTCAGCGAGATATGTCAGCCGCCTTACCCACGATACGCTAGCGCTGGTTATGGCGGGGGGGCGCGGCTCGCGACTGCACGAACTCACTCAATGGCGGGCCAAGCCCGCCGTACCTTTCGGGGGTAAGTTCCGGATCATCGACTTTCCTCTGTCCAACTGCGTTAACTCTGGTATCCGCAAGGTGGGTATACTTACCCAGTACAAGGCGCACAGCCTGATTAAACACATTCAGCGTGGTTGGGGTTTCATGCGCGGCGAATTCGGCGAGTTCGTCGAGCTATTGCCGGCACAGCAGCGAGTTGAGACTTCCTGGTATGCTGGAACGGCCGACGCTATATACCAGAACATCGATATTATTCGCACGCATAATCCCAAATTTGTACTGATTTTGGCCGGAGACCATGTTTACAAAATGGACTACGGGACGATGCTAGCCGCCCATTTTGAAGCCGACGCCGAGATAACTGTGGGCTGTATCGAGGTTCCACTCGAACAAGCGGGGAGCTTTGGTGTGATGGAGGTGGACCAAGACTATCGTATCGTCAGTTTCCAGGAAAAGCCGGAACAACCGAGACCCATCCCGGGTAGTGGCGACCGGGCAATGGCCTCTATGGGTATTTACGTATTTCGTACCGAGGTGTTGATTGAGGAATTGCTGCGGGATGCTGACATTGCGGAGTCTGGACACGATTTTGGTGGGGACTTGCTTCCCGATGTGATCAACCGGCGGCGAGTCTCCGCTTTTTCCTTCCACGAAGACCCCGGCGGCCGCAGCGCCTACTGGCGAGACGTCGGTACGGTGGACGCCTTCTGGGAGGCAAATATAGAGTTGGTCGGGGTCAACCCCATACTCAATCTCTACGATCGGGAGTGGCCCATCTGGACCTACCAGGATCAAATGCCGCCGGCCAAATTTGTTTTTGACGATGACGGCAGGCGAGGTGGTGCGGTGGACTCTATGGTCTCCGGAGGTTGTATTGTCTCGGGTTCACGGGTCAGACGATCATTGTTGTTCAGCAATGTGACGGTCCACTCCTTCTCCGATATTGAGGATGCCGTGGTATTCCCGGAGGTTGAGATCGGACGGCACTGTGTGATCAAAAAAGCAATTATCGACCGAGGCTGTATACTACCGGCTGGAACTCGCATCGGTGTGGACCCGAAAGAGGATGCGGCGCACTTCCACGTTTCCGACAAGGGCGTGGTGCTGGTAAGTCCGGAAATGCTGGGGCAGAGACTACACTATGCCCGATGATATGCGCATGAGCATGGTGGTCAGAGTGGTCACATTTTCGGCGGTCAACGCGCTGCAGCTCAAGCGCACAATTCGGTCCGTTGGACGCTGCGTCCATCTCGGGCCCCAGAGTCCACACACTTCCCGGAGCGGCAATTGAAAACCACAGACTTTCTGCATTCGCCGCAGGTGGCCGGTCTAACGACACTGGCCGCTATGGTATTGGCATTGGTTTTGGACAATTCCCCTGTGGAGAACTGGTACGCACTGGTCCATCATCTGCCGGTCATGGTGAAGGTGGGTACCTTTATCATCGACAAGCCACTCATTCTCTGGATTAACGATGGGCTAATGGTGTTTTTCTTTCTGCTTATCACGCTGGGACTTAAGCGCGAGATACTGGACGGGCAGTTGTCATCACTCAAGTCCTTTGCCGCGCCAGGTTTCGCCGCGCTGGGCGGCATGCTGGCCCCGGCACTTATATATACCGCGTTCAACTTAGGCGATCCGGTGGCGATGCGGGGCTGGGCGATCCCGGTTTCAACAGATGCGGTGCTGGCGCTAACGGTGTTGGTGTTGCTCGGTACACGGGTGCCGGCATCGCTCAAGGTTTTTCTGACAGCACTGGCGATATTCGACGACCTTGGTGCGATCATGGTCATCGCGGTGTTCTATACCGAGGGGATTGTCTCGTCGTCGCTGTTGCTGGCCGGCCTTGGTATCGCGACCCTCGTGGCGCTCAACTATTTCAACATTACGCGTAGCGCGGTGTATGTCATTGTCGGCATTTTTCTATGGCTTGCCCTGCTTAAATCCGGTGTGCACGCGACCATAGCCGGGGTGGCTATTGGGCTGTCTATCCCTTTGCAGGTCACACAGAATGGCAAGACATGGTCGCCACTGCAAGAGGCCGAGCACTCGCTCTATCCCTGGGTTGCGCTTGGTGTGGTACCGGTGTTTGCCTTTTTCAATTCCGGTATTCCGCTGTCGGTTTCCGTGCTTGACACGCTGGCCACGCCGGCCTCGCTTGGGATCATGCTGGGTTTGTTTGTGGGCAAGCAAATGGGAGTTCTCGGCGCAACATGGCTCTCCGTTCGGCTCGGCCTGGCACAGATGCCACACGGCGCCAACTGGTGGCACGTCTACGGTGTGGCGCTGGTGGCCGGGATCGGTTTCACTATGAGCCTGTTTATCGCCGGCCTGGCGTTTTCCGATCCGGAGATGTTTCGTAGTGCGCGATTGAGCGTTGTGGTTGCGTCGCTACTTTCTGGCCTTGTCGGGGCTGCAGTGTTGTGGTGGGCGGGGCATAGGCAGACTGGTGCGGACTGACCGAGTATAGTGGAAATGCGAATGTCGAGAAGCGCGTGAGACCCTGGCGCTGGCTTATGTATTTCACCTACTGAAGGTGTAAGGTAACTGCACCCTATCTGGTATAACAGCACATTTAAAGAGGTGGTAAATATGGACATCATATTGGTTACTATTTTAGTTGTTATTGCACTAATTATATTTTATGTAGTCGCAATTTTTAATAAATTGGTTACGCTGAAGAATCGCTACGAGAATGCCTTTGCCCAAATCGAGGTGCAATTGAAGCGACGATACGACCTGATCCCCAATCTTATCGAGACCGCGAAGGGTTACATCAAACATGAACGTGAAACCCTGGAGGCCGTGGTCGAGGCGCGCAATACGGCAAATAAACTGTTGTCAACAGCTGCCGCCGATCCGGGCAATGCTGACGCGATAAGAGGACTGAGTGGTGCCGAAGGCAAACTAGCCGGTGCCCTGACGAGCTTTAATATGGTGCTGGAGGCCTATCCGGATCTCAAGGCCAATCAGAACATGATGCAGTTAAGTGAAGAGCTCATCTCCACCGAGAATAAAATCTCTTTTTCAAGGCAGGCCTTTAATGACGAGGTGATGGCCTATAATACCTATAAGCAAACATTTCCGCCGGTGTTCTTTGCAGCGCGTTTTGGTCACGCGCAGGATGCGACGCTGCTGGAGTTTAAAGATACGGCGGCCATACAGGCTGCGCCAAAAGTTTCGTTCTAATCAATGCAATTTATATTCAAAAGGTCGAAATGAATTTCTTTGAATCACAAGACCGTGTGCGTAAGCATACGTTCCAACTGGTCTTGCTATTTGGTCTGGCGATAGTCACATTGATTGTTATGGTCAATCTCCTGATCATGGTGGTGTTCGGTTATATCAATAGTCAACAATTGCAAGACGGTGGAATACTGCTCCAGAAAATGGATTGGCAGACATTCGCTGCTGTCAGTGCCGGTGTCGGTGTGGTCGTGGTGGCGGGCAGTCTCTACAAGATCATGGTCCTTTCGGCGGGTGGCAAAGTAGTTGCTGAATCACTGGGTGGAAAATTGATCCCGCAAAATACTAACGATCTAAAGGAACGAAAATTGCTGAATGTGGTGGAGGAAATGGCTATCGCCTCCGGCACGCCGGCACCGCCGGTTTACCTGCTTGCCGATGAACCGGGTATCAATGCCTTTGCGGCCGGGTTTTCTCCACGCGATGCCGTCATCGGGGTGACCCAGGGGGCTATCGATCATCTGAGTCGTGAGCAACTGCAGGGTGTGATTGCCCATGAGTTCAGTCATATCTTTAACGGTGATATGCGGCTCAATATTCGTTTGATCGGCGTACTGCATGGCATCCTGATTCTCGGCATTATTGGTTACTACCTGTTGTACTCCGCTTCTTTTTCGCAGCGCGGACGCGGTAGCGGCAAAAACGCAGGCGGATTACTGGCGCTGGCGATCGGGCTGATGGTTATCGGCTTTGCCGGTACCTTTTTCGGTGGCTTGATCAAGGCGGCAGTGAGTCGGCAACGGGAATATCTGGCGGATGCCTCGGCGGTGCAGTTCACCCGCACCCCGGATGGGATCACGGGCGCATTGAAGCGCATCGGCGGGCTCGAGTTTGGCTCCAAGGTGGAGAATCCCGGTGCTCCTGAAGTGAGCCATGCCTTTTTCGCCCAGGGTGTTTCGGGATTTATGCAAGCCTTGTCCGCCACGCACCCGCCGCTGGCAAAGCGCATCCTGCGTATCGATCCTCATTGGGACGGTGAATTTTCCTCTGCCGACAAGCCCGACTCAGTTCCGGATGAGGAAAAATCTGGCCCAAAAGCAACCATGACACCAGAACAGCTCGCCAAAACAGTTGCCGCAGTCGCCTTGTCCGGGGGACCCTCTCGGATTGCTACCCTTTCCTTGTCCGGCGCCGCGATGGCTGATATCGCCAATACCGTTGATCAAATCGGTAATCCAAAACCAGAAACAATCGATCATGCCCGTTCGCTGATAGCAGAAATACCCACCAGTATCATTGAGGCTGCCCGTGAACCTTATGGCGCCCGCGCCGTTATTTATTGTCTGGTGCTGGACAAGGGGCAGGAGGTTCGTGACAGGCAGCTGGCGCGTTTGCAGTCGTATGCCAATGCGGATGTCCTGATGCTAGTTCACAAACTAGTGCCGGCGATGGACGGGCTGAACATTAAATACCACTTGCCACTGATTGATATCGCCATACCGGCACTTAAACAGTTGTCACTCGATCAGTACCAGATGTTCAGAGACAACCTGGTCGCATTGATTGAAATGGATTCCAAAGTCGACCTGTTGGAATGGTCCTTACAGAAAATTATTTTTGGCCATCTTGATGGGCAATTCTTCAAGTTAGCGCGCAAAAAAACGCGTGATTTCCAAGTTGGCCAGCTCAAGCAGGAAATTGCGTTGATCCTCTCGGTAATGGCCTATGCCGGTCAACAGGATGAAAATGCTATTCGTGAAGCATTCCGTTCTGCGACAAACTTACTGGAAGTCAGCGGGCTTCAATTAGTGGAAAAAAATGAAATCAGCCTTGCAGGACTGGATCTTTCTCTGGGAAAACTGGAAAGGCTGAAACCGTCGGCCAAGCCACAACTACTGAAGGCCTGCGCCGCAAGTGTTCTACAGGACCATAAAATATCTGCTGTCGAAGTCGAGTTATTGCGTGCCTTTTCGGATGTCCTCGGTTGTCCCATGCCGCCGGTGATCCTGTAACTTGCATATGCTCTCGCAGTGGCTCTGTTCGGAAGAGCTGGAAACTCTGGGCAGGTCCAGATAGCGTTTCCCCCACCTACCGCTCAATTACGATGCAACAGACGGCGATCGGCCAGTGTGCAAGGGAAGATGGTGAGCCTGCCAGAAAATGGCTTTTGCAACCACGGCTGAACACAACCATCTTCAATCCCTAAATGTAATCTCAATCAAGTCGATGACCAGAAGTTGCAAAATTGTAATTCCGGCGTAATCAGGCTGACGGTCGGTATTTGGTAGATTACTGACAGCAAAAGGCGAGTAGATCGCCAAAAGCGAGATAGTGTGGCTTGTGACTAAGAGATTGACTGGCGACATATCAATGTTGGTGTCTACCGATGAAATGGCGGGTCGTCTCAATGTGGATGATCAGGGAGCTGTAATTGGATGTGGGAATGCCCATTGAGCCACCGTTAGGCATTTTTGAATATGATGATTGCCATGTTTAAGTAAATATTTAGAGGAGTATTTATGAAACCACTTAAGAAGACCTCCGCAGTTGAGGCGGAACCAGTAAAGAAAGCCACTCGTAGAAAAGGCCAAACGGAAAGTCCCGACTCGAAGGGAGAGAAAGCGCCACTACAAAAACAGGTGCTTGCAAAAGTTTCACAGGAGCAGCGAGCAGATATGATCCGGGAGGCCGCTTATTTCTGTGCTGAGCAGCACGGATTTCAGTGTGACAGATCACTGGACGACTGGCTTACCGCAGAAGCCGAGATTGACAGTCGGATATCAGCAGATAGCGATGGCTAGCGTCTGAATTTCCTGGCTCCGGGGGGTCATTACTCGGGAATGCACAGAATCAAACACGTCTGGGTAAGGTGTGGCGATAACCGCATACCTGCGATCGGCGGATGGCGCTGCAGGGTTAGGTTTTTCTAGTAGCTAAGGAGCAAGGTTGAGTATGTGTAATATAAACCACCTGAAGCACGGCACTGTTTGTGAGGTACGGAAGTTCTATCTCATCAAACACTCCGATAAGGATTTTGGGTTGTCTCATTACTTGGAAAGGCCACAGGTGACCCAATGAGCGGCCATTCTCGTCCCAGTGAGGTGACCTACAGCCTGTTGCACAGAGATGTGGATGGTGTTGATGCTCTGGCGGAACTGGCTCTGAACCTGCATACATCGTGGAATCACGCCACCGATCAGATTTGGCGGCAGCTGGATTCGGGCCTGTGGGAGGCAACCCAGAATCCGTGGATTGTGCTGCAGACCGTTTCGCGCGAAAAGCTGCAGGGTTGTTTGGCGGACTCAGCCTTTCGCAAGGAGGTCGACGACCAACTGCACGCTTGGCGTGACTTAGAAAATGCACCCGCCTGGTATCAGGACACACATCCACAATCAACGCTGAGCTGTATCGCCTATTTCAGCATGGAGTTTATGTTGAGCGAAGCCCTGCCCATTTACTCCGGTGGATTGGGTAATGTGGCCGGGGATCAACTCAAGGCGGCCAGCGATCTGGGTGTGCCAGTGGTCGGCGTCGGACTACTCTACCAGCAAGGATACTTCCGCCAAATAATTGACCGTGACGGCGTGCAACATGCCCTTTACCCCTATAACGATCCCGGGCAACTCCCAGTAACCCCACTGCGACTGGAAAACGGGGAGTGGTTGAGGTTCAAACTCGATCTGCCTGGCCACCCGATCTGGCTGCGTACCTGGCAGGTGAAAGTTGGTCGGGTCACACTTTACCTGCTCGATAGCAATGATGCAGCTAATTATCCACCCTATCGGGGAATAACCAGCGAGCTATACGGTGGCGGTGCAGACTTGCGCCTGCTGCAGGAAATAGTTCTTGGTATAGGTGGTTGGCGTATGCTCACCGCGCTCGGTATTGAACCAGATGTCTGTCATCTGAATGAGGGCCATGCGGCGTTCGCTGTGCTGGAGCGTGCTCGCAGTTATATGCTGGCTACAGGGCTATCCTTCGAGGCTGCGCTGACAGTAACCCGGGCGGGGAATCTGTTTACCACCCATACAGCCGTTGCCGCTGGTTTCGATCGGTTCGAGCCGGCCCGAATAGAGCACTGCCTGGAGGGGTACGCCAGAACCCAACTGGGGATTACTTCCGGCGATCTGCTGGCTCTGGGCCGGTTGAACCCTGATGATACCTCGGAACCTTTCAACATGGCCTACCTGGCGATCCGCGGGAGTGGGGCCGTGAATGGTGTGAGCCGATTGCATGGAGAGGTGAGCCGGGAGTTATTTGCGCCATTGTTTCCGCGCTGGCCGGTAGACGAAGTGCCCATCGGGCATGTAACCAATGGCGTGCATATGCCAACCTGGGAATCGGCGGAAGCGGACGCGCTTTGGACGGAGGCCTGTTGTAAGGACCGCTGGCTGCTGCCGACGGAAACGCTGGAACATAACATCAGGCGTGTATCCGACGTCCTTCTCTGGCAATTTCGCACGGCTGCCAGCACCGCACTGATTGACTATGCCCGCGACAGATTGTCCCGGCAACTGGCAGACTCCGGTGTCTCGCCCGAGGAGCAGGAGAGAGCCAAGCATACGTGTGATTGCAATACCTTGACTTTAGGGTTCGCGCGCCGTTTCGCCACCTACAAGCGTCCAGATTTGCTGCTCCATGACCCGGAGCGCCTGCTGCGCTTGCTGACCAACCCGAAACGTCCGGTACAGATCATCATGGCGGGCAAGGCGCATCCTGCTGACGAAGCAGGCCAGGCGTTGATTCAACAGTGGATGAATTTTATCCGACGTCCCGAGGTGCGCTCGCATGTGATCTTTCTCAGTGATTACGACATGAATTTGGCCCAACATCTGGTACAGGGAGTCGATATCTGGCTAAACACACCTCGTCGGCCTTGGGAAGCCTGCGGTACCAGTGGCATGAAGGTGCTAGTCAATGGTGGTATCAACCTGTCGGTCCTGGATGGCTGGTGGGCGGAAGCCTATACACCAGACGTAGGATGGGTATTGGGTGACGGTCAAGAACACGGTGATGACCCGGGGCGTGATGCGCTCGAGGCTGAGGCACTCTACGACTTGCTCGAACGCAAAGTGATTCCCGAATTCTATACTCGGGACGAGTACGGAATCCCTATAGCCTGGGTGGAGCGGATGCGGGAAAGCATGGCGCGCCTGGCCCCGCATTTTTCGACCAACCGTACGGTGCGCGAATATACCGAGCGATATTACCTCCCAGCGGCGTCGTCCTTGAAAGAAAGAAGCGCCGGGGGAGATGCGGTTGGTTTACAAATAGTGGAATGGCATCGCATGCTTAAGCAGAAATGGGCCGCGTTGCGCTTCGGTGAGGTCAAGGTAGAGACCGCAAACAACATCCATATATTCGAAATTCAGGTGTATCTCGATGGGCTTGACCCGAATGCGGTACGGGTCGAGCTCTATGCTGACGCAGTAGGTGAGTATGCTGCGGAGCAATTGGATATGCCACGCGTACGGCAGCTGGTGGGTGCGGAAAATGGTTATGCTTACCGTGCCGAGTTGCCTGCGACTCGTGTGGTAGGGGACTACGCGGCACGCGTTGTACCCTATCGGGGTGACGTGGCGATACCACTGGAGCACAATCATATCCTGTGGCAATCGTGATTTTGTGCTGGAACGCTAATCGCAGCACGGTGATGCCATGACGCTCTGCGTCTGCACGACGCCAGGACGTCCATTTCCATTGGGTGCCTGGGCTGTGGGCAGCGGTGTGAATTTTGCGCTGTTCAGCCGCCACGCCGACGGCGTAACCCTGTTGCTCTATCCCGATGCTGCCGCGACAATGTCCTCACAGCACATCGTTCTGGACCCGGCCCTTCACCGCTTCGGTGACATCTGGCACATATGGGTCGACGGTATTACACCGGGGATGGCTTACGCTTACCGGGTGAATGGTCCATACGACATGCAGGATGGCCTTCGCTACAACGCACAGCGGGTCGTCGTTGATCCTTATGCTAAGGCTCTGATAGGTGTTGCTTCCTGGGATTTTGTCCGTGCTCGTGACTACGATCCTGCTACTTCGGAAAGTGATGCCGATACTGCAGCCGAAGATAACGAGAGCTATACCGCGCGGGGTCTGATTGCCGATTGCAATTGCGATTTCGACTGGGAGGGGGATCGGCCCCTCAAGCACACATGGTCGCAAACTATTCTCTATGAGACCCACGTGCGAGGATTTACGGCTCATTCCTCCTCCGCTGTACAATGCCCCGGTACCTATCGGGGCCTGATTGAAAAGATTCCGTACCTGCAGGATTTGGGCATCACTGCGGTGGAGCTACTACCGGTGCAAGAATTCAACCAGAACGAACTGGCGAGAACCGACCCAGTCACTGGTAGGCGGTTGCGCAACTATTGGGGCTACAATACAGTCGGCTTTTTTGCCCCCAAGGAGACCTACGCCACGGAGGTGGGGCAACAGGTGGCTGAGTTCAAGGAATTGGTGCGCGCCCTGCACCGGGCGGGTATTGAGGTCATCCTGGATGTGGTCTTCAACCACACCGCCGAAGGCGATGAATATGGCCCCACGCTGAGTTTTCGCGGAATAGACAACTCCATCTACTATTTACTGGGAGATCGCCCGAGTGAATACAAAGATTACACGGGTTGCGGTAATACGTTCAACTGCAATCACCCGGTCGTCCGGGATTTCGTGCTGGATTGCCTGCGCTACTGGGTCGCCGAGATGCACGTGGATGGATTTCGCTTTGACCTCGCCTCAGTATTGGGGCGTGATGAAGAGGGTAATGTAGCCTTCAACCCACCATTGCTGGAACGCATAGCCGAGGACCCAATTTTGCGTGATACCAAGCTCATTGCCGAGGCCTGGGATGCGGGTGGCGCCTGGCAGGTGGGGGATTTCGCAGGGCAGCGCTGGTCAGAGTGGAACTGCCATTTCCGCGATCAGGTGCGTCGTTTCTGGCGCGGCGACCCCGGGATGCGCGGCGAGTTGGCCCGACGTTTATGCGGCAGCGACGATCTCTATCAGTCGACGGGTAAGCAGCCGCTTAACAGCATCAATTTTATCACCTGCCATGACGGCTTCACGCTCAACGACTTGGTGAGCTATGCGGCGAAACACAACGAGCCCAATGGCGAGGACAACCGCGATGGCAGCGATGCCAACTGGAGTGCCAATTATGGCATCGAGGGCAATACGGGTGACCCACAGATAAACGCCCTACGGCTGCGGCAGCTCAAGAATTTCATCGCAACGCTCATGCTCTCCCGTGGTGTCCCGATGCTCCTTGGCGGCGATGAATTTCGCCGTAGTCAGCGCGGTAACAACAATGCCTATTGTCAGGACAATGAGCTGTCATGGTATGACTGGTCTCTGACGCAGAGTAATAGGGAATTGCTGCGCTTTTGCCGCGAACTGATAAGCCTGCGCAAGCGCTACCCGGTGCTTAGTGCCGAGCATTTCTATACTGAAAAAGACATTAGCTGGTTTGATCTGGAAGGTGTGGGTCCAGACTGGGGTAGTGGGGCTCGTAGCCTGGGATGCTTGATTCATGATGAGGAATTTGGAGATACGCAGTTGTGTCTACTGTTCAACGCCGAGTCGCATGCTGTGGAGTTTTCTCTTCCGCCAGACAGGATAGCCTCAGGCTGGCATATTGCGGTGAATACGGGCAGGACTTCATCTCACGATGCTCCGGGTGAAAATAAATATTTTCAGCTGGGTGAAGGATCCAAGCTGCAATTGATCGATTATTCTTTGCTTGTATTGATACGGAAGCGATGATGGGTTTCTACTCGTATTCCTCATTTTTTGACCGCTCAAGGGTATAGTAATAGTTTCGAGGATTTGGCGGTCGTAAATGGATCAACAGAACAGTGTAATACCAGTATAGAAAATACGGGAGAAAAAATATGAACATAAACATAGAGAAATTATTTACTAGTATTGCGCCATTACACCGCTTTGCAGACGCTGCTCCAGTTTCTGGGCAAGGAGTTAAAGTGACTTATCCAAAAATGGCCAGTCA
>Ga0070727_10002968_pt1 | contig 15785 bp, 9 predicted proteins | sample tdAd472_FD_66722 | JGI IMG/M metagenome (GOLD analysis project Ga0070727, IMG submission 66722) | Marine sediment microbial communities from the Atlantic coast under amendment with organic carbon and nitrate - tdAd47.2 | ecosystem: Environmental > Aquatic > Marine > Coastal > Sediment | place...
ACCGCGCTGTCGCTCGATGCCGCGATGGGTTCAACCGCACCGCTGCGCCCGGAAATCCACGCTCTTCGCGGTCACAGAGGGCAAATCGCAGCCGCACGGGTGATCCGTGAATTGCTCAAGGGTTCGGTCATTCGCGAAAGCCACCGAGAGGACGATCTACGGGTGCAGGATCCCTATTGTCTGCGGTGTGCGCCGCAGGTGGTCGGTGCCTGTCTCGATCAGTTGGCCCATATTGCGCAGGTGCTCGAGATCGAGGCCAATGCGGCGACCGACAATCCGCTGGTGATGGCCGATGGAGAGATCGTGTCGGGAGGCAATTTTCATGCCGAGCCGGTTGGTCTGGCCGCCGATATGATTGCAATCGCCATCGCAGAGATCGGCAGCATCGCGCAGCGCCGCATAGCTCTGCTGGTCGACCCGTCATTAAGCTTTGGACTGCCGGCTTTCCTGTCCGCCGATCCGGGCCTGCAATCGGGCCTGATGATCGCCGAAGTGACCTCGGCGGCGTTGATGAGTGAGAACCGCTCGCTCGCCAATCCGCGCACGGTGGATTCCACGCCGACATCGGCCAATCAGGAAGATCATGTCTCTATGGCGTGCCACGCGGCACGGCGGCTTGGTGAAATGAACGAAAATCTTGCTGCGATCCTCGGCATCGAGGCGCTATCGGCGGCGCAAGGCATCGAATATCGCGCGCCTATCGAGACAAGCCCGGCGCTCCATTCGGTCATCGGGCGCATCCGCGAGGTTAGCGCAACACTGAGCGAAGACCGCGATGTTTCGGGCGATATTGCGGCGGCGAGCGCATTGATGGCCGACGGACCGTTGGCGCAATCTGCATCGCTGGGGATCGGCGAGGCGCTGTGATGGAGCCCGTGAGCGTCACGCAAGGCAGTTCGCCCGTGATCCTGGCTCAGCCGCATTCGGGCACCTGGCTGCCCGACAATGTTCGTGCTGCGCTCAACGATGAAGGGCTGCAACTCCTCGACACCGATTGGCGCATTCCCGAACTTTACAAGTGGCTGGTGCCCGAGGCCTCGATCGTGCGCGCCAATTTCAACCGCTATGCGATCGATGCCAACCGCTCGCCCGACGGTGGCAATCTCTACCCCGGACAAAACACTACCGGCCTGGTCCCGCTGACGACCTTTGACGCAAAACCGATCTGGCGGGTCGAGCCGGACGAGGCGGAGGTTGCGCGCAGGCTGGACGCCTTGCACCGGCCATATCACCTGGCGCTCCGCGAACAGATCGACCGGGTCCGCAGCGCGCATGGATTTGCAGTGCTTTTCGATTGTCATTCGATCCGCTCGGCGATCCCCTATCTGTTCGACGGCAAATTGCCCGATCTCAACGTCGGAACCAATTCCGGCGCGTCATGTTCGCCGCAGCTTGAACGCGCGGTAGCCGAGACCTGCGCGGCGTCGCCCGAATTCACTTCGGTGCTGAATGGTCGATTCAGGGGAGGGTGGACCACGCGCCATTACGGCGAACCCGGTGCCAATGTGCATGCCGTGCAGATGGAAATTGCGCAAAGCGCCTATCTCGAAAGTGAAGCGCCACCCTTCGCGCTGGCAACCCGAAAGGCTGACAAATTGCGTGCGCTGCTGGCGTGCGTTTTCGATGCGATAGATAACTCACTCGGAGACCTCACATGACCATCGACCGCCGCAACTCTCGCGATGTCAAAAGCCCGACCGGCTCTGAGCTGAGCTGTGGCAGCTGGCAGACCGAAGCGCCGTTCCGCATGATCCAGAACAATCTCGACCGCGACGTGGCCGAGAATCCTGATGAGCTTGTTGTTTATGGCGGGATTGGTCGCGCGGCGCGCAGCTGGGAGGCGTTCGAGGGCATCATCGATAGTCTCAAGTCCTTGCGCGATGACGAAACGCTGCTGGTCCAGTCGGGCAAGCCGGTCGGCGTTTTTCGCACCCATTCCGATGCCCCGCGTGTGCTCATCGCCAATTCCAACCTGGTCCCGCACTGGGCGAATTGGGACCATTTCAGCGAACTCGATCGCAAGGGCCTGATGATGTATGGCCAGATGACCGCCGGCTCGTGGATATATATTGGCACACAGGGCATCGTTCAGGGCACTTACGAGACATTTGTCGAGGCCGGTCGCAAACATTATGGCGGCGATCTCAAGGGGAAGTGGATTCTCACCGGCGGTCTTGGTGGAATGGGCGGGGCGCAGCCGCTTGCTGCTGTCATGGCTGGCGCATGTTGCCTTGCGGTCGAGTGCAATCCCGAAAGCATCGATTTCCGTCTGCGCACGCGATATGTCGACGAGAAGGCCGAAACGCTCGACGAGGCTTTGGAAATGATTGCGCGATGGACCGCAGCGGGCGAGGCCAAATCGGTCGGCCTGCTTGGCAATGCCGCCGAAATATTTCCTGAGCTTGTCCGCCGCGGTGTGAAGCCCGATATCGTCACCGACCAGACCTCGGCGCACGATCCGGTCAACGGATATTTGCCCGAAGGCTGGACCATGGGTGAATGGCGCGCAAAGCGCGAAAGCGACCCCAAGGCGGTCGAAAAAGCAGCCCGCGCCTCGATGCGCAAGCAGGTCGAAGCGATGCTGGCATTTTGGGAGCAGGGCATTCCGACGGTCGATTACGGCAACAACATTCGCCAAGTTGCGCTCGAGGAAGGTTTGGCCAACGCGTTTGACTTCCCCGGCTTCGTGCCTGCCTACATTCGCCCGCAATTTTGTCGCGGGATCGGGCCGTTCCGCTGGGCAGCTCTGTCTGGCGATCCCGAAGACATCTACAAGACCGATGCCAGGGTGAAGGAACTGCTGCCCGACAATCACCACCTCCACAACTGGCTCGACATGGCGCGCGAGCGAATTTCGTTCCAGGGTCTGCCCGCGCGCATTTGCTGGGTCGGGTTGGGCGACCGCCATCGCCTCGGCCTTGCATTCAACGCAATGGTTGCCAGCGGCGAACTCGCAGCTCCGGTGGTGATCGGTCGCGATCATCTGGATTCCGGGTCTGTCGCGAGCCCCAATCGCGAAACCGAGGCAATGAAGGACGGATCGGACGCGGTTTCCGACTGGCCGCTGCTCAACGCCTTGCTCAACACCGCCAGCGGCGCGACCTGGGTCAGTCTGCATCACGGCGGTGGGGTAGGCATGGGCTTCTCGCAGCATGCCGGGATGGTGATCGTCGCCGATGGGACGCAGGACGCCGCCAGACGCCTCGAACGGGTGCTATGGAACGATCCGGCAACCGGGGTGATGCGTCATGCCGATGCGGGCTATGAAAGTGCTGTCGAATGCGCGAAGGAACAGGGCCTCAGGCTGCCGGCAATACTTGGCAACTGACACGCGTGCCGCATGATATCTGACCCACTTTCGCTCTCGAGGCTGACATGACCGACAAACAATTCGATATCATCGTTTATGGGGCGACCAGTTTCGTTGGCCAGATCGTCACCCGATATATGCAAGAGCAATTCGCCGATGGATCGATACGTTGGGCGATTGCCGGGCGCTCGCGCGGCAAGCTGCAACAGGTCGGTGATGACATTGGCCTGTCAGGCATTGCAATGCTCGTTGCCGACGCCAATGATGAAACGGCACTCAAGGCCATGTGTGCCAAGGGCAAGGTCATCCTGTCGACCGTCGGCCCCTATGCACTTTATGGCGATAAGCTCGTGCAAATCTGCGCGAAGACCGGGACGCATTATTGCGATCTGACAGGCGAGCCGCAATGGATCCGCAAGATGCAATTGCGCCATGAGGCCACGGCGAAAGCGAGCGGTGCGCGGATCGTCCATTGTTGCGGCTTCGATTCCATTCCATCGGATCTTGGGGTCCATTTCCTGCAACGCCATGCCGTGGAACAATTGGGCCAGACCTGCGACAGGATCGACATGCGGGTCGCGAAGATGAAGGGCGGCGCATCGGGCGGCACGATCGCGAGCATGATCAATATGGTCAAGCAAGCATCGGGCGACGCCGAACTGCGCCGCGAATTGAATAATCCCTACAGCCTTTGCCCGCCCGATCATGGGTTCTCGGTGCGGCAGCGCAATGTGAAGCTGGAGTATGACGACACTTACGATAGCTGGATTGCCCCCTTCATTATGGCGGCGATCAACACCAGGGTTGTGCACCGATCGAACGCGCTGAGTGACAATAGCTATGGCACTGAATTCAGGTATGAAGAGGCCATGGCGACGGGCAGGGGCGCAAAGGGAAAACGCCGGGCGCGTGCCGTTTCATGGGGCATGAATGCCTTGATGGCCGGTCTTGCCGTGCCGCCTGTTCGCTGGCTGCTTGAGACAAAAATCCTTCCAAAACCCGGCGAAGGACCGAGCGAAAAGGAACAATTGGAAGGCGGGTTCGATCTGGTCTTCCTCGGGACAACGCCAGAGGGCAACCAGATCAGGTGCAGGGTCACTGGTGACCGCGACCCCGGCTATGGTTCAACCGCCAAAATGTTGTCACAGGCCGCAGCGTGCTTGGCCAAGGACATGCCAGAGGAGGTGCCCGGCGGGTTTTGGACGCCGGCAACGATCATGGGAGACAGTCTCATCGAACGCCTTCAGGCTCATGCGGGCCTCACCTTTGAGCTCGAGACAGATGAAACGCTCGAGCCGTCAAGCAGCTCTGCCTCCTGACCACAATCATGTGTCGTTACTCGGGAGCGACAGTCGGGGCCCCGTTTGATGCCTGGGTTCGACTGCCAAAAGCAGTGAGCATCGCGTCGGTCAGACTGTACCAATGAAACGCGCCTTTGGATGGCGGGTGAGCAGGGCGTCGAGCCACAAGTCCTGATGGTCTTTGTCGACCACAGCGACGATACAGCCGCCAAAACCGCCGCCGGTCAGGCGTGCGCCGACCGCGCCGAGCGCCATCGCGTCCGCGACCAGAGCGTCAATTGCCGGGAGCGACATTTCGAAATGATCGCGCATTGATGCGTGGCTTTCGGCCATCGCCTGTCCGAGCGCCGGCAGGTCGCCTGCTTTCAGCGCTTCGATGGCTGCCTGCACGCGGCGGTGCTCTGTCGCGCAATGCAATGCGCGCCTGCGATAGGGCTGATCGAGGGTCGCTGCGGCGATCGCTTCGGGTTCCAGGAGACATAGCTCATCGGTGCCGAAAAAGGCCTTGGCCGCATCGCATTCCACCTTGCGTTCGCGATAGCGACCATCGGTCAGCCTGCGCGTCAGGCCGGAGTGAATGACAACCACTGCATGGGTATCGGGCAGGGCGAGGATTTCATACGTCAGCCGCGTAGTGTCGAGGGCCATGGCCGTGCCGGGTTTTGCCAGTGCAACGGCCATCTGGTCCATGATCCCGCAAGGCACCCCCATGAAGTCGTTTTCGACCGTGCGCGCTGCAACCGCCAGATTGACGTCACTCTGCATCCCACCGCCAGCCTCGCGCGCCGCCTTCAGGATCGCGACGATGAGTGCGGCAGATGACGACAGGCCGGAACCTTCGGGGATTGTCGAGCGGATCGCCAGATCTGCGCCGCCATCCAGCAGGCCGAGCGCACGCGCCTGACACAGAGCGCCAAGACTTGCGTCGGACCAGTGGCCGCTGGCGATGTCATCCATGGTCCGTCTGGCCGGCCCCTCGTAATGATCGGCGGTGATCGTCACGATATCGTCGGCGCGCGGCGTCAGCTCGACTTCAAGCCCGATTGCCAGCGCAGCAGGCAGCACCATGCCGCCGTTGTAATCGATGTGCTCGCCGATCAGGTTCACCCGACCGGGGGCTGATCCCCTGGTAACCATTTCAAATATCCCGCAAAGCCATGGCCGCCGTTTCGGGCATGACATCGACCGTGAATACGCCTGTATGCTGTTCGACCGAAGCGAGATATTTCACCCGTCCCGGAGCGCGCAGCAGCGGATAGAACTGGACCGTGAAATGATAGCCGCGCGATCCGCCGCGCGGTGCCGCATGCAGTGCCATCATGGTAGCGGCGGGCGCTTTGAAGAGGGCATCATAGCGTCTCGTGATTTCGCCCATCCAATCGGCCAGCGCTTCAAGCTCTTCATTGGTGCAATCCCATGGGCCCTCGCGCCGGGCGCATGGGGCGAGCCAGACTTCGTAGGGGAAACGCGCGAAACGCGGCACAAAGGCAGCGATGCCGCCCGCCTCACCAATACCGTATTCGGGCATGGCAGCCGCAATTTCGCTGCCGAGATCAAAGCCCTTGGCGAAGGCATCTGCGGCGCGCTGCTGCACCTGCGGGATGCGATCGAAGCCGTATATCTGACCATGCGGGTGGTGCAGCGTCACGCCAACCGCATCGCCGCGATTTTCAAACGGCAGGACATATTCGCAGCCTTGCGCAAACAGCGCTTCGTAACGGTCGATCAGCGCGGCCAGCAGGACCTTGCGGCGATTACTGCCGATCGAATGCAGATTGCCCTCGGCTTCGGGCGCGTAGACCACCACATCGCAAGCTCCACGGGCTGGTTCGGTTGTCACGCCTTCAAGGGCGGTCGCATCAACGGCGTCTGGATGGAAAGCGGCAAATTTGTTCTCGAAAATCGCCAGTTCGAAATCGCTGAAGGGAATTTCCGTTTCCGGCCCGCCCGTCTGGGTCGGGGCGAGTGGATCGTCGGCAGCGGCGGGTTTGAACGTCCGGTTCTGTCGGTGGGCGGCATAGACATTCCACTCATCGCGCAGCGGATGGTGGCGCAATTCGCCGCCTTGGGCGAGCGGTTCCGCGCTCTCGGCCATCGGGTCGAGCGTGTGGGCTGCGTGCCCATACAGGCGCAGCATCCGCCCATCCGCTTTGCGAAAATCGCGCCGATAGACCGGCTGATTTCCGACCTTCTGGGCAAGCAGGACATTGTCGCTCACACCGCTTCCTTTTCGCGCGCAAACCAATCGGCCACGCGCGCCTGCGCTGCCGGATCGAGATGCAGGCCGAGCTTGCTGCGGCGCCAGAGCACGTCTTCTGCACTGCACGCAAATTCGTGCTCGACGAGATATTCAAGCTCACGCTCGTAAAGATCGCCGCCCATGTGTAGCCCAAGCTCGTCGAGTCCCGTGCTGTCCCCGAACAGGACGGGAATTCGCGTTCCATAGGCGCGGGCGAGGCGGTGCAGGCCCGCCGGATCGAACCAGGGATATCGCGTGCTGATATCGGCCAGGAAGCTGTCAAAGCCGGTTGGATCGATGTCACCACCGGGCAGCGGTGTATCGGCTGTCCATGCCTTGCCGCCGATATCGCCGAGCTTTTCCAGCGCATGTTCGGCCAGCTTGCGATAAGTCGTGATCTTGCCGCCGAAGATGGACAGGATCGGCGCGCCACCATTGGTATCGAGATCGAACACGTAGTCACGCGTCACGGTGGAATTGTCCGACTTGTGATCGTCATAGAGCGGGCGCACCCCGGCATAAGTCCACACAGCATCTTCGGGCATCACGTCCTGACGCAGATATTCGTTCACCGCACTGCACAGATAGGTCTTTTCCTCCTCCGAAATCTCGACCTTGTCGGGATCGGATTTGAACAGCACATCGGTGGTGCCGACCAGCGTGTAATCTCGTTCATACGGGATGGCGAAAACGATGCGGTTGTCGCGGTTCTGGAAGATGTAGGCGTGCTCACCATCAAACAGCTTGGGAAAGATCAGATGGCTGCCTTTGACAAGCCGCAGATTGGCGTTCGTCTGGGTTGGCATGGCTTCGGTCAGCACCGAATCCACCCACGGCCCCGCAGCATTGACGACTGTATGCGCGGTGACTGTTTCTTCGCCAGCTTCGCTGCGCAGTCGCGCGGTCCACTGTGTCTTTCCACGCTTTAGCCCGATGCACTCGGTGCGCGTGCGAATGTCTGCCCCGCGCTCGCGAGCACCCATGCAATTGAGCACAACGAGACGCGAATCCTCGACCCAGCAATCGGAATATTCGAAGCCCTTGGTCAACCGATCTTCAAGAATTGCGCCATGCGGTTGCGACCGCAAATCGAGTGTGCGCGTGGGCGGTAGGAGCTTGCGACCACCAAGATGATCGTAGAGAAACAGGCCGAGCCGCAGCAGCCATTTGGGGCGTAGTCCAGCATCATGCGGCAAGACAAAGCGCATCGGCCAGATGATATGCGGCGCGATGCTCAGCAACCGCTCACGCTCGATCAGGCTCTCGCGAACAAGGCGGAATTCATAATGCTCGAGATAGCGCAGTCCGCCATGCACCAGCTTGGTCGACGAGCTGGATGTGTGCGCCGCAAGATCATCCTTCTCGACCAGCAGGACGCGCGCACCGCGTCCGGCGGCGTCGCGGGCAATGCCTGCGCCGTTGATCCCGCCACCGATTACCAGCAGGTCGTAGGAGTCTTGTGTGCTCAAGCTTCGGCCTTCAGGTGATAGATCAGACAGGTGTCGGGATAGGTCAATGGCGGCTGAATACCGTGGTGCATCAATGCTGCCCCCGAGAACAGGCTGCCATCGCCCATCAGCTCTGCGGCATCCACTATCGATGGCGAGCTGAGCGAAGGGTTGCTTTGCGGCCAGACGAGCCGCGTGCGATAGTTCTTGCCGGGATCAAGACCGCGCAGGAAGATCGGCGCGGGCGTGGACTGGGGTTGGGTATCGATCTGTGCATAGTAGAACAGCGCTTCGCCTGTTCCTTTCGACACACAGCCAATGCCATTGGTGTTCGCAGGTGAGGCAAGACGATAGAAATCGCCCTCGTGAATGAGCGCACGGTGCTGCTTGTGCAGCGCAATTCCGGCGGCGAGTGTCTCAAGATCGCTCTCGTTTTCCTCGCGTAAATCCAGTTCCATGCCCATATGGCCGAACATGGCCGAGCCAACACGAAATTCCATCGGGAACTGGCGTCCCGTCACATGGCATCGCTGTGGCCCTACGTGATTGCCCAGCACTTTGAGAGGAAAGAAATGCGAAGCCCCGCGCTGTATCGCTTGCCGGTCGCGGGCATCATTGTTGTCCGACGTCCATATGCGGTCGCACTGGCGCATGACACCAAAATCCGCTCGCGCCCCGCCCGAAGAACAGCTCTCGATCTCCAGAGCGGGATGATGCTCGCGCAATTGCTGCATCAGGCGATAGACGGCGCGCGTCTGGCGATGCATCGCGCCGCGCCCGCCGCTGCCAGGATGATGCGTGTCGCGGTTCATATCCCACTTGATGTAGTCCACGGCGTAGGTCGTCACCAGTGCGTCGATCATCTCGAACAGATAATCGAACACTTCGGCTCTTGTCAGGTCGAGCGTCAACTGGTTACGAAACGGCACCTGCTCGACGCCAGCGGCTGACAGCACCCAATCGGGATGGGCGCGGTAAAGGTCGCTGTCGGGATTGACCATTTCCGGTTCAAGCCACAGCCCGAACTGCATGCCCAGCTCGCGGACCTTGTCTACCAGTGGGTGAAGCCCATCGGGGTAGATTTCCGGCGACACCCACCAGTCTCCAAGGCCAGCCGCATCATTGCGTCGCTCGCCAAACCAGCCATCGTCGAGCACGAAACGCTCCGCGCCGACGGCAGCGGCTCTGTCGGCGAGGTCCATCAGAACGGGGGGATCGTGATCGAAATAGACCGCTTCCCAGGTGTTGTAATGAACCGGGCGCGGCCTTGCCCTGGTGCGCTCATCGAGCACCTTGCCGTCGAGATAGCGATGGAAGGCATGCGACAGTGCGCCGAACCCCTCGTTCGACCAGCAGGCGAGCAATTCGGGAGTTTCGTAGCTCTCGCCCGGTGCCAGCCGGATTTCGCCGGGCAGCGGTAGCTCGCCCATTTGCAGGCCTGTTTGTCCGTCACCATCGCGGTCGATGCGGAGACGGTGATTGCCGCTCCATGCGAGATGGAATCCGGCGGCAAGTCCATGCCCTTCATCGCATGACGGCGTGGTAACAATGACGCCGGGGAAGGCCGCGTGGCTGGTCCTGCCACTCGTGTTTTCGCGCAAATAGCTGCCACGGAACAGTTCGACATCCCCGGTCTGGAATTCGCCTGCCCAGCGACCGCTAAAGCCCTTGATGTGGGTCAGGCGTGGGTCCAGCGGCAGGCAGAGACTGGCGCACCAGTCCACTTGCAAAGCGCTGTCGCCGTGATTGGCGAGCGTGGTGTGCGCTGTGAACATGCCGGTCGCTTCGTCAAGCGAGAGCCAGTGCGTCGCCCCGACAGCTGCCCGGCGATCGAGACATTCGATAACGAGCGCATTGTCAGTTTCGTATCGCACATCGGCCACACGCAGGTCGAGCGCCCAGTCGAGGCCGTCACGGTGAGCTATCAGCCCAGCTGGGCCAAGCGTCCCGGAGCCGACTTCCTGAGTGAGCGAGGCGCGCTGCGGCGTGGCGGGACCGCCGGGGATGTGTTGCCCCGTGGCCAGCAAAGATAGTTGGTGGGGCGCGGCAGCGGGAATATCCGGGCCGCAATAGAGCATGGCAGGACGCTCGCCATGTCTTGTCTCCAGCACAAGCAGAGCACCGCTTTCGCGCAGGACGGCATAGTGTGACCGATCCTTCTCGGCTTGGGCACATGAACCCGTTGTCGTCATGGCGCCGGTCACGCTCTCGCGATGCTTCTCGCCGTCCCCGCCGATGCGATCAGGTGTTGCATCTTCAGTCATCCAAAAAATCCATTAAACGACGCAGCATGTCGTCAAAGCGCCTCTTACTGCCCCAGATTGAATGAATCGGTCGGATTGTGAAGAGACATTTTGGCGAGCGATGGATATTTTGGTATCACATACGCGGCAACGGAACCAAGGAACAGCGGCGCAATGTGGGAAGAGCGAATATACAAGCAGAACATGCATCTCTCTCCTTTGGGAGGCATCAAGATCGCCTGTTTCCTCCATAATGGCGTGGGCGTGCTTACCTCGCAGCGCACGCTGCCGCATTTCACTCTGGTCTATGTGACCCGCGGCGAAGGCAGCTATCGCGACGAAAAGGGCATAGAGGCATCGGTTTCGGCGGGAGATGCGATTATCGTCTTCCCGGGCCGGGAGCATTGGTATGGACCTGCTCCGGGAGAGACATGGGACGAGTTCTATCTGGTCTTTGAAGGTCCGGTATTCGACATGTGGCGCAATACCGGTTGTCTCGACCGGGAGCATCCGGTTATCCCGCTCAAACCAATGGACTTCTGGCGCGATCGCATTCTTCGCGTGATCGAAGGGCAGGAAGCGCGCAGCGAGTCCGAACTGCTGCGCGAATCCATCAAGCTGCAAGAGCTGCTCGCGGATATCCAGCAGGCCGGACACGAGGATGTGAGCGACGACATCGCCTGGCTTGCGACTGCGAAGCAGGCATTGGCCGAAACGATGGACGTGCATGTGGCTGCACAGGCGACTGGCTATTCATACGAGGCTTTTCGCAAGCGCTTCCGCAAGCTCTCGGGTCGCTCTCCAGGCCGCTACCGTACCAGCGTGTTGATGGAGCGGGCATGCGAAATGCTGGTGCAACCCGGTATGCTGATGCGCGATATCGCGGATGAACTGGGCTATTGCGACGAATATCACTTCAGCCGCCAGTTCAGCAAGACGGTGGGTTGGTCGCCTACCGAATATCGCTCGCGTATCAGGCGCAGTTCTGGCGAATTTCAGTAATTGGGAAGTTGGCCATCTCCTGATCGAACCTGGCGCCGCAAGATCGCTGCAAGTTCGCCACAGCACACAGCAAGTTTGTCCAAAAATCCCAAAAAACACATGCGCTGTCCAATCCGCCTATGGTGTTGACAGCGAATATGACGATTTTCTGCCATCGGGCGCTCGCAGAAGCGCAAAGGTTCCTCGTGCAGGCAATAGATCACCGCACGATTGTTGGGAGAAGTCTGATGAAACTGACAACGCGATCAGCGCTTACGAATTCGGCTGCAATTCTGGCAATTGCCATGGCAAGCCCGGCAATGGCGCAGGATGAGAATGCGGCACCTCAGGATGCGCAACAGCAGGGTGAGGCCGAAGAGAACACGATTATCGTAACGGGTTTTCTGGGCAGCTTGCAGCAATCGATCGATCTGAAGCGCAACGAGATTACTGTTGTCGATGCGGTGTCGGCAGAAGATGTCGGCAAATTCCCCGACCAGAACGTGGCTGAGGCGCTGCAACGCATCACCGGCGTCGCGATCGACCGTTCGGGCGGCGAGGGCCAGTTCATTACCGTTCGCGGACTTGGCCCGGAATTCAATGCGGTGCTGCTGAATGGCCGCACGGTTGCGACCGACAATGATGGCCGCGAATTCTCGTTCGATGTGCTTTCCTCCGACATCATCCAGACCGCAGAAGTTTACAAAGCCGCAACGCCGGTTCTGCAGTCGGGTGGGATTGGCGCAGTCGTCAACATCACCACTGCCCGCCCGCTCGATCGCCCGCTTGGCTTCGATGGCAGCGTGTCAGTCGCTGGCATCTATGAAGAGCTGAGCGAGGAGTTTGGTGCAGACATCAGCGGTGTTGTCTCGTGGAACAATGGTGTGGTCGGCGTGTTGGCCGGCGCATCATACAACCAGCGCGATTCGCAGTTCGATCAGGTCTTTACCAATGGCTATGCCCTGCGCACAGGCGACCCCTTCGTCGATGCCGCAGAAGGTTCTACCGGGCTGACCGCTGCCGATATTTCCGCCCTGCCGGATGGTGCGCGCGTGCAGCAGCAGGTTGTGATCGATCGGGACATGCAGAATCGCGAGCGCCTCACATTGAACGGTGCCTTGCAGTTTGAGGCTTCGGAAAACTTCACCGCGACATTCGACGGTTTGTATTCCAGGTTCGATATCGATTCCTTCGCAACACAATTCTCGGGCTTCTTCAGCCCGCCGTTCATCGATCCGCAGATCGATGCCAATGGCACGGTCACGTCTTTCAGCCGCCCATCGGTTGATTTCGGCAACCGCAACCCGGCCATCGCCGGGACAGTGGGCCTGTCGCAGAACGACAATGTGATCACGTCGCGCAATCGCGAAGCCGAAACATACGCATTCGGTGGTAATTTTGAGTTCAAAGCGACCGACTCACTGACATTTGTCGCCGACATTTCCTATTCGAGCGCCACGCGCGACGGCACCAACCCGTTCGTCGTGCTGGGCGCACTCGCGCCGACCTCGCCGCTGATTGAATCGGTCAGCGAAAGCGGTATTTCGACCATCACCAATATCAACACCGCAGATTTCGTCGACCGTTCGATCCAGCGACTGCACTTTGTGAACGTCAATCGCACCACAGTCGATGATGAAGTCTTCGAAGTGCGCCTGGACGGTGAATGGGAAGTCGATGCCGGGCCGCTGCTGTCGGTCCAGTTCGGCGGATTGCGCACAGATCGGACCAAGAGCCGTGATCTGTTCGATAATTTTGCTGATCCGGGCAATGGCGTGACTGCGGCGGAAATATTCTGCGCCTATTGCGGCTATACCGTGCCATTCGATACCTCGATCCTGAATGAATTCAGTTTCGCTGGCTTCCTGAGCGGGGTCGAGGGGGCGGATACGGTGCCGCCGGCCATCCTCAACGCCTCGTTCGAAGATGCGTTTGCGGCATTGAACAATCCGGCAAATCTGAGCGATCCGAATCGCACGGGTGGCAATACGGCCGGACTGCTTGCCTATCTGGGCAGTGCCGGGCTTGATCCGGTGCTGGGCATCTACACGCCGACCTTCAATGCCTCGGGTAGCTTCCAGGTCGAAGAAGAGATCTATTCGACCTATCTCAACACGCAGTGGGAAGGCGATCTTGGTGGCGATTTGCCGTGGGCTGCCAATCTCGGCTTCCGCATGGCTTTCACCGATGTGATTTCGACCGGCATCACCGCCCCCGTTCTACAGTTCAGCGAAACACCCGGCGACACCCAATTGGTCGTCTCGCTCGGCACTCCGCAAGAAACCAGCATTCCCAACGACTATGTCAATTTCCTGCCGTCGGTGAATATCCGTCTTGAGCCGACCGATGAGACAGTGCTGCGCTTCAGCTATGCCCGCACTGTAACGCGTCCGACGCTGACCGCGCTGGGCGTGGCAGAGACCTTCTCGGGTCGTTCGAATGCGCCGCTCGTAACCGGTGGCAACCCGCTGCTGGAGGCTTTCGAGGCGGACAATTTCGACGTCTCGTTCGAATGGTATTTCGACACGCTGAGCTATTTCAGCGTCGCGGGCTTCCACAAGCGGCTGGGCAATTTCATCGAAACTTCGACCTTGCCCGTCACCAATCCGGTGCTGTTCCCTGCCGGTAATGGCGGGCGTCCGGCAGACGAGATCATCGACGTCACTTTCCAGGATACGCGCCAGCGCAATGGCCTTTCGGGTAGCATCAGCGGTGTCGAAATCGCTTTCCAGAAGACCTTTGACAATGGCTTTGGCGGCATCGTGAACTACACCTATGTGACCTCCGAGCGTGATAACGCGCCGGTTGGCGATCTCGGTTTCAACGGGTTCACTCCGCACACTGTGAATGTCACCGGGTTCTATGAAGACGGGCCCTTCGCGGCGCGCGTTTCCTACAACTACCGTGATGGCTTCCTGGTGCTGGGCCAGGCTGAATTCAGCGAGCCGCGTCAGCGCGAAGCCTTCGGCCAGTTGGACTTCTCGGCCAGCTATGAAGTCACCGATACGTTCCAGGTATTCGTCGAAGGCATCAATGTTCTGGGCGAAGATACGCGTGACTTCTCGCGCTTCCCCAATCGCTTGCTGAACTATCTGCGCACGGGCGCACGCTATACGGCAGGCGTTCGGGCAACGTTCTGATCGCATTCTCCCAAAGATCAGGCCAGAACATCGAGCGCAGGCATCCTGTCCCAAGGGTGCCTGCGTCTCCGATTGGTGACGATTGGGGAGCGGGGCTTGCGTTTTGAACCATGCGGGCCGCACATTGGCGACACAACACGTCCGGCACATCGGGCGAAGGGAAGGATAGTCTAGTGGACACGGTTCAGATCATTGTGTTCGTGTCGATCAGCGCATTGATCGCGCTTGCGACCTACCTTCATTGCCGGGGCAAGCGCGGTGCCGGGCCGCAGGATGAGCGGGACTATTTCCTCGCGAATGGCGGGCTTGCCTGGTATTTCGTGGCCGGATCGATCACACTCACGAACCTCTCGACCGATCAACTCGTCGGGATGAATGGCAACCAGATGGCGCTGCTTGCCTGGTGGGAATTTGCCGCCGTGCTTGGATTGCTGATCCTCGCCTTCGTTTTCCTGCCGGTCTATTACCGCAACAATTGCACCACCACGACCGAGCTGTTGCAGAAGAAATATGGCGACAAGCATATTCGCGCACTCATCAGCATATTGTTTCTATTCGGCAATCTGTTCATTTTCCTGCCCGCAATCCTTTATGGCGGATCGCTGTTCCTGCTCTCGCTGGTCGGACTTCCGACAGAGCTCGACATGATCATGACGAGCGCGATTGTCTTCGCCATCGTCGGCGCGGCCTACGCCATTTTCGGCGGACTGCGGGCGGTTGCTGTGTCGGATACCTATTCCGGCGTGCTGGTGCTCGGGCTGGCGCTGCTGGTCGTCTATCTGGCCCTGCAGGCGATCGATTTCGATCTGTCGGGCATTCCTGCCGAACGGCTGACCATGATTGGCGATGATGACAGCCCGATCCCGTGGCACACGCTGCTGACGGGGATGATTTTCATCCAGACTTTCTACTGGTCGACCAATCAGACGATTACCCAGCGCGCGATGGCCGCGCCGGGCATCAAGGAGGCGCAGAAAGGTGTGCTGGTGGCGGCGGGGATTCGCCTGCTGATCGTGCCGCCGATCATCGTGGTTCCGGGCATCGTCAGCTACAAATTGTTCGGCGATGTTGGTGACAGCGCCTATGGCATGATCGTGGGCGAAGTGCTGCCGTTGTGGCTGTC
>Ga0070727_10002970_pt1 | contig 15783 bp, 20 predicted proteins | sample tdAd472_FD_66722 | JGI IMG/M metagenome (GOLD analysis project Ga0070727, IMG submission 66722) | Marine sediment microbial communities from the Atlantic coast under amendment with organic carbon and nitrate - tdAd47.2 | ecosystem: Environmental > Aquatic > Marine > Coastal > Sediment | place...
CCATGGCAGCCCCAAAAAGAACCGCCAAGTTTTTGACTTCTTGGGAGCTTACGACATTCCCCTGCTCCGCAGCTTTTTCAAGCTTTTTGCTTGTCGGGTCTTCTGTCTTTTCTGAGTCGTCGTCGTCTGCCATTCAACCCAACCTTAAGGAGCAGAAAAGGCTTCGAGAGAATTCTCAAAATACCCAATGAATATCATCACAATTGCACCAATACAGATTAACAATGCACCAAAGGCAAACATAATACCAAGAGGCATACCGACGAAATAAACCTGCAATTGCGGCATAAGCTTGGAAACGAGGCCAAGAGCGAGGTTGAATGCAAAGGAAATAATTATAAACGGAGCGGATAATGAAACACCCAGCTTAAACGCCCCTGCAACATGACCAACAATTAGTGCCGCCATATCCCCGGTGTTCGGGGCCGAACCAGGTAGGAAAAGAGTATAACTCTCAACAACAGCAGAGATCATCAGATGATGCATATTCGTGACAAAAAGCGCCGTCATAGCGGTTATCGTGATGAAAGTACCAACAACCGCACTTTGCTGTTGCGAAATAGGGTCTGTCGCCATGGCATTTGCCATGGCAGAGCTAAACGAAATGACGGTTCCAGCGGTCTGCAACGCGCCGACTATGATTTTCGCAAGCAGACCAATAATTGAGCCATAAAGAATCTCACCCATCAAGATGAGACCAAGGGCAAATGGAGACGTAGGGATAGGCGGAATCAGATGGGCCACCGATGGCATGATCACAAGAGCAATCGCCATGGAAAGCAATGCTCGAACATTCATCGATACATTTTGCGAGCTAAAGCCCGGCAAAAACATCATTGCTCCTGCAATGCGAGCGACAATGACAAAATAGACGTAGAGATTTAATGAGAGAAGCTCAGCTAACAACGGGCTAACTCAGCAACACGATACGCCCGATCAACGATTCCCCAAATTCAATAACCACCCGCATCATGAAGGGCATGAAAATCAGGATGGCGAAGAAAATACCGATGATCTTGGGGACGAAAACCAGAGTCATTTCCTGGAGAGAGGTTAAAGCCTGAAACATAGCGATAACCAAGCCAATAAAGAGACCGATAAAGAGAATCGGCCCCGCCACTTTTAAAATAACAATAAAAGATTCTCGGGCAATTTCCAGGACAGCAATTTCGTTCATTCCCTGCCCCTATACCGGCATCCGAATGACCGTTTTATAAGCTTCCAAAACCTTATCTCGAATAGCTACAACAGCTTGAACTGTTACTTCTGCTTCGGCTACAGCCGTCACAACTTCGTTAATATTGGCTTTTCCAGCCACCGCCGCCATGGAAAGCCTCTCAGCATCCTTGTTGTCTGAGATTGCCTTGCGAACGCTGTCTTTGACCATGTTGGAGAATTCAGCGCCTTTTGGTTCGTCGCGCGAACCGAGGCCCTCGGTCAACTTATCCGTCGCCTGATTATAGGCATTGATAGCTTGGTTAATTGGCACCGTCATGGCTTCGTATCCTTATCCTCTATCGTAGAAGATCGATAGACTTATTGAGCATCTCTTTGGACGCCCGAATTACGTTCATGTTGGCTTCATAAGAGCGCTGCGCTTCCCGCATGTCCATAGTTTCCATCAACGTATTGATATTGGGAGCAAGCACATAGCCTGTTTCATCTGCTGCGGGATGGCTCGGGTCATAGCGTTTCTTGAACTCTGATCGATCAGGCCGAACCTTTTCAACCTTCACGAGATCGGTCTCCATTTTCCGATCAAGCTCATTTTTAAACAGCACGACTTTCCGCTGGTACGGCCTTTCGCCCGGCTTGGTCGGTAACGAATTGGCGTTAGCAATATTTTCAGAGATCACGCGCAGTCGGGTTCCCTGGGCCTTCATGCCCGATCCCGAAATTCTCATGGTTTTGAATAGATCATCCATTCCCTAGATTCCCATTCCCTTAGCGTCCTCGAAGGGCCGTTTTGAACATCATGAGATGTTTGCGATAAAGCTCGTTAGAGAGCTTATGATCGAGCTTGGTCTTGCCAACCTTCAATACTTGCTCTTCAAGGACAACGGCATTTCCTGCCAGGGATGTTTCATAGGGTTTGCGCTCTTTGCCCTGCCTAAAAGGCCCACGATCACCGGAGCTGCCGTCTATGTGTTTAGGGTTTGTTTGCGCCATCTTCATTCGAACGACGTTACTGCTTAAGGCCTCACGGAACTTAAGCTTCTTCAGATCTTGCGCCTTGTAGCCTGGTGTATCGGCATTGGCGATATTTTGCGACAAGACGCGCTGGCGTTGGACTAACCAACCCACCCGCTTCTTGATCATGCCGAACAGCTTTAAACTACCAAAATCCATTACCAAAAGCCCTTAAGGTAAATCCATCGAAATCTACGCAGAATCCACTTATCTCATTTGAGTATGAGCCCCCCAACTTAAGAAAGCGTGAATCATTATTAAGACTCATGAAACACAGCCCAACCCATTGTTTTCCAATGCCAATAGAGCCCTCAAATTCCGGCAAATGAGGTTAGGTGCACAAACCTCATTTAAAGCTTTCTTAAGCTTGCAGAGCCCAAACTTTATTGGAGAATGAAAGCGATTCTCTTTCGACCATCGCAATCGGTGAACAATGTGTCCGAGGATTCGGGCCCTAACGAGGGCAACAATGCTAATCAACAGAGCCTTGCGATTGCCCTACGGCATGAGGCTGGGACTGAAGATGCGCCTGATGTTGTGGCATCCGGGCGCGGGAAGCTTGCTGAGAAAATTCTTGAACTTGCCTTCGCCAACGACATCAAGGTTCGCGAAGACGCCGATTTGGCCCAATTGCTAACAGCTCTTGATGTTGGCGAAAAAATTCCGCTGGAGGCATTTGCCGCCGTTTCTGAAATTCTTGCTTATGTATATCGAGCAAGCGGGGAAGAGCCCCCAGAAAGCATCGCAACAGACTTTGGCCTTTCGCCCCATCCCTCGGCCACGGAGACACCAAAATGACGCTCACAGCGCTCGATGATATTGACAACAAAACACAGAAAGTCGCCGCTCTGATTAATGCAGCACGACGCTTGCTCGCAGACGGGCAGATTGTCGATCTCTCCGCACTGCAAGGCAAGGTCAAAGAGCTTTGCCTTGCCATCGAGTCCAACCCGCCGTCAGAAGAAAGCAACGTCACGGAATCGGTCAATGAGATTATTCTCACCCTCGATAGCCTCGCCCGCGAGGTTCAATCCCAGTTCGATGGGCTGGCCGGAACTCTCGGTACAACCGATAGACAACGTGCGGCAAAAGCGTATGACGCAACGCCGAAAAAAGACTGAGCGGAGATTTTTCTAGCCCCATGGAACTCGACAGCTACCTACAATTCGTTTTCGCGCTGGTTTTCGTTCTTGGCCTCATTGTCTTGCTAACTTATGTTATCAAACGAAGTGGATTTTCCCCCGCTGGTGCGCTCCGCAAAGGTCAGCCACGTCGCTTAAAAGTCCTGGAGGCCCTGCAAGTAGATAGCAAACACCGGTTAGTCCTTATCCAACGCGACAATAAGGAACACCTCATCCTTTTGTCAGCGAATGCCGATTTGCTGGTCGAAACAGGCATCCCCAGTGCAGACCCACAAGATTTTGCCCAGATGGTTGAAGCCTCAGCAGACAAGGAGACGGCACCTTGAAGCCCCGTCATCACCTTTATTTGTTTTTAGCAACAGCGCTTCTGTTGACCGGAGCATTTGCCGCGCAGCCGGCCTTGGCCCAAACATTCTCCCTTGATCTTGGCGATGGATCTTCAGCAACGACGCGCATTGTCCAGATCATTGCCCTGACCACCGTTTTGAGCCTCGCACCCTCTCTGTTGGTTATGGTGACCTCATTCACCCGCATCGTTATTGTTCTGAGCTTTGTCAGAACCGCTATGGGCACCCAACAGACACCGCCCAGTCAGGTTATTATCAGCCTTGCCCTCTTCCTCACCTTATTCGTCATGACGCCAACCTTTGAGGCGGCATATGAACAGGGCATCAAACCCATGATGGATGGTGACTTGGAAGAAGTTGAAGCAATAGAGCGCGCTATTGTTCCGTTTCATAAATTCATGTCGAAGCATGTCAGGCGGGAAGACCTGACCTTGTTTATGGACCTAAGCAATTCGGAGGTTGGTGAGACGGCAGAAGACATTCCACTCAAAGCGTTGATTCCAGCGTTTATGATCAGTGAAATTCGCCGTGCTTTTGAAATTGGCTTCCTACTTTTTGTGCCGTTTCTCATTATCGACATGGTGGTCGCCTCGGTTCTCATGTCCATGGGTATGATGATGCTACCGCCAATCATTGTCGCTCTCCCCTTTAAAATCATTTTCTTCGTGCTGGTCGATGGGTGGCACCTCATAGCAGGTAGCCTGGTGAAGAGTTTTGGCGAATGATAACCGCCTAAAATATATCACCTTTTCAAATCAGCATGCTTTTTTTGCATAGCAGTACTGAGTGATCAGCGCTGGTATTAACATCAAATTCAAGTAAAATACGCAACATAAGGAATGCGGATATCCCAACAGTCCTTATGTTGCAAAGTTTCAGAGGTTCAGACGCGGCACACCAGAGTTATCGCGTCATTGGAAAACCAGAAAAAGAAGAGGGTCAAAATAGAAAAAGAAAGCGCGCTTAGAGAACATTTCTAAGGTCTTTTGAAAGACTGGAGTCCGGGCCTACCGGGCTCCTTTTGTATTTGGATCAATCGTGCATTAACTCACGAATATACTCCGGCAGCGCAAAGCAGGCTTTGTGAATATCTGCGTTGTAATAGCGGCACGCTAAACTGGTCGCCTCAACCTTCTTATCTTTTAATCCAGCATTGTCCGACGCCCAACCAAGTGTCATAAAACCACCCACGTAGGTCGGAACAGGCACGACGATAAAACGGACATCTTTGAAAATCGGATTGAGGCGCTGGTAGGTTGTGGTGATCTCATCTGGCTGAAAACTTGGGACCCCGTTTTGGGTAACCAAAACACCGCCATCACTCAAACAGCGATGACAGTCCCGATAGAAAGCATCGGTGAACAACACTTCACCAGGCCCAATTGGGTCCGTCGAATCGACGATAATCACGTCAAACGAGCGATCTGTGTCAGCCATAAATTTGATGCCGTCGGTAATGATGAGCTCCGTGCGAGGGTCATCAAATGCACCATCACTAAGCGACGGCATATACTTCTTGCTCATATCGACAACGCTGCGGTCTAATTCGACCATTGTCGGGTTCACATTGGGGTGCTTTAAAGTCTCACGCAGAATGCCGCCATCACCACCGCCAATGATCAGAACGTTCTTTGCTGATCCGTGAGCTAAGACCGCCACATGTACCATCATCTCGTGATAGAAGTGCTCGTCCTTTTCGGTAGTCTGAATCACCCCATCTAATGCCATGACACGACCAAAGGCAGGATTTTCAAAGATCACCAAGTCTTGGAATTCGGTTTTTTCCCGATACAGCTCTCGCGTCACCTTGAAGCGCTGGGCATAGCCCTTGCCTTCCCCTTCAAGATGCAGGCTCTCGTCGAACCAACTCACTCTTCGCCGTCCCCAACAATGCCACGGCGGATTTCGTTAACGCCAACCCGCTTGGGTAAGAAGTTATCTTTGAGTGCTTGAATACCTTGGTGAGGGTCGCAATCTCCACACATGAAAATATCGAGCGCCGCATAGCCGCGCTCAGGCCAAGTGTGGATACTAATGTGTGATTCCGCCAGAACGACAACACCTGAGATTCCGCCATTGGGCGTAAAGTGGTGCAGGTGCGTATGTAGGATTGTTGCACCTGATTCTTCCGCCGCGCGGGTTAATGCACGTTCCGTTATCTGCAAATCATCAAGGTTTTCCGCTTCCCAAAGATCAATGATCAAATGGGTTCCGGCAAATTTCACGCCGTCGCGGACGACAAAGTAGTCTTTGTCGTTGTCGATCACCGGGTAGATGTGATCGTTGATATTTTCGTTGGCGATGTCGTGGGTTTCCTCGAAAGATCCCACCAAGCTCATCCCCAATTCGGCAAGAGAGGCGTTCTTCGCCATCGATCCCTCCAAACCAGTAGATGTCCCCAAGACGGACAGAAGGCGAGGTTTTCGTTTATTCCGCGTCCGAATGCAAGCGGATTCGTTACGGCCTTGTGAAGTTTATAGATCGAGGATAGGGAGCCTAGCCAGAGGGCGCTTCTTCTGCGGCTTTCAAACGTTCTTTGTAGGCCGACATGAAGGATTGGAAGCTCTCCACTTCCCGCACTCTTTGAGAAACAGTTCGATAATCGATCAAGCCGCGCCCACCGGAACTGCTAATCAGCCGGAAGGCATCTCCATAGGGGCTAGCGGACATAGCCTCACCATAGTTGCTACGTAGGCGGTTCACGCCTCTCTCATTGGCTCCCAAGGTTAGGGCGACAGCGAGATTCATCACATATTTGGCCTGCTTGGTCGTCAAAGCCTCATTGGGCTTGGCATCAACTCCACGCAGAACTCGACGAATAGACTGAGCTGCTTTCGGCCAATCACGCTTGCGCCAATACATTTCAGACCGAATGAGGTCAGCCTCCATGGACTCATCTTTGGCCAGTGTCAGTATCACCTGCTCAACGCGATCTAGTTCCATAAGCGCCCGCGCCCGTAAATGTCTGCGAAGGGCAATTAGATCATCAGGGAGTCCAGCGACAACGGTCTGATCAAGCGACTTGAGTGCCTTTTCAAGCTTACGGTTTTGCATATAGATCAGGGCGAGTTTAGCTCCAACCTTTGCACGCTCTTCCCCTTTGAGCCGGAAGTGAACCTGGTTTTCAAGCAGCTTGGCGGCGCGCTCCAACAAATCGACCCCAATCAATCGATCAGCCAAGCGGCGAATCATCAAATCTCCCGTATCGCCTGCTGGGGTGAGTTCTTTAAATTCGTCAAACAGGGCAATGGCCGTAACCGGCGAAAGTTTGTCACCTCCACCTTCCAGGTAAAGATGCTTGAAGGCTCTCGCCATTTCCTGGGTCACCATGGGTGCCTGCGGGTGAGTTCGGAAATATGTTGCAGCCTGCCGAAGCGTTTGAAGGCCGTTGCGATAATCATCTTCCTGGAAATAGAACCCGCCTAGCTTACGCAGTAGTGTGAATTCAAAGTTATCGCCTCGCCATGCAAAGCGCAGTTTCTCCAGGGCTTCAATGGCCTCTTTGACGGAAAACTCTTCGGTCTTACGCAATAGCTCAGCTCGCGCATAGGAAGCTTTTGCCCTCGAAGGGCGATGCGCCCCCTCAATAGCGGCCTCCCAACGTTCAACCGCTTTTTCAAAGTCTCCGCTCAATTCGGCAATCCGGCCTTCTAGATAGGACATCTGCCCCTTTTCCTGAGGTGAAGGATCATCAAGAGCGAGCATATCGATGAAATGTTGAGCTTGCTCCACGTCACCAACCGAAATTGCAGTCTCAGCTGCTAAAGCCCCCAGCGGAAACTTCAGATTGCGCGGATACTTGCGCAGGACGCTGCCGGTGCGCCGGAGTTCCTCGGCTGCGACTTTTATTTGCCCCATAGAAGCTTGAGCAGCGGCTTTCCAGAACTCTGCTTCATGAATACCTTCTAGCGAAGGATGGGAGAGGTCTTCCACAGCTTCCTTAAACCGTGACTTAAGGAAGCGAGCCGCTCCGCGCAAAGCCCTAAACTCAGGGCGCGCCAACATGGCTTCGTCTTGCTGGGCAATCAAATTGAGAATTGCCTCAGACTCTTGGCCCATTTTTTGAGCCAGATAGAACTTGGCCAATTCCATACGGGCAGCGCGACGCTTTACAGCCTTGGCCTTAGAAATGTTGAACTGAAGCTCTTGTTTGGTTTCTTGGAACTTGCGCACATTCCCAAGAAGCCACATGTCGGGCTCAAAAATGTATTTCACCAAGCCTGGCGCGCCAACCTTAGCAGCAGCATCGGCTTTTTGGCTCATTGGAGTGATTTGCAAACCCGACGTACTGGTCAACTCAATACCTTGAGCAAAGGGCCGGACCCGAATGTTATCAACCCTTGGCCGCATGACCACGCCTTGGCCGGTCGGCATAAGAACAAACTCTGTGAATTCGCGCTCTTGCCCAACCCCATGCCCCAAAGGAATGAGAGGTACAACAACAAGATTGTCCCCTGCCTTAGGATCACGCAGGGGAACTGCCTTGCCTGCCTGCTGGACAGGTATGAGTAGGCGCTTCCCAAGTTCACCAATGGATTCAGCGCGCGCGTCTATCACCTTGCGGGGTTTTAGTGGCTGCTGCTTGAAATCCAAAATCCAAGCAAGGCCATCCCGGCGCATAGAGGGGTTGAGCCCTGGTTTTGTTTCCATACGAACCAAGGTCGCACTTTCCGATTGAAGCTGCTCAAGAACCGTTACCGACCCCGCACTTGCCTGACGCAAGACATCTAGGTTTTGAGCACTCTTTTTGTCAAATACGGCCCAAAGAGATTCTCCCCGCCTGAATACGGCAGCCCCAACGGGCTCATCCCAATCGAACCGGAGGGAAAATAAGGCATCTCCAGGAACAGATTGAGCTGAAACCATAGAGGGGCTGGGCGTCGGCTCGGGTGTCGGCTCGGCAGCCGGTGTCGGCTTTGGTTTTTTCTTCGGACGCTGAGGGCTAGGGATAACCCCGGGCGGCAATCCTTTCCCTGAAAACGAAGGCGGCTTGGCTGAAGGAAGTGTGGCCAACTTCATTTCTTTGGGAGGAACCAAGGAAACAGGTTTTTTGGTTTTCTCGGCCTGAGGTGCGGGCGCAGGAGTTGCAGCCTTTTCAACAGCCGCGACTTTTGCAGCCTGTGGCGCTGGAGGCTCATCAGCTTGCACCTTTGGCGCCGAAACGGGAGCAGGAGAAGGCTTGGTAGCCACGTCTCTAGATTTTTGCCCCGCATTACCAATATCAACCACGACTTTAGGACCACTCAGGAAATGCTTTAGGCTTGCGCCATCTGGCACGCCGAGGGCAATGGTCAAATTGCCTGCTTCAGAAAATGCCTCAACAGAGCGGATGTTCTTAGGCAGTCTGCTCTGAATATCTGCCACATCGACTTCAGCATCTTTATCGAAGAAAATGGTTACACCATCTTTAGTTTGCTCAATTTCGTAACCGGTTTTGGAGGGCCAATCAAAGACCATGCGGCTATAACTGGCGTGGTCGCCAAATCTAACACCAAGGAAGGGGAGCCCTCCTCCGTCACTTGACGCTGTCACCGGGGCGGGTTCGCCAGAAGAGGCCGCGGAAGGATCAGCTGGCGCACCTCCCTCATCGAGAAGATCGACAATAACCGAGCGCCCCATATCGAAATAATCCAGGCCCCAGGATCCCGTCAAAAACACGGTAATGCTTCTACCGTCATCATTGATGAATGCATCCCTGGCGTATTTCCCTAGGCTTCCTAGAGCCTGGGCCAAATCGGCTTCGATGGGACGATTAAAGGTGATGATCAATTGGTCGTCTTCAATGCTTGCCTCATAACCCACAGCATTGGGCCAGACGAATTCAAAACGACCATAGTCTCCATGATCATTGCCGCGCACGGATACAGGGTCTGCAAGGGCCGGGAGGATAGCAAAAGCCCAAACCACCAAGCACAATATGGCCGTTGAAAGGACGCGGATCATGACTTAACCCCCGTCGCCATGACCACAATATCAACCCGCCGCGCCAACTCATGCCGTCGCTCTTCGGTCAAACCTGCTGGAAGAGACAAATAACCGGCGTCGCTATAGCCATAAGCAATAATATCGTCCGTATAGCCCGCCCGCTTCAGCGAATTAGAAACCGCAATCGCGCGCCCAAGAGAGAGCTCCCAATTAGACGTATACTTGCCCCCTTCAACCGGTTTGGGGTCTGTATGCCCGTTGACACCCACTTGATTGTTCACGTTGCGCAAAATTCCACCCAGAACAAACATGGCGTCTTTGGCTTTTGGGGAAAGAACTGCGCTGCCCGTATTGAAGAAAAGATCACCCGGCAATGAGATCACAAGACGGTCCTCACCGAGCAATAAACGAGCCTGCCGAAGAACTGGGTCTGCATTCATTTTGTCGGAAAATACCGCTTCAAGATAATCGAGGTTGATTGCCCGCCGACGAAAGACAGTTGAGATGTTGTACTGGGCTGTCGGCGATGAAACGGCTTCCTCCCGATTAGGATTTAGCGTCTTCGACAAAGTATCAATCATCTCATCCCAACGGTCCACCTGAACCGTGGACATTGAGAATAACAGCACGAAGAAGGTCAGCATCAAGGAAACCAGATCCGTGAATGTGACTAACCAAGCCTTCTTCCTTGCCCCACCGTCATGTCCCTCAGCAAACTCCGACATAACTCCCTGCTCAATTTCGCTATGCATACGCCCTCCTACTGCCCAGTTGGGCTTAAAGGAGGGAGAGGGATAGAAGCTTTAGGGCTTCCTGCGGGTGCCGATGGGATCAAAGCTTCATTTGGGGCCATTGTCGCTGGTGCAGGCTCCGCCTCCGGGACGGCAGCAGGGCGCGGAACCGATTCGATAAGCATTGGTTCGTCATCTTCATCACGCATGAAAAACCAAAATGTGATTTCCGCAGGATTTCCTGCCTCCAGGCCAATTGACATTGAACTCGGGGGAGCACCACGAGCACGCATTTCTCTAGCGAATGCACCGCCCCGTTGGATTTCAAGGGTTTCGCCAATCGGCAAACTTTGACCAATGGCATATTCAGAGCCAATGACGAACTCCATCTCATAGCGCCACCCCGGCGGGCGGTTACTCAATGAAGCAACCATACGATCAAGAAACTGGAACTGAGCCGGGCGAATTTCAGCTTTATCAGGAAAGAACAGGCTATTGGATGGCAAGATTACCCGCATTTGCCGCCCAGGCTGAACAATCTTGACCTTGGCAACCTGAACCGCAGAAGCAAAAAGCCCTTCAATACGATCTTCGAATTGTTGACCCGCCACGATTTCTCCAGTTTGACCTGTGAATGTCGTGAGGCTGCTTGTGGTCATTAAATTGGCAAAGGTGCTGGTCAGACTGTCCTGCACTGCTTTGGCTTTAACCTCTTCTTGTGAGGAGATGCTGACGAGAATGATGAAGAACGCAAGGATGAGCAGGTAAAGGCCGAGAAAAACCGTATAGGTATCCCCTCCCCCTCCGGGGCGCCCAATCGCCTCGTCAAAATTTAAGTCGTTCTGCTCCATGCCGGACTAGTCCAAGCTGGCGAAAAGTGCATCAATTTCGTCTTGTTTGGATGCTTTTTCGGGTATTTGAGGACCATTTAACAGTTCCTCATCGGTGATATCAGCCTCACCTTCTCCCGCTTGATTTTTCCCCTGTCCACTCCCAATGCCATCAATTCCCCCGAACTTATCGACGATGGCATCGATCTTTTCTTCAATTGCCTTCAAGGCTGAAACCACTTTTGTAATTCGCTGGCCCGTAATGTCTTGGAAGGTACAGGCTTCATAGATGCTTGTAGTGGCATCCATGATTTTTCCTTCTACTTCACCACCAACTTCAGCAGCGATAGCTTCGATGGCCTCAGTGCCATCCATAATTCGATCCGTTGCATCAGCCGTAGCCGCGACAATTGCGTCCAATTCATCCGTCGCACCAGGGATAAGAGTTTCACCCACCTCTTCGGCCTGGATAGATGCAATTTCATGTCGGGATTCGTCAATAAAAGTAGCAAGAGCCCGAAGCTCGGCCAACATTGCCGAATCGGGCTCTTCTTCTTCTTCGCTGGACAGATGTTCTAGAAAACGGGTGACAAGAACAGCAAACTTTTCAAACGGAATCGCATCGCCATGGGTCTGGCGAATTTCCTCAAGTCTCTTATCTATTTCGGCTCCGCTCGTGCCAGAGGCCATTCCCCATTTCCCTCCGCCGCGCCGCTTCCTAGAAGTCGCCGAGGACACTCACCATCTTGGATTTGAGGGTTTCGGCGTTGAAGGGCTTCACGATGTAGTTTGACACACCCGCTTCCTTCGCCGCGATTACGTTCTCAGATTTACTTTCCGCCGTAACCATGATGAAGGGGATATGCTTAAGTTTAGCATCTGCCCGTACTTCACGAAGCAATTGGAGGCCCGTCATTGGCTCCATATTCCAATCTGAAATAATCAGACCAAAGTCATGCTGCTGAACTACTTGCAACGCCATGGAGCCATCCGTAGCCTCCTCGACATCCATGAACCCCAGCTGGCGCAACAAATTGCGCAAGATTCGAAGCATGGTCTTGTAATCATCAACGATCAAGACCTTCATGTTTTTGTCGACTGCCATTTAAAACTCCATTATGTCCCGATTTTGGGCATTCTTTAAGAAGAGCACGTTTTCCCTACATATTTGTTAAAACAAGGGAATCCCCCGCGCAACCTTTTTTCCACTATCCACCATCATTCTCACCAGGAATCGGCATATTTCGGAGACGTGCAAGCTCAACCGTCATTTCTTTTGCCTTTTCCGGATTCATTTTCGCCATAAGAGGCGCCAGTTTACGCTCTTTCATGCGTTCGGCAACCATCAGCAGCGTATCCATATCAAGTTCTTCAAATATCCGCGCAGCATCCTTGGGCTTCATATTTTCATAAATTTTGACCAAGCTGGCCATCTTTTTATCTTGCTGCTTCTCATGTTTAACGAGCAAACCCTCAATCGTTTTCCGAAGATTTTGAAGCTCGCCAACCTTTTTATCAATTCTCTGTTCAGCCGCAACCAGTAAAGCGTTGCGCTCTTCGATTTCTCGAGCGCGCATTTCAATTTCTTCGCGGCGCTCCGCTAATTGCTGCAACAAATCTATCTCGGCCTGTGTCAGTAGAGTCGGATCATCCGCAAAGGAGGGCTTTTCTTCCTCTTCCTCAGCATATTCGTCCTCCTCTTCCAATTCTTCATCAGCCGCAGCTTCGCCTTCTTCCTCGCCTTCTTTAGCTGCAGCTTGGTCAGCGGCATCCTCGGCAGGGGGCTCATTTCGAGGTTTTTGCTGGGCTTCAGCAGAGGCAATCCCAACCCCTTGGGTCAAGGCTCCATAGCCATCCCAGATATCGTTGATTTTTACCGTCAACAACATGAGGGCCACGAAAATCGTAATTGGCAACACTCTGATATTTGCAAGAAATCTCATCGTCATCACCTCCTAGCGCATCGACTGAAGCGCTTTGAGCAATTCCTGCTCGGCCTTCGAACGGGCACCAGGCCCTTCGTCGGATGGATCGGGCACCCGCCGGGGTGGAGTCTTTGTCTTTGGCTTCTCTTCCGGAGCATCCATGTCTACCGTCTCAATGCCTACTGGTGGGCTAGGCGGAGCTTTAGACGGTGCAACTGAAGGGCTCTCATTGCGTGCGCCCCTTACGCCACCTTCCAAACGGTCGGCAATAGATCCGCCACGATCGATAAGGAAGGAAAGATCGTCACGCAGGGCTTCAGCCTTTGCCAAACCCTTTTCCAGTTCCTGCGCCACGCTTTCGGTAGAGCCTTTAAGATTCTGAATGCTGGCATCAGCCTTGGTCGTCGCCTGAGCAAATTTCATGGTCAGCGCTTCTAACTCGTCCTTATCTTTACGAAGAAGAGTGAGCCTACGATTGAGGGCGATAGCATAGCCAATAGTTGCGACCAACAAGACCGCAATCAGGATATCGAGAATGAGTGAGAATGAAAGTGACACCTCTATCCCTGCTCCTTCGGTTCACGCTTAACTTTACCACCGACGCGGACAGCGATTTGATCGCCCTTACGCCCCATCTTGCCAATAAACATGGGGACTTCACCGCAGCGAAGCACGACATTTGATTCAGGCGTGGCATTTAGCTGGATTTTTGATCCAACCTGCCAATCCAAAACCTCACGTAGATTTCTGATTTGCTGATCCAAAACCGCTTCCAGCTGAACCTCCGTTTTCCAGAGCTCATTCGCCAGGTGAGTTTCCCAGATCGAATCTCGACCAAACTTCTCACCCATGAACATCTGAAGCAGAAGCTCACGAACCGGCTCCAAAGTCGCGTAAGGCAGGAGCAATTCAAGGCGTCCGCCTCGATCTTCCATATCAATGCGCAACTTAGCAACAATGGCAGCATTCGATGGGCGCGAAATAGTGGCAAACCGTGGGTTTGTTTCTAGTCTGTCAAACCGCATGGTAACAGGGCTTAGGGGATCGAACGCCGCACTGAGGTCTCCCAAGACCACATGCACCATGCGCTCAACCAAGTTGCGTTCGATGGTCGTATAAGGACGCCCTTCAATTCGCATAGCTGCCGTGCCGCGTCGCCCGCCAAGCAAGACATCCACAATGGAATAAATCAACGACGAGTCAACAGTCAGCAGCCCAAAGTTATCCCATTCCTCAGCCTTGAAAACACCGAGCATAGCGGGCAGCGGAATTGAGTTCAGGTAGTCTCCAAAACGAATACTGACAATGTTATCGAGCGAAACCTCAACGTTATCGGAGGTGAAGTTACGCAAAGACGTGGACATCATGCGGACCAGGCGGTCAAAGACCACCTCCAGCATAGGCAGACGCTCATAGGAAACGAGGGCTGAGTTGAGAATGGCTTGAATGCCAGATTGCTCAATCTGGTCTTCATGCTCATCATCAAAGCCGAGCAGGCTGTCAATTTCATCTTGGTTCAGAACGCGAGTGGATTCACGTCCAACGCCACCAGACATCATGTCGCCGCCGACATCACCGCCGCCGCCGCCGTCGTCGTCGCCACCAGCGACCATAGCTTCCCATTCGGCAGCTAGATCATCCTGGTCTTCGCCATCACCGCCATCACCGCCGTCACCACCGGTGTCGCCAGCAAGCGCAGCCTCCCATTCGGCGGCTAACGCATCTTGATCTTCGTCATCGTCGATCGGCGGAACCATCTAAGCCTTTCTCCGGTCCATTACTGGACCAACATTTCCTTAAACAACACGTCGTTTACCTTGGCTGGCGCGACGGCTGCATTAACGCGGGTAAGAAGCTCTTCCTTCAAACGATAGACCCCAACGGAGCCCTTCAAGTCTTCAATCCGCAACTCCCGAAGATAGACCTGGAAGTTGTCGATAATTCTTGGCATCACTGCCTCCATGGAGGCCACATCTTCCTGCTTTTGCAACTCAAGTGAGACTCTGATCTTCAAGAAGCTCGACTTGCGACCGCCCGTATTGAGGTTCACGAGCAGCTCTGGAAGGTCGTAAAAGACAGCTGCCATCGGCACGCCACCTTCACCTTCCTCTGCGCCTTCGCCCTCACCTTCGCCAGCGGCCTCTTCACCAACAACCATGGCAATAACTGGGTCAAGTAGCCCTGCGAAATAAGCGCCTGTCGTCCCGCCAATAACCAAAAGTAACGGCAGTAGAATCAGCAGGATCAGTTTCTTTTTCCCACCGCCGCCCGAAGATCCCTCTTCGTCACCGTCAAGATCGTCTAGATCCTCATCATCGAGATCTTCGTCTTCGTCAAGATCATCGTCTGCCATTGAAGTGACCCGTTCCCTATTTCCACTGGCCCGCACGCAATCAAAGGCGCAAGCCCACCTCTTCAATTGAACAACTTTAGGGCCATATCATTAACAAGTCATTGAAAGGCCCGCTCCCCATCTGCCTCAAAGGCAGTCTCTTCATAAGCGATTCGCTTGACTGAGCATACCTTCTGGCCGGTTGTTTTTTAAGCCCAAGCAGGGCCAGACAAAACAGATAGGGAAAAACCTGCCGGGCAACCCCTGCCCCCGCCCCCTATTGCCTAGCTCATCAGCCTTGATAATATGGCGCAACGCATTGTTTTTAATGTATTTTTCAGTTTGGCACGGTCCCTGCATT
>Ga0070727_10002972_pt1 | contig 15770 bp, 16 predicted proteins | sample tdAd472_FD_66722 | JGI IMG/M metagenome (GOLD analysis project Ga0070727, IMG submission 66722) | Marine sediment microbial communities from the Atlantic coast under amendment with organic carbon and nitrate - tdAd47.2 | ecosystem: Environmental > Aquatic > Marine > Coastal > Sediment | place...
CCAGCATATCCTGGAACAAGGACTGCTGAACCTGGTACTTGACATTACCGATTGCCAGGGCTCCGATACCAACCGTGCCATCAAGCCCGGCAATCGGTTTCCCATCATCCATCAGCCCGACACCTTCGACCCCGAGCGGCGGCACCGCATTCAGGTCGCCGACAACCTTTAACCGGGTGGCTGCTTGTAAATGTGCCGATGCCAGTATCTGTATACCCGCCTTGGCGGTACCAAACACGACATCGGCCTCGGTCAACAGCGCCTTCTTACGCTCGTCGCTGCTGCCATCCGCTGCATCGATGTCGACATCGTAGCGCTGCTTGCAGACCTCGGCCACCTTGCGCGCAACCCGGTCGTCGCTGTGGCCGACGATACACACACTCGAACCGGCACGGGCCGCAATCACCGATGCCGCCGCACCCACCGGGCCGCTACCACCAAATACCAGCACGCGTTGATCTGTCAATGTGGCATCATATACCTTGTTCAGCTGTCGCTCGACGCAAGCGACCAAACCCGCCGCGGTGGTAAAGGCACCGCTTGGATCGGCAAACACAGACACTTCAAACGGCGGCACCATGGCATCGCGAGCCAGTTGCAACATATCCATCGCCGTGTCGATATCGCGTCCGCCGATAAAGATGCCGGTGCGCCGCACGCCCTTTGGACCGCGGGAAAAGATAGCATCCTGTACCAGTGCTGTTACCTCCGCCGGTTCGACCTGCGTGTAAGGGATGACGCTATTCCAACCGGCATCGCAGGCCATGTTCACATCGAACGGGCTGACGTTCTTGGCCGGTGTAAGCATGTGTAATATACAGGGCTTGCTCATTGAAATGATTCCTTAACCGGGGACTTACACGGCAGTGTACAGGGTAACGCGCGATGCAGGTTTTCTACGCGTCTGAATACGACTGCCATGGTTGCGTGCGCGGGTAACCACGAAGGAAAGATTGGGCCGGTCAGCGTAGCGGGACTGCACTGCATGCAGCAACTGTCTCGCCTGTACCTCGCTGTCGAGGATAGCGAACCCGGTCGGCCCCCAGGAGCTTTGACCGATACCGAATATCTCCTGCGCCTTCAGCCAGGCGAGCACTTCCGCGACCTGCGGACTGGCAAACCTCCCCGACTGCGCTGGTGCGAAATGATCCCCAACCACCTCCTGCAGTCGGCCGATTCCCTGCCCGAAGCGTTTGCAATCACCCTCCGCGAGGGCAGGTAACACCTGCATCATTACCAGACGACACAGTTCGGCGGCATGCTGCGCTGGAAACGGCGGCAGCGTCTGAAAGGCGGACACCTCCCGCGAACCGTGGATGCCGGGACCACGCTGGTCGAAAATCAGTAGCAGGCGCCAGGTTTCCGGAAAGTCACTCTGCATAATCACCGGCGGCGGCTCATCACGCTCGCCACGGCCGCCGTCGACCAGAAAACCACCCGTATCGAAGGCGCCGATGCCGATACCGGAACGCATACCCCGCTTCAGCAATCCCGCCATCCGGCATGTTTCGAGATCGAGTCCGTACAGCGTCGACATGGCAGCGGCAACCGCAAGGGACAATTGCGTGCCCGATCCTAAACCGACATGGTCCGGGATGACACGTTTGATCCGAATCGCCGCCCCCTGTGGCAAACCGAGCTGGTTTATGAGGGAGGCCGCACAACTGAGTATTCGCAGTCGTGCAGTGGCCGGCCCCTCGACCTGCAGCGTCGCGGCCTCTGAGATTTCCACTTCAGTCGCAATCCCTTCGATGGTCAGACCCAGGCTGCCAAAGCGGCGCCCCAGATTCCCATTAAGATCGAGAAAACCCAGATGTAGCCGGGCAGGTGCTTCGACCCGGACCGATTCAAACGCTGCTCCCTTGAAATCCTTGCAATTCATCACTGGTTCCCGAGCAACTGACGTGCCACATGAAATTTCCGTGTGTTTCTGTAGCATTTACCTCACCCACGCAAAAACACTGCGACGAGGGTGGTGCAGTGTGTAACGCATTTTTTCACCGCCGTGACAACTATTTGCAGTAGCGGAGAGGGGCGTTTACTAAGCTATAGCCGAGTGTAACGAAAAAAGCGAGCCGTCACGATCGTTGCTATGCGTGCGGGAACCGCAGCACAGGCACTCGATTGTTTGGCATGATCCATGCAAAATGACCGGCATAGCCAATAGAGATGGTTCAGCGTGCCACTGAACAATGGAGCGGGAATTCACGCACTCCCGAACAGGTTTATTTGGGCATCGCACCGCAAAATAATAATCTGGCCGGGCCGGATGAACCAGGAGTCAACAAACATGCTGCGTGACAACATCGCCTGTCCGTTCTGTGGACTATGTTGCGACGATCTGACCATCAAAAGTGAGCCGCAGCAACTCACTGTGGAGGCCAATGGCTGCCCCCTCAGCGAACGAGGCTTCAGCCAGTCTGCGGATACCGGTGACTCCGACCGTCAGCCACGCGTTCAAGGGCATGCCTGTACTCTGAACGAGGCCGTTGCCCACGCCGCCAATCTGCTTCGAAATGCACGATTACCCCTGTTCGGCGGACTGGGCACCGACGTGGCCGGAGCACGAGCTGCGCTGCGCTTGGCAGACCGTGCAGGCGCGGTGCTCGATCACATGAACAGTGCATCTATGCTGCGCAATCTGTTGGCGGTCCAGGATAGCGGCTGGATGACCGCGACGCTGGGTGAAGTTCGCAACCGCGTCGACCTGTTACTGATTTTCGGCAGCGCCATTGAAAAACATGTCCCACGTTTCTATGAACGCTTTTTCAACAACGCTGAATCCATGTTTGGTCAGGACACAGCTGTACGCGAATTGATTGTGATCGGTTCCGATGCAGACACGGCACACGCACACGGTGATGCCAGGATTACGACCATCCCCTGCCCCACGGCCCGGCTGGGCGATATCGCCATGACATTGCGCGTGCTCCTGCACGGGCGGCCGCTACAGGCTGAGGATGTTGCCGGCATACGCGTCACACAGCTGCGTGAAATCGTGACACGTCTCGCCGATGCGCACTATGGCGTAATCGCCTGGGCAACTGCCGAGCTGGATTTCCCGCACGCGGAACTGGCGGTGCAGGCCTTCAGCGGACTCGTGAAAGACCTGAACACCACGACCCGCTGTTCCGGCCTGCCCCTGGGTGGCAACAACGGCGACACCACATTCGCCCAGGTGGCGACCTGGCAGGCGGGTTTCCCGACACGCATCAGCCTCGCGAGTGGCTGCCCGCATTTTGATCCGATCCAGAACAACTGGGAACGTCTGCTGGAGAGTGCTGAGGCGGATATTCTGCTATGGATTTCGGCCTTCGATACGCAGCGCACGCCACCTTCCGGTGATACGCCCGGCATCGTTCTGGGGCGTGCCGGTATGCAGTGCGAAAAAGAACCAGAGGTATTTATCCCGGTCGCGACACCCGGCCTTGATCATGCCGGCCACGTGTACCGCTGCGACAGTGTGGTGGCAATACCGCTGCGCAGCGTACGCATTTCGGATCTACCCGGGGTGTCCAGGGTCCTGCACGCCATTACTGAAAGTCTATAGTCATTCCTGGAGGACTATTATGCTGATAAAACTAACCGCCGGGACCGTCTACGATCCAGCCAACAACGTCGATGGAGAGGTCCGCGACCTCTATATCAGCGATGATCGCATCACAAATGATCCGGGAGCAGATGCGAATATCGACGCCGAGTATGATCTGCGCGGCATGATTGTCATGGCCGGTGCCATTGACATGCATACGCATATCGGCGGTGGAAAGGTTAATGTTGCGCGCACCCTGATGCCGGAGTTCTGCCGACAGGCACCGGTCGAACGCAGTGCCCTGACCCGCTCCGGCTGCAGTAAGGCAACGCCGTCTACCCTCGTAACCGGCTACCGCTATGCGGAAATGGGTTACACCACGGCCTTTGAACCGGCGGTGCTGCCGTGCAATGCGCGCCAGGCGCATATGGAGATGGCGGATACACCGATTCTGGATACCGGCGGCTATGCCATGCTGGGCAATGACGACTTCCTGCTACGCCTGTTGGCCGAAGGTGCCGATCAGGCATTGATCAACGACTACGTTGCCTGGACCTTGCAGGCTACCCAGTGCATCGGCATCAAGGTGGTCAATCCTGGCGGCATTAACGCCTTCAAGTTTAATGCGCGCAAACTGGACATCGACGAACAAAACCCCTTTTACAACATCACGCCACGCCGGATTGTGCAATGCCTGACCCTCGCCCTGCACGAACTGGGCGTACCGCATCCCTTGCATGTACATGCGAGCAACCTTGGTGTTCCAGGCAATTTCAAGACCACACTGGAGACCATGAACGCCGCCGGCGGTCTGCCGCTGCACCTGACCCATATCCAGTTTCATAGCTACGGCACCGAGGGCGAGCGCAAGTTTTCCTCGGCTGCCGCAGAGATTGCCGAAGCCATCAATTCGAACCCCAATATCAGCGCCGACATCGGCCAGATTATGTTCGGACAGACGGTTACGGTGTCCGGCGATACCATGCGCCAACATGCCAACCACGGTTACGCACATCCCAATAAGTGGGTATGCATGGATATCGAATGCGATGCGGGCTGCGGTGTGGTCCCCTTCCGTTACCGGGACAGGAATTTCGTCAACGCCATGCAATGGGCAATCGGCCTTGAGATCTTTCTGATGATCGACGACCCCTGGCGTGTATTCCTCACGACCGACCATCCCAACGGTGCACCCTTTACCAGCTACCCGCACTTAATCCGTCTGCTGATGGACCGCAGCTTCCGCGAGGATTTATTGCAACAGATTCATCCTGAAGTGGCTGCCCATTCGCGTTTATCCGGCCTGACGCGCGAGTATTCGCTGTATGAGATGGCGATCATGACACGTGCAGGACCGGCACGAATTCTCGGCCTCAGGGATCGTGGTCACCTGGCTGAAGGTGCCTTTGCCGATATCACTGTTTACGACGACCATTCCAACCGGGAACGCATGTTCGAGCGACCCGCCTATGTGTTCAAAAACGGAAAACTGGTGGTACGTAACGGCGAAATCTGTGCCGTTACCCGCGGCGCCACCCATGCCATACACCCCGAATACGACCGTGGCATCGAAAAGTCACTCAAAAACTATTTCGACCGCTACTGCAGCGTGCAAATGGAGAACTTTGCAATCAGCGAAGAGGAAATGGTCGAGGGTATCGGCAGCCCGGTCATCACCACCGAATGCCGGACACGAGGTATTGCATGATAATAAACGGCGTAATAATTGATGACACCTTTGCCGAAGCCTTTGGCATGAAGGCAACGCGTGTGCTTATTACTGCCGTTAATCACCGCTGGGCCCGCCACGCAGCAGAAGCCATGACCGGCTTCGCGACTTCGGTAATCGGTTGCGGCGTAGAGGCTGGCATCGAAGCGGAGCTTCCGGCAGAAGAAACCCCGGATGGACGCCCCGGTATTTCGGTACTGCTGTTCGGGATGTCCGGCAAGGCCCTCGGCAAACAACTGGAAAAGCGTGTCGGGCAGTGCCTGTTAACTGCACCGGGCAGTGCTGTTTTTGCAGGCATGCACGGTGACAAAACCATTAACCTCGGGCGTAACATCCGCTTTTTTGGCGATGGTTTCCAGGTTTCCAAGTTGATCGGTGAACGCCGCTACTGGCGCATCCCGGTGATGGACGGTGAATTTCTCTGCGAGGAAAGCACCGGCTACACCAGCGCCGTCGGGGGCGGTAATTTTCTGGTCCTCGCCGCCTCGCAGATTCAGGCGCTCAATGCCTGCGAAGCCGCCATCGATGCCATGCGCAAGGTGCCGAATGTCATCATGCCCTTTCCCGGCGGCGTGGTCCGCTCGGGTTCAAAGATCGGGTCAAAGTATTCGGCATTGCCCGCCTCCACCAACCAGGCGTATTGCCCGACCTTGAAGGGCATGACTGTTACGCAACTGACACCAGATATCGAATCCGTGCTCGAGATCGTCATCGACGGTGTCAGCGACTACGACGTACGCACCGCCATGCGCACCGGGATTGAGGCGGCTTGTGCCTTGGGTATGCAACAGGGAGTTAAGCGGATATCCGCCGGTAACTACGGTGGCAAACTCGGTCAATTCCATTTTCACCTGCGCGAGATCCTGGCATGACGGCACTGACACTCACCCTTCGTGATAAACCACGGCATCGTATAGACTTGGCTGCAGTGTGCCCGGACCGACTGTCAGGTTCACGGTCGGAAGACGTTGCCAGGCTGAGCCTTGTTTATGGTAACCGGCGAGTGCAACTGGGTGAATTATTCGACGTCACAGGGCAAGACCCGAACGATTTAATTATCCGCAACAGTTGCAGCCGGCTCGACGCCATTGGTGCCGGTATGGAAACAGGCAAAGTCTGCATACATGGCGATACCGGCGATTATCTGGGCTGGGGCATGCAAGGCGGCGCGATCGAGGTACACGGCGATAGCGGCCACTGGACAGCCAGCGGAATGCGCAACGGGATAATCCACATAAACGGTAACTGTGGTGACTTCGCCGGTGCCGCGATACCCGGCGATCACCAGGGTATGCGCGGCGGGACTCTGTTAGTTAACGGCAACGCCGGCGACCGCACCGGTGACCGCATGCGTCGCGGACGCATTCTGATCGAAGGTGATGCAGGTGACTATTGCGGTACCCGCATGGTGGCTGGCACCATCTCTGTACTGGGTAAAGTCGGAATCGCCCCCGGATACGCTATGCGGCGGGGAACGTTGTTGTTCGCGCAACACCCTGTTTCGATGCCATCTACCTTCAATGATTGTGGTGAGCATACACTTGGCTTTCTGCGTTTGCTGCTGGACTCCTTTGCTGAACTGAACAGCCGCTTTTCTCAGCTGGACAGGAACCGCTTACGTGTGCGCCGCTATACAGGTGATCTGGCCTGCGACGGTAAAGGCGAATTACTGGTATGGGTTGGTTAAAGACCAATTGCGCACTTGAGCACGATTGCGAGTGTCTGGATAAATGCCAGTGGATTACCTATCCTTGCAAGTGACAACTGGCTGAATCGGGGCGGAGAAAGTGATCCGCATTTCTGCTTTTATGAAAGGGAGAGGAAGCATTCATGATTTCTTACAGACTTATCCTGCGCCGGAGACCCGACATGCGACACCGCGTGTTGCAGGTCTGCATCGTGCTAATGTCGTTCGCCACTGTGTTACCGGCCGCGGCCGATAAAAACATGGCGGGTAACGGAAAAGAAGCGGCACCCTACCGGGTCGTGGATGGCAAGGTCGACGAGTCCACCTTTCTGGGCTGGCGCGCATATCACTCAACGTGTCACGGCTGTCACGGTGTGGACGCTACCGGCACCAGTGTAGCCCCTAATCTCGTCGTCGCCGTCGGGTCCATGACAGCACGCGAGTTCAGCACCAAAGTCCTGACACGATACCGGATAGTGATCGGGTTCGACGAAATTGCCGGCGACGATCAGACAGCGCTGCGCGCTGCCATCATGGAACAGGTCATGAGACGGGAGAGTGGCGAGCTGATCATGCCGGCCTGGGGAGATAATCCGAATATTCAGCCGCATGTTCTCGACCTGTACGCCTACCTGAGAGCTCGTGCTGACGGTGCGCTTGGCACCGGCCGACCAGAGCAAATCCCCGAATAGTGACAGGTCGGGAGGACACCGGGACACGCCTGGGTTCGGACCCCATCAGTGTCTTCAGTACTTCCCGACCTCGTACCGAGCATTCGCGATCCATTAGTGGATTGTTACGAATTTATGAATTAACGGATCAATTGTGCAAAGCCATATCTTCGATCTTCAGGTTACCAGCGGGTTGCACCTGCTCTCTCCATAGCCTGTAATCCGATCCCGGTTCATAGCGGCTGCGGCTCGTTGCTGCGATGTAAGCCACGTGTGTCTCATCATTGGAACTTCTGTTCCTTTGCTCTCTCCACATTGTGTAATCGGGCGTCTTACCCTGGCGGATACCGGCTGTAAGTACAGTGCGCCCGCCTGGCGTCGTTTGTACCTGTTCCCTCCACAACGCGTATTCTCCGGCATTTGTGACAGATGAGGCGGTAAGGAACACAAGACCCAGGAGGGATGCGGATACGATGGGTTTAACTGATTGACTCGTCATGATAAATCTCCTTTAGAAGATAGTTGGTACTTACTCTAATGCCCTTTACCAGGTTCTGGGGATGCGTTATGCATCAGGGCCTGCTTGCCGTACTGAAACATCTAAGCTGTCATCTCTTCCTCCTCCTCTGCCCATCGACAATAATATATTTTGGTGTATATACACGTATAAGACCGATTCGTTTAACGAATGTTCCATAGGTCCGATTTTCGGTATGCTCCTTAGATCAAGGTGAACTGCGTGCACCATTAATATTCATGTGTAGTTACACGTCACCTGATCAATAATAATTCATTTGCGTTCGTGCCGGCTTAGTGGAGTGAACGGCCTATCTCAGCCAACGTCCGGAGTTCTTTCACCAGCTCGCGCCAGTGTGCGTTCCCCAGAGAATCGATAACTTTGCCCTGTGCCTGCTCCCAGAGAGGTAACGCTTTCTCCAATGCCTTGAGTCCTTTGGTCGTGACTTGAACATCCTTGGTACGCGCGTCCCGGCCCGGACGCACCTGAACCAAGCCCGCGCGCTTCACAATCTGCAGATTACGGGTCAGTGTTGTCCGGTCCATGGCCAACTGATCCGCAAGCTCGGTAATTGATACAGGGTTGAGCTTTGATGCAACCACAAGCAATGAAAACTGGGTATTTGTCAATCCGCTGGGTTGCAGATAATGATCATAAGCCTGGGTCATCATACGGGATGCTTTGCGCAGACTGAAACAGGCACAGTCCGCAGTCGTTAAGCGTTTTTGCATTATTCGAATCCTATTGATATTTTCATCATAGCTAAACTTTAGTGTAGTTACACGTGTTTGTCAAGCTGACTTATCCCTGAAAATCAGCGGGAAATTATCCACACGAACACTGCTGTCCCGTGAACATAACGGGACAGCAGTGTCGCATGAAACAAGCACTTGATTTTACGGAGATAAAAATGGCGGCAAGGCTGCTACGCGGTCGGTTGGCTGGATCATGAATTTCCGCCAAGTTGCATTCGGCTCCCAATCTGGAAGCACCGCTATCCTCGCCTCGTCTTCCGACATTCCCTTCCAGCGGCGATATAAATAGAGAAACGCAGACACCCTGTAGTTCAAAACGCAATGTACCCACACTTTCTCGTTCTGAAGATAATCCATAAGTTCAAAGAACTGCGTTAGATGGCTGATTTTCGGCTCATCGAAAGGCACTGGAATATGGTGATACACCATACCAAGCGCCGTAACGATACCACCCTCCTCGGGGATGGCCTTATCCGAATCGGGCATTGCCAGGTTAATTACCGCAGCAAATCCAGCCGCAGCGATACATCGGAATCCGCCCGCATCCGGTTGCCCCGAGGAAGATAGCCTATCTGATACACGGATATAGTTAGTAATGGTCTGGATGCTCATTAAATCACCAAACTGCTCGGGCCCGGCGGCGCTAAAAGGCCGTGTTCGCCGACAGCCTGCTTATAAAACAGCAAGTTCTCTACAACTGCTCCAGGCAACACTCACCTGATCTCTTGGTTCATGACCGATTCCTGCCCGGTTTCCGGTCGCTGTATCCAGGTCCGCGCCGTATCCTCCGGACTGCGTTTATTATAGGTCAGGTTTTAAGGTGAGGCTCACCTGCGCACTCTTACCGAGTAACCTGGAATCTATACACGCCCAATAAACAGCCTACTGCTTCAATCGATACCCGGTCTTGAACATCCGCCACACGACGAGCAGGCAGGCGACCAGGAACACCAGGACCATGGACAGGCTCAATCCCACGCTCACGTCGGAGACTTCGAAAAAACTCCAGCGAAACCCGCTGATCAGGTAAACCACCGGGTTGAACAACGTGACTGTCTGCCAGGCAGGTGGCAGCATGCTAACCGAGTAGAAGCTGCCGCCGAGAAACACCAGCGGCGTAATAATCAGCAGCGGGATGAGTTGCAGTTTCTCAAAATTGTCCGCCCAAAGCCCGATGATGAACCCGAACAGGCTGAAAGAAATGCAGGTCAGGATCAGGAATCCCATCATCCACACTGGATGGGCGATCTCCAGGGGCACAAAGAATCCGGCTGTCGCCAGGATGATCAGGCCGATGATCAGGGACTTGGTCGCCGCGGCCCCCACATAGCCCAGCACGATTTCAAAGAAGGATACCGGCGCGGACATGACTTCGTAGATGGTGCCGGTGAACTTGGGAAAGTAAATACCAAAGGCGGCGTTGGAAATGCTCTGGGTCAGCAGCGCCAGCATCATCAGCCCGGGCACAATGAAGGCACCGTAGGGTACACCCTCGATCTGCTCGATGCGCGACCCGATGGCCGAGCCGAACACCACGAAGTAAAGCGATGTGGACAGCACCGGCGAGGCGAAACTCTGCAACAGGGTCTCCCAGGCGCGCAACATTTCGTACTTGTAGATCACCCTGACGGCGTACATGTTCATGATTTGGCTTTCACCAGGTTGACGAATATTTCTTCCAGAGAACTTTGCGTACTTTTCAGGTCTTTCAGGACCAGACCGGCCTCCCTGATCGCCTGTAACAAGCCGCTGATGCCAGTGCGTGTATTGTGAGGGTCATAGGTATAGGTGAGCCGACCGCCATCGGCCGACAGATCCAGCGCCCAGGGTGCCAGCTCACCGGGCAAGGCACTCACGGCCTCCTCCAGCTCGACGATCAGTTGCTTTTTGCCAAGTTTATGCATTAATGCCAGCTTGTCATCAACCAGCAACAGTTCACCGTCGTTGATGACGCCCACACGGTCGGCGATTGCCTCGGCCTCTTCGATATAGTGTGTGGTAAGGATGATGGTGACGCCGGACTCGCGCAGGCGCCGTACCAGCGTCCACATATCCTTGCGTAATTCCACGTCCACGCCCGCCGTGGGCTCGTCCAGGAACAGGACCGAGGGCTCGTGCGACAGGGCCTTGCCGATCAGCACTCGCCGCTTCATACCGCCCGACAGTGTCATCAGCTCGCTGTCTTTCTTCCCCCACAGCGACAGGTCCTTGAGCAGCCGCTCGAGGTAGTCCGGGTTGGACTTTTTGCCGAACAGGCCGCGGCTGAAACACAGCGTGTTCCACACTGTATCGAAGGCGCCGAGCGAGAGTTCCTGCGGTACCAGGCCGATCATGCTGCGCGTGGCGCGGTAGCCTGCAACGATGTCATGCCCCCCCACCGTCACCGAGCCCGAACTTGCATTGACAATTCCACAGATAATCGAGATCAGCGTGGTCTTGCCGGCGCCGTTCGGACCTAGTAACGCCAGGATTTCACCGGGTGCGATGTCCAGAGTCACGCCCTTCAGGGCGTGATGGCCGCTGGCGTAGGTCTTGGACAGATTCGATATGGAGATTATGGACTGCATTTTAAATTCCCGTGAACCCGCGCTTGACAGTTAAATGGTTTTAGACGCCGCGAGCCTGCTCAAATTTGCATCCCCGCGCGCACTTTTTTAAGTAATCCTTCCCTGTCATTTTCAAGCATATCGAGTAATTCTTGCGGGGTTCCGGTATCTGCATCGTACTTCGCACTCCATCGCATCATCTCCAGCAGTACCGGTGCCAGATCGAGTCCCTTGTCCGTCAGACGGTACAGATAGCGGCGTTTGTTTTCCGGGTCTTGGGACTTTTCGATAATGCCATCGGTCTCCAGGCATTTCAGGCGATCAGCCAGTACATTGGTGGCAATACCATCCCCGGACTCCAGAAACTCTCCATAGGTTTCCTTGCCCCTGAACATGATGTCACGCACAACAAGCAGGCTCCATTTGTCGCCCACCCGGTCCAGGGCAAAGCTGACCGGGCACCTCGACCGGCGTTTTTTTCCACCACACAACATGGGTCTCAGCCTTTAAATAATTACTTGCATTATACAAGTAATTGGGTAGGCTGGCATCACTTGTTTTTTGCAAGTCTAAAACCAGGGAGGATACCGCATGAAGCTCCATGCAGTGGTAGGATCTGGTCCAGTTATCCCGGACTGAATGCCTATGTCGACCGCATGCGTGCCGACCCGCACTGGGGGTGCTCGCCATGATAAAACCTGGTATGTAGCCAATATTCAATCGGCCCGTGACGGGCCTCCTGCTGGTAGTGAATGAGTAAACAATGTGTGAATTACTCGGTATGAGCGCTAATGTCCCCACTGACATCTGCTTCAGTTTCTCTGGTCTGATGCAGCGTGGTGGTGTGACGGGTCCCCACACGGACGGCTGGGGAATCGCCTTTTACGAGGGGCATGGCTGCCGCAGCTTTCACGACCCTCATCCCGGCGCTCGCTCCGAGATCGCCCGCCTCGTCCGGCAATACCCGATCAAAAGCCACATCGTGGTCAGTCATATTCGCAAGGCGAATCGCGGCCGGGTCTGTCTCGAGAATACCCACCCCTTTACCCGCGAATTGTGGGGTGAGTACTGGACCTTTGCGCACAACGGCCAGCTGAAGGGGATAAAAAAGCAAGGGCTCGATTTCTACCAGTGTGTGGGAACCACGGACAGCGAACATGCCTTCTGCTGGATTCTGGATCGACTGCGCAAGCGCTTCCCCCGCAAGCCGCATAACCGAAAAGTGCTATGGCAGAGTATTGGCGAACTGGCAGCACAGCTGAACCGGCGTGGTGTATTCAATATGCTGATGAGCGATTCCACCTGTCTATATACCGCGTGTTCGACCAGGCTTTGCTGGCTTACACGCAGCGCGCCATTTGGCCGGGCAAGCCTGATCGATGAGGAAATGTCGGTGGATTTCTCCCAGGAGACCACGCCCGATGATGTGGTAACCATGGTTGCAACACAGCCGCTGACTGCCAACGAGGACTGGGAGTGCATGAAGAAAGGGGAATTTCAGGTCTTCAGGGATGGCAGGCCCTGCCTGTAGCTGACTATTCAACACATATGCGGCATCAAGGTTGGAACTGTCGGTCGCTCTTTCCTTCATTGTCGACCACACGCAGATCGGCGGAGGTAATGAGTTGACCGAACGTCTTACACCAAACCGCCACTGATTTCAGGCCCGAAAAACCAACCGACTCCGGTACCCGGTACACCTGGCTGCCGGAAAAACTCTTCAGCTTGCCGATCTCAAATGTCGTGGCATCGCGAAACGCCTGCCTGGTTACGATACCCGCATCGTTCGTGGCTGCCTTCATAGACCCGCGGCCTAAAGCCGCAACGCGTTAAAAAGTCCGGGTGCGCTCAATCGCCACTGCACCTGCAGTGGCCACGGCTAAAATCGAACGATAACAGCAGGATAAGAACACCTAATCCCGCTGTAACCCCGAAACTCGATCGCAAACCGGCACCGTTTTCCGGATTGCCGCCCTCGTCACTGCCTCGCAGACGACTGTTGATTTGGTAATATGGCACAATGGCTGACACGGTTCAGATCGGAACACTCAACGGCGGCTGTGGCCTCGGGGCCGGCCGTCCAAACACAACGCCGGTCTGCTCGCTGTCACTGAAGGTAATTCGACCATGATTAATAAAGCAGGTCCTTCAAGATATTTCTCCAGAATCGGGCTGCTTGTGATGGCGCTGCTAATCGCAGCCATCACATCCGCGGACTGCCTTAGAGACCCGCGTGGAGAGGTCTACTGTGGTGCCGGGCGCTGCATAGCCGACAGCAAGGGCACAGTCTGGTGCTCTCGGCACTATGATGGTGGCGCGGAGATTACGTTGGACGGACAAGTGCTTTGTGGCAAGGGCCAATGCGCGAAAGGCAGCGATGGCCAAGTCTTCTGTTCGTCAGAGGTCGGTGGTGCTGTCCTCATAGACAGCCGCGGGCGCGTGCGTTGCTACAGTCAGTGTGAGCCCGCCACTGCAGACAAGTGCGAAAAAACCCGCGCAGACAGCGCAGACAGTTAAACGCCCACATCGGTGAGATCTACCAGATCCCGTGATCTGAGCGGCGGTCCGCGTCTCACACGATGATGACGACTTTTCCTCGAGCGTGTCCCTCTTCGATATAGCCGAGAGCCGCAGGGGTCTCACGCAGCGGGTACGTCTTGTCGATGACCGGTGTCAGCTTCCCGGATTCGACCAACTCCTTCAGAACAAGCAGGTCCTCGTGATTCGGCATCGAAAGGTACCGGCGCAGGTTTTGGCGCACGAACGGTGACAACACGAGCGGCTTGACCAGGCGAACCAGCAGTCCGAAACCCTGCGCCCCTGAACCGCTGTTGAGGATGAGAGTCGCGTCGGGGGTGAGTGCGCGCCTGCAGTCCGACAAGGTGTGGTTCTCCACGTTATCGAAGACGAGATCGTAACGCTGCCCACCCTGAGTGAAATCCTCTTGAGTGTAATCGATGACATGGTCGGCGCCGATCGAGCGGAGCATGTCCACATTCCTCGTGCTGCACACGCCGGTCACTTCTGCCCCAAATGATTTGGCAATCTGCACGGCGAAGGTTCCCACGCCTCCCGATGCACCATTGATCAGGACCTTCTGCCCCGGCCGTACTTTTCCCACATCGCGAAGTGCGTGCAGCGCCGCAAGTGCGGAGGTTGGTATGGCGGCCGCTTCTTCAAGCGTGAGGTTTGCGGGTTTGTGCGCAAGCTCGTCTTCTCCGGCACACGTATACTCTGCACAGGTGCTGGTGCACGCGCCGAACACCTCATCGCCGGGTTGGAATCGCTTCACATTGTTGCCCACCGCCTCGACCCGCCCTGCCGCGTCGTATCCCGGAATACCATATTTTGGTTTGAGCAGCCCGGTAGCCATGCGCACGGGGAACGGCGCGCCTCTCACGGTAAAGCAGTCACCTGCGTGGAGGCCCGCCGCGTGAACGCGTACCAGCACCTGATCGTCGTTGACGACCGGCGCATCGATGTCCCTGAGTTTCAGGACATCATCAGGTGCCCCGTACTTGTCTTGGACGATTGCCTTGATGGTATTCTCCCGATCCGTCGCCAGGTCCGGTGGGGGCGAGCCGATCTTCACTATGCTTACACATCCCGGTATGGAATCGTACCAGATTCGATGTGGTGCTTGGATCCACAACGCCACAGACTCCCCATCAAGACGGAACACCCGCTTTTGGTTTTTGCCGTGTAGCGGAAAATTCTGCAACTTATACTAGGAATGTCCTGTTTCTGGCAGTTACTCGCCCTTCCTTCCGCTTTGAGTACCGATCGCTGTTGAAGCCTGCAAGGGGGATAACCGGCCAAGAAAAGGCAAAAGACCCTTAACCGTGAACGGATGCGTCGCTTTCGGGCTTCAGAAGCTGCTCAGGGGCGCGTCCGGTTAGAAGTTACCGTTGATCAGAAAATAAGCCGAAGCCATCCAGAAGCTGGCCCCAGATTGGTGTAAAGGCGCAGTTATTCGATATCTGCTGGTTTCGGGTCTTCGATTGGAGGCGAATTGAAACCATGCCATATTCAGGTGCCCGGTATCTTCGATACGTAACAGCTTTATCGACAAATCAAAATTCGATTCAACAGATAGTTTCCTCCCGACGAAAAGAACCGTTGTCTGGGTGCAAACTTCATTGAGCAGTTGTTGGTCAAGAACGAACTACTCAAGTCAGTCTCGGTACAGAGAAAGCAAAACTGTTGGGGGTAACCATGAAGATAAAGTGAACAACGACAGCCAGTTGCGTTATTTTTTATCGAGCCTCAAAGACGTTGGCACGGTCGCTGCAATAACGGGAGCATGAACCTTTGAAAGTTCATACGACGCCCA
>Ga0070727_10002973_pt1 | contig 15769 bp, 16 predicted proteins | sample tdAd472_FD_66722 | JGI IMG/M metagenome (GOLD analysis project Ga0070727, IMG submission 66722) | Marine sediment microbial communities from the Atlantic coast under amendment with organic carbon and nitrate - tdAd47.2 | ecosystem: Environmental > Aquatic > Marine > Coastal > Sediment | place...
ACGATGCGCTTCGGAAAGGTGGGCGCTACATCGCCGTTGGCCTCTACGGCGGTGAAGTCACGATCCCGACCCTCAGCTTGCCGATTCGAAACCTCACATTACGCGGTTCCTATGTTGGTCGGCTCGAAGAAATGAAAGAATTGATTGCTCTCATTCGCGACCGTCAGGTTGCGGCGATCCCAGTGGAAACGCGCCCAATGTCGGAGGTAACAGAGACCCTGGAGGATCTGAAAGAAGGACGCATTTCGGGCCGCGTCGTTCTCATACCCTGACAGAGGTCGGGGGTTCGATTCCCCTCGGCACCACCAAATTTCCCGATCTACCTGGATCTCCCCCATTCGGCCTCCGGCGGATATTATTGGCGTCAAACGCGTTTCGGTGTCAGTCGTTGTCGTTGGAGGAACGCATGAAGATCACCATCCTCGACGATTATCAGGGGGCCTTGCGCGGCCTGGAATGTATCCGGCTGCTGGAGGGTCACGAGGTGACCGGCTGGGATGATCATGTCGCCGACAGCGACGAACTGGTCGCGCGCCTTGCGAGCACAGAGGCGCTTGTCCTGATCCGGGAACGCAGCCGGATGCCCGCGCCGCTGCTGGAGCGGCTGCCGAACCTGAAGCTGATCAGCAACCTCGGCTCCCATGGCCATGTCGATGTCGAAGCTTGCACCCGGTTGGGCATTGCGGTCGCGTCGGCCGCGCCGGCGCCCGGGACCTTCAACAACACGGCGGAGCTGACCTGGGGCCTGATCCTGGCCGCCATGCGCCAGATTCCGCAGCAGGTTGCCGCGCTCCGCAATGGTGCCTGGGCGCCGATGACCGGCCGGAATCTCAACGGCAACACCCTGGGCATTTATGGCTATGGCCGACTTGGTTCGGTGGTGGCCGGCTATGGCCGTGCGTTCGGGATGCACGTCGTGATCCTCGCCCGGCCGGACTCGGCCACACGGGCGGCGGCGGACGGATACGAGATCGCCGAAAGCCGAGAGGCCTTCTTTTCCCAATGTGATGTGGTCTCGCTGCATCTGCGCCTGCTGGACGAGACGCGCGGCACGGTTCGGGAGTCGGATCTCACACAGATGAAGCCGGACGCCTTGCTGGTCAATACGAGCCGCGCCGAACTGATTGCGCCCGGGGCGCTGGTCGCTGCCCTGGAGGCCGGCCGGCCGGGGATGGCCGCCCTCGATGTCTATGACGAAGAGCCTTTCGAGGACGCAAACCACCCGCTCCTCAACATGCCCAATGTCGTTTGCACCCCCCATATCGGCTATGTCACACGCGAAGCTTTCGAACCTTCCTTCGCCGATGTGTTTCGGCAGATCGTCGCCTATGCGGACGGCGCGCCAACGAACCTGGTCAATCCCGAGGTGCTGGGTCGGTCCATGCCCGGCCGGTAACCGACGTTGCGCACGGTCGAGAGGGTGCCTTATTCTTGCGCGGGCGTGATATAGGAAGGCCCCAATCGATGGGGCCGCCGCGCATTCGACCGTGGTGACATGTGTCTGCAAGGCGAATGGTTCGTCATACGGTGCACCCATCCGGCATTCCGATAGAGAAAACATGACAGACTTCGAAGGCGTTGCACCGCCGCTTCAGCAGGCCTTGACCCAACGCGGCTACACCGAATTGACCCCGGTACAAACCGCAATCCTGGCCCTCGAAAACAAGAACGCCGACGCGCTTGTGTCCGCGCAGACGGGGTCGGGCAAGACAGTTGCCTTTGGCCTGGCCCTGGCGCCGACCTTGCTGGCCGGCGCGGATCGGTTTGCGCGCGCGGACACGCCCCTGGCGCTGGCCGTTGCGCCGACCCGCGAGCTGGCGCTGCAGGTGCGCCGCGAACTCGAATGGCTTTATGCGCCGACGGGGGCGTCCTTCGCGTCGTGCGTGGGTGGCATGGATGCGCGCGCCGAACGCATGGCGTTGCAACGCGGCGCGCATATCGTGGTCGGTACGCCGGGCCGTTTGCGCGACCATATCGAGCGCGGGTCGTTCAACACGACGGGGCTTCGGGCCGTGGTGCTCGACGAAGCCGACGAGATGCTCGATCTGGGCTTTCGTGACGATCTCGAATTCATTCTCGATGCCGCACCCAGGGACCGGCGCACATTGCTGTTTTCCGCCACCGTGCCGCGTACCATCGCCAATCTCGCCAAACGTTACCAGCGCGATGCGGTGCGGGTCTCGACATCGGCGGAGCAAAGCCAACATGTCGATATTGAGTACCGTGCCCTCACGGTTGCACCCAACGACACCGAAAACGCCATTGTCAATGTGCTGCGCTATTTCGATGCCAAGAATGCGCTCGTCTTCTGCGGCACCCGTGCCGCGGTCAACCGGATGACCAGCCGGTTTGCCAACCGGGGATTCCAGGCGGTGGCGCTGTCGGGCGAGCTCAGCCAGAACGAGCGCACCCACGCCCTGCAGGCATTGCGCGACGGGCGTGCGCGGGTATGTATCGCCACCGACGTGGCCGCGCGCGGGCTGGACCTGCCGAATCTGGAACTGGTGGTTCACGCGGACATTCCGAAGAATCGCGAATCCCTGCTGCACCGAAGCGGGCGGACCGGGCGCGCGGGCCGCAAGGGCGTGTGCGCGTTGATCGTGCCCCACAATATGCGCCGGCGGACCGAACGGCTGTTGCACAGCGCCAACGTCGAGGCCATATGGGTCAATCCGCCGTCCGCCCATGAAATCATGGAACGTGATCGGGAGCGTATTTTCAGTGACCCGGCCCTCAGCGAACCGCTCAGCGACGAGGAACGCGCCTTCGCGCAAAAGCTCCTGTCCCATCATGATGCGGAGCATGTCGCCGCCGCGTTCCTGCGCCGCCATCTCGAAGACCAGACCGCGCCGGAAGAGCTGCTCGATGCGGCACCGACGGAACCGCGCAAGGATCGCCGCGACAATTTCAAGGACAGCGTTTGGTTCACCCTTTCGGTCGGTCGTGATGAGCGCGCCGAAGCGCGCTGGCTGTTGCCGATGCTGTGTCGCGCCGGCCACATCACCAAACAGGATATTGGCGCGATCAGAATCCAGGCCGGCGAAACCCATGTCGAGCTTGCCGCGGGCTGCGTGGATCGCTTCCTTGCGGGCGTTGGCCCCAGCGGCAAGGTGGAGAAGAACATCGTCGTGACGCGGCGGGAAAGTGACCCGACCGGGGGCGCCGACCAGAACGCGCGCCCCAGACCGCCACGTGATTCAAGCGACAAGCCCTTTTCGAAGAAGAAGCCGTACACCGCCAAGCCGCGAGATGAGCAGTCTTCCGGCGCGTCGCGTGATCCTGGCGACAAACCTTATGCGAAGAAGAAGCCCTATAGCGCCAAACCGCGTGGCGATCATGCGTCCGGCGCGTCGCGGGATTCCGGCGACAAACCCTATGTGAAGAGAAAAACTTACAGCCCCAAACCGCGCGCCGCGCAGGCCGACCAGGGCAGGACGCGCCATTCCGGTCCTGCATCCGGTGCGCCGGCGGGCGACGAGAAAATGCCCTGGGAACAGGAAGAGAAGAAACCTTGGGTGAAGAAGGGCAAAAAGTCGTCGAAGAAACCCGCAACCAAGAAACCTCAAAAGGGCAAGCTCGGCCTCAAGGCACCAAAAATGAGCGCGAAGGCCCGGGCGGCAATCAATTCCGGCCACGCGCCGATGAAGCGGAAAAAACCGAAGCGCGACCGCGTCTAGGCATCTTTCAAACGGGAGCGGGTGGATTTGCTCGAGAGTTCGCCCGCCGCTCAGTCTTTGTAGCGGTCGGCGATGCCATCCCAGCGGGGCATCTCGACGATGTCGAGATATTCGGGGAAACTCAGCCCGGTATTGGCGAGTTTGAGCTCGCCGCTCTTGATGTCGGCGAGGGTGTCGCGGATCGTGCGTGCGGCCAGCATCAGCGTGGTGATGCCGTAGCTGGCGATGCTGTAGCCGATCTCACCCAGCTCCGCCGGCCCCAATAGAGGCGTGACACCGCCCTCGATCATGTTGGAGAGATGGGGCACCGGAAGCTCCTCGCAGATGCGCCGCATGTCTTCGATCGATGTCGGCGCCTCGACGAACAGCGCATCCGCACCCGCCTTCATGTAGCGCTCGCCGCGCCGCAGCGCCTCGTCGAGGCTGTCGGTGGCAATGGCATCGGTGCGGGCGATGATGAAGGTGTCGGGGTCGAGCCGTTCGCCGGCGCACGCGCGCAGTTTCTCCTCCATCTCCTCGGCGGGCACGATGCGCTTGCCGGCCATATGGCCGCAGCGCTTCGGCGCCACCTGGTCCTCGATGAAGATCGCCTGGGCGCCGATCTTCTCATAGTGGTTCAGTGTGTAGACCGCGTTCTTCACGTCGCCATAGCCCGTGTCGACATCGACCAGGCATGGCAGGTCGGTGACGGCGAGGATGTCGCGCACGCCGGCCGAAATCTCGCCCAGTCCGAGCAGGCCGATGTCGGGCGCGCCATAGCGCGCCCCGACGATCTGGAAGCCGCCGATCATGAAGGCGTCAAAGCCGGTCTGCTCGATGATCCGTGCCGTCAACGCATCATGGGCACCCGGGATGACGAGGGGTGATGCCTCGTTGGCGAGCTGACGGAAGGTCTTTTTCTCTGCCATGACGTCCCCTTAGCGCAGCGGCGAGAACGGCGCGGCAAACAGAAGTTTGTTGTCCTGGGTGATGATCGCGCCCTTGGGTGATCCCTTCGGCGGCCAGACACCCTTCGCTACACCGTCGGCGCGCACCTGCGCGCGATGCTCGAAGCTCTCATAGGGCCAGATGTGGACATACTTATTGAGGCCCCCGATTTCGGTGTGCATGGCCATGGCGCAGGGCGACAATTCCATGCGCGCGTCGATCGCGTCCTTCCAGCCGTTGATGATGCCGGGAATGGTGCCGGCATTGACCGCATACTCGCGATATTCGAACAGCGGGCCATGCGCGCCACTCAGGAACTCCGTCATGAACGGGAAAGGGTTGAAGATCTCGGCCTTCATCTCGTGAATCATGGCGTTCACGTCCGGCGGCCAGACACCTGTCTTGACCGCTTCGGCGCGCACCGACTCGCGCTCCGCGAGATCCTTGTAGGGCCAGATATGGATCACCTCGTTGAGGGGGCCGACTTCGGAGACGAAGAAGGCGGCGAGCGGCGACAGCTGCTTGCGGCCGTTTTCATAGGCTTCCTCGAACACCTTGAGGAATTCGGGAACCATGCGGAGCTTCAGTCGGTAGGTGCGTACTTCATAGATCATGTTGTCCTCCCCCAAGGAGTTCGTGCGGTTGTGTGATTTTGTTGGCGGTCAGTCTGACCCCACCGGGATGGTCGGTCCAGCCGGTTTTGAGACCGTCCGATCCTAACCCTCGGTCGTCGGGAGTGGACGTTTCACGCCATGTGCAACGTCGCGGCGCGCCATGTATGTTGTGCCGACGACGATGATCCCGGCACCGATCCAGGTCCAGGTGTCGGGGAATTCGGCAAACACCACGTAGCTGATCACCGCGGCCCAGACCATGCGCATGGCGCTGACCGGCTCCACCAGGCTGACATCCGCGAGCTTGTAGGCGTGGGTGAACAGCAGATGGCCCGTGGTGCCGCACAGGCCGATGGCGATCAGCCAAAGCAACTGTTCGAGGTTTGGCCATTGCCACACGAACAGGGCCGGGATCAGGGTGACGGGTGTCATCAACAGCGTGACATAGGCGACGATCGTGGTCGGCGAGTCATGCCGCGACAGCATTTTTGCCATGACCTTCGAATTCGAGACCAGAAACACCGCCATGAGAACAAGAATGGTGCCGAGATTGATAGCGACGAAGCCCGGCCGGACGACCACGAAGGCACCCGCCACGGCCAGCGCGATGCCGAGCCAGCGGCGCGGCCCGACCTTTTCGCCGAGGAACAAAATTGCCAGCAACGCAACGAAAACCGGCCCGACCAGGCTGATGGCCGCGACGTCACCCACCGGGATCAGTGACAGCGCGGAGACCATGCAGATCATCGCCGCGGCGTTCACCAGGCCGCGGCCGAGATGCCAGGGCAGCATCTCTGTCCGCAGCAGTCCGAAACCATGGCGCGCGATGACGGGAACGAAAATGATCAGCCCGAAAAAGCCGCGAAAGAATGCGACCTCGAAGGCGTGCAGGCCCTCTTCGATCGTCAGGTAGCGGACAATGTTATGCATCGTCGCGGCGGACGCCGACGCGCCCACCACCAACAGTATCGCCTTTACCGAATCCGGCATGGCATCTTCAGCATCATCGCGCGCCAGTTTGTCAGGATGTCACCGCCGGGTGTCGACGGTCTGTTTCCGATTTAGAAGCAGGCCGATTGTAAGTAAAGTTGGCCCGAATCATAGATACCCGGTCATGACCCGTTCATGTGGGCACACCGGTTTGACCCAGAGGATCCGACCCATGGCCATTTCCCATCTCGAGCATTTTCTCGTCGTCGCTCAGGACTACGAGGCGACGGTTCAGTGGTACATCGACAATCTCGGCTTCGAGAAGGGCCCGCACCCGGATTTCGGGGCCGACGTGGAAGTGACCTGGCTCTATCTGGGTGATCGCGACATCATCCACATCGTGCCGCCGCGCCCGAACGACGAGGCGCGCCCGGCGCCCGACCCGAACGCGACGCCGGAGGATATCGCGCAAGGCAGCCGACCGATCCACCATATCGCCTTCCGTGCCGCCAACCGGATCGAGATGACCGACCGCTTCAAGGAACGCGGCGTGACCTATCTTGAGCAGCAAGCCAGCAAGGAGGACCTGTATCAGGTCTTCGTGCGCGACCCGAACGGCATCACGGTCGAGCTCAATTTCCCGGCCGAGGAGGCCGCCGACATGGAAGGCCTCGCGCAACTGGCGCTGCGGCCGGAGAAATGGAAAGACAAGGCGCCGACGGGTTAGGCGCGAACCGGCCTGCATGATCGCCTTGGCCTGGGCTAGAGTGTCGCCATGACAAAACTCTCCGTTCTCGACCTCGCCTACATCGGTGAAGGGTTCACGCCGGCCGATGCGCTGGCCAATGCGCGCGACCTCGCACAGCATGCCGAAGCAGCGGGTTACACGCGTTTCTGGCTGGCCGAGCATCACAACCTCGCCGGTATCGCGAGTGCGGCCACCGCCGTGTGTATCGGCCATGTCGCCGGGGGCACGACGACAATCCGTGTGGGTGCGGGCGGCATCATGTTGCCAAACCATTCCCCGATGGTGATCGCCGAGCAGTTCGGCACCCTGGCGACGTTGTATCCCGGGCGCATCGACCTCGGTCTGGGCCGGGCACCGGGCACCGACCAGCGCACGCTGCAGGCGTTGCGCCGCGGCCCGGATTCGTCCGAGAATTTCCCGCAGGATGTGGTCGAGCTGCAGGCCCTGCTCGGCCCGCCGCAGGAAAACCAGGCGATCCATGCGATCCCCGGCGAAGACACCAACGTGCCGCTGTGGATTTTGGGCTCCAGCCTGTTCGGGGCTCAGCTCGCCGCCATGCTGGGGCTTCCCTATGCCTTCGCATCGCATTTTGCGCCCCAGGCTCTCATGCGGGCGGTGTCGATCTACCGGGAGCGTTTCGAGCCTTCCGACCAACTCGCCGAACCTTATGTGATGGTCGGCTGTAACGCCGTGGTTGCCGACACGGAAGACGAGGCGCGGCGGCTGTTCACCACGCCCCAGCAACAATTTACCCGCATGGTGCGCGGCACCCGCGGCCAGCTGCCGCCGCCCGTCGACGACATCGAGGACTTCTGGTCGCCGATGGAGAAGTCGCAGGCATCGTCGATGCTGGGCTGCTCGTTCTATGGCTCACCGGAGACGATCAAGGCAAAGCTGGAGCCGCTGGTCGCGCAGACCGGTGCGGATGAGCTGATGGTCGTGGGCGCGATCTGGGAACATGCCGCGCGGGTGCGATCCTACGAACTGCTGGCGGCGGCGATGGCATAGGGCGGGATCCGTCTGTCCAGCCCATTTTCCTCGCACGTGCAACACGCTAAAAGAAACGGCCTTCGATCTTGACGGACGCGGGCATGCTTCAAACAAGGACTCTTTCATGACCACCGACCAGATCATCAGCCGTCGCGAAGGTGCGATCGGCTACATAACCTTCAACAATCCCGACCGGCACAACGCCATGTCCCTGGAGATGTGGCGCGACGGCGCCGCGGTGATCCGTGAGTTCTGCGATGCGGGCGACGTGCGTGCGATCGTGTTGACCGGCGCGGGGGAGAAGGCCTTTGTTGCCGGCGCCGATATCTCGAAGTTTGGCGACGAACGCGCCTCGAAGGCGGCGAGCGAAGAATACGCCGCCGCCGTAAAGACCTTCCAGGACACGCTCACCCATGCGCCGATGCCCACCATCGCGAAGATCGGCGGCTATGCCATCGGCGGCGGGCTGGCGATTGCCCTGTGCTGCGACATCCGCATCGCGTCGGATGATTCGCGCTTCGCCGTCCCGGCGGCCAAGCTCGGCCTGGGCTATGCCGCGCCGGGCATCGAGCGCCTGATGCAGATCGTCGGGCCGTCCTTCGCGATGGAGATCTTCTATACCGCCCGCCAGTTCGACGCGGGTGAGGCCCTGACCATGGGCTTGATCAACCGGGTGTTGCCGCGCGCCGAGCTGGAATCCTATTGCGATGATTACGTCGGCCGCATCGCGGGCAACGCGCCGCTGACGATCCGCGCGGTGAAGACGGCCGTGCAGGAGAATCTCAAGGCGCCGGCCGACCGCGACAATGCGCTGTGCGCCGAACAGGTCGCGGCCTGCTTTGCGAGCCAGGACTATATCGAGGGCCGCACCGCCTTCATGGAGAAGCGCAAGCCGGTCTTCACCGGTAAGTAGGGTTATCCGCCGGCGGTGCCCTTCCACATGGGGCGGCTCATCGCCACGCCATAGTCACGGAACATCACGTTGAAGGCGATCGAGATCCGGTCGGCGTCCGATTGGTTGATCGGCACCTCGTGATCGAGCCAGCCGGGAAACATCACCAGGTCGCCCTCGGCCACGGGCATGATCACATTGTTGGAGTTGAACCGATTGCGGTTGCGCGTCGGCGGCGCCAGCACGGAAGTCTGGCCGCGCGGATCGGAGAATTTGATCCGGTCGCCGCCTTCACCCGCCGTCACATAGTAGGAGCCCGACAGGAAATTGTTCGGGTGGTTGTGGCGAATATGCTGGGCGCCCGGTGGGTTCACATTCGCCCAGCAGCCGGTGATGGCGATATCGTCATTCTCAACTTCGAGGTCGGTCAACGCGTTGAGCGCGGCGTCGAGTATCATTTGGGCCAGCGGCGCGAAGACCGGGTTTTCATGCAGATTTTGGTCGGTCTGCCAGGTGCCGCCGGCGGGCGGGGTGGACCGGTCGCCGACCAGGCGGGTGATCTCCGTCGCCAGCGCGGCGTTCAGGCCAGGCCGTTCGTCCGGCTCCACCTGGAATTTCCAGATCAGGGTTGGAAAAAACTCGAAGCGATCGACGTCGGCGAACATGGGCGGCCCCCTTGCCATGCGGATGCGCCCACATGATGGCCCCCGGCGTCCGGCCGCTCAACTGCGCAAGGTGTCGCGGGTGTCTTTTCCCGCATTTCCGTCCTTATTCTTATCCTGTGGCGATATACGCCTTGAGGGCCTCGGCCTCCTGCTCTGTCTCCCGGATCCGGTGCTTGACCACGTCGCCGATCGAGACCAGTCCGATCAGCGCGCCGTCCTCCACGACCGGCAGATGCCGGATGCGGTGGTCGGTCATGGTCTCCATCAGATGGGCGATATTGTCTTCGCTGGTGCAGGTGACGACCTCGCGGATCATGATGTCGGCGACGCTGAGATCGAGAATATCTGCGCCGGCGCGCGCGAGGTGGCGGATAACATCGCGCTCCGAGATGATTCCGTCGACGCGGTGGCCGTCCGTGCTGACGACGAGGGCGCCGATCCCGAGTTCGGTCAGCCGGGCGCAGGCCTGCAATACCGACCGGTCGGGCCGGACGGTTTCAATTGCATTTCCCTTGTTTCGAAGAATTGCTGCAACGTTCATCGGTGCCCCTTTCGTTTTTGGGCGCACCCGTTGGCCGGTCCTTGCGTGTTCTCGCATCGGTCCGACCGCGATGCGCTCCACTCGATGTCCCGGATGGTTTATCGCGAGACTGCGTCAGATTGTCGCATAAATACGCGGGCTTGGCGAATGGTGGCAGATTTCACCTAGTTCAGGGGCGCGCCCGATATCGCCTTCTCGCAGATCCGGGCCGTCGTTACACCGGTCTTGTCGGTGCCGTCGAGTGGACAATGCTCGATCAGAAATGCGCAGGATTCCAACACGTTGGCATATTGCGGTGACCCCGCCGTGCGCGTCGGCCGGGCCACTTCGGCCTGGCGCAGATTGATGATGCGTTCGCCGCGCAACAGGACGGTGTTTTCATGCGCGATGCATTGGGCCCCGCTGGTGGTGAGTTGGTTCATGGAGATGGCGACGAGGAACACGGCGCCGAGCCCGATGATCAGCCGGGCGCGGAAGGCGCCCAGCCGGGGAAACCGCCAGCGCAGGCCGCGATAGAGCCCGTACAGGATCCCGGCGGCAGCGGCGAGCGACACAACGAGCCGTAAGAGGTCTAGCGCAATGTCCATGGGTTAGACGGCCATCGTTCAGCGGCCGGTGTTGTCGGCGTCGAGCCGCTCAATCGCCTCGTTGACCATGCGGTGGGCGTCCGTTTCGGGGGGAATGAGATCGCGCAAACGAACGAAGTTCGCCCGCGCGGCCTCGGTATCACCCGATTCGGCCGACGTGATCGCGGCGCGGAGAAGGGTCTCGGCATGATCGGGTTCGAGAGCGATCGCGCGCGCGTAGGCCTGGGCGGCTTCGCCCGGGTTGCCGAGCATTTCCCACGACCGCGCGAGCATCCGCCAGCCGGCAAGATCTTCGGGTTCGTCCTCGAGCCGCGCGGCCAAATTGTCGACCATGCCCTGGATCATCGCCTGGCGTTCGCTGTCGCTCAGGTCCTGCGCGGCGGCGATATCGGCCCCGGTCGGCCCGCGTGTTCCTGGTGTCGCAGAGGGGGCCGGAGACGGCGGCAGCCAGTCGGCCGGGTCGTGGCCCAGTTCCCGCGCCGTGTCTGTCACCCGGGCGAGGACTGTCGGTAACCACGGCGCGTTGGCGGGGGCATCTCCGGCCAGCGACGACCAGGCTTCGAGCGCATCCTGTTCGTATCCGGCCTGATAGTCGGCGAGGGCCAGAAAGTATTTGGCCCGGGGGTCCCCGGTGTCGCCCGCGAGTGCGGCCTCGAAGGCCTGACGTGCCGCCGGCGTGACCAGCCCGTCGGCGATTCGGGCCAGGGACTCGCCATGCGCAGATGCTATTTCCGGGCGCGTCGGATCGAGCTCGCGGGCCCGTGCCAGCGCGATCTCGGCCCCGTCGACATCGCCGGCGACCAGGCGTAAGCGGCCCAGGTCGAACCATGGTTGGGCATCATCGGGGGTCGCGACGGTGCGCGCCTCCGCCTCTTGCAAACGCGACCGCGCGGCGGCGGCCACGCCACCCGTCGCATCCGGTGGGGCCTCGCGCGCGGCGAAGGGTTGGTTGGGCAATCCCGGTGCGCCCAAATCGAGATAAAGCGGCACGCTCGCGAGCGGTACGATCAGTGCCAATAGCGCGGCGATCACCAGATGTCGTTGCACCCGGGGCTCGCCCGACAGGCCCGCGGCGCGTCCGGCGGCGAGCAGGCGGCGTTCGATTTCGCCTCGCGCGGCGTCTGCCTGGGTGTCGTCGATCAGCCCGCGCGTCTGGTCACGCGCGAGCTCCTGGAGCTGGTCGTAGTAGACAGCGGCATCGTATTCGGCGCGCGCCAGATCGCCTTTCCCGGGCCGCAACAGCGGCCAGGCGATCCAGACGATCAACGCCAGGGTGAGTGCCGCGAGAATGATCCAGAAAATCATGCGCGCTGCGGGTCGTCGGTTTGTTCGCCACCATCCGTGGGCGCGTCTTCGCTATCGGGCTCGGGCGGTTTCAGGCCCGCCTCGATCTCGGCGCGAAACCGGCTCCGTTGCATGTTCGACGGATTGGGAGGGCTTGTACGCGCGATGCGCTCGACCAGCGCATCCAGTTCAGCCCGGTCTGACGGCGACAGGGGGTCGGGGCCTGTACCGGCCAGCCGTCGCCGTTGATAGGTTTGGTAGAACAACACCGACAGGGTCGCGATGACGACCGCCATAATTGGCGGGGCGAGCCAGAGCGCCAATGTGTTGGGCTGGAACGGCGGGCGGAGCAACACGAAATCGCCATACCGCGCGACGATGTAGTTCACGACCTCTTCGTCATTATCGCCGGCGACCAGGCGCTCGCGGACCAACAGGCGCATGTCCCGTGCGATGTCGGCATCGGAATCATCGATCGACTGGTTCTGGCAGACGACACAGCGCAGTTCGGTCGAGATTTCCCGTGCCCGGTTTTCGAGCACGGGGTCGGCCAGCACCTCGTCCGGCTCGACCGCCAGCGACGGTGCGGCGCTCGCCAGAAAGGTCATTAGCGTGATGGCCAGTGCGGCCGTGATCTGTCTCATCCGCCTTCTATTTCCCGCAGTTTCGGGAGGATTTTCTGTTTGAGCACTTCGGGTGTGATCGGTCCGGCATGTTTGTAGGCGATCGTGCCGTTGGCATCGATGATGAATGTTTCCGGAACCCCCGTCACCCCCCATTCCAAGGACGCACGGGCGTCGGCGTCGAAGCCGATCGCCTTGTAGGGGTTGCCGTGGCGGCGCAGCCAGGTGACTGCGTCGGCGGACTTGTCGCGATGGTTGATGCCGTAGACCCGCGCGCCATCCGCTGCGAGTTGCGTGATCAGCGGATGCTCGGCCAGGCAGGGTATGCACCATGAGGCAAAAACGTTGACGATCGTCACCTGACCCTTGAGGTCCTCGGTCGAGAATCCGCCGGGGATGTTGTCGGCAACGGCGGGCAAGGAGATCGCCGGGGCAGGCTTGCCGACCAGCGGCGAGGGCAGGCGCGATGGGTCATTGTTGCGTTCCCCGTCGGTCAGCAGCGCGCCCATGACGCCCAGCAGCGCAGCGAAGATTGCCACGGGCAGTATGACGACAAGCCGGCGCATGACCTGCTCGGGCCCTACTCAGCAGGTGCCGGCAGGGGTTGGGTTGGCGGGTTGGCCGGCGGGGCGGTGTTTGCCGCGCGGCGTGGTGCACCCACCCGATGGCGGCGATCGCTCAGGGACAGGAAGCCGCCAAACACCATCACAAGCGCACCCAGCCAAATCCACGGGACGAGCGGGTTCACGAAGAACCGCACGGTCCAGGCATCGGCTGTCTCAGGTGTGCGGCCGCGTTCGCCGATAACGCCATACAGATCCGACAGCAGGGTCGTGCGGATGCCGGCCTCGGTGGTCGTCTGGTTGGCGATCGGGAAGAAACGGCGTTCCGTGTGCATGGTGGTCACGAGCTCGCCGTCTTCCTCGATCCGCAAGGTGGCGCGCTCGAAGCTGTAGTTCGGCCCGCGCCCCTCGGTGACGGATTCGAGTGTCACGGCATAGCCCGCACCCTCGACGGTTTCGCCGGGGGACAGGGTGGTTACCAGTTCGGTGCGCCAGGCCGATGACCCGGTGATGCCGACGATCATGATCGCGAGGCCGAGATGGGCCAGTGACATGCCACTCGCCGAACGGGGCTGCCCGGACAAGCGACGCCAGGAAACACTCGGCGGGGAGGAGAACAGTTTGATGCGGCCGCCCCATTCGGCGATCGTGCCCGCTGCCAGCCATGCTGCGAGACCCATCGCAAACGGCGCCAGCCCGGGACCGTCGGGGACCGCCAGGAACGTCACACCGATCGCCAGCAGCGCCGCGATGGCCGCCGGAATGATTTTTCTCGACGCGGTCCGCAAGTTGCCACGCTTCCAGGCCATCAGCGGACCGATCGCCATCAGCAACACCAAGGGCACCATGATCGGGCCGAAGGTGGCGTTGAAGAAGGGGGGGCCGACGGAGACTCGGGTCTCGCCCCCTGAAAGGGCCTCGAGGATCAATGGATACAGGGTGCCGAGCAGGACCGTGGCGGCCGCCAGGGTCAGCAGCATGTTGTTGGCGATGAGCGCGCCCTCGCGGCTGGCGGGTGCGAACAGACCGCCGCCCTTCATGCCCGGTGCGCGCACCGCAAACAGGGTCAGCGCGCCGCCGATGGCGATTGCGAGGATGGCGAGGATGAAGACACCGCGCTCGGGATCGGTCGCAAAGGCATGCACCGACGTCAACACGCCGGAGCGCACGAGGAAGGTTCCCAGCAGGCTCATCGAGAAGGTCAGGATCGCAAGCAGGATGGTCCAGCTCTTCAGCGCATCGCGTTTCTCGACCACGATCGAGGAATGCAGCAGCGCCGTGCCGAACAGCCAGGGCATGAAGCTCGCATTCTCGACAGGGTCCCAGAACCACCAGCCGCCCCAGCCCAGCTCGTAATAGGCCCACCAGCTGCCCAGCGCGATGCCGCCGGTCAGGAAGGTCCAGGCCGCGAGGGTCCAGGGGCGCACCCAGCGACCCCAGGCCGCGTCAACCCGGCCCTCGATCAGCGCGGCGATGGCGAAGGAAAAGGCCATTGAGAAACCGACATAGCCGAGATAGAGGAGTGGCGGGTGGAAGGCGAGGCCCGGGTCCTGCAGCAGGGGGTTCAGGCCGGTGCCGTCGAGCGGCGCGGGGCTGAGCCGCGCGAACGGGTTCGAAGTGAAAATGATGAAGGCGAGGAAGGCGAAGCCGATCATCGCCTGGATCGACAGGACTCGTGCCTTAAGCGTTGGCGGCAGGTTGCGTCCGTACACCGCGACCGCGGCGCTGAACAGCGCCAGAACCAGGACCCAGAGCAACATCGAACCTTCATGGTTCCCCCACACGCCGCTGACCTTGTAGAGCATCGGCTTGAGCGAATGGCTGTTCTGGAACACGACCGACAGCGAGAAATCCGAGGTGACGAAACCGTGGGTCAGCGCAGCGAACGCGATCAGCAACGCGGCCGCCTGGGCGATGGCCGTGCGGTCGCCGACCATCATCAAACCGGCATCACCGCGGGCCGCGCCCCACAGCGGCACGATGGCCTGGACCGCCGCCAGAACGAGGGCCGCGATCAGGACATACTGGCCGATCTCGGCAATCACTGGGTGGCCTCGTCTTCGCGCCACTGCCCGCTTTTGCGCAAGGCATCGGCAACTTCTTTCGGCATATAGGTCTCGTCATGCTTGGCCAGGACCTCGCTGGCCGTGAAGCGTCCGTCGGGCCCGAGTGTGCCTTCGGCGACCACGCCCTGGCCCTCGCGGAACAGATCCGGCAGGACGCCGGTATAGCTGGCCGGGATCGTGCGGTTCAGGTCGGTGACGACGAAGTGTGTGGTGGCGCCCTCGGTGCGCACACTGCCTTCCTCGACCAGCCCGCCAAGGCGGAACAGGTCAGCGGGTGGGGCCGGGCGTTCGGCCAGGTCCGACGGCGTGTAGAAAAAGACCAGACTGTCCTCGACGGCATTCAGCACCAGGGCCGCGGCGGAGCCGAGCAGGCCAAGGGAGACTGCGACGACCAGCAGGCGGCGATGTTTTCGTTTCACGAGCCGGCCTCCGGATCGGTGCGACGCCGGCGGGCCGGTGATCCGGCCTCGGCGGCGCGCAGGGCGGATTCGCTCTGGCGTAGCCGGCGCATGCTGCTGATAGTCATCCCCGCGAGGACCACCGTGGCGATTCCCAGCGAGGGCCAGACGAAGGCGGCGTAACCACCCATGTTCAGAAATGCTGTGATGTCTTCCACGTTTCCGGAACCATATCGGTCAAACGCGCGGCAAGACGCGAGCTGT
>Ga0070727_10002974_pt1 | contig 15764 bp, 11 predicted proteins | sample tdAd472_FD_66722 | JGI IMG/M metagenome (GOLD analysis project Ga0070727, IMG submission 66722) | Marine sediment microbial communities from the Atlantic coast under amendment with organic carbon and nitrate - tdAd47.2 | ecosystem: Environmental > Aquatic > Marine > Coastal > Sediment | place...
GTGCGTAGTTCAGGGCAATCAACGCTGTGTTCGAATTGCGGCCATCAATAATGAGCTGTAATTGTGCGCTCTGTTGTAATTTTAATTGTCGGCTGAATTGAGGGCCGATATGCAACACCAACAAGGCTTTTTTTTCATCTAGCAGCGGTTGAATCTGGCCCTGCCTGGAAATTTGTCCAACTTCTTTAAAATTGGGCGCACCCCGGAAGTGTGCCATCAGTAGGCGTGAGGCAGCCCCTTTATCCTCGTTGTAAACGGCAAAGGGTACATGGTTGAGGTCAAAGGTCGCTGCATAGCTGAAAACCAAAGTCTGTATGATCGGCGGGACAATAATAACAACACGACTTTTTTTATCCTTGAGTAACACCAGGAACTCTTTAACGACTAAGGCATAAATACGTTGCCACATGCGCATCACCTATTCGAGCCGTTTATGAGATTTGAGGCGACTCAATCCCAGAAAAAAAACAGCCATTATCAGCAACGCTGCCGAGTTGGGAAGAATCACTGCCCATACATCCCCAGCGAGAAATTCCGTTTGCAGAATAGCGACAAAATAACGGGCTGGAATTAAATAGGTTACCACCTGGACAATACCCGGCATGCTACCAATATCGAAAATAAATCCGGATAGAATAAATGCGGGAAGAAAAGTTGTAATAATTGCCATCATGCCCGCAACAAACTGATTTTTTGCCAGAATGGAAATCAACAAACCCATGCCGAGGGCAACTAATAAAAATAGCGAGCTGGTTATTAACAAGAGCCAAGGTGAACCGCGCAAGGGCACCTCAAACAACCATAATGCCATTGCTACCGATAACAGCATGCTACCCATGCCGAGTAGATAATAGGGTATAAGCTTGCCTAACAAGACTTCCCACATGGCTACCGGCGTGACAATCAAAGCTTCCATCGTGCCTCGCTCCCACTCTCTGGCCATGACCAACGCGGTCAGCAAGGCGCCGATCAGGGTCATGATCACGACAATCAGTCCAGGCACCAGATAATCACGGCTGCGCAGCTCGCTGTTAAACCAGATCCGTTGCTGTAATTGCACCGGTAGTTTCAATTCCCGGCCCGTTAGTTGCGCCTGTTGCTGCAACCAGTTGCCCAAAACCCCCTGAACATAACCGAGTACAAGACGACCCTTGTTGGCATCCACGCCATTGACGATCACCTGAATCGACGCACCTTGAGAGCGCCTCAGCAACGAAGCAAAATCAGCGCGTAGAACAACAATACCATCGACCATACCAGCCATCATTGCATGCTCTGCGGCCTCTCGGTCGGTCATCGATAGTGGGATAAAATAAGTACTTTTGTGAAATCCAGAGATAAAGCTGGCCGTCTCTGCGCTGGGTTGTTCAACGACCAGTGCCACCGGCACATGCTTGGCATCCAGGGTTACCCCGTAACCGAACAATAACAGCAACACCACCGGCATCACGAAAGCAATAGCAATACTGCTGGGGTCACGAAGAATCTGTAGAAATTCTTTGCGGACCAAACCTCGTAAGCGCATGATACTCGCCTTTGAGCGGGACATTTTTGCACTCATGCTGCGTTCTGCTTGTGCTCGTGAGTTTCGATCAAGCGAATAAATGCCTCTTCCATACTCGGTTCAGGTAACTGCTTATCCGCCACCTTATTTTTGATTTCCAGTGGCGTGCCCAAAGCCAGCAACTCTCCTGCCGCCATAATCGCCAAACGGTCGCAATACTCGGCTTCCTCCATAAAATGTGTTGTCACCAACACGGTTACACCGCTATTGGTAAGGCTATTGATGCGTTGCCAGAATTCGCGACGCGCCAGCGGGTCCACCCCTGAGGTCGGTTCATCCAGGAATAAAATATCGGGTTTGTGCATTAGCGCACAGGCCAGCGCCAAGCGTTGTTTATAGCCTAACGACAAACTTTGGCTTTCACTGTTGGCAAAAGCAGCCAGATCAAACTGCGCTAAAGCCCACTCAATCCGTTCTGCTCGCTGTTGAGCGGGCAGGCCATAGGCATTGCCGAAAAAATTCAGATTCTGGCGTACATTGAGATTGCCATATAAGGAAAACTTTTGTGACATGTAACCAATGCGAGCCCGTGCAGTTGCAGCGGCATGACGAAGATCCACACCTGCTACCTGGAGGCGACCACTGCTGGCCGGCAACAGGCCGCAAAGCATACGAAAGGTCGTGGTTTTACCCGCACCATTAGCGCCCAGGAGACCAAAAACCTCTCCGTGTTTAACATCGAAACTCAAATCCCGAACCGCATAAAATTCACCGAAGCGGCGTTGCAGGTTTTCCACCTCAATAACTGCCTGGTTAGGTTCAGAACCCGGTTCAAAGTCGTCTTGCAACGGCTTAGCTGTCACTTTCTGATGACTACGGTCAGTTTTAATCAAGGTAATAAAGCTATCTTCAAACCGGGGTAATACAGGGCTTATACTGAGGCCATTTATCGCGGGATATTGCTTCTCGGCCAATTGTATTTCGATAGGTCGTGCGGCTTCAGACGCCATGACCACCCGGACTTGCTCACCCTGAATGACCGTATCCAATACGCCTTCCAGCGTTGCCAGTTGGCCCTGCAATTGCTGCTTTGTCATCCCAGGCAAGGAAACGCTATATACGTTCCCCTTACATTCGTCACTAAACTTTTCTGGTGTATCAAAACCGAGTATTCGCCCCTCATGGAGCAGGATGACTTCCGCGCAACGTTCAGCTTCATCCAGATAGGCAGTGCTCAGCAAGACACTCATCCCTTCATTTTGTACCAGACGATAAACAATGGCCCAGAGTTCACGTCGCGATACTGGATCAACTCCCACTGTCGGTTCATCAAGCAGCAGTAACTCCGGTGACTGCACCAGTGTGCAGGCTAACCCCAGCTTCTGTTTCATGCCACCGGATAATCTTCCGGCTAGACGATCAGTAAAATCTCCCAGTCCGGTCATGCGCAGTAATTCCTGGTATCGGGTGGCTCTCTCAAAGACGGGGATACCTTGTAGGTCAGCGTATAAATCGAGGTTTTCCTGAACGCTAAGATCCTCATACAGGCCGAAGCGTTGCGGCATATAACCGATGCGGGATTGCACCGTCAGCGCATCCTGCATGGTATCAATCCCAAGCACCCTAATATAACCCTGATCCGGTTGTAGAAGCCCGGCACTCAGGCGCATCAGGGTGGTTTTACCTGCTGCATCCGGACCGATTAAACCGGTGACGATACCGCGTTTTATTTTTAAATTAATGGCTTGCAATGCCTGAACCGTCGCAGCCCCTTGCTGGAAGGCTTTGCTGAGATTCTTACACTCCAGTACGATTTCGTCGTCCTGGGCTAGGATGGTGCCTTGGTTTTCGAGACCCTGAGTTCCAACCCTTTGATCTTTTACACCGGCCCTTTGGCCTCTAGGTTTCATTATGTTAACGCCGTTAAATCTGAGAGCATTAAAGTTTGTCGCAGGGATGGTTGCCGGGTGTAATCACTGAGGAACGATGCTGATCCAGCGCAATACTAACTGTCGCAGGCATTCCGAGGCGCAGTTCATTATTGGGGTTGCACGCATAAATGCGTACCTGATAAACCAGATCCGTTCGCACCCCTGTCGTCTCAACCGACTTAGGGGTAAACTCCGCCGTTGGTGAAATATAGCCAACCCAGCCACGGTAGAATTTATCGGGATAACTGTCGGTATTGATGTTAGCGAGCATGCCAGGGTTGATTTTACCAAGATCGGGCGCTTCGACATAAGCACGCACCCACACGGGGTCGGTTAGCGCAAGACTGTAAACGGGCTTTTGCGGCGAAGCCATGTCGCCGGGTTCCAGCATACGGTTTTGGATAACACCATTGCTTGGCGCAGCGAGTGAGGCATCCGCAAGATTACGTTGTGCAATCACAAGTTCCGCCTGGTGTGCCTGCAAGGTTGCGCGGGCCGCAGCAATATTCTCCTGACGTGGCCCTTCTATGACTAGCTTCAGCAACTCCTGCATTGCCTTGGCACGAGAATGGTAGGCTGTTGCCGCCGTCTTGGCGTCGTCACGTTGTTGTGTTGAAGCAAGATTTTTTTGTTGCAACTCCAGTACTCGTCGATAATTCGCATCTGCATTTTGCGCTTCGGCCTGAGCTGCATCGGCATCAGCCTGTGCCTTTTTAATCTCCTGAGGACGGCTGCCGGTTTCCAAAATATGTAAAAGCTGCTGTTGTGCCAACACCTGCGCTTCGGCTCTGGCTACAGCCGCCTGCAAGCGCTGGGTGTCAAGCTGGGCAAGTTGTTGTCCTGCCTCGACTTGCTCGCCCTCAACCGCCATCATAGTAGCGATACGCTCATTGCCATTAAACGCAAGGTCGACTTCCCGAATGTCAACATTGCCATAGAGTGTTAGCAGATTTTCCGGTGCCTGGTGTTCGCCAGTCAACCACCACCGGAGCCCGGCTATGACAGCGACTAAAATCAAAATCAGGATTATTGCTCGGCGTCGATTAATTTTCATTATGCGCTTTCCACAATGGTGCCTGGATAATACAACGACAGCATGTGCTCTATCGTGTGCTCTACCGATTCTTCGTCAAGTTTTAGTTGAAACACTTGCTCAACTACCGGTCGTGCGATAAACGGAAATGCCGCCATACTGATCAACGACAGCGCACTCAGTTGCGGTTGTAGGACGGTAACCTGATACCCCTCCTGTTTCCGCCGTTCCAGTAATCGCAGCAATAAACTATCCACTTTCAGACCAAAGAGCCTGATGAACTGCTCACGTAAGCCACCCTCTCGGTACAGTATTTCCCGTACGATGAGATTGGGCAACCAGGGCTCTGCCAGGAATGTTTTCATATAGCACCTAAGAAAAGCCGCTAGATCATCACGACTATTCTCACCTTCGTTTTCCTGTAGCACTTCGAGTTGCGCCATGAGTGGTGCAAAACTTGCCTCAAGCATCGCCAGGTAAAGGCCTTCTTTATTGCCAAAATAATAATGCACCATCGCTGGGTTTACGCCTACCGTGGCCGCAATCTGGCGTATTGAAACGGCTTTAAAATCACATCGTGCAAACTGTTCACGCGCTGCTTGCAAGAGGGCTGCACGTATTGCTTGCTCCTGATTCTGACCAACCGGCCGACCGGCCCGACGCACCTTTTCCTGTTTTTTCCTGATTCCTGATGCCCGTTTATTTTTAACTAGCGCCATAATAAAACTTAATTAATTAATTAATTAATCGTTTGATTAATATCTTGCTCTAATTAGCTGTAACATTCAAGAAAAGCTTATTCAGGAAGCTGGTTTAACCACTATTAGTCAGCGCTTGAACCATAGTGTCGCCCAAAAGGAGAGCCTGGAAATGTTTTTTTATAAAAGGAGTAGGTGGCACCTTCGTCTTTAAAACAAACGCCCAATTTGACACAAGAATGGGCAACAAGAGCTGCGACCACACCACCAGGATTATCACCAGTGGCGTCAATACACCGACCAATGCAACAGAAATACCTAGAACGGTAAAAATTCCACCGCCAATCATACCGCCTAGCGCGATAGTAATTAGCTCGGGAACCCCAGCGGCTTATTGCGTTTCCTATGGCAGGAGTATTTATGATTATTCGTAAAGAGCACCTATTTCTTAACAAAAAATAATTTTGGTATCAACAAGCGAAGGCTGTGTTGGCTGTTACCTTATGTTTTTCATTTGTGAACAGCTCCATTAGCTTTTCAACTCATCCAAATCCCCAAACAAATCCAAGGCCTGCGGGTTCGCCAGGGCATCAGTATGTTTTACTTTCTGCCCATGCACAACCTGGCGTACGGCTAATTCAACGATCTTACCACTAATAGTGCGCGGAATATCTGCCACCTGAATCAGTTTGGCGGGTACATGCCGTGGCGTGGTATTAGTACGAATGGTTTGACGGATTTTTTGTTTTAATTGGTCGGTCAAGTGAATGCCTTCACGCAACACCACAAATAATACGACACGCACATCATCATCCCATTCCTGTCCGATACAGATGCTATCAAGCACCTCTTCGACCTTTTCAACTTGCCGATAAATTTCTGCCGTACCGATACGTACACCACCAGGGTTTAACACGGCATCAGAGCGGCCATGAATAATTACACCGCCCTCTTCAGTAATTTCCGCATAGTCACCATGCGCCCAGATATTGGGGTATTGCTCGAAGTAAGCGGATCGATATTTCTGCCCTTGCGGGTCATTCCAGAATCCAATGGGCATCGAAGGGAACGACTTGGTGCACACCAGCTCCCCTTTTTTCTGCTCGATATGCTTGCCATTGTCATCCCATATTTCGACCGCCATCCCCAGGCCACGACATTGCAACTGACCGGCGTATACCGGCAGCGTTGGACAACCCAAAACGAAACAGGAAAGAATATCGGTACCACCGGAAATAGAAGACAGGCAAAGATCGCTTTTGATGTCTCGATAGACATAATTAAAGCTCTCATGGGACAGCGGCGAACCGGTCGACAGGATGGTTTTTAAAGCAGTCAATCGATGCGATATTTTGGGCGTGACGCCAGCCTTTTCCAAGGCCGCAATATATTTGGCGCTGGTGCCAAAAATTGAGATGCCCTCTTCGTCCACCATATCAATAAGGGCCTTTGGTTCAGGGTAAAAAGGTGAGCCATCGAACAATACTAGTGTTGCATCACGTGCCAAGCCGCTGACAAGCCAATTCCACATCATCCAGCCGCAGGTGGTGAAATAAAAGAGCACATCATCGACGTTCAAATCAACATGGAAAGTATGTTCTTTTAAATGCTGCAGTAGCGTACCGCCAGCGCTGTGTACGATACATTTAGGAACGCCGGTAGTGCCGGAGGAATACATAATATAGAGCGGATGACTGAAAGGCATCTGTTCAAACACCAGCGCTGGAGTATTTTCCTTGATCAAAAAATCATCTAAGAGTATGGCTTTCGGCAGCACCTCAATATGCAAGTCCTGCGGCACCGAACGGTGGGTAACGGGTACAAGAATCAGCTTTTCGATTGAATCAATTTTGCCCAGGATTTCAGCAAGACGAGGGAGGGAATCGATAGTTTTGCCATTATAAAAATAACCATCGCACGCAAATAACACCTTGGGGCGGATTTGCCCAAAGCGATCCATGACACCATTGATACCAAAGTCTGGAGAACAGGAGGACCAAATCGCGCCGATACTTGCGGTTGCCAACATACCAACAACGGTTTCTGCAACGTTTGGCATGAAGGCAGCGACTCGATCATTCGCTACAACACCCGCACCACGCAACGCCGCGGCTAATTGCGCAACCTTTTGATAAAGTTCAGCGTAACTCAGCACATGACGTTCACCATTTTCCAGGCGCGAAACAATAGCCACCTTTTCATCAACAGTGCGCAGCAGGTTTTCGGCAAAATTAAGTTTGGCGTCTGGATACCATTGCGCTCCGGGCATTTTGTCACCATCGAGCAGCACGCGATCACTCCATTTCTCACCAATCACCCCAGTGTAATCCCACACGGCATCCCAAAACTTTTCAGGCTGGGTAACACTCCACTCGTGCAGTGCTTGGTAGCTGTCGGCGTCAACAACACCATGATCTTTTAACCAATGTGAAAATTTAGTGATATTGGCCGTTTCTTTGCGTTCTGCAGTTGGGGTCCAGAGAAGGGTTAGCATAGTTTTTTCCTGGCATCAGTCGGAGCGATAAACAGAGTCTGATGATAAACATCTACCTGGGGTATTTCCACAATGAAATAGTGAAACTAATTTTTGCTAATCAACGCATTAGCCACCTTGGAGCCAGTCCGACGCCCCAACGCTTGCATGATAAATTGGCCAGCCGCTATAAGACTCTCCAGGTCAACGCCGGTATCAATACCCAGACCATTGAGCATATAAAGCACATCCTCGCTCGCCACATTGCCGGCAGCACCCTTGGCATAGGGGCAACCACCTAAACCCGCTACCGAACTATCGATAACCGCGATGCCTAACTCCAGTGCCGCATAAATATTCGCCAGGGCTTGGCCGTATGTATCATGACAATGTACCGCTAATTGTTCGATGGCAAGTTCCTGTGCAACAGCCTCAATCATATGCTGCGTTTTGCGTGGCGTACCGACGCCAATAGTGTCGCCCAGCGAAACCTCATAACAGCCCATGGACACCAGCTGTTTCGCCACTTGAACGACCGCTGAAACAGGCACCTCCCCCTGATAGGGACAACCCAAAACACAGGAGATATACCCTCGCACTTTTATCCCCTGTACTTGTGCTGCGGACATTATCGGTTCAAAACGTTGCAAGCTTTCTGCCACACTGCAATTAATATTTTTTTGCGAAAATTGTTCCGAAGCCGCAGCAAATATGGCGACCTCATCAACACCACAGGCTAACGCACTTTCAAAGCCTTTGAGGTTGGGAGTCAGCGCGCTATAGATGACACCGGGATAACGCTGAATGTGTTGCATCACCTCAGCTGAATCAGCCATCTGCGGCACCCATTTTGGTGACACGAAACTGGCCGCTTCAATGGTTTTCAAGCCGGCCTGTGCAATACGGTTGATCAACTCTACTTTAACCGCAGTGCTGATATTGCCCGGCTCATTTTGCAAGCCGTCGCGCGGGCCGACTTCGACCATCTGTACCTGTTTAGGTAACGCCATCGTTATTCCTCATCCGCCGTAAAGGCAACCAGTTGTGCGCCCTCATCAACCAAGTCACCTTCCTTGAAAAACACCTCAGCCACCGTCCCTGCAGCCGGAGACTTGATGGTATATTCCATTTTCATTGCCTCCATCACCACCAAACCCCGATCTGCTGCTACCTTCGCCCCAGGTGCAACCAGTACCGCCACAATCGTACCATTCATTGGAGCGCCAAGATTACCCGCATCCTCTTCAAATGCATGCTCTTCCAAACCCGGTTTACACCAGACATATTCTATGGCTCCGGTTTCAGTAAACAGGGTAATCCGAGAATTGTGCTCAGCAACCCAAACCGTGGATTGATGGCCGTTAAGCACAACAGTCAGTCGATCATCGCGCAAGCGCCCACTGGCCAGAATTTTCTCATTATCCAGTTTCAGCAAATAACCTTCACCGCTGACCTCAGCGATTACCTCAACACTTGGTTGATCCGTTTCCGGTAGACTCAACTCCACCCGCAGTAGGTTCGATTCGTTGAGCCGCCAACCACTGAGATTGCACCAAGGAGAGTAAGGGTCACTGCTGGCGACAGCATCCTTCGTTCTTTGCTGGTGCTGAGAAATCAACACATAGAGCGCCGCTTTTGCCAGATTAACACGCTCCTGATCCGCCGTGACCTTGTTCACAGGGAATAGCCCAGCACTATGCTTTTCAATAAAGCCGGTATCCAGATCGGCCCGTTGAAATGCGGGATGATCTACCAAGCGGTGCAGAAAGCCGGTATTGGTCTTCATTCCAGCCACCCGATATTCGAGCAACGCCTGCGACATACGCTGCAAAGCGCGCTCACGCGTTACATCCCAGACAATCAATTTAGCAATCATCGGGTCGTAATAGGGGTTAACCATATCGCCTTCCCTGACGCCGGTATCGACGCGTATATGTTTATTTTCCGAAGGCGTACGCAGATAAACCAGCTGTCCAGTGGCAGGTAAAAATTCGTTATCGGGGTCTTCAGCGTATATCCGCGCTTCCAGTGCATGGCCGTGCAACTCCAGTTGTTCCTGGGTAAGCGGCAGACTGTTTCCCGCCGCTACCTGTAACTGCCATTCCACCAGATCTTGTCCAGTGATCAATTCGGTCACCGGGTGTTCCACCTGCAAGCGCGTATTCATTTCCATAAAATAAAATGCGCCGTCCTTGTCGAGTAAAAATTCGACGGTGCCCGCGCCAACATAATGAATCGCCTGCGCCGCTTTTACTGCCGCATTTCCCATCTGCTGCCGCAACGACTCGCTCATACCAGGTGCCGGAGCCTCCTCCAATACTTTTTGATGGCGACGCTGCACCGAGCAGTCGCGCTCAAACAGATATATCGCATTACCTTGCTGATCGGCAAACACCTGAATTTCAACATGGCGCGGCTGCGTCAGGTACTTCTCCACCAACATACGATCATCGGAAAAGCCTTTCATCGCTTCGCGCTTGGCTGAGGTCAACGCGTCATCAAACTCAGGCTCAGACCAAACCACACGCATACCTTTACCACCACCACCGGCCGTTGCTTTAAGCAACACCGGGTAACCCATTTGATTGGCGGACTGTTTGAGTATCGCTGGGGACTGGTCATCGCCGTGATATCCCGGCACCAGTGGCACCCCGGCTTTTGCCATGATGGTCTTGGCGGCACTTTTCGAGCCCATGGCTTCGATTGCCGAGGTTGGCGGCCCAATAAAGCAAATACCCTGCGCTTCACAGGCTTTCACAAAAGCGGCGTTTTCCGACAAAAAACCATAACCGGGATGGATCGCGCCAGCGCCCGATTGTTTCGCTACATCGAGGATTTTATCACCCCGTAAATAGCTCTCAGCACTCGCGGCAGAGCCAATGCAATAGGCTTCATCCGCCATCGCCACATGCATCGAATTGGCATCTGCCTCAGAATAAACAGCAACGCAGCGAATTCCCATTTTGTGGGCAGTTTGTATGACGCGGCAAACAATTTCACCACGGTTTGCAATCAAAATTTTATTAAACATAGGCGCTCTATTTATTCCTAAGCCAGCTAGGTGTGCGTTTTTCCAAAAAGGCAGACAACCCTTCCTGGCCCTCATCCGACACGCGTATACCAGCAATTAACTCACTGGTTCGAGCAATTAAGGCATCATCAATTGGTTGCTCCGCCACTTCAAAAACTAATTTTTTAGCCGCACAAATTGCCGCTGGGCTATTCGCCAATAACTGCTCTAACATCCTGTTCACGACAGCATCAAGCTCTGACTCTTCAACTACTTTGGAAACCAGACCAAGCTGCGCAGCGGTGGCAGCATCAAAGGGTTCAGCAGTCACAAAGTAACGTCTGGCAGCGCGTTGCCCGATCGCAGCGATCACATAGGGGCTGATGGTTGCTGGTACTATGCCAATCTTCACCTCACTCAAACAAAATTTAGCGCGCACTGATGCCACCGCGATATCACAGCAGCTTACCAACCCAACTGCACCACCAAAGGCGGCTCCCTGTACACGGGCAATTGTCGGCTTGGGCAGGAAATTCAAAACACGCAGTAAATTGCCCAGAGCGCTGGCGTCGGCGAGGTTTTCCTCAAAGCTGTATTGGGCCATGCGTTGCATCCAGTGAAGATCGGCCCCGGCGGAAAAACTCTTGCCTTCAGAAGCCAACACAACGGCACGTACTTGGTTATCACTGGCAACCTGCTCCAATACCTGGGTTAGCTCCGCAATCAGCTGATCATCAAAGGCATTGTGCCGCTCCGGTCGATTCAGACTAATGGTGGCGACACCGCGATGGTCAATATTAAACAGTAGATTTTTTGCATTCATTATTTGAGTATCCTTTGTGTTAGCAGCCATCGCCGGTTGCTCCGGCATCAGCTGCGTTACATCCTAAACACGCCAAATTTGGTCTCTTCAATCGGTGCGTTTAACGCCGCTGACAACGCTAATCCCAGGGTATTCCTGGTTTGCGCAGGGTCGATCACACCGTCATCCCAAAGCCGGGCGCTGGCATAGTAGGGATGCCCCTGTTCTTCATACATCGCCATTACCGGTTTTTTGAATTCCGCTTCATCCTCTGCGGCCCAGGTTTCACCACGTTTTTCCATAGCGTCACGTTTAATCTGCGCCAGCACTCCGGCCGCCTGCTCGCCGCCCATCACTGAAATACGGCCATTGGGCCACATCCACAGCATATTGGGATCATAGGCGCGACCACACATACCATAGTTACCCGCACCGAAGCTGCTGCCGATAATAACGGTAAACTTCGGCACCTTGGCGCAGGCTACCGCCGTTACCATCTTCGCTCCATTTCTGGCAATGCCGCCTGCTTCATACTTTTGACCGACCATGAAACCGGTCACATTCTGCAAAAAGATCAGCGGAATTTTGCGTTGTGCACAAAGTTCAACGAAGTGTGCTCCTTTGAGGGCTGACTCTGAAAACAGGATGCCGTTATTGGCGACAATCCCCACCGGATAACCATGTATCCGGGCAAAACCCGTCACCAGTGTGGTTCCGTAGAGCTGTTTGAACTCATCAAAATCTGAACCGTCAACGATGCGTGCAATCACCTCCCTCACATCGTAGGGTTTGCGAATATCGTTGGGTACCACGCCGTAAATTTCTTCCAAATCATACAAAGGCGCAACGCTGGGCTGCACATCCAGACAGGCCGGTTTATGACGGTTCAATCGCGCCACCGCTTTGCGCACTAATTGCAGAGCGTGCTCATCATTTTGCGCGTAGTGATCAGCCACACCAGAGGTGCGGCAATGTACGTCGGCACCACCTAGATCCTCAGCCGTGACGACTTCGCCGGTGGCTGCTTTCACCAAGGGTGGCCCGCCTAAAAAGATTGTGCCCTGTTCTCTCACGATAATGCTTTCATCCGACATGGCCGGCACATAGGCTCCACCTGCTGTACAGGACCCCATAACCGCGGCAATTTGCGGAATACCTTTGGCCGACATATTGACTTGATTAAAAAAGATATGACCAAAATGGTCGCGATCTGGAAACACTTCGTCCTGGGTCGGCAGATTAGCGCCCCCTGAATCCACCAGATAGATGCAGGGCAAATGACTGCGCTCGGCGATGGTTTGCGCGCGCAAGTGTTTCTTCACGGTGAGCGGGAAATAGCTGCCGCCTTTGGTGGTGGCATCGTTCGCTACGATCATACATTCCTGGCCCGACACTCGCCCAATGCCGACAATAATTCCGGCAGCAGCCACTGGGTCATCGTATACCTGGTAGGCAGCCAATTGGCCGATTTCCAAAAATGGAGAACCTTCATCCAACAGCGTTTGTATTCTGTCGCGGGGTAATAACTTACCACGCGCCAGATGACGCTGTTGCGAAGCTGCACCACCACCGAGTTTGATCTGTTCCAGCAATGACTTCAAGTCCACCACCAGCGCTTTCATTGCGGCTGCGTTTTCCTGAAATTCCTGCGAGTTAGTATTTATCTTGCTTTTTATAACAGGCATAAAATAGCTTCCGTTAAAAAGAGTGTCTGTTATGGCGGCGTTAAATAACGTCGTTAAACGGTCTCATTAAATAATTCGCGGCCAATCAGCATGCGACGAATTTCAGAAGTACCCGCGCCGATTTCATAAAGCTTGGCGTCACGCAGAAAACGCCCCGTGGGAAATTCGTTGATATAGCCGTTACCCCCCAGCGTCTGAATCGCTTCGAGCGCCTGTTGAGTCGCTGCTTCTGCGGTATAAAGGATAACAGCGGCAGCATCTTTACGGCTTTCTTCCCCTCGGTCGCAAGCCTTGGCAACCGCATAGAGATACGCTCGGCTGGCATTCAAGCGAGTGTACATATCTGCTACTTTGCCCTGCACTAACTGAAACTCACCGATACTCTGGCCGAACTGTTTGCGGTCATGTATATAGGGGATCACTACATCCATACAGGCTTGCATAATGCCTACTGGCCCGCCGGAAAGAACTGTTCGTTCATAATCCAACCCAGACATCAGTACCTTCACGCCACGTCCTTCCGAACCAAGGATATTCTCTTCCGGCACCTCACAATCCTGAAAGACCAGTTCGCAGGTATTTGAACCACGCATACCCAACTTATCGAGTTTTTGTGCCTGACTAAAGCCGGGGAAGCCTCTCTCAACGATAAAAGCGGTAATACCGCGCGAACCAGCACTGATATCCGTTTTCGCGTAAATGACATAGGTATGCGCATCAGGACCGTTGGTGATCCACATTTTGTTGCCATTAAGTATAAAACGATCGCCCTTTTTTTCAGCACGCAGTTTCATGCCAACCACGTCAGAACCCGCACCAGGCTCACTCATCGCCAAAGCACCAATATGCTCGCCAGAACAAAGTTTAGGCAGGTATTTTTGCTTTTGCGCCTGCGTACCGTTTTTGTGTATTTGGTTCACGCACAGATTGGAGTGGGCACCATAAGATAGACCAATCGACGCAGAAGCACGGCTGATTTCTTCCATCGCAATCACGTGGGCGAGATAGCCCATATTGCTGCCGCCAAACTCCTCATTAACGGTGATACCCAATAGCCCCAAATCTCCAAACTTTTTCCACATCTGGTTGGGAAATTCATTTTTTTCGTCAACTTGGGCAGCGATAGGCGTCAACTCCGTCTGCGAAAAACTCTCCGTCATATCACGCAACATTTTAATTTCTTCACCTAAATCAAAGTTCAGGGAACGGTAAGTACTCATGCTGTTAATCTCCTAGGTTAACTATCAGCTTCAGCTATTTGTTTTTATTTATTTTTTTAGAAATCGCTTGCTGGCAAATCTTTTCTACTTCGCTCAAGTCCTTGAGCATCACCTCAATATCCTTACGTTTTTGATAAAGTTGTTTGCGGTGCTGGTCAATTTTGTTAATTAGTGCTTGCAGCTGTTCGAGGTTATCAGAACCCGGGGTATACATATTGACGATCTGCCCGGCCTCCTCAAGACTTAAGCCTAAACGACGTCCACGTAGAATCAGCTTTAAGCGAGTACGATCACGATTACTGTAAATTCGCGTCTGTCCTCGTCTTATCGGAGATAGCAGGCCCTCATCTTCGTAATAACGGATGGTTCGAGTCGTCACATCAAACTCTTTTGCCAAGTCGGAAATTGAATAGTTGTCGGTCATACAAGGGCCAATAAAGGTGTTTTTTAGTAACAGAGCAAAATATACAACAAAGCTTACGTTAACGTAAAGGTTAATTATATAAATTCACTCCATTTAAGAAATAACGCAGTCTTTATTGAGGTCGCTCCGCATTACAACGTTTAAATAGAGTGGACATGCAGATAAGGCTAACCGCTAAATGATCAGGCTAGCCCTTTTGTGAGAGCATCGGTGGTATCGCACTATTACCAGCCGAACACTGGACGGAACTCAGAAAAAATGCGAAGGTTCATTGGCCTCACGCCCATAATAACGACAATCATTGAAGCCAATCATTGCAACAGCATGCACTCAAGCCAGTCAGCATGGGAAAGAAGCCAAAGCTTCCTAGAATAATTACAAAGAGGTTTAATCTATGGCAACCGGAGCTGTATCCGATAGCGAAGAGCTTAATTTTATCCGCAAAGTGATCGATGAAGGTGGCGTTACCCGCGCCCAGATTTTAGTTATCTTAATCGCTCTTGTTTTGAATATGCTGGACGGATTTGATGTCACGGCAATGGCATTTACCGTACATGGTATCGGCCAAGAACTAGACATAGCCACAAGCCAATTAGGTATTGTTTTTAGCGTAGCACTTGCCGGTATGATGGTCGGCGCTATGTTTCTCGCTCCGGTTGCCGATATCCTGGGCCGCCGCAAAATGATTATCATATGCGTCAGCATGATCGGGCTTAGCATGTGCGCGACAGGCATCGCCACGAGCCTCTGGGAACTCATTTTTTATCGCGCCATTACCGGTTTAGGTGTGGGAGGGATGCTAGCAAGTTTGGCGGCGATAAGCGCCGAGTACACCCCAGCGAAATATCGCAGCCTAGCCGTCATGGTTATCACGGCCGGTTATCCATTTGGCGCTACTCTTGGCAGCTTCATTGCTGCACCATTGATCCCTGTTTATGGTTGGGAAAGCGTGTTTTTTGCTGGTGGACTAGCAACACTATCAAT
>Ga0070727_10002975_pt1 | contig 15760 bp, 12 predicted proteins | sample tdAd472_FD_66722 | JGI IMG/M metagenome (GOLD analysis project Ga0070727, IMG submission 66722) | Marine sediment microbial communities from the Atlantic coast under amendment with organic carbon and nitrate - tdAd47.2 | ecosystem: Environmental > Aquatic > Marine > Coastal > Sediment | place...
TCGCCGTGCTCGATAATCATCAGCAGGCCGAATCCGCGCAGCCAGTCCGCGAAGGCCACGCGCCCGTGGGATACCGCGTGAACCGGTGTTCCAGGGAGCGCCGTCACCAGCACGCCCTTCCAGCTTAGGTCCCCGCCGGCGCGAGGAGTTCCGAATCTGTAACGAATGCTGCCCACGGTCGGCCAGGGCAGCGTGCCCTTCAGCTCTCGAAACGGCACCTGCCGGATCTCGGCCGGGGGAATGTCCGCCAGCTCTTTCGCAAGCGCTGTCACCAGCTCCTCGAGCTTCTGTTCGTCCTGACGGAGTCGCGTGAGGCGGGCATCCTGGTCGACGAGCAATTCCGCGAGCTTTGCCACGACCTCCTGGCGCCGCCGCCGCTGGTCCGCGAGGCGCTCCCGGGCCGCACTTTTTCGCTCGCGCAGGCGTGCGAGCTCGGTGCTGTCGCGGTCGATACTCTTCTTAATATCGGCCAGTTCCTGCAGATTCGTAGCCAGAGCGCGGATCCGCCCGGCGCGCTCTCGATTGAAGTAAGCATAGTAGGTCAGCGCCCGGCTCAGCGTGGCCGGGTTCTCCTGATTGAGCAGCAGCTTGAACTGGTCCTGGCGTCCGGTGGCGTAGGCCGCCCGCACGTAGCGCGCCAGGCTTCTCCGAAGGCTTTCCATGTTGTCGAGAATCTTTCCGCGCCGGCGTTCCAGCTTCTCGACGCGCTTGCGCTGCCCGGTCCTCTGCCGGTCGAGTGCGGCGATCTCCGCCGTGACCCGACCCACGGCGAGCTCCGTATCGCGCAGCTCCGTCGCCACCCCGTCCCGTTTCATACGCGTCTGGTTGAGCCGCCTGTCGAGAGCCTGGATACGTCTGCGCACGTCTTCCAGCCGCGTTTGCGCTTCGTCGTCGCCGGCGGCGATGAGCGGCGGCGAGGCGGCGATGAGCGCGGTGAGGAGAGCCGGGGCCAATCCGGGTCGGCGGGGCGGGGTCATGGCGGGATTCTAGATTGCCTGGCACCGCGGTTCACGCTAATCTCGCCCACCATCGCGCAGGCTGCCGCAGCCCGAGCCGTGCAACTTCCGGAAACACCTGATGGAGCGATTGCCAGAATTCATTTCCAATCACTCGAGTTTGGCGCTTGCCTTCGTGGTAATTCTCGGCATGCTGATCTGGAGTCTGTGGCAGACCGCCGGAAGAGGGCTCAAGAAGCTCAGCCCGATGGATGCGACACAGCTCATCAATCGTGAGGACGCGGTGGTCCTGGACGTTCGCAGCGACGGAGAGTTCAGCCAGGGTCACATCGTCAATGCCGTTAACATTCCACAAAAGTCCGTGCAGGAGCAGCTGTCGAAGCTCGAGAAGTATCGCAGCCGGCCCATCATCACGACATGCGGCAACGGGCAGATTGCCGTCGGCGTCGGCAACATCCTGCGCAAGAACGGTTTCGAGCAGGTCTACAATCTGTCCGGAGGGTTGGCGGCCTGGAAGGGCGCCGATCTGCCACTGGTGAAGAAGTGATCGGATATCCTCGCAACGCAAGCATCGATGTCTCGACGCTGGGAGGGAGTCATGTCTGAGATGGAACGCGAACAGCCTTGGCGGCCGAACCCGCTCCACGGCCAGTTCAGCATTAAGAAGCTCTACATCAAGGACACTTCCTTCGAGACACCCAACTCGCCGCAGATTTTTCAGGTCAAGTGGGAGCCCGAGCAGGACGTGCATCTGCACAGCCACTCGAAGGATCTGGACCCCGGCGAGTACGAAGTCGTCTTGATGGTGACCGTGGTGCTCACCGTCGGAGACAAGACGGCGTTTCTGGCCGAAGCGGCCGTGGCCGGGATATTCGGTATCACCGGACTGACCTCCGACGAGATGGGCCCGACGCTGGGGAGTTACTGCCCGCAGATTCTGTTCCCCTACGCGCGTGAGCTCATCTCGAGCCTCGCGGTGCGTGGCGGATTCCCGCCCTTCATCATGGCGCCGGTCAATTTCGAGAAGCTCTATCAAGATCACATATCGGCGCAGTTCAACGAGCAGCAGGCATAGACGAGAACAAGTGAACATCGCGGTTCTCGGCGCCGGATCCTGGGGGACTGCTCTGGCGATTCTCCTGGCGCGCAACGGTCACCGGGTGGCGTTGTGGGCGCGGGACGGCGCCCAGGCCGCGGTCATGACGGAAGAGCGGCGCAACCGGCGCTATCTTCCCGAGCATGGGTTTCCCGAGGGTTTGCGCGTCACCGCGCGACTCGATGATGCGACGGCCGGGGCACGGTTCGTCCTGGTGGCGGTTCCGAGTCACGGATTCCACGATGTATGCAGGGACCTCGCAGTCCATTGGGGCAGCCTTTCGGGGCTGTTCTGGGCGACCAAGGGTTTCGACCCCGTGAGCGGACGGCTACTCCACGACGTGGCGGCGGATGTTCTTCCCGAGTCCACGCCGACGGCAGTCGTTTCGGGTCCCACGTTCGCGAACGAGATCGCTGCGGGTCTGCCGGCGGCCGTGAGCTGCGCCTCCGCGACCGAGGAATTCGCGGAATCAATTGCCGAGCTGTTTCGGAACGACCACTTCCGGGTCTATACGAGCACGGACATCGTCGGCGTGGAGATCGGCGGCGCGGTCAAGAACGTGCTCGCCATCGCCGCCGGCATCGCCGACGGCCTCGGATTCGGCGCCAACACCCGCGCCGCCCTCATCACCCGGGGCCTGCGCGAGATCATGCGCTTCGGTCTCGCCATGGGTGGACAGGCGGACAGCTTCATGGGACTCGCCGGTCTCGGCGATCTCGTGCTCACCTGCACTGACGATCAATCCCGCAATCGGCGTTTCGGACTGGCGCTCGCCGGCGGCATGTCCAGGGCGGCCGCCGAGAGGTCCGTGGGCCAGGTCGTGGAGGGCATCGGCGCCGCCCGCGACGTCGTGCGCCGGGCACAAGAGATCGAAGTAGAGATGCCCATCGCCGAGCAGGTGAACAAGGTTCTGCACGAAGGCGTCGCACCCGCCGACGCGGTCCGGGCGCTGCTCACGCGGCCGCCGGGCACGGAGTCGGAATAGGCGCCGCGTTCGTCAACGGGTTTCGGAGAGAGGTTGTCATGAAACGGGTATTGATCACCGGCGCCGCCGGGAGTATCGGCTCCTATCTGCGCGAGACCCTGCGCGGCAAGTATCGCCTGCGCCTCTCCGACGTACAGCCCATCGAGACGCTCGCCGAGGGCGAGGAGTTCCTGGCGGCGGACGTGACCGACCGGCGTGCCCTTGCGCCGTTGATGGAGGATGTCCACGGCGTCGTGCATCTCGGCGGCGTGCCTCGCGAAGACGCCTGGGAGCCTATCCTGGACGTCAACATCGTCGGCACCTATAACGTCTTCGAGGCTGCCCGCCTGCACCGTGTCGAACGTTTTGTTTTCGCCAGCAGCAATCACGCGATCGGTTTCTATCCACGAGACCAGCGTATCGATACGGATGTGACGGTGCGCCCCGACAGCCGCTACGGAGTCAGCAAGGCATTCGCCGAAGCGCTCGGCAGCCTCTATGCCGACAAGTACGGTCTGCGGGTCATGTGCATTCGGATAGGTAACGTCGCCGACGAGCCCGTCGACGTAAGAAGGCTCAGCATCTGGGTGAGCCCACGAGATCTCAGTCAGCTCGTCGAGATCGGTCTCGAGCATCCGGACATGCGTTACGAGATCGTGTATGGCGTGTCGGACAATGCGCGCGGCTGGTGGGACAATACCAACGCCGAGCGCCTGGGATACGTGCCACTGGATCGATCCGAGGACTACGCGGAGAAGGTCATGGCCCGGGCGCCTGCCCCCGAGCCCGATTCCATATCGGAGCGGGTGCAGGGCGGCGACTTCGCCGTCATCGAGAAGGGCGGCGGCGCCCCGCAGACGAAGAAGTAACGGCGATCACCCTTCGGCCCGAATGACGACCTTCAGGGCCTCCTTGGCCATCATGGCGCGCAAGGCCTGCTCGACTTCTTCGATGGGGCGCACCCCGCTCAGCAGAAGGCCCGCCTCGAAGGCATCGTCCGACAGCATATCGAGAGCCCGCCTCACGGTCTCCGGACGGTGGTGATACACACCCTTCACGGTGATCTCGCTGTAGTGCACGTGGTGGGTGTCGATTTCCACCGACGTGCCCGGTGCGCAGCCGCCGAACAGGAGCGCCAGCCCACCCGGGCGGAGGGACTGCATCGCGTCGCTCCACACTGCCGGGTGCCCGGTGCAGTCGATACAGACGTCGGCACCGATTCCGCCGGCGGTGGCGGCCCTGATGGGTTCCGCCTGGCCGCCGCCCCGGGCGATCACCAGCGTGCTCGCCGCGCCTAAGCGGCTGCCGATCTCCAGGCGCGGCGGATTCGGGTCGGCGAGAATCACCCGGTGCCCGCCGCGGCCCAGCGCCGCGGTGAACAGGAGCCCGATGGGACCCGCTCCGAACACGACGACTTCCGAGCCGCCGGGCCGGCGCTCGAGCTCGCAGGCATCCATGCCGTGCAGCACGCAGGCGAGGGGTTCGGTGAGCGCGGCCCTCCCGAAGTCGAGGCCTGCGGGGATTCGATAGGTGCTCGTCCCTACGAAGCGCTCGGGAACGCGGAGAAACTCCGCGAACGCACCGTTCAGGTACTGTAGATCGGCGCACAGGTTCTCCCGCCCGGCGCGGCAATAGTCGCATTCGCCGCAGGCCGCGGAATTCACCACCACGATTCGATCGCCGGCTGCAAAATCCTCGACGCCGTCGCCCACCGCCGCTACGGTGCCCGCCATCTCGTGACCGAAGAGCGTCGGCACCACGAGCATGCGGGGATGGCCGCCGCGGCGAAACACTTTGACGTCGGTGCCGCAGGTCGTCGCGGCATCGACGCGCAGAATCAATTCCCGGTCGCCGGGACGGGGTACCGGCAGGTCCTGCACCTCGATGTGCTCGGGCCCTAACAGGACCGCGCCACGCATGGTTTCGGGCAGTGGTGGCATTCGACTCATGTGCTCCGTCGTCAGGGAGTGAAAAGGATTTTCAGCGATTCGCGCCGCCGCGCGATGGCCACGCCGGCGGCGAAATCCACCAACGGCAGACGATGACTCACCAGGGGTGATGGATCCAACACGCCGTCGACCATCAGGGAGAAGATCCGGGATTGCTCGTCGAGACCGCCGGAGTAACTCCCCAGCACGCGACGCTCGTGCTTGAACAGGGTGTTGAGCTCGAACCCCGCGTGCTCGTCGGCGGGCGCGTGGGCGAACAGCACCACGCTGCCGCCGTAGCGGGTGAGGGCGAGGGCGCTGTCGAGAAGCGCCGCGCCGCCGACGGTATCGAACACCGCGTCCGCGCCGAGCCCGCCGCTCATCTCCCCGACGGCGGCGCGCGCATCGTCGCCGGGGGCCGCCGCCGCCGCCGCGCCGAGTTCCCGGGCGAGCCGGCGGCGCTCCGGCAATGGATCGACGACGACGGTGGCGATGTCCGGGGATACGGCGCCGAGCACCAGCAGGTGCAGCAGGCCCATGCCGCCGCCGCCCTGCACGACGGCCACGCCGTCCGGGGCGAGACCCCCGCGCAGCACCCCGCGCAGCACGCAAGCCGCGGGCTCCATGAACACGGCCACGTCGTCGCTCAGGCTCTCGGGGAGCCGGCGCGCCCCGCGCGCGGTGGCGCGGGCTTTCACCACCACGTGGTCGGCGAATCCCCCCGGCGCCAGCAGGTTCTCCTTGAACGCCTCGCACATGGTGGCGGCGCCGCGCCGGCAGAGAGCGCACGACCCACAGGCCACGTGGTGGGGAACCGCGACGCGATCGCCGTCCCGAAAACCATCGACCCCGCCGCCGCGGGCCGCCACTTCTCCGACGAGCTCGTGGCCGAGCACCGTCCCCGGGGCCGCTGTGCCGTTATCGAGCTTGAAGAGATCCGTGCCGCACAGGCCGACCACCCGCACCTTGAGGAGCAGCTCGCCGCGCCCGGGAGGCGGGAGCGGGCGTTCCTCCACGGCGGTGAGGTCTCCGCCGCGGCAGGCGATGACCATGTGGTTTCGCGGAATGGACACGATTCGATCGCCACCGGTGCGCACAGGAAGTTGGCGGCCATGGTAGGCGCAGAGCGGGGGGCAGGACAATGCGCGGTCCCCGTTGCTGCAGGTGCGGTCCGACGCGGCTCGGCTCGATCCGATGTTAGCGATATGTATGTTTCTCCACGCCTGCGTCGGGCCATATACTGGCCGCTGCAGGTGCCCGGAAACCGGTGATGGAATCCCCTATGAGCGCGAGCATGGACGCCGCCACGACCGGCGGCAGCAGCGGCCCGCGGCCAATCGAGGCCGACGCGCTCCTCGCCCAGGTCCAGGAGATCGTCTGGGAGCTGCATCCCCACATGCGCGAACGCGTGCACGTCACCCTGGACAGCGTGTTGGATCGGGATCTCGGCCTGGACAGCCTGGCGCGGGTGGAACTCCTGGTGCGTCTCGAGCAGAGCTTCGGCGCGACATTGAGCGAGGAGACGCTGGCGAACGTGGAGACCCCCCGGGACGTCCTGCGCGCCATGGCGGCCGGCAGCGCCGGTGTGCAAGGCGCCGAGATCGTCGCCATCGACGCTGCGGGGCCCGTGGAGATCCCCGCACCCAGCGAGGCAGGGACCCTCCTGGAAGCCCTCGACTGGCACGTGCGACGACACCCGGAGCGCACCCACGTCCACCTGCACGGCGAGAGCGGCGACGTCCAGAACATCGGCTACGGCGGTCTTCTCGATGGCGCCCGCGCGGTAGCCGCCGGTCTGCAGCGATTGCATGTCGGCGCCGGCCAGAGCGTCGCCATCATGCTGCCGACGGGTGCCGACTACCTGTACAGCTTCATGGGCATACTGCTCGCGGGCGCCGTCCCGGTACCCATCTATCCCCCCGCGCGGCTGTCTCTGGTCGAGGACCACTTTCGCCGCCACGCGCGGATCCTGGAGAATGCCGGCGTCGTGTGTCTCATCACGTTCGCCCAGGCGAAGCAGGTCTCGCGGCTGCTCACGTCCCACGCGCCCGGCCTGCGGCGCATCGTCACGGTGGCGGAGCTCGGTGATGCCGGCCTGCTGGAGGAATCCGTCGCCGCTGCGCCGGAGTCCGTAGCATTCCTGCAGTACACGTCGGGGAGCACCGGTAACCCGAAGGGCGTGGTGCTGACCCACGCGGACCTTCTCGCCAGTCTTCGATCCATGGCCACCGCGTTGGAAGCCACGTCCACCGACGTGTTCGTGAGCTGGTTGCCGCTGTATCACGACATGGGCCTCATCGGTGCGTGGCTCGGCAGCCTGGTGTACGGGTTTCCCCTGGTGCTGATGTCGCCGCTGACCTTCCTTGCCCGCCCCGAGCGTTGGCTGAAGGCCATCGAGGCCCATGGCGGGAGCATGTCGGGCGGGCCGAACTTTGCCTACGAGCTGTGTCTGCGGCGTATCCAGGATGCCGACATCGAGGGGTTGGATCTGTCCTCCTGGCGCCTCGCGTTCAACGGCGCGGAGCCCGTCAGCCCGGACACCGTGAACCGCTTCCTCGAACGCTTCGGTCCCTGCGGCTTGCGCGAGAGCGCCATGACGCCGGTATACGGTCTCGCCGAGGCCACCCTCGGGGTCGCGTTCACCCCCGTCGGGCGCGGCATGCGCACCGAGCGGGTGCGCCGCGGGCCGATGATGCGTGACGGACGCATCGTGCCCGCCGCGCCGGACGACGAGGACGCGCAGATATTCGTTTCGAGCGGTGTTCCCATTCCCGGCTTCGAGGTGCGCACGGTGGATGATGCCGGTCGCGAGACCGGGGATCGCATCGAGGGTCAGCTCGAGTTCCGCGGTCCGTCCACCACGAGCGGCTACTATCGCAATCCGGAAGCGACCCGGGAGCTGTTTCACGACGATTGGCTGGATTCCGGGGATCGCGCCTACGTCGCCGACGGCGAGGTCTACATTACCGGGCGCGCGAAGGACGTCATCATCCGTGCGGGGCGCAACGTCTATCCCTACGAGCTCGAGCAGGCCATCGGCGACATCGACGGCATACGCCGCGGCTGCGTGGCCGTGTTCGGCGGCAGCGATCCCGGCTCGGGCACCGAGCGGCTGGTCGTGGTAGCCGAGACCCGCGAGACCGAAGAGGCCGCGCGCTCGGATCTCCGCCGGCGCATCGAGGCACTCACGTCCGAGCTGCTGGGAATGCCCGCCGACGAGGTGGTGGTGGCTTCGCCGGGCACGGTTCTCAAGACGTCCAGTGGCAAGATCCGCCGGGTCGCGCTCCGTGAGCTCCACGATCGCGGCGCGCTGGAGCCGCACCGCCGCGCCGTGTGGGTGCAGCTCACGCGCCTCGCGCTCGCGAGCCTGGTGCCGATCGCCAGGCGCTGGTGGCGGCGGGCGAGAGACGTGGCATTCGCGGCCTATGTGTGGACGCTGTTCGCGCTGTTGCTGAGCATCGCGTGGCCGATGGTCGCGATCACGCCCGGACTCTCCCGCCGCTGGCGTTGGCTCGGTTGGCTCGGCCGATGCCTGCTCGGCCTGACCGGGGCGGGCCCGACCGTGCACGGCGTCGAGCGCGTTCCCGATCGCGGCAGCTGCGTGGTGGTCGCCAACCACGCCAGCTATCTGGACGGGTTGGTGCTGGTGAGCGTGCTGCCGCGGCCCGCGGGCTTCGTCGCCAAAGAGGAGCTGCGCGGAAACTTCTTCGCCCGGGTATTCCTCCGCCGTCTCGGTTGCGTGTTCGTGGAGCGCTTCGATCGCGCCCGCGGCGCCGAGGATGCGGGCCAGGTCACCGATCGGTTGCGAGCGGGTGACTCGGTGGCGGTTTTCCCCGAGGGAACGCTGCACCGCATGCCGGGACTGTTGCCCTTCCACCTGGGCGCCTTCCTCGCGGCGGTCGAAGCCGGCGTACCGGTGGTGCCGGTGACCCTGCGGGGCACCCGATCGATACTCCGCGACCGCTCGCTCTTCCCGCGTCGGGGACGCGTCCGCGTGCACATGGGTGAGCCTCTGGTGCCGGGCTCCGGGAGTGAGGGCAGCGCCTGGGACCGCGCGATCCGGCTGCGGGGGCAGGCGCGCGCGGAGATGCTGCGCTACTGCGGCGAGCCGGATCTCGCGGATCGCCGGGAGCTTTCCTGGTAACGGGGTCGGACCATGCCGGAAAACGAAGCGGGCACCACCACCGGCTCCATCCTCATCGACGGCGTCGCCGATTGGCTCATGTCCCAGGCTCTCGGCGAGGCCGACGTGCACGACATCGTCGGCAGTTGCTGCGACCGGCTGCTGGCCGCGGGAATTCCCCTGTGGCGCGGATTCGTCAGCTTCCGCATCCTGCACCCCAAGTTCGCATCGGTGTCCATCATCTGGCGGCGGGAGGAACGTTCGGGAAGCGTCGAGCGCATCGAGACCCTGCACGGAGAGGCGTTCACCTCCGACGACTGGCGCCAGAGTCCCATGAATCACATTCTCAGCACCCAGATTCCGTTCCTGCGCCGGCGCCTCACCGGAGAGGAGGCGTTGCTGGATTTTCCCGTGTGCCGGGATCTGCGCGACCAGGGCGCCACTGACTACGTCGCCTGGATGATCCCCTTCGCGCGGGACGACGAGCCGGGACCGCATCTGGACGGCGTCATCGGCTCCTGGGCCACCGACCGGCCCGGAGGATTCAGCGATCGCGACATGCGTTCCCTGCTTCGTATCCAACGCCGCCTCGTGGTTTCACTCAAGGTACAGATCAAACAGCAGATCGCCTCCACCGTGCTCGCCACCTATCTCGGCATGGATGCCGGCCGCCAGGTTCTGGAAGGACAGATCCGGCGCGGCGACGGCGAAATGGTCCACGCCGTCATCTGGTACAGCGACATGCGGGACTCCACCCATCTCGCCGATACCTTGCCCGCGGAGGAGTTCCTGAAGACCGTGAACAGCTACTTCGAGTGCACCGCCGGCGCGGTGCTCGCCCACGGCGGCGAGGTGTTGCGCTTCATCGGCGACGCGGTGCTGGCGATCTTCCCCATCCGCGACGGTGATCCGAAGTCCGCCTGTGAGCTGGCCATGGCCGCGGCCCGGGACGCCGAAGGGCGTCTCGACGCCCTCAACGAAGAACGGGCAAGCAGGAAGCTGCCATCCATCGACTACGGTCTCGGTCTGCATGTGGGCGACGTGATGTTCGGCAACATCGGTGTGCCCGAGCGTCTGGAGTTTTCCGTCATCGGCCCGGCGGCCAACGAGGTGGCGAGAATCGAGAGCCTCACCAAGACCCTCGGGCGGCGCACCCTGGCGAGCGCGGAGTTCGCCCGTGCGGTGTCCCGCGACTGGGAGTCCACCGGCGAGCACGCACTGAAGGGCGTGGGTGAGCCCTTGGAAGTGATGGCGCTGAAGTCCTGACCGTGGGTCGCGGCCTGCAAAAGGATTGCCGCTTCAGGTCTGCACGGCCGCGGCGGGCACCACCGAGCGATCGTCGATGGGCAAGTGGAGGATGGCGGCTATGACCCCGAGCGCCACCGCTATCCACCACACGAGATCGTAGGACCCGGTCGTGTCGTAGACGTAGCCGCCGAGCCACGCGCCGAGGAAGCTGCCCAATTGGTGGCTGAAGAACACGAACCCGAACAGGGTCGCCATGTAGCGCAGACCGAAGATCTGCGCCACCAGGCCGCTGGTCAGCGGCACCGTCCCGAGCCACAGCATGCCGATGGCGCCGGCGAACAACAGGATGGTGAGGTCGCTCATGGGCGCCAGGATGAACAACGTTATGACCACCGAGCGGGCGAGGTACAGGCCGGCCAGGACGATCTTCTTCGGGTAACGCCCGCCGAGCACGCCGCAGGTGAGCGAGCCGATGATGTTGCCGAGGCCGATGAGCGCGAGGGCCGCCGCCCCCAGCGCCGGCGCCCCGCCCCGGTCGCTGATGAACGCCGGCAGGTGTGTGGCGATGAAGGTGACGTGGAAGCCGCACACGAAGAAGCCGGCGGTGAGATACCAGTAGCCGCCGTGGCGGCTCGCCTCGGCGATGGCCTCCGAGAGGCTCTGCTTGCGCAGCCGTTCGATGCTCCCGCCGGGCTTGCCGGTGAGCGCCGCCGCCAGGGGCACGGTGATCGCGGACAGCAGGGCGAGAGCGATGAGGGCTTCACTCCAGCCGAAGCCATCGAGGAACACCTGACCCAGGGGCACCATCAGCACCTGCCCCGAGGAGCCGCCGGCACCGGCCAGGCCGAGGAACAGGCTGCGCCGGGATTCGTCGACGCTGCGGGCCACCACGGCCAGAATGACGGGGAAGCCCGTGCCGCTCAACGCGATGCCGATGAGGATACCGTTGCTCAGGACCAGATCCGGCCCGGTGGAGGCGTGGGCCATCATGATCAGGCCGACCACGTACAGGACCCCGCAGGCCGCGATCACCCGGCCCGAGCCGTAGCGATCCGCGATGGCGCCGGCGAAGGGCTGGGAGATGCCCCACAGCAGGCTCTGAATCGCGATGGCGAAGGCGAACACCTCGCGCCCCAGGCCCAGATCCGTGGTTACCGGCGCGAGGAAAATGCCGAAGCTGGTGCGAATGCCGAACGAGAGGATCAGTACGACGCTGGCGCAGACGAGGATCAGGATGGGGTTGCGCCAGGGGCCTGCGGTCATCGGCTCGCGGTCGTCACTTCCGTGTGTCTCGGGTTCCGGGGTGAGCGCCGCAGTATACGTGGCGGTGTGGATCAGGGATATCCGGACAGGCGGATGCGCCAGCAATGATGGGCGCGGGGGTTGCGCGCGAAGTCCCGGGGGATGGTTTCCCGGGTGATGTCCTCCAGTTTCAGGCCTGCGCCGCCGAGGGGGGCGCCATCCATGCGAAAGCGCTTCAGGTGATTGGAAAAGATCAGCACGCCCCCGGTTGCGAGGAAGCGGGCCGCCTGGCGGATGAGCATCACGTGGTCGCGCTGCACGTCGAGGGTGCCCTCCATGCCCGTGGAGTTGGAGAACGTGGGGACATCCATCAGCACGATGTCGTAGCCTTGCCCGTCGGTGGGTCCGTCGGCGAGCCATGCCAGACAGTCCGCGCGCACCTGCACGTGCTCCTCGCCGGAGAATCCGTTCAGCGCGAGATTGTTCCGCGCCCAATCCAGGTAGCGCCGGGAGATGTCGACGCTGGTGGTGGCGGCGGCGCCGCCCATGGCCGCCTGCACCGTGGCGGCGCCGGTGTAGGCGAACAGATTGAGGAAACGCCGACCCGGTGCCAGATCGTGGATCAGTTTGCGTATCGGCCGGTGGTCCAGGAACAGGCCCGTGTCCAGCCGGTCGCTGAAGTTGACCAGCAACCTGGCGCCGTGCTCGCGCACCTCGTGAAAATCGCCGCGGTCGTCGACGCGCTCGTACTGGCCGCCGCCCTTGTGCCGGCGGCGGGTCTTCAACACAACCCGCTCTTCGGGCACCTCCAGAAGCTGCGCCACCGCGGACAGCACCGTGTCGCGCCGGGCGGTGGCCCGCTCCTCGGGGATGGTCGCCGGCGCCTGGTATTCCTGGGCAATGATCCAGGTGTCCTCCCCCCGGTAGACATCGAGGGCGAACGCGTACTCGGGCATGTCGGCATCGTAGAGCCGGTAGCAGTCGATACCCTCGCGCCGCGCCCAGGCCCCTGTCTGGCGCAGATTCTTACGTAGGCGATTGGCGAACATGGCGGCGTTGGGATCGCCTCCCTGCCTTTTGCCGGGGACCGCCGGGGCGTCTCCGTCCCGTTGCGTCGGCGCGCCGTCCGCCGCCGGGATGTCGTAGCGGGTGAGCCGGCAGGAGAGTGGGCCGTTGTCGAGACGCTCGCCGGGCCCGGGGCGCAGCCCGAGATAGGAGCCGATGGTCGGCGCCGCCGCCAGCACGGCTGCCCGCCATCCGGGAAATCCTTCCCGCAGGGTCTCGCCCATGGCCGTGTAGACGCGGGCCATGTCGTCCCGGTCGCCGAGCCGCTCACCGTAGGGTGGGTTGCACACCAGCAGCCCGGTCTGTTCCGGCCACGGGGAAGCGAGTCCGGCCACCTCCCGGCGCTCGATGGTTACGTGCTCCTGGAGGCCGGCACCCTCGAGGTTGTCCCGGGCCCGCTCCACGGCGCCGGCGTCCGCGTCGAAACCGGCGATGGCCGGCAGCCGTTCCAGGCCGTCCCGGCGCCGTTGGCCGGCTTCCTCCAGCAGGGTTTGCCAGAGGGCCGCGTCGTGTCCGCGCCAGCCGAGAAACCCGAAGTAGTCGCGGGTCAGGCCCGGCGCCACGTCGCCTGCCATCAGCGCCCCTTCGATGACCAGTGTGCCCGCGCCGCACATGGGATCCACGAGAGGCTTCCCCGCCCGCGCCAGGGCCGGCCATCCGCCGTGGAGCAGCATGGCCGCGGCCACGTTCTCTTTCAGCGGCGCGGGGCCGCCCCGGCGGCGGTAGCCGCGCCGGTGCAGGCCGGTGCCGGACAGATCCAGGGCGATGGTGGCCACGTCCCGATCCAGGTGGGCGTTGATGCGCAGGCTCGGCCGGTCCCGGTCCACCGACGGCCGCTCGCCGGTGCGTTCCCGCAGCTGGTCGACGACGGCGTCCTTGACCCTCTGGGCGCCGAAGCGCGTGTGGTGCAGCCGCGAGCGGGTGCTGGTGAAGTCCACCGCCAGGGTGCCTCCGGCGCCCAGGTGTTCTCCCCACCGGATGCCCTTCACACCCGCATAGAGCTGTTCCTCGGTGACGCAGGGGAAGCTCTTCAACGGCAACAGGATGCGGCCCGCGAGGCGGGACCACAGGCAGGCTCCGTAGGCCACCCCCAGGTCGCCCCGGAAGCGCACCCCGGCGTGGCCGGCGCGCAGGTGCCGGGCGCCGAGATCCTCCAGCTCCCGGCGCAGCAGGGTTACCAGATCCCGGGGCGCGGTGGCGAAAAGGGCGAGGCTCGACCCCCGGGATCCGCCGGGAAGGGGGTCAAAGTTCTTAGATTCCTCAGAAACTGTGCGCTGGTTCAAAAAACCCGGGCTCCGGCTGTGCTGAAATACTTAGGGTTCCTCACGTGAAAGTATCAACGAGTCCATTCGAGATGCCAAAAACCACCGAGTGCGAAGTTCGTACCACGACCCTGGGCGGGCGGCTCACCTACAGCCGCATCGAGAAAGGCTGGACCCAGCACCAGCTGGCGGCCGCCGTCGGCACCAGCCAGGCGGTTATCCAGCGCATCGAAGCCGGTAAGTGCAGCCATCCGCGCATCTTGAGCGAACTGGCCGAGGCGTTGGAGGTGAGCCCCGCCTGGCTGATGTTCGGCGTCAAGGTCATCGAGGGCCTGGAGCAGGAAGCCATCGAGACGGCGCGCGCCTGGTCTCGGCTGACCGAGCCCCAACGCGCCGCGCTCAAGGAGATGATCCTGCGCATTGCCGAGTCCGGGCCGGAATCACTGCCGCTGCCCGAGAACGGCGTGCTGGAAACCAGCGAGCTCCTCGGACTGCGCTGAGTGTCACCGGGCTGAGCACGGGGCGAAGCCGTGCTGGCGCCACGCCTCGTAGCATACCACCGCCACCGCGTTCGATAGGTTGAGACTGCGGTTCCCGGGCTGCATGGGGATCCTGATGCGCGCGTCGGCGCCCACGCCATCCAGCACCTGTTGGGGAAGTCCCCGGGTCTCCGGTCCGAACAGGAGCGCGTCACCGACGTCGTAGTCCACCGCCGCATAGTCCCGCGTGCCCCGGGTCGAGAAAGCCAGCACGCGCCGGGGTGACCCGTCCCGCAGATAACCGTCCAACGAGTCGTGCAGACGCACGTCGGCCCACTCCCGATAATCGAGCCCCGCGCGCCGCAGGCGTTTCTCTTCCAGATCGAATCCCAGTGGAGCGATCAGGTGCAGGGCAAAGCCCGTGTTGGCGCATAGGCGTATAATGTTGCCCGTGTTGGGAGGAATCTCGGGCTCGAAGAGAACGACGTCGAACATGGGGACACCGGATAGGTGAGCGGCCAAGGGCACCGCGAAAGCACTAACGAAACGCTGGGTGTGGACTTCTGCGGTCTGCGCCTGAATACGCCGCTGGTGCTGCTGTCCGGCTGCGTGGGATTCGGCGAAGAATACACACGGGTAGAAGGCTTTTCCAACCGCCAGGTCGGCGCCGTATGCCTGAAGGGCACGACCCTCTCGCCGCGCCTCGGCAACCAGCCCCACAGGGTGTGGGAGACACCGGGGGGCATGCTGAATTCCATCGGCCTGCAGAATCCCGGCAGCCGTCACGTGGTGGACGCGATCCTTCCCGGGCTCGACTTCGGCGAGACCCGCTTCTTCGCCAACGTTTCCGGCGCGACCGTCGAGGAGTACGTCCAGGTCACGCGAATTTTCGACGACTCCCCCATCGACGCGGTGGAGATCAACATCTCCTGTCCCAACGTGCGCGAGGGCGGGGTGGTGTTCGGCAACGATCCGGAGATGTCGGCGCGGGTGGTGGAGGCGTGCCGGGCCGCGACGTCCAAGCCGGTAATCACGAAGCTCTCACCGAATCAGACGGACATTGTGGACAATGCACGGCGCTGCATCGAAGCCGGCAGCGACGCGCTGGCGGTGGTCAACACGTTCCTGGGGATGGCCATCGACGTCGAAAGCCGCCGTCCCGTCATCGGCGCCAACCACGCGGGTCTCTCCGGACCTGCGGTGAAGCCGATGGCGCTGCTCAAGGTGCACCAGGTATATCAGGAGGCGAAGCGCCACGGGGTGCCCATCATCGGCCAGGGGGGCATCGCCAGCGCGGCGGACGCCCTCGAGTTCATCATCGCCGGCGCTACCACCGTCGGCGTCGGCACGGCGCTGTTTTACGACCCCCTGGTGTGCACGAAGATCAACACGGGCCT
>Ga0070727_10002979_pt1 | contig 15751 bp, 20 predicted proteins | sample tdAd472_FD_66722 | JGI IMG/M metagenome (GOLD analysis project Ga0070727, IMG submission 66722) | Marine sediment microbial communities from the Atlantic coast under amendment with organic carbon and nitrate - tdAd47.2 | ecosystem: Environmental > Aquatic > Marine > Coastal > Sediment | place...
CAGCACGGCTGCTATCAACTCAACAGGTGGCAATCGGTTTGACGATACTGACCCGACGAGCGCCGTTGTTAATTTGGGAAATTCGGCAGACGTCAACGCCGATGGTGGCGAATATCTGATGATCCTCCGGTTTGAAGACGACGATGGCTATTGCCGCCAAATTCATGCTGATTGTAACGGTTCGGACGATGGGCCTTATATTACGCAAAACCACAACATCGTCGCCGCGCTCTGGAAGCAATTTACGATTTTAGATTACTGGTGTTGGTATGACGCTGCTCGGTCGCCTTCCAATGCGGTTGACAAGCTAATCTTACAACACGCCACAGATAGTGAGTATAGCGCCGCTGTTTATGCCCATTGGGATTTTTGCGCCACAGGCGGCAAGGTGCGCAAGTCCTCCTACAATTCCAGTGGTGCGCAAGCTCTTGGGTATTCCATTGGTGAACCCGGCGCGCCGGCTAGATAATAAGGAAAACCTCCATGCAAGACTTTCCATATTTCGTTCTCTCGGCTGACAAGAAATCGGCGCGGGGTGTTAAGGGTGGCGCGGGTGCCTTCGTTGAGGGTGATCTCGCGCTCACCCTTGCAGAGCCGCGCGGCACTTATGGCGACCTGCGTCGGCTTAAGCTCTCAACCCTCGCCGCGATAGGGGTCTATCCGAGCCAGGTGGTCGGCGATTATGACGGCAGCCTCCAGCGGGTTTCTGGCTATGAGCTTGAACTCACCGGCACCGGGCGGATCCGCGTCGTCGATGGGCACGTCCAGCTCGCCCGCCAGCTCGTCGATCTCGATCTGTCGGTCAAGCTCGCGTCTGCCCTCGCTGACGCAAAGCGGCGGATCGAGGCGCAGCGCTCGCAAGTCACCTTCTCCGATCTGGATTGGATCGACGGCGAGACGGTTCGGGTGGTCGAGACTTCGCGGCCTGAAACCTGGGAGGATCTCGGCGGCTTGGCGACGGCCTTGGGGGCGGGCATTGCGCCGCCCTTAATCACCTGGCGTTTTCGCGATAATGAAATGGTCGAGCTCAATGGCCCGACCTTCCTCTCTCTCGCGGCTGTCCCTCTGGCTCATAAGCAAAGCTGTTACACGGTCTCTTGGGTGCATAAAGCCGCCCTCGCCACGATCGTTGAGGATCCCGACCTCGCCGATCTCGACAAGATCGCCGCTCTCCAGGCCTACGATGAGGCGGCCGGCTGGCCGTCGATCGCGGCGCCTGAAGAGGCCGCCGAATAACCGGCTCTCGCTGCCGGACCATCACACTGAAAAAACTTATGGGGAGGGGCCGCCGTGTCGCCCGATCTTTTTATGTGGGTAATCGGAGGCGTTGGCGCCCTGATTGCCATTGCCGCCGGCTATGCCGAACGCGGCCGCCGCGCCTTGCACGACAAATTTGAGGGCCTGGCCGACCGCCACGACAAGCTCAAAACAAACCTCTCCGATTACAAGCTCGAGGCTAAAGATCGTTTCGCTTCGGTCGGTCATTTGCAGGAGGTTGAGGGTCGCCTCGAGGATCGTCTCACCAGTCTCGATCGCTCGATCCGTGAGTTGGCAACGTCCATCCAAAGTTTGCAGCTCACTATCGCTGCAAGCCAGGGCGTCGCCCTTAAGTCGGGGGCTTCTTGCAATGATGGTTAAGCTTGAGCGGATCTCCTCGGGGGCTGATAGCACGATCGGCGCTCTGTTTCTAGATGGGGTTTTTCTTTGCTTTACCTGCGAGGATCAGTTTCGTCCATTAGGCCAAAAGGTTGCTGGCGAGACACGGATCCCGGCAGGTCGTTACCCGCTCAAGCTTCGCCGGCGTGGCGGCTTTCACAAGCGCTATGCACGCAAGTTTGGCTCGATGCACCGGGGCATGATCGAGGTCTGCGACGTGCCAGGCTTCACCGATATTTTGATCCACGTCGGCAACACTGAAAAACACACTGCCGGCTGCATTCTTGTCGGTCGCGGCGCCTTGCGCCACCCGGCCGGCGGCGGCACGGTCCAGCACTCGGTCGATGCTTACCGTTACGCCTATCCACGCATCCTCGGCCCGCTCACCGCCGGCGAGGACGTCTTTCTCACCATTCTCGATCGAGATCTTAAATAGGGGGTTATCCCATGCAACGCAAACGCGCCCGGATCTTCGGGCTTCCGATCCTCCTGGCCTTCCTTATTGGCCTGGCAACACCACTCTTTCTCGCCGCCTGCGCACCTATCGCGGCCGTCGGCCCGGTCATTGGCTTTATCGCTGCCTACGGCCCGCCGGCCGTCACCATCGCCGACAAGGCGATCACGGCAATCAGTGAGGCCAAGGGTGAGGAGGGCCTCGAAAATCAGGCTCAGGTTTTGGCTGGCTTCTGGTGCGATGTGCGCGCCGATCCTGAGACGGCCGCTCTTGTTCATGCGGCTCGCGATGAGCTCAAGCGCCGAGGTGTCGCTGAGAACCTGGTCGCCCGCGCTCAGAAAATCGTCGATAAAAAATGTAAAGTTCCGGAGGGTTAGGCTATGGACCGCGTCACCTTTTCTGGCAACCTGGTCTTGGTGACGGCGATCGACGGCAAGACCTTTCATCTTGCCGAGCCCTTCGTCGTCTCCTGGCTTTGGCCGCGCGTGATCCCTGATCCGCTCCCCGCTATTGCGACCTATCGGCGATTGGCAATCCCGATCGGCTTTAAGACCGACCTGGCCTCGATCCCCCAGATATTTAGAAGCCTGATCCCTCAGCTCGGCAAGCATATGCGCGCCGCCGTGGCTCACGACTTCATCTATTCCGGCTCTGTCCGCGACTGGACGCGCGCCGAGGCGGATCGGCTGTTCCTCGACGCCATGGTGGCCTGCAAGGTTCCGGGGTGGAAGCGCTGGCTCATGTATCTCGGCGTAAGAGTTGGCGGCTGGATAGCCTGGCGCAATGCCCGAAAAGAAAAACCCCTTCAAGTCCCCTCTTGAAGCTCAAAAGCCCCCGACCAGGTCCGCTTAATGCGGGTCCGGTCGGGGGCTTTTTTTATGTGCTTAGCGGCCTGCCTGTTTTGCGGCAGCGGCAACCCATTTGCTAAAGTTTTTGTAGCCATCGTCTGCCGTCCAGTCATACACCTTGAATAGACTGCTAAAGACCGGGTGGTCGCCTTGGTTTAGGTATGCGGCTTCTGTACTCGAAAATCGGTCAGCTCTTTCGAAATCTTTCCACTCTCCCTCAATTTTGACCTTTGGAGCAAAGTTCGACCCCGTCCAACTGAAGCCTTGATATAGGAAGGGGTCGTTGCCGATCGTATCAGTCTGCTTTTGCAGGTTCTGAATGTTGTGGATCCTCACCCCAAACACGCCGTTCCCTCGCTCAACGCTTTTAAATACTTCATAGTCAACCCATGCTCTCTGGAATGTCTGATTGCCAATCAGGACGCAAGTTACAGAGGTATTTTTGAGCCCTCCGTTAATGGCTCTTTTGACGGCCATTATGCTTTCCTTTTTTGCCTTTTCCTCTAGTGAGCCATCGAAATACCCCTTCGTTTCATAGCCCTTTGTCATGCCGTGATTTTTGACGACGTTTACGCGGTGAATATCTCGCTCGTAGTGGAAGCTAAAATAAACAAAACGAGTTTTCGGGATCGTTAGCCCGGATCCTAAAAGGGTCATTCTTTTCCTCATGTAAAAATTGCCATAAGCACCAGGAGCAAGATCAAGGTTCCGTAGACGGGCCACACCGACCAGCTTGCCGCCGTGTCGATCCAGTTTCCATTTTTATGTTCTTTCCCTAGCTTCAGATTGAAGTCTGGCCGTTTCGTTTTCGGCTCTTTTCGGGCTTTGTCGTATAAGCGTCGATACCTTCTTTCGAGGTCGAGGTATTGGGCATCAATGTACCAAAAAACACAGGTGACAACGGCGGCCCCTATAAGCACACCGCCGTTCTCATTAAATCGACTGAGCGCAATAGCTCCGCCAACGACGGCGAGGCAAAACCTTTTTACCCATCCCGAATTGCCGGCTATTCGCTCGATTACGCGCAGGATCATTTCCAGGTGCTTGATCCTGGTTTCGGTGTAGTCCGCTCTTGTCGTTCTCATCGCCCTCACCTATAATGTTTCCGACGCCATTTCTCGGGCTTCTCGAATTTACCGCGCCATATTCCGCGCCTGGCTTTCTTGGCTTCTTTTTCTTCTCCGACGTATCGGTTTGAATATTTCCGGTATGCGATCGCCCAGCCCTCGAGCGTCTGCGCCTGGTTGAGATCCGTCTCCCCGGCAAAGCAAACCCCGACCGGCCGACCGTAGGTAATCGCGCCCGGTATCAGGTGGCAGGTCACCTCAGCGCCCTTGATCAGATCCGCAAGCGCCTGGCGCGATGCCTGGCCGCACTGCCAGACCTCCCCGTCCTTGTCCTTGCAGGTCTGTTCCTTCTCGACCGCGTCGATCCCCTGCATACGAACCTCTAGCCCGCCCTCGCAGCGGCCAGCGACCATTGTCCCGCCGACCATGATCCCGTCGCCGTCGACCGCGCAGCCAAAGCCAATCAGCCGAGCCGCGTCTCGCGCCTCCGCCGTGCAGGCGCTCACAATAAGAGCGAGTGTAATGATAAGAGCTTTCCCCATAGGCGAGCAGATTGCCCGATCGAGAGGAACAGCACAAGAACCGTGTGTCCAAAATGTGCCCACAATTGGACACGTTCTCGGCTTGTTCTGCCCACAACGGCCTTGAGACCCCCGGCGGGGCATTGGCTTAAGTGATTGTTTTATAAGGGAGAAAAATGGTGCCGCCGGACAGAATTGAACTGTCGGCCTCACCCTTACCAAGGGTGCGCTCTACCCCTGAGCTACGGCGGCCCCGTATCGGAGAGGGCCGCAAACTGCCACAGGCCTTGGGGGAACGCAAGCCAGAATTTCGCCTTTTTTCCATATCACTCTACGCGCCATCATCTCGGATGGCTTGACCGAGCCCCCTCGCTCTGACAGCTTGCCGCAGAAACTAATGCAATCGGATTGTTTTTTTATGGCCGTTAACGACAAACCTGCACTGACAGAAAAAGCTAAGAAACGTGCTCAAGAGAAAGAGGAGCGCCTTGCTAAAGCCTTGCGTGACAACTTGAGGAAGCGCAAAGCGGCTTCACAGGCCCGGCAGGCTCCACCCATAGAATCAAATAAAAATTCCGAATAACGTCAGCGGGCCTTGAGCCCTTATGCTGCTTAGGCTACAAGCTGCCAAGGCTGGTTAGGAAAGATAAGAGTTTCATGGACAAGATCATCATTCGAGGCGGCGTACCGCTCAAAGGCGAAATTCCCATTAGCGGCGCGAAGAACGCAGCGCTGCCACTGATGGCTGCTTGCCTGCTAACCGACCAGCCCCTGACACTTTCCAACCTTCCTCACTTGGCTGATATCAGCACCATGGCCCACCTTCTGGCCGATCTAGGTGTTTCAATTGCCATGAATGGCGATGCGCCCAACGGCGGGCATCATGGCAGGGTATTTACCCTGGACGCCTCAGATGTTTCAAACACGCTGGCAGACTACGACCTGGTGCGCACCATGCGCGCCTCTGTTTTGGTTCTCGGCCCATTGGTTGCTCGATTCGGTGAAGCCAAAGTTTCCTTGCCTGGCGGCTGTGCCATCGGTACGCGCCCTGTCGATATCCACCTTAAGGGTCTTGAAGCTCTTGGGGCCGAGATCATCCTCGAAGAAGGCTATATCCAGGCGAAGGCTCCAAACGGGCTAAAGGGCAACCGTTTCATTTTCCCCATCGTTTCAGTCGGGGCGACGGAAAACCTTTTGATGGCGGCAACATTGGCCGAGGGCGAAACCGTCCTTTCCAACGCTGCGCGCGAGCCAGAAGTCAGCGATCTTGCCAATTGCCTCAATGCCATGGGAGCAAAGATCACCGGTATCGGCACGGACACGCTGACCATTCAAGGCGTGCCAGCCCTTAAACCCGCTGAATACTCCGTATTGCCAGACCGCATCGAGACGGGCACCTACGCAACGGCAGCGGCAATTACGGGCGGTGACCTGACTTTGGTTGGAACCCGTATTGATTTGATTGAATCGGTTGCTGAAATTCTCACTGCCTGCGGTGCTGAAATTGAAGAAACCGACAGCGGCATTCGTGTTTCGCGGACCAAAAACGGCCTTAAGGGCGTCGATGTGATTACCGAGCCCTACCCTGGCTTTCCAACCGACATGCAAGCCCAGCTCATGGCTCTGATGGCTGTTTCTAGTGGAGCCTCATTGATCACCGAGACGATTTTTGAAAACCGCTTCATGCATGTGCCCGAACTTATGCGCATGGGTGCAAACATCAACGTGCACCACCAGGCGTCCGCCATCGTGCGCGGCGTTGAAAAACTCTCTGGCGCTCCAGTCATGGCCACAGACTTGCGGGCCTCGGTGTCGCTGGTTTTAGCCGGTTTGGCAGCCGAAGGAGAAACGGTGATCAGCCGCGTTTATCACCTTGATCGCGGCTATGAGCATTTGGAAGCCAAGCTCAGTGCTTGTGGCGCGCATATTGAGCGGGTTAAGGAATAGGCTTTCCGGGCGCTCTTTTCCCTAACTTTCCGCCAATCATTTCTGGCCCTTTCGCTTAAAAACCGCTACTTAATCCGCCGATTGGTGGATTTTTCCAGGTGATTCAAAAAGTGTCCGAAAAAAGCAAACTAGTATTGGCCCTTCCCAAGGGTCGCATTTTGAAAGAAGTGATGCCCATCGTCCGCGCTGCCGGAATTGAACCGGAAGCCGCGTTTGACGATCCAGAATCACGCGCGCTGCGCTTCACAACCAATCATCCTGGCCTCGATATCATTCGGGTGCGCAGCTTCGACGTTGCGACCTTTGTCGCCTTTGGCGCAGCCCACTTGGGTGTGGCAGGCAACGATGTGCTGCTCGAGTTTGATTCCACCGAGATATACGCCCCTCTAGACCTGGGCATCGGCTACTGCCGTATCTCGGTTGCCGAGCCCAAGGAAACGTCGGAGTCAGATGACCCATCACGCTGGAGCCATGTTCGGATTGCCACCAAGTATCCAAACATCACCCAGCGCTACTTTGCTGAGCGCGGAGTTCAGGCCGAATGCATCAAACTCAACGGAGCCATGGAGTTGGCCCCGAGCATGGGCCTGTGCCAACGCATCGTCGATCTGGTATCCTCGGGCGCAACGCTCAAGGCAAACGGTTTGGTCGAAATGGAAACCATCTGCGAAATCACATCGCGTTTGGCTGTCAACCGCACGACGCTTAAGACGCGCTCCGATGAAATGACCGGCTGGATTGAAAAATTCAGGGAGGCACTTGATGCCCAAGCGGCTTAACGCAAACGATGCGGGCTTTGAAGCCTCATTTGCAGCCCTTTTAGATGACAAGCGGGAAACGTCGGTCGACGTCAATGACGCTGTGGCTGCCATTCTGGCTGACGTAAAAGATCGAGGCGATGCCGCCGTTGTCGAGCTGACCAACAAATTCGACCGGGTCAACCTGACGGTCAGCGATCTCAAAATCGATGAACAAGAGATCGCAACGGCTAAAGATAAACTAGACGCTGAAATCGCAGCCGCCCTCGAAACGGCAGCAAGCCGCATCCGATCCTTTCACGAAAAGCAGAAGCCCGACGATCTCGACTACACCGACGAAGTGGGTGTGCGGCTGGGCTATCGCTGGACGGCTGTAAGTGCGGCCGGGCTCTATGTTCCTGGCGGGCTGGCGACCTATCCATCTTCGGTTCTGATGAATGCCATCCCGGCCAAAGTAGCTGGCGTTGAACGCCTTGTGATGGTCGTTCCAACACCTGATGGAGAAATCAATCAGGCAGTTCTTTATGCCGCTCACTTGGCAGGTATTGATGAGATTTACCGCATTGGGGGCGCTCAGGCTGTAGGCGCTTTGGCTTATGGCACCGAAACCATTAAGCCCGTCGACACAATTGTCGGCCCCGGCAATGCTTATGTGGCAGCCGCCAAAAGACAGGTCTTTGGCACGGTAGGCATTGACATGATTGCTGGCCCTTCAGAAATCCTCGTGGTCGCCGACAAAGACAACGACCCGGCGTGGATTGCGGCAGATTTGCTTTCTCAAGCCGAGCATGACACCGCCGCTCAGTCGATTTTGATCACCGATGATGCAGCCTTCGCCGATGCGGTAGAGCAAGCCGTTGAGGGTCACCTTAAGACCCTGGAACGCACTGCGATTGCGGGGGAAAGCTGGCGCGAACATGGGGCGGTTATTACTGTTACATCCCTCGACACTGCTGTTCCGCTGGTTGATCGGATCGCACCGGAGCATTTGGAGCTGGCAGTCGAAGCCCCAGATGCTCTGGCGTCCAAAATCCGCAACGCCGGTGCAATTTTCCTAGGCCGTTATACGCCAGAAGCCATTGGCGACTATGTAGCGGGGCCCAATCACGTTTTGCCGACGGCCCGCTCTGCACGGTTCTCTTCGGGGCTTGGTGTGCAAGATTTCCTTAAGCGCACGACCTTTATTGGTTGCTCGGCAGAATCTCTTTCAGAAATTGGCCCGGCAGCGGTTACGCTAGGCAAAGCCGAGGGTTTGAGCGCCCACGCGCTGTCCGTTTCCATTCGGCTCAACAAATAGAAAGCTCCCCCCGCTTTGAGCACCGAAAAAATTATAGACGTGAAGCTGGACGAAAAGAGCGTTATTCGTCGCAGCCCAGAAATCGAAAAAGAGCGAACTATTGCCATCTACGACCTCTTGGAAGAGAACTACTTCTCTCCTGAAGGCGATCTAACTGGCCCCTATACGCTTCACCTCTCGATTAGAGAAAATCGTCTGGTATTTGACATTCACAACGAAAACGATGGCCCCCTGCAGGAGACCACGCTCTCGGTCGCCCCATTCCGTTCTATCGTCAAAGACTACTTTACCGTTTGCGACAGTTACTATGCGGCTATCAAAACCTCTACACCGAGCCAAATTGAGGCAATCGATATGGGGCGCCGTGGCTTACACAATGAGGGCGCTGACCTCCTGCGAGACCGCCTTGAAGATAAAGGCATCACAATCGACAATGATACAGCGCGGCGCCTTTTCACCTTGATTTGCGTCCTTCATATTCGGGCTTAGAGTTTGATGAGCGTGGCGGTGTCTCATGGATGAGGAATTGCCCGGCGCCGTCCTTTTCTGCTGCACCATGAACGCCATTCGCTCCCCCATGGGCGAAGCCATTCTCAAATTTCTCCATGGCACCCGTATTTATGTGGACTCGGTCGGCGTCAGGGCCGGTGAGCCCGACCCCTTTATTGTCGAGGTGATGGATGAGATTGGGCTCAACGTGGAAAGCCACCAGCCCAAAACCTTTGGCGACCTGGAAGATGACAGCTTCGACCTCATCGTCTCCCTCTCGCCCCAAGCCCAGCACTCAGCGGTCGAAATGACCCGTTACATGGCCTGCGAGGTAGAGTTTTGGAACACCTTCGACCCGTCTATCGTCGAAGGCAGCCGCGACATGAAGCTCGACGCCTACCGCCAGGTCCGCGATCAATTGATGCGCAGAATTAAAGAGCGCTTCCCTGGCATTGGCTTCGCAAACTAATTCGTCATACTCTAAAATAGTCTTTGCGCCAGCCGCTTTGCTTTGCGTCCGTCACCTTTGATCATCGTGTTGAAGTATTTTTCCGACTCTTTATCGACATAGACGAGGCCAAAAGACTTGGAACGCGCACGAGCATAGAGGAATTTTGATTCTGTTCCCCAGAAGCAAAGTTTCTCCCCGAAGTTATTTCGGCACCACTCTGGATGTCCGTACTTGCTGACGGCTCTGTCAAGCAACCCGCTTGTCGACACCCCTTTTGGCGTATTCTTCATGGTGAAGAAGATATTCTGGACATTGCTTCCGAGCTCGGGCGAGTTGAAGTGCACCCGAAGGCGACCGCCACTGCATTGAGCATTGAGCTTCCAAACGCCGATATTTTGTTTTTTGGCATTTTTGTATGTGCCAGTGATTTTCAATCGGCAGCCTTCAGATCGAAGCACTTGTCGCACTCGATCAAAAGACATCCCAGGCTTAACCCCAAGAATGCCAGCCGAAGCAACAGGTTTATCTGCAGCCACTGCAATTGTCGGCGTTGCCAAGCCTCCCCAGGCAACAACGCAGGCAAGCAGGAGGGCGTAACCCTCCATAGAAATAAGACGCATGTCTCCCAACTCCCGGTTTCTCAACGTGCGAGCGTCAGGCCACGACAGATGCCGATCTTCAGCAGCCTGCGCCCTCAATTGCCGTCTTTGCGGCATCAGTATTTTTTGATTATTTGGGGTATTCCCCTGAACCTCTTTTGCCCAATTCCTTACAGGATGTCAAACGCAATGTGGGAATTTTATAAATTTTACATTTTTTCACGCGAGAAACGCCAAATAAGTCACGTAGGAACAACAAAGCGCCTTCAAACCCGCTTATCGTCGGAAAAACCTTGACCTTTAAGCCCTTACGCGGCACTTATTCCGCCTTCAATAAATGAAAACTGGTTGATAGTTTTAAATGGCTAAAGAAGACGTACTTGAATTCACGGGCGTCGTGACAGAAAGATTGCCGAACGCCATGTTCCGTGTGGAACTGGAAAACGGCCATGAGATTCTTGCTCATACGGCAGGCAAGATGCGCAAACACCGCATCCGCGTACTGACCGGCGACAAGGTCTCCGTTGAAATGACTCCTTACGACCTCACCAAAGGCCGTATCACTTTCCGCTTCAAATAAGCGGCCCAGCCCGAGCCAGTGGGAGAGAACAGCGTGACCGCCCCTCTCATATTGGCCTCCGCCTCGCCGCGGCGCCTCCAACTTCTTGAACAAATTGGCATCGTCCCAGCCCGGGTTATCCCTGCTGATATCGACGAAACCCCTTTGCCCAACGAACTTCCTCGCGCACAAGCAAAACGCTTGGCAGAACTCAAAGCCGATGCCATTGCCGCCGACAACCCAGATAGTTTCATTTTAGCGGCCGACACGGTTGTTGGCTGTGGCCGACGTATCTTGCCAAAGGCTGAGAACGAAGCCGAGGCGCGCAAGTGCCTCAAGTTGCTCTCGGGTCGCCGCCACCGGGTCTATGGCGGTGTCTGCCTCATTGCACCTGATGGTCGCCGCACCCTTAAAGTGGTGCAGACGGCTGTCGTGTTCAAATCTCTCTCTGAGGGAGATATCAAGACCTATATCGCAAGCGATGAATGGCGGGATAAAGCTGGAGCCTATGGCATCCAGGGGAAAGCCGCTGTCTTCGTACGCCAAATCGTTGGTTCTTATAGCAACGTAGTGGGGCTTCCCCTGTTTGAAACCAACGGAATGCTCAAAGGACTGGGCTACCATGACTGAAGAAATTCTCATCGATGTTGTTCCCGGCGAAACCCGTATCGCCTTAATGGAAAGCGGCAAACCCGTCGAAGTGATTTTTCACCGCGATAACCAACGCAGCTTGGTCGGCAACGTCTATTTGGGTCGAGTAGCCCGGGTTCTAGACGGCCTGCAAGCGGCCTTCGTTGATATCGGAACGGATCAGACAGCTTACCTTGGCCTTGGCGATGCCCGCCCACGCGGTTCTGAGCGTGATGAAGAGGGTCGCAAGAGCCGTATAGGGGACTACGTCACCGAAGGGACGGCAATCATCGTCCAGGTCACCAAAGACCCGCTTGGAGACAAAGGCCCGAGGATCACCACCAATGTGTCCCTCCCCGGTCATTTCTGCGTCTTCACGCCCTTCTCACCCACGGTGGGCGTATCAAGGCAAATTGAAGACGACGAGACCCGGAGCCGACTGCGCGAAACCTTCTCGCCGCTGCGTGACGAAGGCCAGGGCTATATTGTCCGAACTCTTGCGGCGGACGCCGACGAGAAGGCCCTAAGCGATGAAGCAGAAACCCTGCGCGGCCAATGGGATGCTATCCGCAAGAAACGCATCAACGCCAAGGCCCCTGCTGTTCTCTTTGCCGAAGACGACCCCTTGCCGACGATCTTGCGCGATAAGGTTTCGGCAAGCCTTAAGCGCATTGTCGTTGATGATGGCGAAACCCTAACCCGGTTGAAAGCCCTCGTCGCCCGCGAGATGCCCGATCTTAAAGTCGAATTCGAGCACTACACAAAGACGACACCGCTGTTTAATGCAGAAGGCGTTGAAGAAGAAATTGAGCTCGCCCTAGATGCGACAACGCCTCTACCCGAAGGCGGCAATCTGATTATTGAACGCGCCGCAGCTTTGACCGTCATTGACGTCAACTCAGGCGGCCGTACGGATGGCAACGCCGAGCATACAGCCCGCGTGGTTAACTTGGATGCGGTCAATGAAGTGGTGCGGCAAATTCGCCTGCGCAACTTAAGTGGACAAATCCTCATCGACTTCATCACCATGAAGCAAGAAGACAACCGCCAGGCCGTGACCGAAGCTCTGCGCAAAGCAATTGATAGTGCCACGCATCTTCACGGCTTCACCCACCTTGGCCTCATGGAACTGACCCGCAAGCGCAAGCGCGAACCCTTGGCCGAAACGCTGACCGTTGCAAGCAAAGAGACCTATGGGGGGCGCATCAAATCAGATGAGACCATTGCCTTTGAAGACCTACGCACTGCCAAGCAGAAATAGTAAGAGTGATCAGAAATGAGTAATGACGAAAAGGTCGTCCCCTTCAAGCGGACGAAATGCCCGTCCTGCGGCAAGCGTTCCATCCAAGCCTACAATCCATTCTGCTCCAAGCGCTGCGCCGATCTGGACCTCGGCCAGTGGCTTAAAGGCAGTTATCGATTAGAGACCGAAGAAGAGGCCAATTTCGACGAACTACGCAGCGCACTGGAAGACGGTTCTGCCGAAGAAGTCTAGAGAGTTGAAATTAGGCCCGAGAAGGGCCTAGACAGGGGGCGATATTTCTTCTATACACCCCGTCGCAAACGGCGTTTACGTCGTTGTCGCGAATAGGTTGCCCGGGTAGCTCAGTTGGTAGAGCAGCGGATTGAAAATCCGCGTGTCGGTGGTTCGAGTCCGCCCCCGGGCACCATTTTTCTTCATAAAATTCAATACCTTGTAAGTCCACTGAAATTCGCGGGTGATTTTTCACTCCTTTTTTGGGACAATTTCGGGATAGTTGGCTTTTCTTCCTCTCCTTAGACTGGCTCAGTTTGGGAAAGAGGGAGGAGACTACGGCTTCTCTTGCCGTGTTTATGTTGGCCTATAGTCTCGCAACGATTGGCCAAAATAGTCAGAAAAAAACATCTGAAGGCGCGTATATTCATATGGAATAAGCGCAAAGCCCGAAATTCAAAGGGAGAGGAGCCAAAACATGAGGAGCATTGTCGTGGCGTACCATTCGATAGGGAAACTGGTTTACGTCTTCTGCTTTTCTTTTTTTCTATCGCTCGCTCCCTTATTTTATGCGCCGCTAGCCGTTGCTTTAGGCGCAAACGTGGAGCTTGAGGAATCGGCCAAAAGCGGCAACGCAAAAGCTCAATATCGGCTGTCCCAGAATTACCGATATGGCCATGAGGGATTTGAAAAGAGTGATCGAAAGCACGTAGATTGGCTGCATAAATCCGCGGCTAACGGGTTTGATGAAGCACAAGTCAGCCTAGCGTTATGGTATCGGTATTATAAGAGCCCCCCAGACTTCGAAAAAACCGTGTTCTGGCTAAAGAAAGCCGCTGAACAGGGAAACTCAGAGGGACAGTACCTTCTGGGCAAAAGATATAAGATCGGTGAAGGCGTAGGTAAAGATCTCTCGATGGCTGTTAAGTGGTTTGCCAAGAGTTCAGACCAAGGTGACCCTCACGGCAAAAAAAACCTGGCGATGATGTACCTAGATGGCCTTGGAACACCCCAAGATATTGTCACGGGTGAAAGGTTGTTTAAAAAGGCCGCCGTAAAAATTGGAGGGGCACGTACATCGTTTGAATTGGGCCTTATCTATGATCAGGGCAAGACAATTGGGCAAAACTACTGTGAAGCGGAAAGATGGTACAAAAAAGCTGCCGCTAAAAAGAGATATGACGGTGCCAGTGAAGCCAGAGAAGCACTTCCAAAGGTAAGGGCAAAGATTGCCAAAAATGGGCTGGTTGCACATTGTCTTTTCAAAGAATACGTCGCTATTTCCAACCCTGATGTCATTCAGATGGTTCATAAAGCGCTTAAAGGGTACCAAGTCGGTTTGAACGATTTGGGGGAAGAGGCATTTCTAAAAGCGATAAAGGCCGACCCCCTTTTTCTCTATGGCAACAACTACTGGCACGATATCCACTCAAACCGGTTGCCTCTCTTTCTTGCGGGGAAAATTTTGTTGGCCGTGAAGTCTGAAAAACAGGGCCAATTTGGATTCTGGTTCGATTATGCGCATACCGCCAATCTCTCCGGCCAACCTGCCCTGGCTCTTTTGGCGATAAAGGAACTGGAACAACTTGATCTCAAACTAACCGACAAAAAACTGAAAAAAGAGGTGCTGAACATATCAGCCCTGTTGAAAGCCAATGCCCTTGTTCAAATGGGAAGGGATAAAGATGCTTATGCGGCTATTCTTGAAAAATGGGAGCCTGGTATCGAAGATGATGCGGCGGTGAATTATATCAACCATTGGGCAAAGCCGCTTTTAAAGGACAAAAAGAAGCTTTCCCTTTTGACCGGAATAAAAGTACCGCAATTGACTGGGAAATATGCCTCCCCCAAACCCCAGCTCTTTCCTGATCTCAACGGAACTATGGTCAAGCCGGTAGCTCGTGCGGGAGCAAAACTGATCACCAACAAAAAGAAAAAAATAACTGGGGAAAAAAGGAAGACAAAAGGCACAGTCCTAGACTGACTTGCGACAACGGCAGCACCATGAAAAAGGGTGCGCCCTGTCACGGCCTTGTTTTCCTAAGCGACTCAACTGTTTTCAATCTACTTCGTAAGATTGTTAACAGCAGGGTTATTTGCTCGCTTTGTTTTAAGTACTTTTCGTGACCATTTCTCAACGTCGTTGGAATACTCACCCTCAAACCATAGCTTATTTGTACGCGTATAAATTTTGTACCAGCCGTGCCGCAGCACTTTACAATTGCGGCCAAATTTGGCTTGTCCTTTGGCCCAATATCCCTTTCCGGACACGGGCCTCAAGGTGGCGGTATATATGGCTCCGTCTTTCCGATCGATTTTAACATGCATCATTTTTCCATTTTTCCCTGGAATACGATATCGGCTGGGAACCTGGCATTTCGATGCTGGTGAAACGGTGGCGACACGGGCCGGTGGCGGTTTGGCAATAACTTGTGGCTTTGGTAATGGCGTGACATTGATGGCAATGCGTCCGGTCGCCTGCCTGCCCGCCGCGTCGGTAACCCTTACAGTTAAACCGGTACGGACTAGGTTTTGGTCGGCGATCCCAGTGATCGTCCCGCCCAGCCTGTCTTTGCTGTGGTGAATTATCAGGCCGTTCTCAGTATCAATATCGACGTCAAGAGGCAGTTTAAACTGTTTTGGCACGCCAATACTGAACGGTTTGCCATCCGCAGCAACCAGTGTTCGGGGAACATTGAGCCTCAGGGCATAGGCACGAACACGAAAATCCCTAGAGCCCGTTTCCATCTTTCCGCCGGGACCGGTTATTGTGGCGTCAAACGTTGCATTGGCACCTACTTTTACTACGCCGGGATCAAGCCGGATGCCAACACGTTGCTCGGTGCTCCCCGCCTTTCTTTTGCGCTCTAGTTTGTGGCTATCAATTACCGCGCCAGTATCCCTATCAGAGACACGTATTTCGACTGTTGCAGTTTCCACGCCCTTGCCCATCTCGAAATAGACGAAAAGATGGGGGGCCTGGTCGGGAAGCAGCGTGTCA
>Ga0070727_10002982_pt1 | contig 15745 bp, 3 predicted proteins | sample tdAd472_FD_66722 | JGI IMG/M metagenome (GOLD analysis project Ga0070727, IMG submission 66722) | Marine sediment microbial communities from the Atlantic coast under amendment with organic carbon and nitrate - tdAd47.2 | ecosystem: Environmental > Aquatic > Marine > Coastal > Sediment | place...
CGTAGCCATAGCTCTCGGTCCGCCCCGGCGACTGTGTCTCGAAGGTCCGCCGATCCGCCCGGTTCCACCCATACCCGAAGGCCACCACGCCCACATGATCGATCGAGGTCACGCGTCGCTTCGCGTCGTAGCCGAAGTTCGTTTGGACCCCGTTGCGTAGCCCACAGAACACGGGCCGCCCGCCAACGAACTCCCAGCCGGCAATCACCCCGCCGCCATCCGAGATCTCCTGCAGCCGATCCGCTCCGTCAATCCCAAAGGTCAGCTGCCGGCCTGACGAGTAGGTCAGCCCTACCCGGTTCGAGTCCACGTCGTATTGGCTGGCTACGGTCCGATCCAGCGTGGCCCCGGTCGGGGTCACGCTGACCCGCCCGCTGGTCGTGGTCGCCCCGGTCACGGACCCCAGCACGTTGAAGCGGTGCCGCTCGCTGGTCTTGCGCGAGAGCGAGTCCCAGGTGTAGCTGCACGCGACGTCGTCCGCGCCGACGCCGTTGTTGTCGAAGGCGACTCGCAGCCGCGACAGGCCATCGTATTCCCACGCCTGGAGCGTGGTCCCCTCGACGTTCTGCGCGAGGCCCTCGAGCCCTGTGGCGAGCTTGGTGACCTCGGCGGTCATGGGCCGCCCGATCCCGTCGTAAGTGCGACTGACCACGGTTCCGTTGCGATCAATGCTTCGCCGGACCATGGAGTCGCGATCGTAGACCACCTGACGCGCCGTCAGATCCGCCGCCACCGAGTGGGTGACACGATCCCGCGCGTCGTAGATCGAGCCCGTGGTGTTGCCGTTGTCGTCTGTCTTGCTCAACAGCCGCGAGTTTCGGTCGTAGCGCATGCGCTTCGTGATCAAGCCGTCCGCATTCGCGGGATTCGACGTGTCGAGCCCGGTCCAGCCCAGGAGATCGAGCGATCCGTTCCCGACCCCGCCGGCCCTGAGCGCGAGGTCTGACTGGATCGGCCGCCCGATCCCGTCGTACCGGACCTGGACCACGTTGCCGTGGCCGTTGACCTGGCCCGGAAACAACCCCAGCGGATCCCCGGTCAATACGCTCGACTGGGCGTCGCTGGCAGCGATCACGTTGCTGCGGGAGTCGTAGGCCAGCCGCGATGTCTGGCCGACCGGATCAGTGCTGCGCACGAGGCGTCCCACCGCGTCGTAGACCCGGAGAAACTCGAAGGTCTCGTCGGCCTGCACCGGCGAGCGGTCGGTCTGCGTGACCCGCACCACCTGGCTCGCCTGGTTATATGCGTAGCTGGCCTCGTTCCGCGTGGGCCCAGTCCCGGTCTGCGAGGTGAACACCGGCCCCTGTGCCCGCAGCAGCCGCGACGCACCGTCGAAGTCCAGCAGCGCCTCGTCTCCATTGGGGTCGACCCCACGGATCACGCGGCCCAGCCGATCAAACTCGCTGAGCTGGATCGCCTCGCTCTCCCCGGCAGGCACGCTCCCCCCGATCACGGGAATCGAGAAGTCCATGACCGCAGCGCCACCGGTCACCTGGGTTGTGAAGATCCGCGCCTCACTCTGGAACCGCCGCCCGAGCTCGTCGTGGAGGAACTCGACCTCAGATAGCCGAGGGTTGCCTTCCTCATTCGGACCGAACCTGACGTAGCGCACGCGCGTGCCGGTGGGGTCGAACACACTCAGCCCGAAGTTGCTCTCCGCGTCGATCACGCAGAAGGTCTCGTCGAAGCCGTCGACGTGCTGGCGGGTCACGTCGCCTGGAATGCCTGGGTCCTTGCCCGGGTTGTTCTTCTCAGCGTCGACCCCGTAGACCATGCTCCCGTTCGCGTTGTAGTTGAACGTGTAGACGCCCGCTTCGGGACTGCCGAACCCGTCGATCACCTGATAGGGCAGCTGCCGCTCGTCGTAGACGTAGGCGACCTGGTTTCCTTCGGGCTTGGTGACCAGCTGTACGTTCTCGCACCTGTCGTACGCCACTCGACTCACGATCACGCCCGGGGAACTCACAGTTAGAGCCGCGTCATTCGCAACCGGCTCGACCTCGGCGAGCGAGAGCACGGGGTTGTCGAGAATGTCGTAGGCGACCTTCGCTGCCCAGAACGGATTTGCACCCACGCGGGCGCCGTCGCCGGTCCTCTCCCCCGCGTTCTCGACGCGGGTCTCGATCACGTTGTTGTTTGCGTCGTAGATCACGACACACTCGTAGCCCAGGGCTGCCAGTGCCCCCGGCTCGCTAGGGTGCAACTGCGCGGTGCTGGCTGCGATCATGCTGCCCACCACCTGGTTCAGCGCGTTCACGCGGAACGAATGCACGATCCCGCGGGGGTCCGTGGATTCGATCACGTTACCGACGCGATCGTAGCGCTGAGAACTGGTGATCAGGGTCGGCGCGGGGTTCGTGCCGGAGTTGCGGCCAAGGCCCAGCTCGGTGTCCGCGGCGGCGCTGCTCGGGTAGCCGCCGGTAAGCACCCCGCTCGTGTTACCCGGCACCGGCACCCCGTCGCCGTCGGGGTCTGCCTCGGGGTAGTAGCTGACCGTGTGCACGTTGAGCTCGGGGTCAACGCTGCGCACCAGCTGGCCGAACTGGTTGAACTCGCTGGTGGCCAGGATCTCCTGAGTCGTGTCTCCTTGGATCCCGATCAAGCGAGTTTGCCCAGCCACCAGGTTCACCACCGGCGCCTCGGCTCGGATCGCGTCACCGACCACGCGGGTGTCGTCCAGGGGTTGACCGTTGAGGTCGCCGAGCCCCAGCGCCACCCCTGCCTGGGCCAGAAGCGCCTGAACCGTGGCCTCGCTTTCGCCGAGCTCGGCCGCCAGCGCCGTCAGCACGACGGCAGGGTTGCCTTGCTGGTAGTCGAAGAAGCGCGTGGTGGTATAGCGCGCTGGGCTCGTAATCCCACCGTTCTGCGGGGTGTAGGTTGGGTCATAGCCCCGGGGGTCCGTCGAGCGCACGAGCTGGTTGTAGATCGGCTCGTAGGCGAATGTCGCGATCCGCGAGCGGAGGCCTCCGCGGGAGTCTCCGCGGCTGTCAGGGAAGCGCTCGACGCGAAGCAGGTTGCGCTGTCCCACCCGCGGCAACGCGTCGAGTTGCCCGTCGCCGGGGTCAAAGGCAAACGCCGCCGTGTCCTCGGGCTGGACGTCCTCAGGGTCGAAGAAATCGCCGTCGAAGTTGCGATCGTCCCCCGCAGTCAAGAGCCCGTCACCGTTGAGGTCCTCGTCTCCGTAGGCGAACACGGTCACGCCGCCCAGCGGGTCGGTCTGCGCGACCAGCAGCCCGTCCTTGTTGTAGACCCAGCTGCGCTCGAAGAAGGCCGGATCCTCGCCCTCGCCTGGAGTCAGCGACTCCGGGCGCACATTGCGATTGGTGTATTCGCGCAGGCGCACCAGCTGACCGGCAGCGTTGTGGAAGAACTCCCTACGATTGCCGTTTCGGTCGAGGAGCACCGTGGCCTGCACGGGGTGGTTCAGCGACGCGCCGGCTGGCACAGCCAGGTCTCGATAGCTCGCCGAGAACATGCCTCCCGCCCCCTGTGGCGAGGTCTGTCCGGTCCAGCCCGGCAGGGTCGCTGAGCCACCCAAGCGCTGGGCGACGACCTTGGCGAACTCTGGAGAGTTTGGGTCCTCCTCGTAGCGGTTCTCCATGCGCGCCAATGGCTCGAGGAGCGCGTGGTTCTCGAGATCTTGAACGGCCACTCCCGCCGCCTGATTTGGGGCCACGACCAGGTAGAGGTTGTGATTCAGGCGCTCGTCCGCGAAACCGCCGCGGTAGCCGTAGATCTCGGACTTGCCATTTGGGAACTGGTTCTCGGGCAGGAGCGGGGCGCCCTCGGTGGTCTCGGTCACCGCTGGAGTCGTGACCCGCACGAGGTCGCCGGTTAGCCCATAGTCGTAACGGCAAACCCGCCCAGCGAAATCGGTGATCGTCTCGATCCGACCCTGCGCGTTGTAGGCGAAGTCGACGCCGCGCTCGTAGGGGTCGATCACGCGCGTAAGCTGGGCCACGCCGGGTCCGACGATTCCGTACTCCAGGCGCAGCCGGTTGCCATGCCGGTCGCGAATCTCGCTCAGTCGCCCGGGAGCCACGGCCACCCCGAAGTCGCGGAACACAAGCCGAATGCCGTTGGGCATGCGGATCGTGCCCACCCCGGCGTCGATCCGGAGGTCGGTGTAGAACCCAGTTGGGCTGCCGTAGCGTCCGCCGCCCAAGCTCTGGAAGGTCTCGTTGCGGTTAGAGCCAGTTAGCCAGGCGACGTCGCCGCTCGGCAGCTGCTGCAGGCGCTGATCGTAGCCGTGGGTCCACCCCTGACCGATCGGGCCGTTGTAGAGCACGTTGGATTTATAGACGCGTGAGAACGCAAAGTGCACGCCGCGGCCTGGGATCGCGAGGTCAACGGCCTCATGGAACATGACGCCGTTGTGCTTGTAGACAGGGTGCTCTCTGTCGGCGACAGGGATCTCGTCAGGGGGGCAGCCCACCACACAGATCGTGGTGTGACCGCCCTCGCTAGGGGAGTTCACCGGGTCCACGATCGTGAGCACGAAGTAGCCGGGGGCTTCCTCGACAATGAACCCCACCGGCTGGAAGAACTCCTCCCCAATGTCGGAGGCGCGGAGGTCGACCAAGCCACCCGTGCCCGGGATTTCCACGCCGGTGAAGGCGTTGGCCGCCGAGGCCCGGAGGAAGAACGGGATCTCGGGGAGCAGGTGCTCGGTCACCAGGACCACCGAGCCGTTGGGGCCTGTGACCACCGACACGCCTTGCACCGCGTCCTGGCCGTCGAGGTTCACCGCGTTGACCGGCGTCTCGACGCCGTCGACCACCGGGAACCCGAAGATCGTGAACGGGTAGTTCGCGACCTCGTAGATCATGTAGCTCCCGTTCTGCAGCAGGCGCGCGCGGAGGTTCACCGTCAGCTGGGCTGGCCCCGAGAGCGGCAAGCTCTCGCTGAGGGAGAAGAAAGCCATGGGCAGGCGCTGGACCACCCGCTGGGGCGGGGTGAACGCCTGGAGGGTGAAGCTGTCCACCAACGAGAAGCGGGTGGCGGTGTCGACGAGGTCCGACGCGGTCACGACCACGACGACCTGCCCGCTGGGGCCGATCGTGAAGGGCCCGATCTGCTGCAGGCCAGGACTGATCGTGGCCGGGGGTGCGCCGTCGACGCTCGCCGTGGGCGCGAGGTCGATTCCGGCCTGAGCGGGGTCCTCGGTCTCGGCTTGGAGGAAGAAGGAGGTCCCGGGGGTGCCCGTGAAGGTCAAGCTCACCGCGTGGGGCGGCGCGCCGATCGAGGATCCGGCGCCGACCAACACCTCGTGGAACTCGGGCTCTCCCGCTCCTGGAGGCGGAGTCGGCGGCGGGTCACCACCGTCGTAGAGGAATGCCTGGGACACGCTCGGCGGTGAGACGGGCGAACCGCCCGGCGCGCTGGCCACCGCGAACACGGTCAGCGGACCAGGCGGGAGGCCAGCCGGAGACAGGCTCCACGTGCCGTCGGCGCCGATCGCGCCCGGTGGGCCGACGGGGACGCCGTTGACGACCAGCCGCACCTCGTGGTTGGGCGGGCCGGTTCCCGTGAAGACCAACGGGTTCTGGGTCACGGTTCCGCCCGTGGGAAACGTGATCACGGGAGCGGCCGGCGCGGCGAGGGGGCCGGGGGCCGTGGTCCAACTCACGGCGACCGTTTGACCCAGGGGGTCGCCGGCCGCGTCGCTGACGCTGGGCGAGGCCGAGGCGGTGTAGAGCCGCCCCGGGAGCAGCGCGCCCACGATCGTGATCGTGCGCTGATCAGGCTCGAGGGTCACGGACACCGGCAGGCTGCCCTCGGAGGCGCTGGTCAGGCGGATCGTGCTCGCGTTGACGGTGCTGGGGTCGAGGGCCTCGGAGAACACGAGCTGGATCGGGGTGCCGGTGGAGACACCGCTCGCTCCTTGAGCGGGGTCTGCGCTGACCAGCACCAGGCCTGGATCGCTGGGTCCGCGGGTAGAGAAGTGCGCGAGGAATGGGACGAACCCCGGCTGGCGCACGTCTTGATCGAAGGTCAGCGGCTCGCTGCCCACGGCGGTTTGTAGCCCGGGGTAGACCCCCAACCGATACCGGGTTCCGGTGGCCAGCGTCGCGGTGGGAGTGACGGTCACTTGATTCCCAGCGACGGAGAAGCTCAGCGGCACCGGGGTCTCGGACTCTGCGTCCACGAGCACGATCGAACTGTTGAGGTTCGCCACGCTGGCGGTCACGGGCGCGGTGAAGCCCAGAGTGAATGAGCCCGAGGGATTGAGGTCGAGGGTCCCGCTGGCGGGCGAGACGCTGGCGACCGAGAACGCGCGGAACAGGGTCGCGCCCTGGGTGCTGCCCTGGGCCGGCTGGCCGACGGGGTTGATTCGTACCGTGACGTCGGAGGCGGCCACCCCGGCCAGGTCGGCGCCGGAGTCCCAGATCACCACGTGTCGCAGGCCGAGGGGCGTCCCGGGCAGCGCGACGAGGGACCCCGCGGCGAGGGTCAGGGGCTGGAAGGTCTGCCCACCGTCGAGGGAGAAGCTGGCCTCGAGGTCGGCGGTGCCCGCCTGGGCGAAGAGCTCAAAGTAGAGCGGGACGTAGCGCGTGCAGAGCACGGGCGGGATCTGCAGCAGGTTCACCGCGGGGGCTTCGCCTGCGGCAGCCGCGCCGTGCCAGAACCCGCCGCCGAGCTGGTTGTTGCTCGAGGTCAGCAGCGGAGGACCAGCGGCGCCGGGCTCGCCAAGGGTCCCGCCGAGACCGGCCGGGGTCGCGTCAGGGGTCCGCCCAGCGGCGGCCACTACCTGCCCGCTGAAGTTGACCCCGCCCACGGTCACCACGCCGAAGTCGGTGAGGCTGGTCTCGGGGAGCAACGGCAGCAACGGCCCCGAGCGGAACACGTCACCGGCGACGTCGATCTCCAGCCGCAGGGCCTGGCCCGACGCCACCGTCTGCACCGCCGAGCGGTAGACCCCGCCACCCACGTGCACGAGGGGGATCCCGAGGTTGGTCTCGCTGACCGTGGCAGTGGTGAGTGGCATGGAGTCCGGCCCCAAGACCTGGACCTGCAGCGTGGTCATGACCGGCGTGGTCAGCGAATCCAGGCCCGCAACCTCGCAGCCCTGCGCCGCGGCCGGGGGCGAGACGTTGCCCGCCACGTCGACCGCGAGCACCCGGAAGCGGGTGCCCTCGCCTACGGGGAAGGGCACGACCAGCTCGGTCTGGGTCGTGGTCGCAATCGTGGCCCAGGACTGCCCGGCGTCTTCGCTGCGCTCGACGCGGTAGGTGGCCAGCCCGGAGAGCGCGTCCACCGACGGCGCCCAGCGCAGTGTCGTGGTCGGCTGCACCGGGTGGGCGCCCGCGACGGGGATCCCCGGGATCGAGGGCGCGCTGGCGTCGACCTGGACGTCCAGCGTCTGCGTGGCGACGTTCCCGGCCACGTCGGCCACGCTGACCACCAGCTGGTGCGCGCCGTCGCTGAGCGGGGTGGCGGGAGTGAAGCTCAGCCCCTGGGCGGTGATCACGGCCTGCCCGCTGACGTCCACCGCGTCCAGGCTCACCTGCACCGAGGTGGGGTCGATCCCCGGCTCGCCCAGGCCGTCCTGGTAGCTGGCGCTGAAGTCGGGCGTCGCGTCGGTGACCCAGGCCGGCGGGCCCGGGGGGCCAGTCACGGTCAGGCTCGGCGCGCCAGTGTCGACGAGCACCGAGCGCTGGGCGCCGTTGAGGTTCCCAGCGCTGTCGAACAGGAGCAGGGTCACCACGTGCTGTCCGTCGGGCAGGGTCAGCGCAATGTCCATGCTCGTGGGCGTGATCGTGGCCAACCCGCTCACGTCCACCGGCGCCCCGCCGTTGCTCGAGAGCAGCACCACCGCCGCGACCCCGGTCTCGTTCTCGGCAAAGGTCGCGCTGAAGCTCTGCAGGCTCGAGTTCGAGACCCGGACTGGGAACGCGTCGGCGGGGAGGAAGCTGATCAGGTTCGGGGCGTCGTTGTCGACGAAGAAGGTCACCGAGGCGCTCGCCGAGAGCCCTCCGCCGTCCACGGCCGTGGCTGAGAGGGTGTGGAAGCCGCCGGGCAAGTTGCCGAAGGTCGCCACCAGGTCCGTGCGCAGGGTGCCGCCCACTGGCGAGGGGCCCGTGGCTGCGGTCGGGGGCAGGAGCACGCCGTCGAGGCGGACCTCGACGTTCGCGGGCAAGACCCCGCCCTGGTCCTCCACGCGCACGATCGGCGCGTTGGGTGCGGTTTGGGTCACCGGGCCCAGCACGTCCCCAGGGTTGAGCCCGAGCACGCTGACGACCGGGGGCAGGGTGTCGATCACCAGCTCACCGCTGGTGGCCGTGGTCTGGTTGCCCACCTGGTCGACGACGATCAAGTCGTAGACATAGCGACCGTCTGGCAATGCCGCGCCGTCGCTAAAGCTCTCGGTGTGAGGTGCAGGGCCGCTCGGCGCGACGGGGCCAACCAGGTTCACGATCAGGCCGGTGGTCAGGCTGCGGCGCTGGAGCTGGTAGCTCGCGACGGCGCCGCCGGGGTCGTCGAAGCTCATGCTGACCACCCGCGGCGAGCCCAGAGCGAAGCTCACCGACGCGGTCGGCGCCTGCGCGTCGAAGGTGTAGGTGGGGCCGTTGAGGGTCAGGGTGTTCCCGGCGCAGTCGAACGCCACCAGGTCCAGGGGCGCGACCCCTGGGACGAACACGTTGGGGAAGCTGCCGCTGAGCGCCCCCGTGCCGTTGCCGGGGACGGTGGCGAGGGTGCCCACGCCGGCCTGGCGCAGCTCGACGCGCTCGATCTCCAGGGTGTCGCTGGCGCTGAAGGAGATCGTGACCGGGGTGCTGCGCGCGAAGGGCGGGGGGAACGTGCCCGTGATCGTGGGGGGCGTGGTGTCGACGGTGACCCGGAAGGCGAAGCTGGTCACGTTGGGCGGGAGCGCGAGGTCGCGGACCTCGAGCACCAGGTCATGGGCGCCCTCGGCGAGGGTTAGCGCGGGGGTATCGCCAAAGCTCAGCGAGCCCACGTTGCGCGAGCCCGGGTTTGTGCCCGGGACCGTGACGTCGAGGAGCGGAGCGGTCACGCCGACTTCGCGCAACACGTAGCCGCCCACGCCGGCGGTGGAGTCGGACGCCTGGATCGCCAACTGGAACGTGCTCGCCCCCACGCAGAGGTCCGTGGGGGGGGCCGAGGCGCCGGGCACGATCAGCGAGTCGAGGGTGGGCGGGGTGGCGTCGGAGTAGAAGCCTGTGTCGAGGTATTGAGGTCCGGGCGAGGTCGAGCGCTCGACCTGCAGCTGATAGCGACCGTCTGGGAGGGGCGGCGGGTTGGGTGCGGCGGAGGCCGGACTGGAGATCCGGAGGTTTCCGCCCGGCTCGATCACCGCGTTGAACCCGAGCAGCTTCTCGACGCCGGTGTCGCGCGAGCGCGCGCGGACGAGTGTCACGTCCAGGGGGGTGTGCAGGTTCAACAGGTAGCTGCCGCCGGGTCCTGCTACCTCGGGCATGCCCTGGGGCAACGGCGGGGCGAAGCCCAGCGGGATCTGCCCGGGGGCCACCGGCCCCACCGGCGGGCCCGGAGGCAGCGGCGGCTGCACGGGCGGGATCACCTCCAGGCCATTGGGGTCTTCACCGGGGCAGGGCTGGGGCAGGGGCCCCCCGAGGAAGGTCAGCGAGCCGCTGGGGTTCCAGCAGGCGGGGACGGAGATCGCAAAGGTCTCGTCTTCGCCAGCCACGAGGAAGTCCACCCGGAACTCGGCGTTGGGGAGCGCGAGGGTCCCCGCGTAGGGCACGCTGGCGGCGACCGGCGCCAGGTAGCGGCCCAGCGACACGCCGCCGTACTGCACGACCAGCCGCTGCAGGTCGATCGGGTCGGTCAGCACCTGATCCTGAACCGTGACCGTGACCGCGTCGCTGGCCGCAGCGGCGAGGCCAAAGGTGTCTCCGCCGGCGCCTGAGAGCGTGGCTCCGCTGGCGTCCACGGTCAGGGCCACCGGCTGGAACGCGCCCAGCTCCGGGTCGAACACGAAGCCTTGGACGCTGGAGCCCGTGGCAAAGCCCTGCTCGTTGGGGAGGGTCAGCTGGAACCCGCCGTCGATCACCGTGCCCTGGGGCTCGAGGGCATAGAACACGGGCGCGAAGCGGGTGCCCGGCAGCGGGTTGGGGATCGTGCTGACCGCCTGCCGGCTGAGGCTCAGCGTCGGCGGGACCCCGGGCGGAAACTGGACTCCGGCCGGGAGCGTGACCTTGACCCCAGCCGGGATCACCACCTGCGCGGGCACGTCCGGGTGGGTGATCGTGTGCACCTGGGTCGTGAAGCCGTTTCCGTCCACGCTCAGCAGGGTCCCGCTGGCGAAGTCGACCTCGGGCAGGACCCACGCCCGATCCGCCTCGGTCACCGCGCCCGGAACGAGGTCGACGACGAGGGTCGTGCGTCCGTGCCCCTGGGCGAGGCCGTCGACGACGACGGTCACCGGGCCACCGGCCCGCAACCCCTCCAGAGCGAAGCGCCCGAGGGCGTCGGTGGTCGTCTCCGGCGCCTCGGGGGTCAGCGCGACAACTCGGGCCCCGGCAGCCGGAGCCAAGGCGAAGGCGTCGGAGCCAGCGAAAGCAAGGCCGCGCAGCTCGCCGGTGCGCACGACCTCGAACGTCGAGCTCGCGCTCGCCGAGTTCGCGGCCAGGTCCGCGACGCTGACCGAGACCGTGTGGGGCCCCGGCACGAGGGTCAGCTCGGCCGTGGCCTGCGCGGGCCCTACGGTGAAGCTCGCGGTCGCGGCGACGCCGTCGACCTGGATCGCGAGGGTCCCCAGATCGAGGCCGCAGCCGGCGTCCTGGTAAGCGATCACGACACTCACCGTGTCGCTCGTCACCACGCTCGTGCTGTCGGCCGGGGTCAGGGTGAGGCCGGGGGGAGTGGCGTCGTAGGTGAAGCTCAGGCTCGCGCTGGCGGAGTTCCCAGCCTGGTCGGCGATCGTGCCTTCGAGGGTGTGGTTGCCGTCGGCGATTCCTGGCAGCGCGCCCAGTGTCGCGCTGGCGCTACCCGGCCCCGCGCTGAAGGCGCCGCTGACGTCGTTGCCGTCGAGGGTGACTGCCAAGGAGCTGGGGTCGATCCCGCTCTCGGCGTCGCTGTAGTCGAGGACCGCCGGGGCGTTGGGCCCGACGCAGGCGCCGTCCGCGGGCGCCGACCAGCTGACGGTCGGCGGTGTGGTGTCGCCGCTGCCACCTTCGAGCACGAGCACCAGCTTCGGGGCGTCGCCGGACTCGCGCGACGCCAGCCGCAGTCCGCCCACCCGGCACTCGACCAGGCGCCTGAGTAGCCAGCCGTGGTTGTCGAAGGCGTCGTCGAGGAAGCCCTGCACGTCGGCGGTCACGTCGAAGCGCAGGACCTGAGTGTGCGGCGGATCGACGCGCTCCACGTCCGAGGGCTGCAGCACGTAAGGGGCCAGCCAGGGCCAGCTCATGTTCCACAGCGGGCCTTCGGGGACGTTGTTCGAGGGGTTGGGGTCGTTGGCCGAGAGCCAGGTCGCACCGTGCTCGCTCCAGGTTCGCTTCAGCCGGTGCGCGCTGACGAAGGGCAGCCCGCGCCAGGACCCTTGGGTGTTGAGCACCTTGACTTCGAGGGTGGCGCGCAGGAGGGTCTCGCTGCCGACGGCGTTTTCCAGCGCGCTCTGGTCGAAGCGCACGAGGCTCCGTCGCGGGCCCCATGCGTTGACCTTGAGCACACGGCGCGCACCAAAGTTGCGGTTGGGGCGCCTGCGCGAGATCCACGTGTCAGCGTTGGCTTCGACGCACGCCGAGCCCTCCCCGGCGACGAGGTTGAAACGCGCGGCTTGGGCGACTCCGGTGACCCTGGCCTCGACGGCCTGAGCACCTGGGGTGTTACCGAGGGTAAAGCTGGTTTGGGCCTTGCCGAAGTGGTTGGTGGTTACGCTCTGGGGCTGAACCACGCCGTCCCCGAGCACGACCACGAACTCGACCTGCGCCCCACGCACGGGCTTGCCGCGCCGGTCTAGAACCCGCGCGACGAGAGGCCTGGGGAGCGTCTCGCCGACGAGGCCCTGCTGCCCCGACCCAGAGACGACCACGACCTTGTGCGGTTGGCGCCCGCGGTGCGCGATCGCCACCGAGCTGGAGACCAACGCGAGGCAGGCGAGCAGTGACCCTAGGCGCAGTGCGCGACCCATGAGGACCTCGTGAAGGGGAAGGGTGTCGGCGCGACGCGATCTGATCTTGAGTGAAAAGTCCACGTCACCCCCAGGGACAGGAATAGCGAACGACGCCGAAGACTGCAACGTGAGTCGAAGGGTTGCACCGCCGCGAAACCCCCGCTACACCAAGCCTGGAAGGGAGGGGCCGCATGCGCGTGCGCTCCGTCGCTCTGGCGTTGGTCGGGATCGGTGTAGGGGCGCTTCTGCTGGCGCCACTGCCCACTCGGGCAGGATCACCAGAGGTGGTCAACTATCAGGGACGTTTGACCGACTCCAACGGGTTGCCCCTCGAAGGCACGGTCGCGAAGCTCACCTTCCGGCTCTACAGCACGGCTGCGCCTTCGTCCGGCTCGTTCCTCTGGGGTGAGGCGCACACCAACGTCACCGTTAGCCGCGGCGTGTTCACGGTCGAGCTGGGCGCGGGCGATCTCACCGTGGACTCCGCTGGGAACGAAACCGCGGGGTCGAACCCGCTGGGGTCCTCGCTGTTCGATCAGCCTGACCGCTACCTGGAGATCCAGGTCGACACCGACCCGCCGCTGACCCCGACCTCGCGCTTGGGTAGCGTGCCCTACGCGCTGAACGCTGGGGGCGGCGTCCCGGTGGGCACGATCATTGAGTGGTATCGGCCCACCCCCTCCACCGCGATCCCGGACGGCTGGGCGGTCTGCGACGGGAGCACGGTCAGCGACGCCGCCTCGCCCATGAACGGCCAGCCGACCCCGAACCTCGTCGGGCGCTTCACCTCTGGGCTGGACCCGGCGCAGGTCACGCCAACCACCTACGGCGCTGGCACGGCGACGCCGCTTCCCGAGCAGGGCGGTCAGAACAGCGTGGACCTGACCCACGGGCACGCGATCCCGAACCACTCCCACGCCACGCCGGCGCACAGCCACGGGATCAACGCCGACGGCGCCCACAGCCACACTGCGTTCCTGGGCGACGCCAACGGCCACATTACGACCCCGATTCAGAACCACGGGGCCGGCTCCTTCTGGGCCTTCCTAGGGCCCGGGGCCAACTGCCAGCACCAGGTGCCGGTGCAAGTCGCCAGCGGCGGATCCCACTCCCACGGCGGGGCGACGGCCGCAGGCGGGGCTGGAACCACGAGCCAAGTCGGTCTCAGCGCCAGTTCAGCGCTGGGTCCTGTCGAGAATCGCCCGCAATACGTGGGCCTGCTCAAGCTGATTCGGGTGCGCTAATGCAGAAGTTCGTCGTCGGCAGCCTGATCGCCTTGACTCTGGGGCTCGCTTGGAGCCAGGTAGCACCGCCAGCCAAGGCTGACACTAGTCTGCAGGCCATGCAGCAAGTGGCCGCAGCTTACGCCCAGGCCTTGAGCAACGCAGACGCCCAGGCCTTGCAGGCGGTGTGCACGCCCCAGCTCTGGGCGCGGCTGCAGCCGGCATTCGCCCAGGGGGCGCCCGCCGCCGGGAGCCTCGGCGTCTACGAGCCAGGCCAGGCCGCGGGGGCGCTGGCCAAGCCTGGCTACTACGTGGTCTACCTCCTTTGCCGCCACCCCGACGGGGTCGAAGACGTCGTGCTCTGCACGCTCAAGGAAGTCGGCGGCGACTGGAAGGTGTGCGGCGGGCCCACCGGCGCCACGCCTGCGCAGCCCTTTTGACTACCGGAGGCTCGCCTTGGCGTGGGCCTCCAGCAACAAGCGCTCGAACGCTCCGCGGTCGGGCGCGGGCTTGCGGGCTTCGGCGATCGCCTGGCGGAGTGTGAGCAGCGCAGCCTTTTCCCGCGCGATCCAGAGCTTCGCGTCCAGGGCCTGCGCTTCCTCGTCGAGCCCTGCGAGGGCCTCGGGGGTCGCCGCGCTCACCCGGTTGATCAGCTCCAGTACCCCGCTGGCGGGCGCTGCGGAGTCTGCGGTGGCCGGCGCGCTGACTTCGAGTTCGGCGCGGTCCGAGAGCGACTTGGGCTGGTAGCTGAGGGCTTCCGCCACCTCGGGGGCCTGGGCTGCGAGGTCAAACCGGACCTCGATCCAGTAGGTCCCCGGAGTGAGGGCTCCCTGGGCTTGCTCTTCGAAGGAGAAGGCCTGCTTCTGGACGTCGAGCGCTCGAGTCCAGAGCTCCTCGGACCCAGAACGCAACACGACGGCTAGCTTGGCGCCGTCGACGAGGTTGGTGGTGCCTGAGACCTGCAGGTTTTCCGCAGAGGCACGGGCTAGCTTGATCCGCAATGTGCGACGGACGGTTTCAGTGGGGTCTTGGTCGGCGGCAGGCCACACAACAAGGGCTACTACCGCAATCGCAGCGATGCCTCCTGCACCAACCAGCCAAGCACGCTTCACCCGTTATTCCTCCTGCGAGCCCTTCTTGGAGTCACGACAGCGTATCGCGATACGCTTGGATCTGCTCTCGATCTGGCCGCTTGGCAGTCGCTATGGGCCTGGGTGGGACGCCATTTGCCATTGTAATGGCCTGAATTTTGGCCTGAATGCTGATCGCGCTGGCCACGCGCGAAAACGCCGCGCTCCACAACGTCATGTGAAGCGCGGCGTTACACGTTAGCGGGCGAAGAGACTCGAACTCTCAACCCTCAGCTTGGGAATACCGCCGAGCGAGTGTGCCACACCGTGCCCCAGTGGGGCTAAACGTGAATTGGGCAACGCGTTACACGGCATCGAGCCGTGCCGCCGTGGGCCCCCATAGGCCCGATCATGCCGATGGAATGGCATGAAAAATGGCCTGTACGACCCTGCCCATCCTACATGCGCCCTCGGCCGCCTACCCAGGGATGTCAGCGACCAGTAGGCCAGGGGAAACCTGCCTGGCAGCACGATAGGCTTTGCGGGCTCAAAGCCCGCGCTCGCGACCAGTTCGCGGAGCGACTCCGGTGAGAACTTCGTGTGGGCCACGAACGGGCTGACGACGCCCAAGAGCGCTGACAGCAGGCGTCGATGCCAGTCCACGCCGTGGCAGAGAGTCGGAACCACCAGCTTTCCGCCGCGCCGCGGCGCACGCTTGAACTCTCCCAACGCCTTCAAGTGTGAGAGAGCGGGCTGAGTATCCAGGTGCGTTGCACCGAACGGGGCCGGACGCTTTGCAGCCATGGGATCCAGATCGCGTTGCAGCCATGGGATCCAGATCGCGTTGCAGCCATGGGGTCCAAGCTGCGCGTGACCGCATAGCCGCTCTGGCCTGGCCTGGGAGGGGTGACGCGTAGCCGTCGTTCATCCCGGGATCGTCCTCTCTGAGGAGATCCCACGACCCAACCATCGAGGAGCACCTCCCCGAGCGCCGCGCGCCCTACCGTCACCGGGACCCGCACTACTGGCGCGAGCGAGCCGCGCTGATCGGACCGGAGACGGTGCGCTACATAGACGCCGTCATCGACCAGGACGCGGCCCTGAGTCACCTCGGCCACGCCCAACGGGCCGTGGTCTGCCTCGAGGAGGATGTGGGTGACAGCCGAAGCTCTCCTCCCGGCGAGTCCTCTCGGCGCTGCGCAAGCTGGGGCACGGGGAGAACCAGGTGGCTGCGGGTGAGTCTGGCCGGCTACCCCCGGAACCCCGTCGACCGACTGCTCCTGAAGCTCGACGCCGAGGGGAAGATCGCCTTCCGGCCGCCGCTCTTCCCCAGCTGTTTCAGTGCGTCGGAGCGC
>Ga0070727_10002985_pt1 | contig 15738 bp, 15 predicted proteins | sample tdAd472_FD_66722 | JGI IMG/M metagenome (GOLD analysis project Ga0070727, IMG submission 66722) | Marine sediment microbial communities from the Atlantic coast under amendment with organic carbon and nitrate - tdAd47.2 | ecosystem: Environmental > Aquatic > Marine > Coastal > Sediment | place...
TATAAAAAAGGTGATAGGGGTAGGGTCGATGTCAGTAATAACAATCTCCTTATCAACAGAGTTCTATGTCGAATCCAAACAGTAGACCATTGATGCTGATTATCCCGCCGCCTCCACCAATTCGTTGAAATATTCTTTATTTTTCAACATATTACCAAGTGCACGGGGAACCAGAAATGGGGACTCGTACATTTTGGTCATACATTCTCGCACCTATGGCAGGTACTACTTCCAAGACAAAAGTGGTATTTTCTACTTCAGGGTAGTCACGCCATTATTCCTGCGTGACCACTTTCCCAACATTCAGAAAGAAATTCGCAGGTCTTTGCACACTGCCAGTATAAAAAGGGCAAAACAACTAGCTACAAGGCTGTATCTAACCGTGACGAACGAATTTTTAACTGCCCTAGAAAACCTTTCGACGATCGAAGATGCTCTGAAATACATACCTGCCGTCCTTACAATCAAATCTCAATTGCCCCATCCGCTTGCCGATGAGCTTCGAAACACCTACCAAGAAATCATTTCTGCCAATAAAGAACTGGTCGAGCTGCGTTACTTGGAAGACATTGCAGATCAAGAACGGAAGATATTACGATCTATTGGTGACGCCATTGACATCATCTGTCAGATGCATTTCGTTAACGACATTGATGAAAAAGTTGCTCCAACTGTTATCAATAATATTGTGGAAAAGACCAACAAGTTAATCAACCGGCTTAAAAGGGAAGCATCCCAAACGCCTTACCACAAAGGCCCGAATGCCAGCGAAGCCCCTCAAATACTCCCTGTAGAGCAAGACGAACTATTTTCGGAAGTGTGTAACAAGTTTATTGAAGAACGGGTTACAGGAAACAATTGGGAGACAAAAACACGCGGCGCTTACGAAGCCACCTTTGAAATATTTAAACAGATCGTCGGTGACATACCCGTATCGACCATCAGAGCTAAAGAGTGTCGCGAGTTTAAGTCAAAGGTACAGCTAATCCCCAAGAACCACTCCAAAATGGCGGCTTATCGCAATAAAACCATTCAACAACTGATACAGAAACAGGTTCCTGTAGGAAAGCGTATTTCTACAGAATCTGCCAACAAACACATTGGACGAATGTCTAGCCTACTCAATTGGTGTGCCCAGCAAGATTATGCTGACAAGAACCCAATAGCAGGAATGCAGATAAGGACTAACAAAGCCAAGATTGATACCCGCCAACCATTCGACATTGACGATCTAAACACATTGTTTGATGACCCGATTTATGTGGATGGAAAGCACAAGCAGAGTTATTACTTCTGGCTACCATTGGTTGCCTTATATACGGGTGCAAGGATTCAAGAAATCTGTCAACTTGAAGTAGCAGACATCCATGAGGTTGATGGCATTTTGGTTTTCGATATAAATAGCGATTCAGCCTCAAAGAAACTAAAGAATACGAACAGCAAAAGAATCATCCCAGCCCACGATGACCTAACAGCACTCGGTTTGAACCAATTGCTCGACAGAAGACAGCGACAGAAGCAAAAGTATCTTTTTCCTGAACTGCATCAAAATACAGATCAACGTGACGGGCAAAGCCAACCAGCATCAAAGTGGTTTGCTCGCTATAAATCCAAACATGGGTTCAAACGGGATGGTGTAAAAGCATTCCATAGCTTTCGGCACACTTTTGTTAATGAACTAAAGCACAACAACACCCCAGAGCACATAACAGCTGCTCTGGCGGGCCATATCCATGAATCCATTACATATGGCACCTATGGCGGTAAAAACGCTGTAGAGCTATTGAACAAACACCTGCAGAAGATTGAGTACGAGGGATTTATCAAACACCAGATAATATGGCACCCTAAATAACCATTGATGCACCACAGTCAGTTGATGTGGATAGAACCGAGTTACTAACCGTGTTTTTCAAAGAGTGTAATGAAAACCAAGAATGTTGGAATATATAACCACGAAAAGAGAATATTAGTGTTGACCATAATAAGACGGCACTGAGCGTCATCGATACTAAATACATCTGATGGGATATCACAATAACGATGGCTAAAAAGAACAGTATCAATCAGGTACGGGGGCTATGAAGACAGCAGGCTCTGTCGAAATTACAAGGTAGGTACTTATCAAGCACTAAGAAAGCAATTAAACCTAAAAGCCAATAGTTAAGAAGTTATTTCTACACCAGAGATCGGCACAAACCATGTTGCTGCTGCCAACAATGCTCGCTGCTGACCTTTAGAAAATCTACCAGTTTCAGACCTAGCCCATACTTGGCCGTGATAAGGATTATCTGGAACCGGCTGATGGCCAACCATAAGGAGCGCAGACCTTGCACTACCTGCCGTAAATACAACAGAACCAACATGCTTTGGATTCGTTACATACTGGCAGGGGCTCACTCCCGCCTGCTCCATCAAACTTGGAATATCGACAGACATCCCTTCATTGTCTCCAGAAGAAGCTGAAAAAAGTTTTGTCGACAACCTTTTACAACCATTGGTTCTATCGGTAGCCAAATGCTGATTAGGATCGACCCTCCTAATCACTAAATCTTCGCCTGCAATCGATAAGTCATCAAAAGGGTCCATTTGATACTCGCACTACATCTATTCCCGTATAGACAAAAACCTAGAGAAGCTCTCTCATCCAACTCAACACACTCCCAAAGTCATTTGTAAGCGGGAGAACATACTCTTCATGATCAGAGTCATAATACTTGGTCGCAACAACATTATTGGCCCCAAGAACATCCAGCTCTACATGACAACCATTGCAATGCCATTCAATCTGCAATGACCCGTCGGTACCCGGAATAAGATCAGGCATGGGAAGGTCATCGATATAGAGTCTATCCAAAAGTGATAGCGAGAATACAGCATGGGCAAATGTTACAGGAGCTCCCATATAACCGTCCCACCCACTAGGCAATTCAACCAACTCCTGAAGCCTGCCCTTAATATCCTGCGCCCAAGGAGTCACAAGAGGCTCTCTCACTGCAATAGGTTGCCGAAAAACTGCTGTAGATGGCACGCGGATAGGCTCTACGTTGCTAGAATCCTGATAAACACTAGCTACTAAACTCATTCCAACCTCTCCCAACTTTTATGTGCTTCGCGTGTGGTCAGCTCTGTAAACCTGTCTACAATCATCTTTCTACCACTTGCCATAAAACTCTTAACTGCCTCAATGTCTTCACCAGCAGGCGCTCCTCTGTAGCTCAAGACTAAACGTAACGCTTTCTGCTTCTTACCATCATTTGAAATAGCTGATTGAAGTTCGTAGCTCATACGTGCGACAGGGTTATTCTGACTGTCTGTAATCACTTCCGTGAAGTTAGAGGAGATTTTTTCAGGCTGAATTGAAGAAACTTGAAAAAATGAAAGCCAATCACCCACCTCTTCAAGCGCGCCAACGGGGATAATATTGATATACGATATTTCGGCTTGAGTAACCTTCAAAACGTGATCGAATTTAGAGGAAAAATATCCCCCCAGTTTTTCAAAGTGATCGTAGAAAGATTGGGCAACTGCTTCATGCCTAGGGTAAATCTCTTGCCCACTAACACTCCTCCAGTTCAAAAGGAATCTGTCATCCTGGAACTGAAGGAGATGATTCTCATCTGAAGAGACAAACCACAGTCGATTATGCAAAGGGGGCGTGCCAAACTTAAAATTGAGTCCAGATTGACCAACACCACCGAAAGTTTCAAACTGGGGGTCAATTTGCGGGTGCTCTTGAATGTCTGGAAACTCAGCCTTAAACAGTTCCCAAACCCCATTAGAGTTGATAGAGCTGTACTTTTTGGTTGCACCAAACTGAACGCCAATCACAACCTCTGTTAGAGGGGGAGATTTATAATCAGGGAGATTCTTTGGCCGGTCCATATGTTGAATCTTTAAATTCCTATTTGGTAAGTAATTGTACATTATTTATGTGGCTGCGATTAAAGTAAAAACAAGTGAAAGGCTCTGTCATATCGTTTTGAGCCGAAAGTAGCTCCTCATAATGGTACAACTAAGCCTATATTGCCTAAAACATGTAGGCTTTACCTGCTAGCTACTTATAATTGACCTTTATCTTAACTATTAATTTCATTGGATCATAACCACAAGCACTACAGACTTGTAGAACCTCAATAAAATCTAAATTCCGCTCCCCGCGTTCATACTTGGATATAAATGCCTGCTTTGTACCCAACTGCTCCGCAAGCTGTTCTTGTGTTAGATCAGCACCTACACGGATAGCCCGAAGCTCCTTCCGAAGCTTCTCATGGTATTTGTCGTACTTTCTGATTCGCATGCCGCTATTTGACATGCCAATCCAGCATATACCATATTGGTGTATTCTGTATTGGTATATACTGTTTTAGAATATCTAGTTATACTTTAGCCTACTTAATGACATTGACTGCGTTATGTAACAGGCATTACGTACCAACTAATAAAAACAAGGAGTTACCAATGTCTATAGCCGTATCACCTAGCATTTCAGATCGTCTCCCAGCTACCGTTAAAACAGCACTAGCTAAAATGCCCGACGAACAGCAATTATTGTTTGAAGATGAATACAAACGGAAAGCAAAAAGCACAAGCCTGTTAACGGTATTAGCCATTTGCTTCCCTATTCAATTATTTATGCTTGGGAAAACTGGCCTAGGCATTGCATTTCTCATTACCCTCGGGGGCATGGGTATTTGGTGGCTGATCGAATGCTTTCTAACCCCCAGCCGAGTAAAGAGTTTCAACGAAGATGTAGCAACCCGATTATTAACAGAAATGAAAATAATGCACTCGTAACAGGTGGCTATTTTGATGCAGAACGTCAGTATTAAAGCAATCAAACTTTACAGGGTATTACTCACTCTTACCTGCACCCTGTTCATTTGTAGTGCATCTATTACTCATGCCGGTAAGACAACAAATGAGTCTTACCCAGACAAATGGAAGCCACTTTACACTCAATGCCAACAGAAGCTGCTTATGGCACCTGCATTGGTTCAGATAAGGGCAACAGACCCCAGCACATTGACCGAAGAGCAAATCCAAGAGTTCGACAAGATAGAAAGTGACATGGATGTTTTGATTAAAAATATCTGTTCATGTTCGTGTACTAGAGTAAATAATGCCTTCAATGCAGCTGGATACGACATATCAACTCTTGAAATAGCCCTACTTTCCCAAGCTTTTCGCTTTGAAACCCTTTACCCGGATAAGGCTGTTCGTGAGACCTTTGGTATCGCGATACTACCCTGTTTCGATTAATACCATAAACGGCTTTTTTAAGCGGACTTAATGGCCGTGGTATACATTGGTACTCGATGATGGATAAAGTCGCTCATTGAGGTGTATTTGTAGGGATAATCAGCATCAATGGTCTACTGTTTGGATTCGACATAGAACTCTGTTGATAAGGAGATTGTTATTACTGACATCGACCCTACCCCTATCACCTTTTTTATACTCATTAACACTACCCACAATGACTCACCTTCATGGCTATACGAACAGAGTCTTTATAAAAACCACGTAACGACCCGTTGTAGAAGCTCTCTAAACAATCACTACCGAAGGTAAGATCACGACCTTTTATGAAGCCAAACGAATCAATCGATGTTTGTAATGAATGCCTGACATCATTGAAGTTCTTGGTAATGTAATCTTCCCAATCAAAACTGTCTGTAGAGTAGTAAGACTGAAATTTCCAACTGTCACACCCTATTAGCTTTCTTCCAGTACAACTTTTTTTAATGAAACTAAACTTTTTCAGTTTGCCGATTGAATCAACCAACAGAGAATACATCTCATCATAATCTGGCAATTCTAGCTTATGCCCCACTATCAACATGTTGTAATGCATACAACCATTGAGCTGTCGTTCCCGGGTAATAACTCCTTCAACATAACGATCATATTGTTCATATCTTCGTCCGTAAATCTTCTGATTCAACAAATGAAGAAGGTGCTTTGTTGAAGCCTCAGTGAATTCATCTGTTGTATTTTCAGGAAAGGTAACAACCAATGTGTATACATTACGATGGTGGTTTACTAGTTGGTTAAAAAACCTTATGAGAGTGTCTCTATATCTTCTCTGATTCATTTATTTATTATTCTTTTTGTTATTCTTGAGTTTTCATTCACTATTACTCATCAAGTGATACTTGAATATGGATACCCAGCTGTTAAAGAATTCGTGTGTCACGTTCATCTGGGAACATTGATTGAGGCATCTTGTTAACCCTGCATAACTCGCTGTTATAGTTATTTATACAAGCAATATCTTGTTTTTAAGAAAAATTAAAAATAATTTCATTTAGGCCAGAAACAGCATAATCATCACGTACTATCGGCTTTGTGAAATTGCTACAAACCTCTACTCCACTTAAAACATCATCACCCTATGCATTTAACATTGTTATAGGCATTACTGAGATGCGCCTGAGTAACTGGGCTCATCAAGACCTCTTTAGCTTTTTTTACTGTTTGTTGCGTTAACACTTTCTCAATCGCATCCTGTGCATCCAACAAGTGGTAGGGGAAAACTTGATCTAACTGGACTCTACTTAGGCCACTATTAAGTATTTTGTGTGCCGCATCTATCACACCAATAATTGCCTCAACATTGTTATTTTCTAGAATTAGATAGCCTAGATCTCTGACGATAAGCTCACCCCTCATGGTTCGCTTGATCACATCACCCATCGCTAAATATTTACTGATGGTAGAGCTGACAAATGGGAGGCTCAAACCATTATCGGCCCACAACTCCTTGTCGACATTAATGGTTTTGTAGCACAGCTTTGTTTTCGACGCATCAAAAGAACTTAGGCCGGAAAGAAACCGTGCTAATTGAGACGGGGAAGACGTATCGTACGTAATCTCCACCCGGCAGCAGGATAGCATTTGGTTAAGCGTGTTTTTTAAGGTTGTCAGAAGCAAAGCTGTTTTTAAATCACCGACACCTAGGAAGTGTATCCATACCTGATCACGATCAAACATGCCATCTCGAAGCATTGTGACGATACGCCAAAGCATCATGCTGAAGGGGGTCTGATCACCATGACTACAATTTGCCTCTGGCCTTAGGTTGCCACCCATTGCCCAACCATAAAAACTGAAGTGCTTTACTGCGTCATACCATGTATCAGCTTCCTCAATAGACCTTCCGTGTAGAACATTCAGAAACCTATGATTCTCAGCACCCAATGCCCTAAATACGTCTAGATGCTCAATCGTCCCATATAGGCAATCCTCAAAAGTGTCGTAGCCTGACATCTTATCTGTACCTAGCGCCCAAACGGGGACATCCAGTGTCATTGACACATCACAGGTCCGAGTCAGCCAGTCATAAATCTCCTCTCGCTTTGTGGGCGTCATTTTTAACTGCCCGGTCGCTATCTGGTAGCCGCCACTATCACCGACCACAAACGTGTTTTGCTTTCGACCTCGAGGTCTTGTGGAGATCATACAAGGGGGACTTTTACGGTGATTACCGATATGTCCCGCAGAGTACAGTGCCGCATGTATATCAAATAGTTTAGAGCCGCCCTTCAAATAATTAAGGTCACTTACCGTCAAACCATGAGGCAATGACTGAGTGTAATTATTCTGAACAACTCCACGGGCGTATTGTGGCTGGACTGCGGGCAGGTACACTGCGTACTTCAAATGATTACTAACACCATACTTTACCGCTATTTCACTTCCACTTACTGGCACAGCCATTAATGAACTGAACCTTTGATTGCAGCCACAGACTTACCCTCAATCTTAATGAGGTGCTCAATAACATCATCATTTACAGCAACTTCAACAACATCAATCTGCCCTTTGTTGATTCGACCGACCATTACGACCAGCCCTGTTGCTGACTTTTCAGGGCTGTTACTGCACGTAAAGCTGGCTAACGGGGTCTTGTCCACATACTTACGCATTTGCAGATCAATATAGTCTCGCGATATTTTTGGCATTTTCTGCTTACTATTTCCACCGCCTTTACCATCATCTGCACCGGTATCAAGCCCTTCTGGGCTAACAGCCTCTGCTTCCTTTTTTGCTGATGAGTACACCGCTAGAGTGCATGCACATTTATCAAGACCACCTTCTGTCTGAATCATCGCAACAATAGCGTCAACGAATGCATCAATATCGTCTATGTCACCACCTAGCTTATTTTCAATCAACTGCATGACTTTGCCATACTTTGTCATGCTAGAAGCTTGCTCAGGTTTAATGCCGAAGCAATACTTAACAGTATTGATGTAATGTGAATTTGGCGATCTATCAGTGCCAGACACACTGGTTATGGCCTGCTGTAGATATTTGGGGTTCTGTTTTGCCGTGTGATACCAGATGTAGGCATAGGCAATTGCTTTGTACTTTTCTTTCCTGCTTTGCATGTAACAGGTATTAGCTTGACCTTTTATAGTCTCAAGCTCATCGCTACCAACATCATTGGGCACTTTGACCATAGCCTTAATTTCATTATCTGAAATTGAGACATCAACTAACGAATCAATTACACCCGCGTTAGCCATAGGCTCAGCATCATTGCTGTTCAATTGTTGAATACTCATTCATTTATTCCTCTATACAATTAATAAACAATAGTTTCCCTGCTTTGCAGAAAACTACGCTGTAAGCACTGCGTAATGAGTGCTGATTGTTATTATTAATTGCTTCGAAGGGGGCAAATATACAAACGCTAGCGTTTGCCTACTTTCTTTGAGAATTTACTAGACGTTTGTACTGCAGCCACTCTTCAGGGGCTTCACCATTTTTTTCAAGATAGCTAAGGGTTAGCTCACCTGCTGACTTTTTCCTGCTGGTCTTCAAACCAAGCTCACGCTCAACTTGCTCTACCACAAGCTTTACATGCCGTTTTGATACAACCGCAATGTCTTCACCTTTCCTAGGTTTAACACCGTACGCGTTGTTACGGCTTACATACCTATCGATCTCTGTTACTAAATGGCCTAAATGGATTTGGCTATTTTTTGTCCACCATGCATTGGCTAGCATACGAATATCTGCATCAGCTTCCGCCAGCCTCTTTTCGTTCATTGCTTTTGTAGCTACGCCACTATTCGACCGCTTAGCTTTTTGCTCAGTTACAGTGGCATTTAGTTTTTCATACTCTTCTTTGGTTATAGCAGACAGCATATTTGTGTAAAAACGTCGGGACTGTTTAAACAATTCAATTATTTCGTCAGCATCCGCTCCTATTGGATCATCACTGTTATTAAGAAAGCCTCTATATATTTCAAGCAAATACATAGACAAGGTGTAAGTAGCTGCAGCAGAAATCAGCTTAAAGTTATGTAAATTTAGCCCTACCCCCTCATAATAAGACCTTAGACCAAATACACTATGCTGCTTAACAAGCACGTCTTCTTCTGTCTTTAAATAAGATAGCTGATGAACTTCATGAGCCAAAGCTCTAATAGCCGAATCCAGTAACCCCTTACCATTTTCATCACTTACTTTTTCAGTATTCTCGAACAGTGCCAAAGCGATATCTTTCTGTACTGCCAGTTCTTCAAAAGCACCAAGCCTAAAATCAAGATAATCATCATTTTCTTTTTCAACTAAACTTTCTATGAATGGTGATTTCATCATTGTTCTTCATTTCTCAAATTTACTTAATAAGCTGACAGATACACTCCACGGCAATTTCATTAAATGAAATTACAAACCACGTGTTAATAGCTATCGTACCAATCTGTACAGACTTGGTCTCGATATCCCATATTTTGTGGCCAGTGCACCCCGGTCAATAACTCCAGCCTCAAACTCTGCTTTCATTTCAGCCAACTTCTCATCTGACAGCTTTGGGCGACGACCAAACTTAACACCACGCTCTTTGGCCTTGGCTATGCCTTCCTTACACCGTTCTTTTATCAGGTCACGTTCGAACTCAGCAAAGGCGCCAATCATGGTGAACATCAACTTGCCTGTAGGAGTAGTAGTATTAATGTCCTGATCCAATACCACCAGATCAACGCCCTTTTCCTGCAACTGAGCAGCGATCTTACCCAAATCAACAGCAGAACGAGCCAGACGATCCAGTTTGGTAACGATCAGAGCATCACCCTCACGAACATAACCCAATGCGGCCTGTAACTCTGCCCTGTCTGATTTAGCCCCGGAGTATTTTTCAGTAAAGAGCTTTTTACAACCAGAAGCAGTCAACTTGTCAACCTGATTATCGAGACTCTGCCCTTGGGTGCTCACCCTCGCGTAGCCGATACGTAATCCATTCGACATGTCTTATTTTCTCTTGATGTTGTAAGACACTAGTGTAATACGACTTTTAATACAGGTGTAGGGGAGATTTTAGGGGTGTATTGAAAACTGTAGGTAGTGAGTCACAACCGGCCGTAAACACTAACTCTGAAGAGAGCAGGCAACGCGAAAAAACAGACAAACCCTGCTTTTCCGCATTGTTTCGCTGTCTCGGGTATTAGAAAGTACAGTTTTTGTTACAACTGGGAATACTTCTGTAGCCGGTCAAATAATATGATGTAGATTGATAGCTCGATAACAATCAGGCACGCGCTGTAACTAGCGTCACACGACACGTTCGGATCACCTGCGTAGCTTTCTGGACGAGTAGCAATCCTAAACACCCAAATACAAACTTGGGTAAATTTCGACAATGGCACGAAAAACATTAAGGGCCTTTAGCTCAGTTGGTTAGAGCCGTCGACTCATAATCGGCAGGCCCCCAGTTCAAGTCTGGGAAGGCCCACCATTTTTCTTATAGATCATAGCCTTATGGTCTGCAGGACACCCGACTCCCATAGTGTTTTCGCCTGAGGGCATTCGACTTACATAGGTCGGAGTTGGGAGATCTGGTTTCCGTTGAGCACACACTTCCATCTGGCACCCAACTCACCACCGTCGCACACGGAATATCCAGTTTTACGCTATTTCGATGTATTAAAACCGCCAGGCTATCATCTGAAATCACTGTACCACTTACTTTGTTAGCAAACTCGCATACTCAAGACGAACAGGTTTTCCGGTACCTTCAAGTTAACTTGTCAGTACCCCTTGTCCATGTAGCGACCCATTAGCAACCAGATTTCAATCAAATAGTGATAGAAACCATATCCCGGCAACTAACTCATGATGCTAACAGTTCCTTTAACACGGTATCGATCTGTGCCTGACAATCAGGGTCAGTTCCAAAAAGAGCAAGATGACCATCTATACTGTTAATGATTTTGAGTTCGCTGTTTGGTATGAGTTGTTGCTCAACTTCACAGTCTGTAGGTGGGAAAAACATATCATGACTGATCGGCATGACATACGTTTTCGCAGTTATTCGACCTAGCGCTGCGGCCAAATCACCATCAGTATGTCGGCTTACATCACCGTGTTGCCATTTCCACGCCATGCACAGCAGATCATTCGGATCCATAGGAGCAAAATAGCCGGTCATGAATTCATCAACAAACGCTTGCACTGATTCAAAACCGAGAGCTTGATGACGATTCTGACGAAAAAACTCAGTACTCCAACCCATTACAGTCCACAACTTGGCGTGTCTTCTCAAGCCCTCAGCGACTTCTGTTGATTCTGCATAATTACCGTCTTTGAAATTTGGATCTGATGTAATAGCTTCCATTAATGTTTGGGTATATTGAAAGTCATGTTCTGTATTTTTTGCCGTTGCTGCGATAGGTGCAGCACGTTTTACCATCTCAGGATAACGGATAGCCCATTCATAAGTTTGCTGTGCCCCCATTGAACCGCCAACAACAAGCGCAAGGCTTGTTATACCAAATGTTTCAGTCAATAGTTTGTGTTGAGCACGTACATCATCACCAATACGTACCTTAGGAAATGATGCTCCATCAGAGTTGTGTGGTGAAGTCGACAAGCCGCCACCTATTTGGTTAACCACAACAATAAAATATTTCTCTGGATCGAGTGCACGACCAGAGCCGATGTAGACATCCTCCATGATCTTACTAGTACCTGAATACCAAGTAGTGACAAGGATTGCATTATCCTTTTCGGCGTTAAGCGTGCCATGTATGGCAACGGCGAGTTGGCAATTTGAAATTGAACCACCCTCTTCCAATTCTAATGTACCGATGTCCATCAGTTCATACGGGCCATGTCCTTCTTGACCATAATAACTACTCGCCGTCATATTTTACCTCCCACTAATTTGTATATAGAGAGGAGCCAAGTATCTTAACTCGACCACCGCTATCTTTTCTAAGTTGCTTTATTCAGTTTCTCAACTAAACGTAAAACCTTCGTAACCATTTTTAGCGGCGTTATCACAATGTTCTCGATAGGTGCCAACACCACCTGCATATGATAAAAAACGTCGCGGCTTACCGTTAACATTCGCTCCGTTATACCAAGAATTTGTCGTAACCAGAAGTGTCGCATTAGCGACGCTATCATGATGTTCTACCCATTCGTCCTGTTTTTCCTTGGTAGCTTCGACCTCAGTCTTTCCCTTATTTTTCACAAACTCAATACAATCGGTAATCCAGTCAACTTGTTGTTGCAAACAAGTCGTCATATTGCACAGCGCGGCTGAAGGTGCCAGTGGAGCACCTGTAGTGAACATGTTTGGATATCCATGCACCTGTAAACCCATAGTGGTGCGAATGTCATTGCCCCAATCTTCTTTGAGTGAGCGTCCACCTCGGCCGCGTATATCTATTCTGGTCAGTGACCCGGTACCAGCATCAAATCCCGTGGCAAGAATTAGAATGTCAAGTTCATGCACTGTGCCATCGGCAGTCCTCACACCCGTTTCTACAATGTCTTCGATCGGGTTATCCTTGACATAAATAAGATCTACATTATCTTGGTTGTATGCCTCAAAGTAGTTTGTTTCAAGCGGTGTGCGGTGTAAACCGAAACCGTAGTGAGATCTAGTGGGGATTAGCTTTCTTGCCATCTCTGGGTCATCGATGCGCTGTCGAATTTTGTCGCGCACAAACTTGGAGACTTCCTCATTAATTTCTGGATCGTAAAATATTTCAGAGAATCCTCCAATCCAAAAAACAAGAGAGCCATCCTGCCAAAGTTTTTCTAATACCTCTAATCGTTCCTGAGGTGACGAACTCAACCATTCACCATTATCGAAATCAACATCGAAACCGACAAACGTGCCTTGCACCCGTTCACGTAGCTCATGAAATTTTTTCTTGAAGGCATCTCGATCTTCATCTGTCAGTTTTGGGTTACGCATAGGGATCGCATACTGTGGAGTACGCATGAACACCGACAGATGACCTACTTGGGGAGCAATGGTTTGGATAACCTGCATCCCTGTCGCACCGGTTCCTATGACGCCGACGCGTTTGCCGGCAAAGTCCACAGGCTCTTTAGGCCAACGTGCAGTATGATGGATCTGACCCTTAAATGTACTTTCACCAGGGAAGTTCGACATCACGGGCGCCGACAACATACCGGTACAGGTAATAAAGAACTTCCCTGTCATAGTCTCTCCGTTGTCGGTTGTTACGTTCCAACGCTTGCCTTCTTCGTCGTACTTAGCTGAAGCCACACGGGTATTGAATTGAATATCCTTTCTAAGATCGCATCGGTCAGCGACAAAATTATAGTAATCTTTAAGTTCAGGTTGAGTGGGAAAACGCTCGCTCCAATCCCAATCCTTATACAATTGTTCCGAGAACCAGTATGTATAAACATGTGACGGCGAATCCAATCGCGCACCAGGATAGCAATTCCAATACCAGGTACCACCGACATCGCTACCGGCCTCAATTACCTTTACCTTGAGACCCTTCTCGCGTAAGCGGTAGAGTTGGTATAATCCGGCCACGCCAGCGCCGACAATCACGGCGTCATATTCAGGCACGGTAGTTGATTCAGATGTGTCCATTATCGTCTCCTCAAGCTGTAAGATTGCCCGTTCACGCTTCTCATTCAGGCGATGTGCCGAATATAGGGATTGCTTAGTCTAACGGGTTTCGACTGATTGAGACTTTATCTAAGCTAGGCGTATATTTATTGAATAAATCGGAGAATTTTTAGAACAAAACGGTGCGGCTATTGCAGCCGGACTCAACACAAAAAAATTTTCTATATCGACTCGCGTCGAAATACGGCAGGCGTTGTACGGAGCCGTGCTTGAAACACACGTGTCATATGTGATTGATCAGAAAAGCCGCAATCCTGTGCAATTTCGCTAATCATCCTTGAACTATGTATCAACAATTGCTTCGCTCTTTCAACGCGTCGTTCGATGACGTACGCATGGACCGGCTGATTGAAGGTCTTGCGAAATCGACGCGTAAAGCTCCAGTTACCAAGCCCGGTCACTGCTGCAAGAGAACTAAGATCCAGTTGTTCATGCAGTTTGCTAACTATGTATTCTTCAATCCTGCTAGCCATAACTGATGATAATCCACCTTCGTTCGCAGAACCTAGAAATGTTGCCGATGCATAATGTCGAAATAAATGAACTGCCAACTGAGTAGCTACGGCTTCCACATACAAAGCTGAACCTGCCGCGCGATTACTGGCTTCGGCTGTAATCGCATTGGCAGCGGCAACCACTATCGGATCCTGAAAATTTAGTACATCATGTAAACACACTTCGTCCACTTTTCGGTCCAGGACCTCACTAGCAACGCCAGACAATAGTGATTCGGACAGATATACATGACTTACATCAATATCCTCGGTCCAGTGCCACTGAGATAGTTGCGATCTTGTCAATAGTGACAAATCGCCGGGCACACATTTCGTTCGTGTCCACCCACCCTCTAATCGCCGATGCATATGGGTCACGCCGCGACGATAAGCAACAACCAAGAAATCATGGAAGGCAGGGATATCCACCTCCTGCTTTTCGAAGTGATACGATCTCAATGCCACCCGATTCCAGCCTAGACCATCACTGGCACACAGCGTCTTGCAAGGAACCCATTTGGGGAATTCGCTGGGAGTTATCAGTTTAATAACGTGTAACCCCAGTAATTGATGTGTCTTTAATCATATATTGCACTTGTTCATCTCGATAGACCTTCTTTATTGAGATCTCATAAACATGATAGATATATTATAGATAACTTCCATCACTGTATTTCGCTTGTAAGTAGAAAAACTCTAATCATTCAAGAATATCAGTTAAATTGCCCCGGGCGTAGAAATCATAAGCGATTATAACTAGTTGTATTATTTAACTTCGATGGGGCGAAAAAATCAATGCCTTAGAGGATGCCGTATCCTTAATACAGGGCCTGATGGCTTGTGATTTTGTAGGTTGACAGTCTAAGGAGCCAAAACTACTAATTAAACTCCCTCTTTCACGATTTAATCCCAGCCTAAACCAACACCAAATCAGCTATGGTTGAACAATAGGCATCACTCATCTGGCTCATACATTTCTAGTACATTCTGCTCGTACAATGTATGACCAACATCCAAACCCGTATTTTAAATTAAGCACTTAAAAACAATGAGTTAAGAGTTTACACTTACTGACAATGTAGGTGTAAACGTTTCCCGCCGCCTCCACCATTTCATTGACCACCAAAATCCGATAATGACGATAAAAAGCCCCGAAAAGGGCTTTTTATCGTCAAACACCCTACTTCCTAAGGTTAGAGCATCAAACACTTTAGATGTCAGAAAACTTTACACCTCAAGAATATTTACTCCACCAAAAAAACACAACCCATTGATTTTAAATAATATTAATTTTTGGCCTAACTAATGCATTATCATTAGATACCG
>Ga0070727_10002987_pt1 | contig 15737 bp, 8 predicted proteins | sample tdAd472_FD_66722 | JGI IMG/M metagenome (GOLD analysis project Ga0070727, IMG submission 66722) | Marine sediment microbial communities from the Atlantic coast under amendment with organic carbon and nitrate - tdAd47.2 | ecosystem: Environmental > Aquatic > Marine > Coastal > Sediment | place...
CCTGCAACTTATACACAATATCGCCACTACTCCCTTGATGATTAGATTGAATTAGGTCGTTCCTTCCAATGGTATAAGCAATGGGGCGGCTTTCACCTGCAGAGATTGACATTTTATACAACATCGGAATAAATATCTCCCCATTACGCACCAGGTTATTCCATTCTTCATCCAGTGGCGCTGTGCAAAAGTATAGATGGCCTTTCCCTGCTCGGTACTTGGATAAAAAGGGTGATCCATCCCGATAAGCCATCAAGATTTCTTCTTGTCGGTTGCTATAATCAGTAGTCTTGAAATTGCCATTGGATTGTGGCAGGTTCAAATTGGCAGTCCGATTTTCGAATACATCATTGAATATGAATTCCTCGGTGTTTATATTACCCACCTGCTGCGAGCCTTCTTGCCATGAGATTAACTCATTGGCTGGAATAGCTTGTAAGAAGGATTGATAAGAGGGTACACTCGCGTTTCTTCCAGGAAAAGCTAAAAGATTGCCTCCTTCCTTGACATATTCTTGCAACTCAAAAGAAAAACCCGAAGAAATGGTATTAAGTCCATTCAGCACAATCATCTGGTAGTTGGAAAAACTAGAGTAATCCAAATTTTGGCTGGACAAGCTCGTCAAATTAAAGTAACTAATCCCCTTAAAAGCGGCCTCTAAGTATCGATTAGGCGTTGACTCATTGACTACCAATACGTTGATTTTCTCCGCTACATTGAAGGATATAAAGTATTTATCATCAAATTGCACCGGGAAATCGGTGATAGCCAGCTCCGCCGTATACCAACCTGTTCTATTGACTGTAAAATTAACTGTATCAATAACCGAGGAATTAGCGGGAATCGACAAGGTTCCTACAGGCTTGGTTTGTCCATCATATTTAATCGACAGCCGGATATTTTCAGCATCTTCTGCACTCAGGTTTCTCACCTTTACCATCAAAGGATTGGTCTGATTTAGCATCTGAACAGGTGATTCGAACCAAGCAGAATCTATACTAATATTTCTTTCTTCTACCGATTGCAAGGGAATGAGGTTTAATTCCGTCAGTGTATCGGTATAAGTGGATAAGTCGGTAATGTTTTTTTGGAAGTCCGAAATCTGGTACACCACGAAATTTTCTAAGGTACTCGTATTCAAGGCTTGCTGCTGGCGGCTAAGCACTTGTGAAAGCTTTTTCACACTCGGACTGGACGAAATCTCATCAATCAAATTTAGTGCATCTTCCTGGCTAAGCATTCGTTGATGACGGCCTTCAAAGTCATTACTCAAAATTTGAAACTGATCTTCTACACTATATGCAGCTACAATCTCTCTGGCTCGTTGCTTGGCCTTATCCATCAAGGCTGCATCCTCGCTCAGCGCATTCATAGAAAAAGAATTATCTAGAAAAACACTGACTGCTTTTTGTCCGGTCTTCACCTCTACATCTCTAGGGATGAAAGGTTGAGCAAACGCAAAAACAAGTAAGCCCAATGCCAATAATCGCATCGCCAAAACCAAAAGGTTACGCAATTTAGATCGGGCACTAGTTTCTTCCTTCACTTCCTTCAAAAAGCGAACGTTAGTGAAATAGACCTTCTTGAATCGACGGAAATAAAACAGGTGAATGATAATCGGAATGGCCAGGGCTAGAAGTGCAAATAAAAAGCTTGGGTATACAAACTGCATAATATGTATTCGTGATCTGCTTAAGAAACGTCTTCAATCGATTAAAGTTGCATCACCTCCCGGCAAGCAACGGACAAAGGTAAAAAAATGAACGTAGTGGGTACAAATAATGTTGCGAATTATACCTTTGTAGCCTGACGGAAATAAAAGAATCAATTTTTTCTCCGTCTCTTAGTAAAAAAAGGAATAAAAATACATGAGTAGTTATAAAGTGAAAGAGATGTATTACACCCTCCAAGGGGAAGGGGGCCATGCCGGAAGAGGAGCCGTTTTTCTTCGGTTTTCGGGTTGCAACCTTTGGAGCGGCAGAGAGGAAGATCGGCATAAAGCCATTTGCAAGTTTTGTGATACGGACTTCTGGGGAACAGATGGTCTCAACGGTGGAAAATTCGAGAATGCGGAGCGCCTAGCGGCAAAGGTTAAGCAATTGTGGCCGACAGATACCAATGGCACTCCCTATGTGGTGTGTACGGGTGGAGAGCCCATGTTGCAATTAGATAGTTCCTTGGTGGAAGCCCTCCATGCTGAAGGGTTTGAAGTAGCTGTAGAAACCAATGGGACACTTTTACCCCCTCCCGGCTTAGATTGGATCTGCGTCAGCCCAAAAGCCAACACCACTTTGGTTATCACCACAGGCAATGAGTTAAAACTAGTCTACCCACAAATCGGTGCAGCTCCGGCTCAATATGAAGACCTAGACTTTGAGCATTTCTTCCTACAACCGATGGACGGCCCTGATGCACAGAAAAACACACAACTCACATTAAACTACTGCCTGAGTCATCCTAAATGGAGGCTAAGTTTACAGACGCACAAAATTCTAGATATTCCCTAGGGCCAAAATTTGTGAAGTGGTGAATATGTGAGGTGGTGAAGTGATTCCCTAAGCCCTGCTTTGGTTCTCACAAAAATCCAACAAGGCGGCGTAAATCGCATTTTGTCGAAGAATCGTTGGATTACCCAATAAGATAATTTGTTCCCTAGCCCGCGTGAGCGCCACATTCAATTTACGATCCACCCCTTCGTCAGATAAGGAAGCTAAGGATAAGAGTTGAAAGCTGGAGTTGGTACAGAGGGAAATCAAAATAATATCCCTAGCACCTCCCTGATACCTTTCCACTGTATCTACCGTCACCAAATCCAAAGGAAGCTCACGGTTTTGCAGCGCCGTTTTGATTTGCGCAATCTGTGCCCGATAAGGCGTAATCACACCAATGCTACTCGCCGTAAAACGCTCCTTATTATGTGCATAGAGCGCCTGGAAGTTAGCGATCAAATCTGCTATCATCTCTGCTTCATGCCTATTCGTTTTCTGTGCCGCACTACTTTCATCAATCGGGGTGGGCAAAAAGATCATGCGCTGTTTACACAACATGGCGGCCAAGGGGTGATCATTGGGTTGAAGGCGCGCGGAAGCCACTTGCCGAGCAGCACTCGGAATATTCTCTGGCAAGATGTGCAAGCCATCCTCGTAAAAGTATTGACTTGGGAAAGCCATAATCTCTTGGTGCATCCGTCCTTGGTGGCTCAATTTATCAAAAGCCCAATGCCATTCATTTTCCTGACATTCCTTAAATAAGCGTTCAAACAAAGAATTCCGCAAGTTGCCCAAGCCTAACTCTTGTAGTTCCTCATCTCTAATCTCAGAATCCTCCGTTGCTTGCGTTACCACGGCAGGCAATTGCTTGTGATCTCCAATCAAAACAAATCGCTTAAAATGCGATAAAAGACCAATCAACAGTGGTTCTAATATCTGAGAAGCTTCATCAATAATGAGTCTGTCAAAAGATTTGAGCTTTAATAGCTCCCCTTTACCGACTACCGCAGCAACAGTTCCTACTACGATTCGATGTTTGGCTAATATTTCCTGAAGAGCCTTCCTCGAACTGGCCGCTTTCATTTTTTCTTGTAAAAGTTGGGGTTGATGCCTTGTCGCAGTGGCATAAGATGAACCAATACGAAAATAATCCTCTCTAATCGTGTCACTTACCTGATCAAGTGCATCACATATTTCATCCACAGCTCGGTTCGTGAAAGCCAAAAGTAGTAATTGCTCCTCGGTATGTCCCATGAGGTGAGCGACCAGATGCTTCAGGACAATACTAGTCTTACCGGTTCCTGGTGGGCCCCAAAGCAAGAAATACTCCTCAGCCTGGATGATCTTAGATAAAATCCCCTGCTGCTCTGTTGTCATTTCTCCGCTGAGCTTGAGCGGGGAATAGCTTGGCTGCTCGGGTGCGCGTTGTCCCAAAATTAAAGTTCGATAGGATGGGTCTGCCGCTGCAAAACCAAATAAACCTCGATACATGCTAGTGAAGCCGGCATCCATCATATCGTGTTCGAGGTTCCAGGATGGATAGGCAGAAAAATCTCGATTATTGAATTGGCGAGAACGCAAGCGAACCTTCACGCATCGATTGTCGATCTCAATCACGGTACACTTAAGAATCTGATTAGATAAAACAGCCGGTGCATTGCCCTCTACAATAGGATACAGGACAGCTATATCTCCTTTTCGAAAATTAGCCAAAGGGCTGGTCGCAGCTGTCTTTTCAAAAATGAGAAAAGGTTCTTCTTCCTGAGAAAGATTTTCACGGATTCGAAGATCACTAATGATAGCAAAGTTCTCTTTCTTTTGCTGGTTGGAATCCAGCCATAGACCCGCCAATCCATTGGAGCGATCAATCGCCCCCGCTCCCATTTTGGCCAATCGCTGTTCTCTAGCTATAAATCCAGAAAAGGCAATAAAATACTTTTTCTCACCTGGTTTCAATTGCTGATAGGTGTCTTCAAAAAGAACGAGATCCCGTTGCAGAAAGCCTTTCCATTGCGGGAATTGTGTCTTTTTCAATTTCCCAAACAGCCGTCGACCTTGCTCCAGCAAGTCCATTTCCTTCGTCCCTAAATCACCCAGTAAGCGTTCAATACCCACCAATTGGTTCCTGAGTTGGATGGCTTCATATTGTTGAGCCTTAACGGGTGGGGCAAACCTCAGCTGATCCTGTTCTTGTCCAGAATAAAGGATATAATTGGCCGAATTGATTTGATGTCCAAAAGAAGAACGAATCAACAAATCATACAAGAGGGTTTGTATGTAATGACTTTGACTAATGCCGTGAATATTGGGTTTAAATGCCTTCCCACTTTTCAGCTCGATAATCGCTGTCTCCTTCTCCTCTTCTGGCGAACGATAGAGAATATCCAGTCGCCCTTGCAGTCCATAAGTTTCTGAATAAAAAGAAGGTTCCAATAAGCAATGTGCCGGACTAATACGCTGTTGTTGAAAACCTTGCTTCACCATTCCTTTCAATGAAACGAAATGCCGTTGCCCTTTTTGCATGATAGACCGGATCGTTGCATTATCAAATAAGGAAAAACCTAAAGGATTAATGAAAAAGGCTTTGGGTGCCAACTCTTTAAAGGTAAGATCTGGCTGGTGCATGAGTTCATCCAAGAAGAAGTTCGCCATGTTTCCGATCATCAAGGGAGGAGAGGGCGTGAAGGGCAGGTATTTTTTTAATAGGAAGCCCCAAGGATTAGAAGTATTATCTTGGAAGCAGGCAGCAATAGCCGAGACATCCATCAGGTAATCGGGTTCAATCACAATGGCCCGGGGCCGGTACACTCCCTCTTCATCAATTTCACTATCAATCAAATTGACCACCAGCGGAAAGCCAAAAATCAGTTTGATGGCGTGAATGCTCGGGTTGAAATTTTCATTGCGTTCCGGAATATTATATTGGATCTTGATACTTTCTTCTGGATAGTTCTCATCCCTCCCGATGAGTTGTGCATAATCAGGATCATCCGCTAAGAGTAAAATTCTTGCTTTGGGCTTAAAGGCTTTAATTTTTACTGGCGAAAACGGGTAGGGCCATTGCTCAGGATAAAGGGCAGACAATGAGCTGGGTACGTCTTGTTGTAAGCTGGACTCAATGGTTTCCAAAAGGACACGTAACCCTAATTGATACAACTGCTCAATATCCAGCTGGCTCTTGTCATCCATTGTGGCTTGTCGCCGAAAATGATGCAAATAGTACTGTAGGCTCTTCTCTAGTTTAAACTGATGGGAAGCATAGGTAATTCGGGCAAAAAGGGTAGTAAAATGGAGGCGTTCCTTACGAGTCAGTTCAACAAAAAGTAGATTCAGTAAGCGATAAAAACCATTCACTTTCTCCAGGGATGGCAATACAGCATTGGCAGTGATCTTCTCCACTTCCCGATAAAATAATTGGGCTAATCCTTCTCTATTCATATGTTAATTGATGGAAAAAAGAAGACCCTGCATAAGGAAGGAAGGCAGGGCCCCTAAAAACGCGCTCTCTCTGATGTGAAAAAAAGGAAATCTTGATAAGTTTTAGCTTTCTTTTGCAGTAGCTTCTAAGCAAATGTACAAAAAGTTTTATTATTCTCGGTGTTTTTTCACCCCATTTAGATGGGTCAAATGAGTGATTTTTGCAATAAAAATGGGGTTTCAGGCCAAATTCCCACATTTTTGATCCCTATATTAATGCCCCACCATTTCCGTCAGCATCGACCGGACATCTTCCACGGTAAGCACATTAAAACTAGCTTTGGTTTGCCCCAAGCCTACTTTTATGGAATAGGCATCGGTCGGTAACACACTGAAAATATCTTCATCTGTATAGTCATCACCGATAGCCAAGATAAAATCGTAAGGGCCTTCATTTAGCCAATTTAAAGTAGCCTTTCCTTTGTTTACCCCGGCATTTTTGATTTCGACCACCTTGTTACCCTCTAGCACTTGTAAGTCTAAATTAGCCGTCAGGTAGATCAGGACGTCCCGAAATTCTCGCACCCTTTTTTCACCTAAATCTCGATCGATCCGTCGGTAATGCCAAGCCAGTGAATAGTCTTTTTCTTCGATAAAAGACCCGGGGGTTCGCTCCACTACATTTTGTAATACCTGTCTGATTTTACTTTTCCAGGAGGTCTTGAGTCCTTCGTTTTTGAACCAATCCTTGCCCTTCTTTACCCAAACGCCATGTTCGGCCGCTAGGTCAATTCCAAGGCCTCCCAACCAGGTATTCAGGGTCTTCTTATCTCTCCCACTGTTGACGACCAATGAATGGCCTTCTTTACCAGACAATTCTGACAGCAATTTCAGCAAATCATCATCGGGGGATACGGCTTGTGGATCCGGGTCAAAGTTCATTAATGTACCATCATAATCCAGGATGATTAATGCTTTTTTGGCATTATTGTAGTCTTGATACAGTTTTTCTTTACGCTTACCGCTTAACAAATTGGTGTGCTGCTGGGGTTTTGTTTCCATAAGTTTTTTCTGTTCCATCACAAATGTCGTCGCCCAATGTTTAAGTGTATATATTCTGAGCTTCTCTTGCATTCTCTCCAATCGCCAGCGTTGCTCCTTCTCGTTCATAATCATGGCTACTTCCAGCGTTCTCACTAAATCTCGAATATCCTGAGGGTTAACGATCAAGGCCTCAGTGAGTTCATTACTAGCACCAGCCATTTCACTAAGGATTAAGACGCCTTTCTTACTTTTATCCTTACTAGCAATATATTCCTTAGCCACCAAATTCATTCCATCCCGGAGTGGGGTAATCATTGCAATATCGCCCTCTTGATAAAGACTCATCAATTCTTCTGTAGAAAGCGCACGATAAAAGTACTTAATGGGCTCCCAATTGAAAGTGCCAAAACGTCCGTTCACCGCCCCAACCAGGGTATCCACTTGTTGTTTTAACTCTTGATATTGATCTACATTCGCTCGACTAGGCACCACAATTAGCACCAGACTGACCTTACCATGGTATTCGGGGTGTTTGCCGATAAATTGTTCAAAAGCCAAAATCCGTTGCGGGATGCCCTTGGTATAATCCAAACGATCTATAGAAATTACTAATTTTTTCCCCTTCGCTAAGCGCCTGATTTCGAATGCACCATGATCTTCATAGATATCTAATACTGGCTGGGCATATTTATCATAATCAATCCCCATCGGAAAAACATCTACACTGATGGTTCTATTCTTGATTTGTAGTTTACCAAACTCATGTTCGAAACCGCTGATTCGATAGACTGCGCTCAAGAAATGTCGCATATAGCCAAAGGTATGAAAGCCAATTTGATCAGCCCCCAATACCCCCAGAAGTAACTCCTTCCGCCAAGGCAAGATCCGAAAAACCTCATAGGAAGGAAAAGGAATATGCAAGAAAAACCCAATAGACGCCTTAGGGAAATCTTCCCGTATAAGGGCAGGCAACAACATCAGATGATAGTCATGTACCCAAATTAAGTCTCCTTCCTGTATGATCTCCTTTAAAACAGCCGCAAATTTCTCATTTACTTTACAATAAGCCTTCCAGTAATCATCATCATAAGTGGTATACTGGGTAAAATAATGAAAATGGGGCCAAATAGCCTTATTGCTAAAGCCTTCGTAGAATTGCACTATTTCCTTGCGACTCAAAAAGACAGGAAATAGCTGATCTTTTTCCAGGCTCTCTTTGACAGATTCTCTTTGTTTTGCCTCTCCTATCTCCTCTCCAGGCCAGCCTACCCATATTTTATCCCATTGTTCATCTAAGGAGTTCAGACCAGTGGCAAGCCCTCCTGCACTAGGATAAAAAATCAGTTCCCCCTTACGCTTATTCACGGTCACTGGTAAGCGATTAGATACTATAATTATGCGAGACATGCTATTGGAATGAGGCGATTTTCTTCAAGTATTTTTAAAAGAATAGAGCTTTAGTGTGTTCTAGATTGTCACTTTTAGCCTGTACTGTTCTGGAAGGCAGCCTGGGTTAAATAAACTTCTTCAACGTCAGTAAGGTCTTATTTTATTCCCCGCGCCGAAGGTACAAATTATCACCCATTTTCTTCAAACAGCTAAGAGCTTTCTACTAACTTTTGCATCCTTACTCAAGAGAATTTCAAGCCCAACCTTAGCGGCAGGTTTCCAAAAAGGCGGTCCACAGTTCATGATTATAGGTCTGAATTAGGGTATCACCTAGCGTAGGAGAAATCGTCCATAGATTTCCGTTATCGGGATCAAATTTCACCCAGGTTCGCGCATCAAACTGGGTTGTGTCACGGGTACTCAGCAAAAATGTGTAAATAGAATCTTGCGCTACCAGTTTACCATCGCCATAGGGGCTCGTTTGTGCAATGTATTTCAAAGGGTCTCCAAGTTGACGTTGCTGTCGATCCAATAGCTGAATAGCCTCCGAGCTTCTAACCATATTCAAAACTATGCTTTCACAAAGAGAGGCTTGAAACTGTGGTGATTCCAGGCGGGGTACCAAACGAAATACCGTATCTACCACATTTTTCCGGCTATCGGACACATAGTCCTGTATCACAGTATAGTTTTCAGCAATGGAAAAACTGCCCTTCAATCCATAATTTGCCATCCGTTCCAGCCAATTACTGTTAAAGAAAAAAGAATTCCGAAGTACTACATAATTCAAGGTTGCATTGTGCAGCAGAATGCCTTCCAGCTCAGCATCCGAAAAATCTCCATTGAAGAAGGCCTCTCCTACGTTAGCAAATGATAGGTTAATCCCCTGGGCCAAAACATCATACCATTCAGTATTTCTAAGGTCAGCTGATCTGAAATTAGCAGCCGTCATTTCTGTATTATCAAAAATCGCCCCTTGCAAATTGCTATATTGAAAATTGGCACCATCTAGGGTGGCATCTTTGAAATTTCCTTCTTCGATATTTGCATCCGAAAGGTTAACCCCTTGCAGATAGGCTCCTGCAAAATTAGCCTGAGGTAAGTCCGAATGACTAAAATTCGCTCTTTCGAAGATATGATCATAGGTAACCAACTCTAGTTTGCTATTGACTAGAGCATAAAGTAACTGTCCTCTTTCAGGGCTTAAAGGCTTGGGAATTAATGAGTCATTTTCCAAGTAGCGATAAGGTCGAAAGGCATGACTCAAAGAAACAATACGCCCAATCAGTTCTTCGCTCAATCGGCGGTTTCGGTTCTTGTCGTTTTTGAGTTCTTCATCGATTTTATCCATGATGTTACTCATCAAAAAAATGTAAGAACTCCGTCTATTCCCTTCCTCTAAGTTTATTTGTTGGTCGAGCAGCAGATTTTGACCATTGATGAGTTGATTTTGATGATCTAGCTTCTCATTTTGATTATTTAGTATCCAAGTTTGGGTAAGCAGAATCAATAAAGGTACCAAGCCTACAATCAAGGCGAAAGTACCTATTCGGGTCAAGCGATGGATGAGGCTAGATGTGACGTTGGCCAAGGTTTCTCTTTGGACGTTGCGCGGTAATTCTTGGTACAATTGCTTAACACTCGACTTTAGGTTTCTGCCTACTAATGCCGTAGAACCCATTCTTTTCAACCAACTGAAGAAGGAAAAATTCTTTTTCTTTATGGTTCTCAGTGTACCCAATTCAGCCTTTAAACGAAGGTTTTCCTTCTCGAGTTTTTTGAGCTGTTCATTTTCATCCATAAAATGAATTTAGATCTCAACAATTTTACGTCTCTTTCGTTTTGCAGATAAAAATAACCATCTTAGCACATAGAAAAAAGAAATAGAAAGAAAGTTATCCCAGGCACTTACATCGGCTGGGAAAGTAGGGGTAATTTCTCAGTTCTATATGCCCTAGATGACAAAAAATAAACTTTTTCATCCAACAAAAGCATAAAAGCTTGGTTTGTTGGCCAAAGTATGTTTTTGAAATAAGTAGCAAGCTCTTATTCTCCTTAAAGTTGAAATCCAGCATATGCCACCTACCTTTAGCATTGAAGACGGGGAAAGCTATCCCTTAGGCGCTACCCTTTCTCCCAAAGGCGTCAATTTTTGCTTGTTTAGTAAAAATGCCAAACGAATAGAATTATTACTTTTTGATCAAGAAAATCATACCCAGGCATCGCGAGTCATCCACTTGGATCCGGTAAAGAACAAAACCTTCTATTACTGGCATTGCTTTATTCCGGGCCTCCAGGCTGGTCAACGTTATGCCTATCGAGTTTATGGGCCTTACAGGCCTGATCTAGGTATGCGATTCGACGGCGAAAAGGTGCTGATCGACCCTTATGCCCGAGCAGTTGACATGTCCGTTTATGATCGTGTGGCTGCGCTGTCAGCTGGTGATAATTGTCATAGCGCGATTAAAAGTGTGGTTATTGACCCGACAGATTATGATTGGGAAGGAGACAAGCCATTGAATTATCCCTTTGCCAAATCCGTCATTTATGAATTACATATTGGCGGTTTTACGAAGTCACCTACTTCGGGCATCCCAGCAGAACTAAGAGGTACCTATCGAGGGCTTGTTGAAAAAATCCCCTACCTAAAGGCTTTGGGTGTTACTTCTGTCGAATTGATGCCCTGTCATCAATTCGATCCTTATGATGCACCAGGTGGACTGAATTATTGGGGATACAGTCCCATTGCATTTTTTGCCCCTCATGCTCAATATGGGTCTACCAGCGACCCGGTGGACTTGATCAAGGAATTTAGAGATATGGTGAAAGCCTTTCACCGGGCTGGAATTGAAGTCATTCTAGACGTGGTCTTTAATCATACGGGCGAGGGAGATGAAAAGGGAACTACGCTTTCCTTCAAGGGTATCGAAAACAGGGCCTACTATCTATTGCAAGCTGAGGATAAGCAATACTACAATGATTACACAGGTACCGGTAATACATTGAATACCAATCACTCCGTGGTGCGTCGCATGGTCATTGATTGCCTATGCCATTGGGTAAGTGAAATGCATATCGATGGCTTTCGTTTCGACCTGGCCAGTGTCCTGGCAAGGGATGAAAATGGAAACTTCCTAGAAAACCCTCCCTTGCTTTGGGAAATAGAATCGGAGCCCAAACTCGCCAGTACCAAGATCATTGCGGAAGCCTGGGATACACGTGGATACCAATTGGGGTCCTTTGTAGGAGACAAATGGGCCGAGTGGAATGGGGTATTTCGTGATGATATGCGACGTTTTGTGAAAGGAGATAGTGGTATGATTGGTTCAATTGCCGATCGCCTGGTCGGAAGTCCAGCTCTTTTTGGTAAAATACTCCGCAACCCCAATCGTAGCATCAACTTCATTACTTGCCACGATGGTTTTACGATGAATGACCTGGTATCCTACAACTATAAGCACAACCTGGCTAATGGAGAAGAGAATAGGGATGGGACGAATAATAATAACAGTTGGAATGGTGGCGTAGAAGGCCCTACTGATCGAAAAGACATCAATGACTTAAGGCTTCGCCAAATCAAAAACTTCATGACCATCCTCATGATTTCGCAGGGGACACCGATGTTGTCTATGGGAGATGAGGTTAGGCGCACCCAGTTTGGAAATAACAATGCTTACTGCCAAGATAATGAGATTAGCTGGATGAATTGGGAGGCAGTCGAAAAAGAAAAGGAATTGCTTCATTTTGTACAAAAACTAATCCAATTTAACCTCCGTTCTCCCTTTTTCCAGGAGAGTATTTACTGGACCAACCCTGGCGGTATCGTGATCACTTGGCATGGCGCTCACTTATTCAAACCCAACTGGGGCGAGCAGTCTCACGCTATTGCTTGCCAATTATATCATCCCAAGCTGGATCGATATCTGTATATCGCCATTAATGCTTTTTGGGAATCCATTGACTTTGAAATCCCTCAGCTGCCGCAAAACCTCAATGAAGGCCGATGGAAACGAATTGTAGACACCAACTTGCATGAACCTGATGCCTGTTGTCTAGGTCCTGACTACTTTTATTTGTCCGATTCAACGTATGTAGTAGCATCGCGGGCAGTGCTAGTCCTGGCTAGTTAGGTAGTAGCTGAAGTTCTGCTGCGGTAAGGTGGCAGTAATTACTCCCATTTCGGCAAACTACTGCTATGGATAATTCCTCCTCCAACCACATCATCCCCATCATAAAAAACGGCAGATTGGCCAGGGGCTACACCTCTCACGTTAGCAAAAAACTCAACCCCAATCTGATCTCCATGATTCATGAGTCGGCTCATTGTGCCATCATCACGATAGCGAATCTTAGTCGTAACTTCCAGGCCATCAGGAATTTGTTCGTACTTCATGGCATTCACCTTATACACCATCATACCATTGCGAATCAAATCGTCCATCGTTCCTAAAACCACGGTATTGGACTCCGGACGGATTTCCGTAACATAGCGTGGTTCACCAAATGCAATGCCCAGACCTTTTCGTTGACCAATTGTATAGAATGGGTAACCTTGATGACTACCTAACTTCGTTCCGTGAATATCCACGAAATCTCCTCCATTCACCTGTTCTTCCAAGCCATCTACCCTTCGCTTCAGAAACCCACGGTAATCATTATCGGGTACAAAGCAGATTTCGAAGCTCTCTGCTTTTTTAGATAGCTCTTCATAACCAAAATCTTTCGCCATTTGACGAACTTCAGGCTTGGTATAGTTGCCCAAGGGAAACCGACTTCGCTCCAGGCAATCCTGATTCAAGCCCCAGAGCACATAGGATTGATCCTTGTTTCTATCTACGGCACGGGAAATAAATTTCCGACCCTTATCTTCCAAAATTCGACCGTAGTGTCCCGTGGCAATAAACTCGCAGTCAAGCGCATCTGCACGCTTGAGTAAAGAATTCCACTTGATATGCGTATTACACAATACACAGGGATTTGGCGTACGGCCCGCCATATACTCTTCCACAAAATTATCAATGACATAATCGCCAAATTCCTCACGGATATCGATAATAAAGTGGTGAAAGCCCATACTTACCGCCACTTCTCTGGCATCATTAATAGAGTCCAGGCTGCAACAGCCCGTTTCTTTTTTTGAACCACCAGAATTGGCATAATCCCAAGTTTTCATCGTAATCCCAACTACCTCATAGCCCTCATTATGCAACATCATAGCAGTGACAGTGCTATCAATTCCTCCACTCATGGCCACCAATACTCTTCCGTGCTTACTCATTCTTTATTCAATTTTGACTGACAAAAATACAAAAATAGCTAGGCAAAGGTTCAGTAGGATTAGAAATAAATTCTAGTGGGTGGTCTTTTAGGACTGAAAGCACCTCATTGGGAACTGCTCTGGCAGTTTCTCCCCCTTTGATTGAATCCAATTATGTGATAAAGTTGTGATGCATTCCTTTCTGGAAATCCTAATTTTGCGATCTAATTAAAACACTAATCCATGACTGGTTTAATGCAACTCTTTTTAGTAGGCTGGTTAGCCAGTTTTTTAGGTACCCTTCCATTCGGGCCTATCAACCTTTCAGTAGTAAGTCGCACCGTAAAGGAAAGTCTCCGGGCAGGGCTTTGGTTTGCCTTCGCGGCTGCCATCGTCGAAATTCTACAATCCTTTATCGCTTTGCATTGCAGTACTTACATTAGTGAATATATCAATTCATCTCCCTGGATTAAATGGACCACCGCTACCTTATTCGTTCTAATCGGCCTTTTCTTCCTGCTCAAAAAGGAGAAAGAAAAGGACGTCGATGAAAGGAAAAATAATAAAGACAATAACTTTTTGGCAGGAATACTGATCTCTGTACTCAACTTCCAGGCCATTCCTTTCTGGATTTTTGCATTGACCTATCTGGACATGAGTCACCATATTCGCATCGACGCTAGCCTCTCTCTACTGGGTATTGCGCTGTTTTTGCTGGGCGTTTCTAGTGGTAAATTTGCTGCTTTAGCCCTGTTTGGCTTTGCGAGTCAACGAGTCAAGGGAAGCGTGCATCAGCTGAAATATTTGATGAACAAAATCATCGGTACCATCTTAATGCTTATCGGTATTTTCCAATTTATAAGTGGATAACTACGTTCTATACCTTTGAGCTATCCGCGCCTATACTGGAAAAGTTCAACTACAAACATTATATTGCAGCAGATTTCACACATCCTGAATTTAAACCACTGATTATGAAAAACTTTCTGAGTTTTGTACTCACCCCTCTTTTGCTTTTAGTCAGTTTCACTAGCTTACAAGCCCAAGATGAAGAATATGGATTGGCCTCCTATTATTCAGATGAATTTGATGGCCGAAAAACCGCTTACGGCGATACTTATAACAAAGAGAAGCTCACCACGGCTCACAAGAAACATCCTTATGGTACAATTTTAAAAGTCACGCGTCTTGACAATAACAAATCGGTTACGGTAAAAGTCATAGATAAAGGGCCTTTCATCAGAGGCCGCGTCGTAGATTTAAGTCGTAAGGCTGCTGAAAGAATTAACCTCATTGATGTAGGTGTAGCTGAAGTAAAGGTCGAAGTTGTTAGTAAAATGGCCACCACGGTGCCCAAACAGGAAGTCGTAACAACGACACCACCCAAGGCTACGATTCCTAAAGATCGACCCACTAGCTTTTCCAATGAAAGCGAGCCTGCTCCTTCCATTGCCAAATCTAATAGCAGTTCGACTAAAAGTTCCACTCCTAAGTCGAGCACTCCCGCGAGAAGCGCATCCAGCGTAAGCAGAGAAAAAGCGACTGCTAGCAAAGATGTTTTAACATCGAAAGGCAGTAGTTCGGAAACCAGCAAGTCGACCGCAAAGGTGAAATTGGTCGGACAAGATTACACCAAATATGGCCTCTACAAAATCGTTTTGGAAAAGCCTAGTAAGAGTGGATTCGGTGTACAGGTTGCTTCCCTAAGTAATTACGAAAATGTCCTCCGTCAAGTAGCTGATTTGCAGGCTAAATGGTTTGATAATATCTTATTAAGCGTTGAGAAAGGCCAAGCAAAACCTATCTATAAGATTATCCTTGGCCCATTTGAATCTGAAAAACAGGCCGACAATTACAAGAAAGACTTAGCGCGTAAGCATAAAGTCAATGGCTTTGTCTTGAGTTTGGATGAAATAGAATATTAGTCATATCCATCAGAAATAAAAAAGCCATTGCCGAAGGATCATCCTGCAATGGCTTTTTTATTTGTGCTTTGCCAGTCAGAGCAGCTACTGCACCTTTATCACGCCTTCTAGTCCTTGAAAGTTAACCTCTTTTACTGATTTATGAACCGCTTCAATAGCCGTGGGCGTGTCCAAGAATTGGAATACGCTCGCTTGCCCAGTGTTTCCGATCGCCTC
>Ga0070727_10002988_pt1 | contig 15737 bp, 14 predicted proteins | sample tdAd472_FD_66722 | JGI IMG/M metagenome (GOLD analysis project Ga0070727, IMG submission 66722) | Marine sediment microbial communities from the Atlantic coast under amendment with organic carbon and nitrate - tdAd47.2 | ecosystem: Environmental > Aquatic > Marine > Coastal > Sediment | place...
CGCGAAATACCGCGAGGCGACGATCTCGTGCTGCATCGGCGCGATATCGCGGAGGCGCTCGAACGCTTCGTCCATCGCCAGCAGCGCGCTCAGACGTTCGCGCGCATCGAGCCCGTTCACGCGGGTCGAGGCGAAGGGCTCGTCGTGGCGCGCCCGCACTTCTGCCGCACGCGCCCGCTCCATCAGCACGTGGCGCATCGCCTGCGAGGCGGCCGAGTAGCACCGCGTGCGGTCGCGTGAATCCGGGGGCCCTTCCTTGAACAGGCGAGTGCAGGTCTCGTGGATCACGTCAGGCAGGCACGCTTCGCCGTGGAACGAGACGGTGTCCAGCTGCCCGTTCGCGAGCTTGCGCACGTCGGGCAGGAAGAGCTCGACCAGCCTGTCCTGCGCGCCGACCACCCCGCGGTCAACGTCGTTCAGGACGCCGGTCATCGTCTCGAGCGGAGACTCTCGGAATTGGTACCCCATGCATCTATCCTGCACGCTGAGGGCGAGACACGCCAGTGCAAACCAGCATCTGATACGGACTTCTGGCGATTCGCCACGCCTGATCGGGTGTCGGCGGCGGATTGTGCGCGTCGCCACGCAACGGCGCGCTCGCGCACGTCACCCGTTCGTGTGTCGCCACCCCGCGCTCGCGCCCGCCTGGGCCGTGCGCCGAGTGAGCGTCGGGCCAAGCGCTTACAGCGTTGTCTGTTTTTCCGCGTGTTTCCCCCAGATCGTGGGGGTAATCTGGAGGACGTAGGTATGTGCGGCTGAATTGTGAAGGCCGCTTTGAATCACCCCGGGGTTGCTCCCAGGGACTTGCGTTTCGGCCTCCTGGGCTCCCCGGCTTTTGCTGGAGATCCAAGAATGACGAACCGACCTCTGACGTGCGGCCTCATCGGGACGCTCGCCGGCGTGTGCGCCGCCCCCGCCTTCGCCGACCCGCCCGGCGCGGCGCAGGCGCCCCCGGTGTTCTGCTTCCGCATCACCGACATCGAACAACTGCCCGGCGACCTCACCTGCAAGACGTACTGCATCGAGTTCGAGGTGCTCAACTGGGCCGACCAGGACGCGTGCGGGATGGTGATCGCGCCGAACGTGGGCACGCTCGCGGTCGGTCCCGGTTTCGGGATGGGCCCGATGGGCGCCCCGGTCGCGACGGGCGGCCCGCCCACGATCTTCCTTGCCGACGTCGACCCCGACGGGCGCGGCGGCGACCCCTTCACCCCGGGGCAGATCGGCCCGGGCGTGTTTGACGTCCCAGCGATCCACAACGGGCGCGGGCGCGGTGATGTTTCCGGCGCTCTCAACGATTGGGGCGTCGCGGGGAACTTCATGGGCCTCAAGGGCACCGCGGAGTGGGTCTGCGGCACGCCGCTCCCGTTCCATGACCTGCTCGGCCCGCTCCCGGGGAACCCCGCGGCGTCGTGGGCGATGGTCCCCGGGTTCGGGATGGACGGCTCGGCGGACTTTGCTGGGAACCCCGACACCGCGATCGACGGTGGTCCTCCTGTCGCGCCCCCGTTCCCGTTCGGTCCCTACACGCCCGACCCCGCGGGCCTTCCCTTCCCTTCCAACATGGCGCAGATCGATATTGATCCGCGCGGCAACGTCCTCGACGGGTTCGTCATCTACGTCTGCGACTGGGACAAGGGCGAGTGCCTCTCGTTCAACTGGTTCCTCACCGACGGCGCGGGCAACCCGATCGGGACCTCCGCGGGCGGGAACGCGTACGGCTTTGGCTCCTTGAACCTGTGCCTCGGCGATCCCGCGCTGGGCGCCCCCGGCCCGCTCTTCGGCGGGAACTCTGGCTTCGGGCAGAGCCCCTTTGATTTCTACGACAGCGTGAACATCATCAAGAACAACCAGACCGGCGCGGTCTGCGAGTTCTTCGCGGAGTTCGGCGCCGGAATCACCGCGCCGTTCCTGAACCCGCGCGCCCAGCAGGTGTTCGCCCAGCTCGGCGCTCAACCCAACACCGAGCCCATCTTCGACCGCATGCACCCGTGCGGGAACAAGAACTCAGGCGTCGGAGCCGACCTCAACGGCGACGGCATCGTTGACTCGGGCGACCTCGCGATCATGCTCGCGTCGTGGGGGCCGGCGTTCTGATCGGATAGGTGATCTGTTTCGGTCCAGCGCGCGACGGTCCGGGAACGGGCCGTCGCGCTTTCCCACAGCGGCGGTCGGCACGCGGGCAGAAATGTTCAATCAATCGTGCGGCGCTCCCGCTACGCTCGCTCCCATGAAAAACACCCTGCTGCAGTTGTCGTTTGTCGCTGTCCTTCTCGCGGCGTGCGTCTTCACCGCTTCTGCGGCGGACGAGGCTGAGCAAAAGATCGCGCATTCTGTTGAGCGCACCCCCGAGGGGCAGCTCACCGTGACCGAGATCATCGTCATCGACGCCCCGATCGCCGAGGTCTGGGACGCGTACACCACGTCGCAGGGGTACGCGTCGTGGGCGGCGCCCGTCGCGGAGGCTGACGTGCGCCCCGGCGGCACGATCCGCGCGTCGTACGACCCCGAGCACGGGCTCGAGGGGGAGCACGTGATCACGCTGCACGTCGTGAACTACGTGCCGCAGCGCTTGCTCACGCTCCGCACCGACGCGGGCGAGAACTGGCCTGACGTCCTCAAGAAGGACGCCGACAACCTCTACAACGTGATCCTCTTCGACTCGCTCGCGCCCGGGCGCACCCGGGTGACGTCGTACGCGCTCGGCTACACCGACAGCCCCGAGCTGAGGCGCATGATGGGGTTCTTCGAGCAGCAAAACCGCGGGCTCTACGAGCGGCTCATCGCGTACCTCGAGGGCTAACGACCGTGAGTACACTCCTCGGTGTGAAGCACCACGCCGTCAGCCCGAGCGAGCCGCCCCTCGCGGGCGCGGTCGAGTCGGTGTTCTGTCTCGAGTCCTACGAGCCCGAGCACCGGACCGAGCGGCTTGTTCCGAGTGGACGCACGCACCTCGTCATCGAGCTCGACGGGGCGCCCCGCGCCGTGCTCAATCCCGAAACCAAAGCGCCCGTGCGAGAGTTCCGCGGCGCGTGGTTCTCCGGTGCACACTCCGAGCGGCTTTCGATCACCGCGACGGCTCCGGGCTTCCGACTCGCCGCGGTGCAGTTCGCGCCCGGGGAGGCGCTCGCGTTCACGCACACGCCGATCGACGGGCTCACGAACCGGGTGGTCCACGCGTCAGAGGTCTTCGGCGACAGCGTCACGCAACTCCGTGACAGTCTCATCGAGGAGACTGAGCCTGAAGCGGTCGTCGCGGCGATCGTCGGCTGGCTCAGCGAGCGACACGAGGCGGCGCACGAGCCGCCCCCGATCGTGCGCCGCGCGCTGAAACGCCTGCGCGAGGCGCCCGGCGATGTCGCCTTCACGGCGATGGTCGAGCAGGACGGGAGCGTGTCGTACAAGCGGTTCATCGAGCTCTTCCGCCGGCACGCGGGGCTCACGCCCAAGATGATGCAGCGTGTGCTGCGGTTCGTTCCCATCCTCGAGCGCGTCGTCGCGGAAGAACGGGTCGACTGGGCATCGCTCGCGGCGGAACTCGGGTACGCCGACCAGTCGCACCTGATCCGTGAGTTTCGCGCGTTCTCGGGGTACCGCCCGGGCACGTTCGTGGAGGACGGGTACGAGCGCGTGAACTTTTTCCCGGACGACTGAGCGCTAGAGCGTCGCGGGGACGGGGGCGCCCGCGAGGAGCGACCACCACTGGTCGGCCTGCGCGCGCCGGCTCGACGCCTCAAGCACGCGGCTGAGCGTGCGGTAGCAGGCGCGGGAGGCGGGGGAATCGCCGCCGAGCTCGTCGACCGAGCGCGTGAGCGCCTCGAGAGCCAGGGGTTCGGCGTCCGCGGCGCGACCGGTGTTCAGGTACAGCTCGGCGAGGGCGCGCTGGGCGGCGGCGCGCTCGGCGGGCGTCTCGGCCTTGGAAATCAGCTGGGAGAGCAGGTGCTCGGCGACGTCGGCCCGACCGTTCGCCGCGTGCGACTCAGCGGCGCGCACACGCGTCGCGGCGTCCATCCGCTCGGTCCGCTCGGGGATCTCGTGCGCGACGAGGGTCACGCGCACCGGCTCTGACGACGCGAGCGTCGGCTCGATGACCCGCAGCCCCGGCGCGGGGGAGGGGGCCGCCGCGAAGCCGATGGCGCCAACGCCCGCGAGGGTGAGGAGCACGGCCGCGGCCGCGGCGACGGGCATCAGCGGGCGTCGGCGGGCGGCGAGACGGAGGTGCTGGCTGGCGGGGGCGAGGCGGGCGGAGTTGGTCTCGCCAGCGAGCGCGCGCGTGAGGTCGGTCGCCAGCTCGGAGGCGGACTGGTGACGCGCCTCGGGGCGCTTGCGGAGCGCCTTCATGATGATTGCCTCGGCGTCCTGGGCGAGCGGGTCGCGACCGAGATCCATCGGCGCGGGGGCCTCGCTCTTGATGACGCCGGCGGCGTCCTTGGCGGTTCCGGTGAGGGTGTACGGCGGGCGCCCGGTGAGGAGGCGGTAGGCGATGACGCCGATGGCGTAGACGTCGGCGCGCGCATCGATGGCGGCGTACGCGCCGATCGCCTGTTCGGGCGCCATGTGCGCGACGCGGGAGGCCGTGGCCGCGGCGCTCGCAGAAAAGGCGCGGACGTCGTCGTTGGTGATGTGCGAGACGCCCAGCCCGCGGACGCGCAGGCGACCGGAGTCCTCGATGCGCACGCGGTCGGGTGACAGGTCACGGTGGACCACACCCTTGAGGTGGGCGGCGTGGAGCGTCTCGGCGAGGCTCGCGAGCACGAAGAGCCGCCCGCGGAGGCCCATGCTCTGGGCGTGCTCGCTCAGGCGGCGGCCCTCGACGAGCTCTTCGACGAGGTAGGGCGCCGGGCCGCCCGGGAGGGCCACGATGCCGGCGTCGAACAGGCGGGCGGCGCCCGGGTGATCGATGCGCTTGAGCTGGACGGCGTCGTGGGCGAAACGCTCGATGGTGCGCCGGTTGATGGATTCGGGGTCGAAGATCCGCGCGACGGCTCGGGGGGCGTCGTCCTCGGGGCGTCGGGCCAGCCAGAGCCCGGGGGCGATGTTCGCCCCGAGCGTGAAGCCGCCGACGATCGAGACGGGCGGGGGGGAGGGGGCGATGTCGTCGAACGTGAGCTGAGGAACGGACGCCTGGGTCGCTACGAGCATCGCTGGTCTCCGGAACGCCGCGGGAAAGGAAAAGGGGCGGCACCGGGTGCTATCGGACAGTGTTCCGCTACGCGTACACATCTTGCGACCGCCGAAACGGCAGGCGCAGGGGGCGGCGTTGGACGCCTGGCGTGCGTCATCGCCCCTCACGGGTTCTGAGGCCGGCGACACCCGGCGCCGGAGATGCCGCATACGATCCCTGACACGCGGCCGCGGCCGAGTGATGGAAAGGAGTTCGCCATGCAGTTGGCCCCCGATGACCTGACGCCCGGGATGTTCGTGACGGTTCTTGAAACGGAGAACCCGCCGCGTCATGAGGGTGTGGGCCCGACGCCCGCGAAGGTGTCGAAGGATTACACGGCGTCCGGCGCCGTGCTGCGGGTGATCTCTCTCTCGCTGCCCTTCGTGCTGGTGCAGAACATGACGCCCGGGATGCTGCGCGGTCCGCGCATGTTCCCGGTGGACCTTCGCCGCTCGCGGCTGGCCCCGCTGTCGGACGAGTACGTGCGGGCGGCGATCGCCGACCCCCCGGCGCTCGACCAGCCCATCTCCCCGATCGACGCGAGCGTGATCGAGGGCGGGCGGGACACCCCGAAGGATCGCGCCGCCCCGAGCGAGAAGGATTTCGGGAGCGGCATCTATTTTCTGGGCGGCGGCTCGTAAGCCGGGCCCGCGGAGTTCACGGACGACATGACAGTCTGGATCAACAACATCAAAACCGCTGCTCTTTTGGGCGGTATGACGGCCCTCTTCGTCCTCGTCGGCTCCCGCTGGGGCGTCGGCGGGATGACGGTGGCCCTGCTCTTCGGCGGGGTGATGAACCTCGGCGCGTGGTGGTTCTCTGACAAGATCGCGCTCGCGTCGATGCGTGGGCAGGAGGTGGATGCCTCCACCGCCCCGGAGCTGTACGCGATGGTCGACCGCCTGCGCACGAGCGCCGGGCTCCCAATGCCCAAGGTCTACATCTGCCCGCACCAGGCGCCCAACGCGTTCGCGACGGGGCGCAGCCCGAAGAAAGCCGCGGTCGCGGTCACGCAGGGCGCGCTTCAGTTGCTCAATGCCCGCGAGCTCGAGGGTGTGATGGCGCACGAGCTGGCGCACGTGAAGCACCGCGACACGCTGACCTCGTGCGTCGCCGCGACGATCGCGGGCGTGCTCGCGTGGGTCGCGCAGATGAGCCTGTTCTTCGGCGGGGGCAACCGCGAGGGCGGGAACCCGCTGGTCGGGATCCTGACGATCATCGTCGCCGCCGTCGGCGCGGCGGTCATCAAGGGGATGATCAGCCGGTCGCGCGAGTTCGCGGCTGACGCGGGCGGGGCGCGCATCGCGGGCCACGCGGACGGGCTTATCTCGGCACTCCAGAAGCTCGAGGTCTACGCCGGTCGCGTGCCGATGCAGCAGCCCAACCCGGCGATGAACAACCTGTTCATCGTTGAGCCGCTGATGCTGTCGAAGTCGATCACGGGTCTCTTCGCGAGCCACCCGCCGACGGAGAAGCGAATCGCGTCGCTACGGGCCGTCGAAGCAGCCCTCTGAGCCGATTTTCTTTGGCTGTTCGGGTGTGATGGCGTATCGTCTAGGGGAGTCCAACGCTCTCTTAGGAGGAGACCCCGTCATGCGCACCCGCTCAGTTCTTGCAGTGTTCGCTCTCGCCGCCGCCCCGGCTCTCGCGCAGGACGCGGTCGACGCGCCCACGCGCCTTGGCGCGGAGGTGTACGAGCTCACGACGGTGGTCGGCGGCGCGGAGGGGCTGACGGTCGAGCCCGGGTTCTTCTCGGGCAACGTGCGCGGCGACTGCCCGCTCGAGCCCAACCTGCAGAACTACGTCGGGCAGGGTGCGGTCTCGGTGCCTGGGTTCACACCTTCAGAAGAGATGGCGGCGATCCTCAACGCGCCGGCGTCGCACTACCCCATCGAGATCGTGTCGATCGGGATCGGGTGGTCCTCGCCGGGCGGGGGGCAGCCCGACCAGCTCGAGTCGGCGCTCAAGCTCTACAGCGCCGGGTTGCCCAACCCTGGGAACCCGCAGTTCGTCGCGAAGGGCCCGGTGCTGGTGGACGGGGCGATCAACGAATTCGACCTCACGGGGTTCGCGGGCAACCGCATCATGAACTCGGGCCCGTTTACGGCGTCGCTTGAATTCCTCAACGCGAGCATCAACGGCGGGCCCGCGCCGCTGCACGACAACGCGGGGTGTCAGATCGGCCAAAGCGCGGTGAAGGTCAACGGCGCGGTGTGGCTCGACAACTGCTCGCTCGGCGTGAACGGGCAGTGGGTCATCCACGTGAAGTACCGTCGGACCGAGTGCGGCATCACCGACTGCAACGACAACGGTATCCACGATCCCTTTGAGATTGCTCAGGGGCTTGCGCCTGACTGCAACAAGAACGGCATCCCGGACGAGTGCGACATCGCCAACGGCGCTCCTGACACGAACATGAACGGGGTCCCCGACGAGTGCGAGCCCGACTGCATCGCCGACTTCAACGGCGACGGGAACGTGGACTCGACGGACCTGGCGGTTCTGCTCGCGGCGTGGGGGGCGTGCCCGTAAGGGCTGGCCCCGGCGCCGGCAGGGGGGAAGGGCGACCAACGGGATTCGAACCCGCGACCCCCAGGATCACAACCTGGTGCTCTAACCAACTGAGCTATGGTCGCCGTCGGCCCGCGGGTGCGGGCGAGACACGAAAAGGTACGTCCCAGGGGCTGAGAGGTCAACGCCTCGGGTCCTGTTTGGTGCATCCTGACAGGCGAACGGGCGGGTTGGCCGCTACACTACGCGGCTCACTTGAACGCTCTGCGGGGTGAGGTCGGGCGCCGACGCGAGCCCCGATCACCCTCCCGACACGCCGACCGATCAGACCTCGAAAGAGAGCCAAGCGATGTCCACCGCCGCGGCCCGCGACCTGACGTTTTCCAACGCGACCGTCCATCGAAACCAGTCCGCCGCCGCGCTGATCGAGTGCGCCGTGCTGAACGGCGAGGGGACGCTCGCGTCCAACGGGGCGCTCGTCGCCTCGACGGGCGACCGCACCGGGCGCAGCCCGAAGGAAAAGTTCCTCGAGGACTCCCCGGCGATCCACGACACGATCGACTGGGGCAAGGTGAACGTCGGGGTCTCGCCGGAGCAGTTCGACGCGATCGAGAAGCTGGCCCGTGAGCGTCTCGCGGATCAGAGCGACCTGTACGTCTTCGACGGCTTCGTGGGCGCCGACCCGGAGCACCAGCTGAAGGTGACGACGGTTTGCGAGTACGCGTGGCACGCGCTTTTCGTGCGCACGCTCTTCCTGCGTCCGACCGCCGAGCAGCTCGAGGGCTTCGACGCTGACTGGGTGATCCTCAACTGCGGGCGTCACAAGCTGACGGAGGACGAGCAGAAGGCGCTCGGTCTCAACAGCCCGGTGTGCGTCGCGCAGTCGCTCGAGAAGAAGACGGTCGTCATCTTCGGCACCGAGTACGCCGGCGAGATGAAGAAGTCGATCTTCTACGCGATGAACTACGACATGCCCGACGTCGGCGTCTTCCCGATGCACTGCTCGGCGAACGTCGACCCCGACGACCCGGACGGCGCGGCGCTCTTCTTCGGGCTCTCGGGCACGGGCAAGACGACGCTCTCTGCTGACCCCGAGCGCGGGCTCGTGGGCGACGACGAGCACGGGTGGTCGGACAACGGGATCTTCAACTTCGAGGGCGGCTGCTACGCGAAGGCGGTCGATCTGACGGAAGAGGGCGAGCCGCTCATCTTCCGCGCGATCCGTTTCGGGTCGGTCCTCGAGAACATCGTCTACGACGAGCGCACCCGCGAGCCCGATTACACCGACACCAGCAAGACCGAGAACACCCGCGCGACGTACCCCGTCGAGCACATCCCCAACGCCGTGATCCCGTCGGTCGCGGGGCACCCGAAGAACGTGGTGTTCCTGACCGCCGACGCGTTCGGCGTGCTCCCGCCCGTGTCGCGCCTCACGCGCGAGCAGGCGATGTACTACTTCATCAACGGGTACACCTCGAAGCTCGCGGGGACCGAGGCCGGCGTCACGGAACCGCTGCCCAACTTCAGCCCCTGCTTCGGCGGCCCCTTCCTCCCGCGCCCGCCGCGCGTGTACGCCGACATGCTCGCCGAGCGTGTCGACAAGCACGGCGCGAACGTGTGGCTGCTTAACACCGGGTGGTCGGGCGGCGCGTACGGCTCGGGCAAGCGGTTCAAGCTGGCGTACACCCGCGCGATGGTCACGGCGATCCTCGAAGGATCGCTCGCGGACGCGACGTTCGAGACCGAGCCCGTCTTCGGCCTGAGCATCCCCACGAGCGTGGAGGGTGTGCCCGACGAGGTGCTCTCGCCGCGCAACACGTGGAAGAGCGGCGAGGAGTACGACGCGAAGGCGAAGGACCTCGCTTCGCGCTTCCGCGCCAACGACGCGAAGTACGACATGAGCGACGATGTCCGCGCCGCGGGTCCCAAGGGCTAATCCCAAGGGCTTTTCAGCGTTAGATCAGCGCCTGCCCTGGCAGCACCGGGGGCACCGGCACGCCGAGCGACTCGGCGATCGCGCGGAAGAGTTCTGCTTCCTGCGGCGTGACCGTTTTGTCGAAGCTGACCACGGTCGCGCACGACTCGATCAGGCGCTTCTTGATCTTGGGCGAGGTCTTCGCGAGCGAGTCGAGCGCCGCGTCGATCTCTTCGGGGCGGTGGTCGCTCTGCGGGATGAGGCGGGCGTCGATGCCGAAGCGTTCGGCGCCCATCGCGTACGCCTGCTTCGCGTCGTTGAGCCCCGAGTGGCCCGCGACCGCCAGCCAGCCGAGGAGTTTCTCGGCTTCTTGCTCGATATCCCGGTTGACGCTGTAGAAATGCGTCGCGGCGCGTCGGCGTCCCTGCAACGGGGCGACGACCAGGCGGCGCACGCACCACTCGAAGAGGTCGACTTTCTGGTCCGCGTTGATCAGCTCGTCGAGCAGGCGGACGAACGTCTCGGCCTGATCGGGCGAGAGGCGTTTGAGCGACGGGGCGGTGAGCTCGAGGAGGGGGAGGCGCAGGGTCGGGTCGAGGTTGACGACGGCCGCGGCCGAGGCGCGGAGCTCGCTGACGAGCCCGGGCCCGCCGAGGCGATGGACGGCCGAGAGCTGGACGCGCTGGGTTTCCTTGAAGCGCGAGATCAGCATCGCGCACACGATCGCGCGGGCGCTGAAGGGGTCGCCCGCCATGGCGCGCAAGCGCTCGGGGATCGAGGAGTAGAGGTTCGCGGCGTAGGCGAGGTGGTCGTTCGTGGGCTGCCCGATAAGCGCCGCGGCCGAGAGCGCGACGGCGTGGGCGAACTGGTCGGCGGCGATCCGCGGGGGCTTCTTCTCGGGCGGCTCCTGCTGCTTCTCGGCGGGGGCGGGGGTCTGGTCCTCGATGCGGGCGAACTCGCCGTCCCACGAGGGGTCGAGGGCGAGGATGCGCTTCGCGAGCGGCGGGTGTGTCGCGAAGATGGTGTTGAGGCCCTTGCCGAAGAACATGTGGCTGCACTCGTCAGCCGCGGGCGTGCGCAGCAACGAGCGCCGACGGAACCCGCCGATCTTCTTCAGAGCGCCGGCAATCCCGTCGCGGCTGCGCGTGAACTGCACGGCCGATGCGTCGGCGAGGTACTCGCGCTGGCGCGACACCGCGGACTTGATCCACGACCCGAAGAACGCGCCGACGAACCCGATCAGTGCGAGCGAGCCCCCGAGCACGAGGATCGCGATGACCAGCCCGCCGCCGCCGCTGTCTTTCGAGCGCCGAGACGAGCCCGCGCTGGCGTAGAACGAGGAACGCAGCAGCAACGAACCCACGTGCCCGATGACGAGGATGCCCGCGAGCACCCCGATGAGGCGCAGGTTGATCTTCATGTCGCCCGAGAGGATGTGGCTGAACTCGTGCCCGATGACGCCCTGGAGCTCGTCGCGGGTGAGGTGGCGCACGCACCCGCGGGTCACCCCGATCGCGGCGTTTTCAACAGTCGTCCCCGCGGCGAACGCGTTGATCCCGCTCTCGTCTTCGAGGAGATACACGGGCGGGACGGGCGTGCCCGCCGCGATGGACATCTCTTCGACCACGTTCAGGAGCTTGCGCGCGTCGGGGTCGGCGTGGTCGTGGGAGAGCAGGCGCCCGCCGAGGCGTTCGGCGATCGCCGACCCGTTGCCCCCGCCGAGCTGCATCAGCCGGAAGAGGCTCCCGCCCAGAACGAGCAGCATGGTCCCTATCGCCGCGCCCCAGAGCACGTTCGCGTTGCGCCCGAGGCCGGTGATCGTGTCGGCGTGCGGCGCGGTCGTGTCGTTGGCGGCGGCGGCGATCCCGGAGAGCTCGAACGCGCCCCAGACCGCGAACGTCGTGCACGCGACCACCGCCACGACGCCCAGCACGAAGAGGGCGATGAGGCGGCGGGTTTGCTTGCGGGCGCGGTCCTGGTGTTCGAAGAAATCCATGTGCGAGCGTTAGAACGACACCGTGGGGGCGTTCTCGAGCTCGGCGTCGTCGAAGTCCAGCAGCGCCGCGTTGGCGCCGTGCCCGAAGAGGTTCGCAAACGCGATGGGGGGGAAGGTCTGGCGGTAGGTGTTGTACGCCGTCGCCTGGTCGTTGTACGCCTGGCGTGCGAACGCGACCTTGTTCTCCGTCGTCGTCAGCTCTTCGGTGAGCTGCATCATGTTCTGGTTGGCTTTGAGGTCGGGGTAGGCCTCCATCACCGCGAAGAGTCGGCCCATCGCGCCCGTCAGCGCCTGCTCGGCGCCCGCGAGGCTCTCCATCGCGGGGAGATCGCCGGCGGATTTCGCGGCGGTTTGGAGCACGCCCGCGGCTTGGTTGCGGGCGGTAACGACCGCCTCGAGCGTCTCGCGCTCGTGGCTCATGTACCCCTTGGCGGTCTCGACGAGGTTCGGGATCAGGTCGTGGCGGCGCTTGAGCTGCACCTCGATCTGCGAGAACCCGTTCTGGTAGCGGTTCTTCAGTGTGACCAGCTTGTTGTAGATGCCGATCCCGTACAGGACGAGCACGAGGGCAAGAGCGGCGAGCACGATCACGACAATCAGCGTTGGCGACATGGGAGATTCTCCGGGGCGAGCCTGTGAGGCCGGGAGGAGCCGGCACGTTAGGTATACCGCGCACGGTGGCGCCTGACGTGTCCCAGACCCGCCTGAATCAGCCGGGCAAGCAGGGCCGGGAATCCCCCCAAGGCGCCCGCGCCGATCGCCGATGAGCCCTCTGATGCCTTCTCCCTCTACGAGCCCCAGTCTCTCGGCGTCGTTCCGCGCGGTCCGCCGCCTGCGGCGCGGGCGGGCCGTCGCGAGGATGAACGGGTGGTCCGAGGCGGTCTTCGGCGGCCTCGCGATCCTGTTCGGGATCTTCAGCGTGACGTCTCTGCTAGCGGGGATCGGGCTGATCGTCGTCGCGCGGCGCGAGCTGCGCTGGGCGCGCGAACTCGGGCGGCTCGACACGCGGGCGCCGCGGGCGCTGGCGCTGAACCAGCTGGCGCTCCTCGCGGGCGTGCTGGTGTACTGCGGCTGGCAGGTCTACGCGGGGCTGACTGGCCCGGGCGTGCTCGAGCGGTACCCGGAGCTGGGGCAGCTTTCATCCAACGGCGCGAGCGTGGACTTCGACGGGATGTGGAAGACGGCCGTCGTCGCGACATACGCGACGGTCGCGGTGTTGAGTCTGGTGTTGCAGGGCACGACGGCGTGGTGGTACGCGTCGCTGCGCACGCCGCTGGCGACGCTGCACGCGACATCGCCCGCAGAGCAGCCCGCGATGTCAGCGGCGGCGTGACGCGAAGACGCCCGCGACGCCGAAGAGCGCGAGGGCGCCGGGGGCGGGTGGGCCTAGTATGCCGTTCCGCCCGATCAGGAGCTGCCCATTGATGCGCGCATCCGCCGCGCTTGCGACGTGGTCGAAGCTCTCGAAGATCTCGATCAAAAGGACGCCGTCCGCGAGGAAGATGTTGGGGATGGCGTGGTCGGTCAGATCGAGCAGCCCCGGCGTGGTGTACGTCGAGGTCCCGGGGGAGTTGTCGAGGGCGCCTGGCGAAAAAGTCAGGAAGGGATTCCCCGCGATGTCCGTGAGCCGGAAGGCGACTTCCGATCGCCAGCTCTCTCCGACGGTTTCGATAGTCAGGTCCCAGCCGATCGACGTGATCGTGTCCGTCCCGACGTCCAGGCTTAGGATCGTGTTGTTGACCGAACCCTGTGCGTCCCAGCTCTCGGCGTTGTCCAACTGAATCGTTGTCACAAGCGTAGTGGAGCCTCGTTGAGCTCCTTGGACGATGGGCGCCGAGAGAGCGAAGAGGATCAAGCCCGCCAGCGCAGCGAGGGGTTTGGATTGCATATCGGAGGATAGCAGCACGGTGTATTGTCTCGAAGAGAGAGGCGCAAAAAGAACGCCGCCCCGGCGGAAGCCAGGGCGGCGATGAGCAACGTGTTGAGAGCTCGCGCGAAAGCGCGAACAGGGGTATCAGATCGACTTAGCCGCGACGACGGCGGGTGGCGCCGAGGGCGCCGAGGCCGAAGAGGGCAGCAGCGCCCGGAGCGGGAACGGCGTTGGCCAGACCGAGGGTCAGGGTGCCGTTGAGGAACGCGTCGACGGCGCCAGCGGCGTCGTCGTAGCCTTCGAAGATCTCGATCTGGAGCATGCCATCAACGAGCGTGATGTTCGGGATGCCGTTGTCCGAGAGGTCGAGGATGCCACCGGAGTTGAAGTTGGCGGCGCCGGGGGCGTCGCTACCAGCACCGACGGTGAGGAAGAGGCCAGCGTCCGCGAAGGAGCTGTCGGCGAAACGGAAGACGGGCTCGGAGAGCCAGCTGGCGCCGACCGTCTCGATGTTCACGTCCCAGCCGATGCCGGTGATGGTGTTGCCAGCGCCGATGTTGGCGGTGAGAACAGCGTTGCCAGCGGCGCCGGAGGCGTCGAAGCTGAAGCTATCAAAGTTGATGTCGAGCGTGAAGTTGCTGACGCCGCGAGCGGCAGCGCTCACGTCGATCACATCGCCAGCCGTGGCGCTGATCTGCGCCATCGCGGTGCTGGAAAGACCAGCAGCGGCGATAAGAGCCAGAGTCTTCATATCTATCCCTTTCCTCTCCTGCTCAAGCGATTCGACGCTTAAGCACACGTGTTGCCCCCATGCACGCGCACGAGTGGCGAAACAGACGTCAAAGACGCCCGGCAGCCTATTGAGGCCCAGCAGTGTGAAAAGGGAGTGACGTGTCTCTTTCCACTCGCTGTACCAGCTACGATCTCGAATATAGACCAAAACTGACTGACGTCCAAGCCAATCTTTACGACTCATCGGTATGACCCGCACTCCTTTACGCCCGAGAACGCCGCTTCGGAGCCTCAGAATTGCCTGCCTTCTCCAGTGTGACGCCCCTGAGAGCGCCTCTCGTGCAAGATAGGTCTTTGGTAGGGCAATCCGGCCTGCGGGCCCGGCAGGGAGCCACGGCGTGCTGACCGACCAGGTCCTCATGATCCGCCCCCGTTGGTTCGCGTTCGACGAGGAGACGGCCGGCTCGAACGTCTTCCAGCAGCGCGAGACGGGGGTCTCGCCCGAGGGGCTCGCGCAGCAGGCGCGTGAGGAGTTTGACCGCCTCGCGGGAGCGCTCGACACCGCCGGCGTGGGGGTCGTCGTTGCCGAGGACCGCGCCGACGTGCGCACGCCGGACTCTGTCTTCCCCAACAACTGGTTGTCGTTCCACGCGAGCGGGCACGCGGTGCTGTACCCGATGGCGACGGCGTCGCGCCGCGTCGAGGTGCGCGCCGAACTAATCCAGGACGTTGAACGGGCGACGGGCGCGCGGTGGTCGCGCCGCGTGGATCTCACACCCCTCGCCGCGCGCGGCGCGTTCGTCGAAGGCACGGGGAGCCTGGTGTTCGATCACCACACGCCCCTTGCGTTCGCGTGCCGATCGGCGCGCACGACCGACGACGGGCTCGACGCGGTGGAGCGCGAGCTGGGCGTGGAGACGCTCCGGTTCACGGCCCGCGACGCGTGCGGCACACCCTATTACCACACCAACGTGATGATGGCCGTGGGTGAGGACGCCGCGATCGTGTGCGGCGAATCGATCGACGCGGCCGAGCGCGACGCGGTGCTTTCGCGCCTGGGCGCGGGGGGGCGACGCCTCGTCGAGATCACCCGCGAGCAGGCGGCGCGATTCGCCGGGAACGCGCTGATGCTCCGCTCGCGGGGGGGCGACCCGCTGGTGGTGATGTCCGAGCAGGCCCGCGCCGCGTTCACGCCCGAGCAGCGCCGCGTGCTGGCGGAGACGGGGGAGCTCGTCTGGGCGGATATCGCGACGATCGAGCGCGTGGGCGGCGGCAGCGCCCGCTGCATGATCGCTGAGATTCACTCCCCGGACGAATAAACGGCCCGGGCTGGGTGTGCGGCGTGTGTTGGTCCGATGTATTCCTTCGGAGGCTTCATGCTTACACCCGGCGAACTCCTCGACACGTTCAATCACCCGTCCACGGCTCACGCGGCGCTGGTCCATGCGCCGATCGTCCTGACCGCCCTCGCGGCGGTGCTGGCGGTGGTGTCGGCGATCGCGCTGGGCAAGCGCCCGGCGCTGCGGGTCGCGGCGCTGCTCGGTTGCCT